>Ga0209164_1000044_pt1 | contig 364543 bp, 327 predicted proteins | sample MTBNYHSulfiMetaG_FD_187458 | JGI IMG/M metagenome (GOLD analysis project Ga0209164, IMG submission 187458) | Enrichment culture microbial communities from rom New York Harbor, USA that are MTBE-degrading - MTBE-NYH (New York Harbor Sulfidogenic)... | ecosystem: Environmental > Aquatic > Marine... | reverse complement strand
AGGATCGAGACCAGGGCCCGGCCTCGATCTGCCTCGGCCAGGCGACCGGCCTTGATGTTGACCAGGCCACTCTGATCTATCAGGCCAAGGTCAAATCCCACCAGCTTGAAGGCAACGCCTTCCTGGAGATGTGGGTCCACTTCGCCGATGGAGGACCTTTTTTCTCGCGAGGCCTCAACTCGACCGTTTCCGGGACCAGCGACTGGACCGTGCTCCAGACTCCCTTCCTGCTTCGAGCCGGCCAGAAGCCGACCCGAATCACCTTCAACGTCTACGTCAATGGCTCGGGCACGGTCTGGGTGGACGATATCCGCCTCCTGAAGCTTCCCTTACAGTGAAGAGGGCTTCCGGGGAACGGACGGCAGATTTATTCCTCGGCGATATGTCTTGACGTGTAGTTGAGCGGTGCACTATGCTCTGAAATGTGCAGCTCTGATTACTTCAAGATCGCCCGTTCTTCTGTGGCGCAAGCGTCTGCAATCTCCAGCGTCAGGCCGGCCCGGCACACGGGAAGGACTGTCAGGGTGTTGTCTTGCCATTAGCCGAGGCCGGAGCAACAGAGGCGCCGGCGGTTCGCCCCGGCTTCTATACGGTTAACCTCGGACTTCTGGGTTGCGGAGCCGCTTTGGGGTTCGGGCTTTACTGCGACACCCTCAAGGCCGGCCGAATCCTGGTCCTGGCGCCTGATCAGAAATTCACCCCGAACATCAGGGACCAACTGAGCCGGAGCGGGGCGAGCGTTTTCATCCTGGATCGGGACCGCGAAGCCTATCTCCGCCACCTGGAGTCCAGGTTTTCGGCCATGATCACCGATCCGGCCACGGACACTCAGACCGCGGCCAAGCTGGGCTACGAGGTCAGCCGGACCCTGATGGAACACGTTCTGGACCAGCCGGACCTGAACAAGATCCACCGGGGCGAGAGCCTGGTCAGGCAAGTCGTGGATCTGATCCTGGGCCGCGACGAGGCCTGGGCCGCCCTGATCCGCCTGGCTCGGCACGACTATTACACCTACACCCACTCCTGCAACGTCGGCCTCTTCGGCCTGGGCTTGCTCAAGGAGCAGGTCCAGGAAGGCCAGGACCTGGACGTCCACTCTTACGGTACGGCCCTGTTCTACCACGACATCGGCAAATCAGAGGTCGATCTGGACATCCTCAACAAACCCGGGCCCCTGGACAAGCGGGAAGAGGAGGAGATGCAGAAGCATCCCGAGCAGGGCTACCAGATAATGGTCAAGTTCGATGTCCTGACTCCGCCGGCCCGACTGGTCGTCTCCCAGCACCATGAGCGCTGCGACGGGAGCGGCTACCCCCACGGCGTCCTGCGGGAGGACATCCATTCCGTGGCCCGGGTCTGCGCCATTGCCGACGTCTTTGACGCCCTGACCTCGGACCGGCCCTACCGGCCTCGAATCAGCGCCTTCAGTGCCCTCAAGGCCATGCATCAAGAAATGGTCGGCCACTTCGACCAGCCCATGCTGGCCCGGTTCACCCGCCTTATGGCCAAGACTTTCGCCGACAAAGCTTCCGGCTGAAATGATTCCGCTGGGGAGGGACTGAAAGCGGCCAGCGGAACGGGAGGCGAGAAGGTGGAACTTGAGAAGCTGCTCTTCGGCCAGGACGAGAAGACAGCGGTTCGGGCCGAGATGGGGGCGCCGCTGCTTGTTCAGCTTGGCGGCGTGGCCAGTCACGTCAAGGCGACCATGGTCGGCCTGATCCCAGAATCCTACGTTCTGATAGCCCTGACCGACAAGATAACGGGCATCGAGAACAAGCTCTTCGAGGGCAATGACGTCGTCGTCCGCTACCTGGACGCGGGCGCGGTCTACGGTTTCCAGTCCCAGATCATCGGCCGGGTGACCAAGCCCCACCGCCTGATCTTTCTGTCCTACCCCAAAGTCGTGGCCAGAAAGGAACTCCGCCACAACGAGCGGGTTCCGGTCCTCTGGCCGGCCAAGGCCGAGGCCCTTGGCCGGATCTTTACGGGGGCCATCCTGGACATCAGCTCGGGCGGCTGCCGCTTCAACTTCAAACCCGAGCCGGAAGAGGCCGAGGTACGCTTCTCCCCGGGCGTTACTTTGCAGATCACCTGCCAGCTGGTCGACGTGCCCGAGGCCGTGCTCGTCCACGGCAGCGTGGCCAGCAGCAAGGCCCGAGAGGGCATCGTCACCCTGGGAGTTCGCTTCACCTCGGTCGACCCCAAGCTCCTGGACAAGATCCAGACCATGGTCCAGCTCCTCCTGGACCTTTCGCCGCTGGAATAGCCGGACCAACGGGCCCTTTGGCCCGCTCCGGCCTCTCTCGCCCTCCTCTCGGTTCCGGCTCATGATTCCGGCTCCAAATTCCTTGGTTTTGGTGTATAATTAAATAGTAACTGAAGCCCGGGTCGCCCCTGGGCCGCTTTACAGCCCCTGAGGAGCCTGGTCGAGAGAGGGTTCTGGCAGATGGCCGAGCCGCCGGAGAGCCCGCTAACGTCTTCGATTCGGGAGGACACAGAGAGCAGGCAGCACTTCCTGCCCGTCCCCCCGTACATGATCTTCCCCCGGACCGTGGGCGGATTTCGGGTCTACATCAAGCAGGGGGGGAAGTACGTCCTCTACGCCACCGAGCAGGAGCAGTTCACGGAGAGACACCGCCGCGAGCTGCCCGAGTACGGGATCAAGGAGGTTTACATCCAGACCGATCAGAAACCGGACTACGACCGCTACGTCGAGGAGAACCTAGGCCGGATTCTGTTCAACGACGACCCGCCCCTGCAGGAGCGGGCGGCCGTTTTCTACAACGCCTCCCTGGGAGTGATCCGCGAGCTCTTCCAGCGCACCCAGGTCCAGGACATTCTGAGCCGCTCCCATCTAGACCGGGTCATGAAACTGGTCCAGCAGACCATCAAGTTCATGGCCTCGGAGGAGACCCTCAAGAGGCTGGCCACCCTGATCCGCCACGATTACAAGACCTACAGTCACAGCCTCCACGTCTTTGTCTTCAGCGCGGCCGTCCTCCAGACCTACGACTTCGAGGAAAAGGATCTGGTCGAGGTCGGTCTGGGGGCCATCTTGCACGACCTGGGCAAGAGCGGCATCCCCCAGGAGATCCTGCGCAAGAGCGGCCCCCTGACCTCGGCCGAGTTCGAGATCGTCAAGACCCACCCCTTGCGCGGCGCGGCCCTGTGCTCTCATCTGCCCCTCTCCAACCAGACCACCAACTGCATCCTTTTCCACCACGAGCGCATGGACGGCCTGGGCTACCCGGCCGGCCTGCGCAAGGACGTACTTCCTCTGGCCGTCAGGGTGATCAGCGTCTGCAACGTCTACGACTCCCTGACCTCGTCCCGGCCCTACGCCCAGCAGCTGACTCCCTTCCAGGCCCTCAGCCTGATGCGCCAGGACATGGAGGGCGCCTTTGACCTGGAGGTCTTAAAGCGCCTGATCGTGGTCCTGAGCGGCGCGGCGGTGATCTGAGGTTTAAAGTCGAGACCGGCACCCCTGAAGTTCAGGCCTTACCCGATCCTTCCGGAGGCCAGCCCGGCGCCCAGGGCGCTATCTCCAGGGCCTGATCCAGGGCCGGCGGGATGCGGCAGGCCGCCAGCCCCTGGGGGCCCGGCTTGACGCAGATGGTCTTGATCCCGCCCCGGGCCAGGACCAGGCCTTCCCGGCTGATCCGGCCGCCCAGGGAGAGGCCCCGGCTGGTCTTGGCCGCGATCCAGACGTGAACCGTGAGCAAATCGTCCAGGCGGGCCGGGTTGAGGAAGTCCAGTTCGGCCCTGCTCCTCACCCAGCCGACCCCGCCCTGGGCCGCGCCCCAGACCAGGGCCAGGGGGCCCAGGTTGAGGGACCGGAACAGCCCGGCCTCGGCCTCTTCCAGGTAGCGGAAGAAGTTGGAGAAGTGGACTATCTTGGCCCGGTCGGTCTCGGCGAAGCTGACCCGTCGCTCCAGGAGATGGTCGTACACCCTTCCTCCTCAGAGGCCCGCTTCCGCCAGCCAGGCGGCCAGGACCGGCCGGGCCCGCTCCAGATAGGCCTGGCCCCGCAGTTTTTTAGGGACCCGGCCCTGGAGAGGCGGAAAGAGGCCGAAGTGGACGTTGGACGGCTGGAAGCCCTTGGCCGGGGCCGCGGTGGCGTGCCGGAGCAGGGCGCCCAGGGCCGTCTCGGCCGGGGGCGGCGCAAAGGGCCGGCCGGTCAGGTTTTGCCGGACGAACTCCCCGGCCAGGAGGCCGCAGGCGGCTGACTCGACGTAGCCCTCCACGCCGGTGATCTGGCCGGCCAGCCAGACCCCCGGCCTGGCCTTGAGCGACAGGTCCGGGTTGAGGACCTCGGGGCCGCAGACAAAGGTGTTGCGGTGGACCGAGCCCAACCTGGCGAAGACCGCTCCCTCCAGGGCCGGGATGAGCCGGAAGACCTGCTTCTGGGCCGGATGGGTCAGCCTGGTCTGGAAGCCGACCAGGTTGAGGTAGCGGCCGGCCTGGTCCTCCTTTCTCAGCTGGACCACGGCGAAGGGCCGCTGGCCGGTGCGCGGGTCGACGAGGCCGACCGGCTTCATCGGCCCGAAGAGGAGGGTCTGCTCGCCCCGCTCGGCCATGACCTCGATGGGCAGGCAGCCCTCGAAGTAGCGGGCCTCCTCGAACTCCCTGGCCGGGACCTTGTCCCCGGCCAGGAGGGCCCGGTAGAAGGCGGCCCACTCCTCCCGGTCCAAAGGGCAGTTGAGGTAGTCGGCCTCCTGGGCCGGGTCGGCGTAGCGCGAAGCCCAAAAGGCCCGGCTCAGGTCCACCGAGTCGGCCTCGACGATGGGGGCGATGGCGTCGTAGAAGTGGAGGTTTCCCAGGCCGGTCAGCCCGGCCAGGTCGGCGGCCAGGGGCTCGGAGGTCAGGGGGCCGCTGGCCAGGACGGCCGGTCCCTCTGCGGGCACGCTCTCGACCTCGGTCCGGACCAGCTCGACCTTGTCCAGGGCCAGGAGGCGCTCGGTGACCTGTTGGCTGAAGGCCTCCCGGTTGACGGCCAGGGCCCGGCCGGCCTGGATCCTGGTTTCCAGGGCCGCGGCCATGACCAGGGAGTCCAGCCGGCTCATCTCCTCCTTGAGCAGGCCCACGGCCGAGGTGGGCGCCTCGGCCCGGAGGGAGTTGGAGCAGACCAGTTCGGCCAGGCGGTCGGTCTGATGGGCCGGGGTGGTCCTGAGGGGCCTCATCTCGACGAGCCGGACCGCCAGCCCGGCCCGGGCCAGCCGCCAGGCGGCCTCGACCCCGGCCAGCCCGCCGCCGATAACGACTACCTGGTCTGACATGGCCGGTCCAATGTAGACGAGCCGGCCGGAAAAGTGAAGAGCAGGCCCGGCCGCCCGGATCAGGGCCGGGGCTCCGCCGGGAGGCCGGTTGAGGTAAAATAGGGGCCTCCCGAGGCGGGGGCGATGATTCTTATTAAGGCCCGTTCCCGTCCGGGCTCGCCGCTCTGGAGGCGCTTGAAACCGGGGCCGCATCCCCGTGTTGAGCGATTGTGAACCCGGCCCGGTCGTGATATTGATGTCAGCTGCCGGGGGCCAGCCCGCCCCTGGATCAAGGAGAAGCCCATGCGCCGACCTCTGATCAAATCCCAGCTGCCCGGACCCAACGTCACCCAGTGGATCGACCGGGACCGCCGCTTCATCTCCCCTTCCTACACCCGGAGCTACCCCCTGGTGGCCCAGCGCGGCGAGGGGCTCTGGATCGAGGACGCGGACGGCAACCTCTTTCTGGACTTCACGGCCGGCATCGCCGTCTGCGCCACCGGCCACTGCCACCCCGAGGTGGTCGCGGCCATCCGCGAGCAGGCCAGCCAGCTCATCCACATGTCCGGGACCGACTTCTACTACACCCCCCAGATCGCCCTGGCCGAGAGGCTGGCCCGGCTGGCCCCGGGCGGGGAGGAGAAGAAGGTCTTCTTCGCCAACTCCGGAGCCGAGGCCGTTGAGGCGGCCTTCAAGCTGGCCCGCTGGTTCACCCAGCGGGAGCTGAACATAGCCTTTTTCGGGGCCTTTCACGGCCGGACCATGGGCGCCCTGAGCCTGACCGCCTCCAAGACCATTCAGAAGAAGCACTACAACCCCTTTGTCCCGGGCATAACCCACGTCCCCTATCCCTACTGCTACCGCTGCTCTTACAACCTGACCTACCCCTCCTGCGACCTGGAGTGCATCCGCTGGATCGAGGAGACGCTCTTCAAGACGATCATGCCGGCCGAGGAAGTGGCCGCCCTGTTCGTGGAGCCCATCCAGGGCGAGGGCGGCTACGTGGTCCCGCCGCCGGAGTTTCACCAGCGGCTCAAGAGCATCACCGCCCCCTATGGCATCCTCTACGTGGCCGACGAGGTCCAGTCGGGCATGGGCCGGACCGGCCGGATGTTCGCCTCGGAGCACTTCGGAGTCAGTCCGGACCTGATCTCGGTGGCCAAGGGCATTGCCTCGGGCATGCCCCTGGGGGCGATGATCGCCCGGGCCGAGCTGATGACCTGGGAGGCCGGCTCCCACGCCTCGACCTTCGGCGGCAACCCGGTCTGCTGCGCCGCGGCCCTGGCCACCCTGGATCTGCTCGAGCGCGGCCTAATGAAGAACGCGGCCGAGCGGGGCGAGCAGCTCCTGGCCGGCCTCAGGGAGCTCCAGGCCGAGTTCGAGTGCCTGGGCGACGTCCGCGGCCTGGGCTTGATGGTCGGGGCCGAGCTGGTCAAGGACCGCCAGACCAAGGAGCGGGCCTCGGACTGGGTGGCCCAGGTTCTCCAGGCCGCCTTCAGGAAGGGCCTCCTGCTCCTGAGCTGCGGCCAGAACACCATCCGCTTCTGCCCGGCCCTGACCGTCTCGGCCGGCGAGGTCGACGTCTGCCTGGAGATTCTCCGCCAGGCCCTGATCCAGGTGGTCGGGCCGCCACGGGCCGGGGCCTGAAGGGCTGCCCGGCCGGCCCGGAGTCGAGGCGGCCGGATTTGGCCGCGGGCCCGGGCTGTGGTAATACAGAATTGAGCCCTCGGGCGTCGAATTCGGTCTATTCGAGGAAGATGTCGTGACCTGGGCATTGACCATCGCCATCCTGCTGGGGCTGGCCCTGTTCGGGGTCCTGCTGGCCGGGCCGCTTATCTTCGGCCGCTTCTTCCTGCCCCGCCTGACCCTCAAGGCCGTGCGGCGCTGGGGCCGCCTGATGGCCCGCCTGACCGACCGCATCAAGCCCGGCCTGGACATGGAGCTCCTGGTCAAGGCCGGCAATCGCTACTTCCGCGACCGCTTCGCGGCCACGCCCTTCAACGAGCGGATCCTCTTCCTGCCCATTTGCCTCAAGCCCCAGGACTGCCCGGCCGAGGTGGACTCCGAGACCGGACTCCTCTGCCGGGGGGACTGCCCGGACTGCCGCCTGGGCCAGGTCCGCCAGGAGGCGGTCAATCTGGGCTACGCCAGGGTCTTTATCGTCCCCAGCTCGCGTCTCCTCAGAGGGCGAGGCTTTCTGCCCAGCGACCAGTTTATGCTGACCAAGCTCCGCCAGCACGCCCCCAGGGCGGCCCTGGGCGTGCTCTGCGGCTGGTACCTCCGCCAGCGCCTCCTCCCGACCTACACCATGGGCCGGGGCGGGGTCGCCTCCAAGGAGGGCGGCCCCAGCACCATCGTCCAAGGCGTCCTCCTGAACGGCCACAACTGCCGGAGGGCCACGGTGGACTGGGATCAGCTCCGCTGGCGCCTGGGTCTGGCCGCCGCCTCGGGCGGGCAGGTGCCGGCCGGCTCCCTGGCCGGGGCCTCCGGCCGGTACGACTAGCCCGGGCCCGAGGCCTTGCCCGACGAGGCGCCCCGAAAGGACCAGGCGGCCGATTTCCGGCCCTGGCAGCTCATCGGCCTGGGCTCGCTGCCCTGGAGCGACGTCGAGGCCGCCCTGGACCTGGTCCTGGACCACTTCCCGGAGATACCCTTCTGGCCCCAGCTGCCGCCGCGGAGCCCCTGGGAGGACATGGTCCTCCAGTTCGCCCCGGGCCTGCCCGGCCTGGAGGTGGACCTGGCCGGCCGGCGGGTCAGGGTCGACCCAGCGGCCGACCTGCCGGCGGCCCTGACCGGGTTCTACCAGGCCGACCTGAACCAGGAGATTGATCATCTCGGGCTCACGCCCGAGACGGCCCCGGGCTTCTTCGGCCTCCTCGACCGCCTGGCTGCCCGGCCGGGCCGGGCGGAGCGGCTCAAGGGGCAGGTGCCGGGCCCGCTCATCTTCGGCCAGGCGGTCAAGGACCAGGCCGGCCGGGCGATCATCAACGACCCGGAATTGCGCTCGGCCTGCGCCCGGGGCTTAGGGTTGAAGGGGGCCTGGCAGGCCGAGCGGCTCTCCCTGACCCAGAAGCCCTGCCTGATCATGGTCGACGACCCCGGCTTTTACCTCTTGGGCTCGCCCTTCCTGGCCCTCAGCCAGGGCGAGGCCCTGGACCTCCTGGCCGCCTGCCTGGAGCCCATCCGGCGGGCCGGGGCCCTGACCGGGGTCCACTGCTGCGCCAACACCGACTGGTCGCTCCTCCTCGGGACCGAGGTGGACGTCCTCAGCTTCGACGCCTTCTCCTTCGGCCAGAGCCTGGCCCTCTTTCCCGGCCGGGTGGCCGAGTTCCTGGAGCGGGGCGGCTGGCTGGCCTGGGGCCTGGTCCCGACCCAGAAATACACCGGCCAGGAGACGCCCGAGGGCCTGGTCAGACTTCTGGAGTCGCTTATCAGGGACTTGATAAGACGCGGAGTGCCCGCTGACCGGCTCAGGAGCCAGGCCCTGCTCAGCCCGGCCTGCGGCCTGGGCTCCCTGACTCCGGACGCGGCCAGAGCCGTCCTGGACCTGCTGGACCGGACCAGGGCCCTGATCCTGGGCTGATCCGGCCCGATCGGGGTTGGACAAGCCCGGCCGGGAACTGCTAACCTGGATCGATCCGGGGCTCGATTTCTCAAATGACAGGACTGGAGGGCCGGTGATGAAGATTCTGGTTGCGCCCAACGCCTTCAAGGGGGCCCTGTCCGCGGGCCGGGCGGCCGAGTGCATTGCCCGGGGGCTGAGGCGCTCGGGACTGGACTGCCAGGTCGAGGTCATGCCCATCGCCGACGGCGGCGACGACACCCTGGAAGCGCTGGTGGCCGCCGGCGGCCAGGTCAGGATGGTCCAGGTCCAGGACCCCCTGGGCCGTCCCATCGAGGCCGAACTGGGCCTGCTGGCCGACGGCCAGACCGCGGTGGTGGAGATGGCCCGGGCCTCGGGCCTGAAGCTGCTCCGGCCCGAGGAACGCGACCCGATGAGAACCAGCACCTTCGGCACCGGTCAGCTCATCGCCGCGGCCGTTGACCAGGGCGCCCGGAGCGTCATCGTCGGGGTGGGCGGCTCGGCCACGGTGGACGGCGGCTCGGGCTGCGCCACGGCCCTGGGCGTCAAGCTCCTGGACAAAGACGGCCGGCCGGTCCCGCCCGGCGGCGGGGGCCTGGGCCTGGTCAGGCGCATCGACGCGGGCGGGCTGCACCCGGGGCTGGACCGGGTCAAGATCCTGGTCGCCTGCGACGTGGACAACCCGACCCTGGGACCCCGGGGCGCGGCGGCCATCTTCGGCCCCCAGAAGGGGGCCTCGCCCGAGCAGGTCAAGGAGCTGGAGGCCGGGCTGAGCCACTTCTACGGCCTGGTCGCGGAGAGCCTGGGCGTCGACGTCCGCCAGACGCCCCGGGCCGGCGCGGCCGGGGCCCTGGCCGCCGGGCTGAGGGCCTTCTTCGGGGCCGAGCTGAGGAGCGGCATCGAGCTGGTTCTGGAGCGTCTGGACTGCCGGCGCCGCCTCCAGGGCATTGACCTGGTCGTCACCGGCGAGGGCCGGGTGGACTCCCAGACCCTGGGCGACAAGGGTCCCATCGGCCTGGCCCGGGAGGCCGGCAAGCAGGGTGTCCCGGTCATAGCCCTGGCCGGCGGGATCGGCGACGGCGAGGACGAACTGGCCGCGGCCGGCCTGGAGGCGGTCCTGTCCATCGTCCCCGGCCCCCTCAGCCTGGAGGAGGCCATGGCCGGCGCGGCCGAGCTGGCCGAGAAGGCCGGGGTCCGCCTGGGGCGCCTCCTGCGCCTGGGGAGCCGGCTGAGTTGAGCCGGAGACCCGGCCGCCGGCCTCCGGGACAGGGTTTCTGGGGCCGGGCCCTTCACGTCGACCTGGGCTCGGGCCGGGCCGAGGTCGAGGAGTTCGAGGAGGACTACTATCGTCAGTATCTGGGCGGGGTTGGCCTGGGGGCCGAGGTCCTCTGGCGGCGGCTCAAGCCCGGCGTGGATCCCCTGGGGCCGGAGAACGTCCTGGGTTTCACCACCGGCCTCCTGACCGACACCGGCGCCCTGTTCAGCGGCCGCTTCACCGTGGTGGCCAAGTCCCCGGCCTCGGGAGGCTGGGGCGACTCCAATTGCGGCGGCTACTTCTCCCCGGCCCTCAAGCGCTGCGGCCTGGACACCGTCTTCTTCCACGGCGCGGCCGAGCGGCCGGTCTACCTGGTCCTGGACGAGAGCGGGGCGGCCGTCAGGGACGCCGCCGAGCTCTGGGGGGCCGACACGGTGGATACCGAGACCAGGCTCAAGGAGCGCCACGGCCGGGTGGTCCAGGTGGCCTGTATCGGTCCGGCCGGCGAGCGCCTCAGCCGCCTGGCCGGCATCGCCACCGACCGGGGACGCCTGGCCGCCCGGGGCGGACTGGGCGGGGTCATGGGGGCCAAGGGGCTCAAGGCCGTGGTCGCGGCCGGCCGGACCCGGGTCGGGGTGGCCGACCCGGAGGGGATGACTCGCCTGAGCCGGGAATTCAGGCGGCGGCTGGAGGGCGGCCAGTGGCCCCGCCGCCTGCTGGGGGAACGCCTCCTGGGCTGGCTGGGCCGGTTCAGCCGGGTCGGCCCGGTCAGGCCCCGCCAGCCGGCCGACCTGTGGCGCCTGCTCCTGGGCAAGTACGGGACCTCGGCCGTGACGGCCATGAGCGCCGAGAGCGGCGACAGCCCGGTCAGGAACTGGACCGGGGCGGGCTTCCGGGACTTCCCTCTCTCCCTCTCCCGGCGCCTCGGCCCGGAGGCGGTGGCCGCCTATCAGGTCAAGAGGTACGGCTGTCACGCCTGCCCGCTGCGCTGCGGCGGGATTGTCCGGCTGGAGGGACTCGATCCGCCCATCCAGGAGATGCACCGGCCCGAGTACGAAACCCTCTGCGCCTTCGGCGCCCTGGTCCTCAACAACGACCTGGAGGCGATCTTCAGGATCAACGACCTGGTCAACCGGGGCGGCATCGACTCCATCTCCTGCGGGGCGGCGGTGGCCTTTGCCGTGGAGTGTTTCGAGAACGGCCTCCTGACCAGGGCCGACGCCGACGGGCTGGAGCTGACCTGGGGCAACGCCGAGGCCCTGGTCAAGCTGACCGAGAAGATCATCCTCCGCCAGGGCCTGGGCGATTTGCTGGCCGAGGGCGTCAAGGTGGCCGCCGAGAAGATCGGCCGGGGGGCCGAGGAGTTCGCCGTCCACTGCGGCGGCGTGGAAGCGCCGATGCACGACCCCAAGTTCGACCCGGGCTTCGCCGTCAGCTACGCCTGCGAGCCCACGCCGGGCCGGCACACCATCACCTCGCTCCAGTATCTCGAACTCCAGCGGCTGGAGAGGAAGTTCTCCCGGGCCCGCCACCGGCCGCTCTTCAGCCGCAAGAATCCCGGCCCCCCCGAGCCCGGCCAGGCCGAGGCCCTGGCCGTGGGCAGCTTCTACAAGATGCTCATCGACTGCGCCGGTCTCTGCCTCTTCGGGACCCAGGTCGGGGCCGATCTGCCCCTCTGTCGCTGGCTCAACGCGGCCACGGGCTGGAGCTACACCCCGGACCAGTACCTCGTCACGGGCGAGCGGGTGGAGCAGCTCAGGCACGCCTTCAACGTCCGCGAGGGGCTCAACCCCATCCGGGATTTCAAGCCCCACCCCAGGACCTACGGCCAGCCGCCCCAGGCCGCCGGCCCGGCCAGGAACCTGACCCTGGACCAGGAGGGCCTGATGCGCTCCTTCTACCGGGTCATGGGCTGGGACCCGGAGACCGGCCGGCCGGAGCGGGAGCGGCTGCTGACCCTGGGTCTGGAACAGGTGGCCGCGACGCTCCATGAAGGGGAGGTCTGATCTGTTCGTCCTGGTCCGCCTGGCCGGCTTCATCGACGGCCGACCCGTCCAGATCGAGGGCCGGGTCGAAATCGAGGCCGGGGCCAGGCTGAAGCAGCTCTTCGGACGGGCCGACAAGGTTCTGGACCGGGCCGGGGCCAGGCCCTTCCGCCGGGCCCTCCGACAGTCCGTCTGGCCGGTCATCCTGGTCAACGGCGAGCGCCTGGACTGGCCGGCCGGCCGGGAGCGAGTCCTGGAGCCGGACGACCAGGTCAGCGTCCTGCTCATGGCCGGCGGCGGTTAAGGGGATAACGTGCCTCTGGCCTTTCCCTCGCTCAGCCACGGCTGGCTGGCCTTCGGCTTCTTCAACATCGAGACCGATCTCCTCCTCCTGGAGAACCGCTTCTTCTTCGCCCCCGAGTTCTGCGCCCTCATCGCCGACCTGGCCGGCCGGGCCGGAGACCGGGACTGGGCCGGGAAGCTGCCCGGCTGGGTCATCGACCGGGCCGGGGACGTGGGCGACCTGCACCGGGCCATCCAGGGCCGGGGTCTGAGCGGTTTCATCGGGGAGGTCTACCGCCGCTTTCCCTTTCCCCAACGGCCCGAGGACTTCAAGCAGCGGCCCGAGGGCCGGCTCAACCGGGCCTGGGTCGAGACCCTGCTGGGCCGCTGGGCCAGGCCTGAGGACCTGCCCGTGGCCGTCAGGGCCGGCCTGGAGCGCTTCGACCTGGACGGGTTCGTCTTTGACCGGGCCGGGCTGACCCAACTGGTGGACTACGTCTGGCGGGGCGGTCTGCCCGGCTGGCGCGGCGAGGTCCGGCCCGATTACCTCCTCGACCTGGAAGGCCGGCTGGCCGAACTCGGCTCGCCCCTCCGGCCGGCGAGTTGAAAAGAGGGCCCGATCAGGGTAAGCTGCTGACCTTCCGGGAGGACCCGGGGAAAGAACCGATTCCGGCCGATTCCGAGCCGCGGGAGGAATGAATGGACAGAAAGACGGTCATCTGCCCCAAGGCGCCTCGTCCCCTGGGGCAGGCCTGCCACGCCGTGGAGGCCGGGGAGCTCATTTTCCTGTCGGGTCAGGTGGGCCTGGATCAGACGACCAACAAGCTGGCTCCGGGCGGGCCGGCCGGCCAGGTCGCCCAGTGCCTGGAGAACATCAAGGCCATCCTGGCCAGCATCGGCCTGGACCTCATGGCCGTGGTCAGGACGACCATCTTCCTGACCGACCTGAACGACTTCGGCCCGGTCAACGCCGTCTACGCCGGCTATTTCCCCGCCGAACCGCCGGCCTTCACCTGTCTGGAAGTCAAAGCCCTGCCCCTGGGCGCCTCGGTGGCCGTGGAGGCCATTGCCGCCAAGCTGCGCTGAGCGGAAGATTCCCCGCCGCTAAAGCTCGAGTCTAAAACCGGCCTCTCAGCGAACCGTGACCGTGACCCGGTCCGGCGAGGAGGTCTGGCCGTCGGCCCGGACGATCAGTTCGAAGACCATCTGGCCGGCCCGGCTGGGGGCGAGGAACTGGAGCCGGTGGCTGGTCCTGTCTCTGAGGGAGACCGGGGTTCCGGAGACCTGGCGCCAGGAGTAGCTCAGGCTCCGGCCCGAGTGCCAGGTCGAGCCGCAGCCCTCCAGGACGACGCTGGCCAGCCGGGTGACGCTCTTGTCCGGCCCGGCGTCGGCCACCGGCCGGGACGAGCCCTGGTCGCCCCTGACCTCGAGGGCCAGGCTCTGGACCGCCTGGCCGCCCCGGCCGTCAAAGGTGTAGAGGCTGACCGTGTAGTTGCCGGCCTGGCTGTAGGCGTGGTCGACCTCCGCTCCTGACTGGCTCTCGCCGTCGCCGAAGAGCCAGATGAAGCCGTACTGGGACCCGGAGACCGTCTGCACCTCGGTGGAGAAGCCGACCGTCCGGCCGGGGCGCGTCACCGTGGAGGGGCTGACGCTGATGGTCCCGGTGGCCGGCGTCGAGACCGGGCCCGAGGGCCGGACGTGGACGACCAGGGCTTCCCGGGAAGTCTGTCCCCCCGGGGAGCGCACTATCAGGCTGACCAGGTAGGAGCCGGCCCGGCTGAAGGCGTAGCTGGCCGGATTGCCGGTCAGGCGGGTCTGGGAGCCGATCTCCCAGGTGCAGGTGGTTCCCGGAGCGCCCGGGGCCAGGGCCGAGAAGACGACCGTCTGGCCGACCCGGGCCGGATCAGGGCTGGCCAGGGCGGCCAGGACGTCGGCCCGGGCCTGGCCGGCCGGGAAGGCGGCCGCCAGGGCCAGCAGGAGGATGAGGCCGGCGCTGCGTCTCATTCAGGGCTCCAGTCCTGTAACGGCGGCCCGGCCGGTGCCGTTCTCGGTCGTCCGGAAGTAGAGATAGAGACGGCCGTTGATGAGGCAGGCTTCCGGGCCGTCCACGCCGAAGCCGCGCCTGGGGTTCTTGAGGATGGGGTTGCCGTCGAACTTCTCCCAGGGTCCCAGGGGCGTCCTGGCCCTGGCCAGGCCGACGCCCCACTGGGCCTTGGAGTAGTCGCCGGCCGTGGAACCCTCGTAGAACATGTAGTAGTAGCGGCCGGTGCGGATGAGGCGAGAGCGCTTGCCGGCCGTGCCGGAGTCCCAGCCCGAACCGGCGTCGATCATCAGCCCGGCCCGGCGCAGCTGGAGCAGGGAAGGCCCCCGGGCGGCCAGGATGCGGACGGCCCGGCCGTCGTAGCCGTGGTAGTAGAGGAAGTACTCCCGGCCGTCGAAGTGGAGGCTGGGCGTGCCGATCTCGATGGACTCGGCGCCCGAGCCGGAGGCCCGCAGGATCACGCCCCGCTTTTCAAAGTCGATCCCGTCGTCCGAGGTGGCGTAACAGACGCTGAAGGAGCCGGAGCAATCCCGGGCCTCGTAGACGAGATGATACCTGCCCTGGGCCTGGAGCACGCCGGGAAAGGCGGCCTCGGTGGTATCCGATCCGGAAGAGCCCCGGGCGACGACCACCCGGGCCTGAGTGAAGGTGACGCCGTCGCTGGAGACGGCCCGGCCGACCTGGAAGAAGCACTGGCGGTGGTCGATGTAGTAGGCGGCCAGGCCGCTGCCCCGGGGGATGAGGCTCAGAAAGTGGAACCAGTTGATGTTCTGGCCGACGCGGCGCTGGTCCAGAGTGACCCGCAGATCGGGCAGGTCAAAGGCCTGGGCCGGCCAGGCCAGCAGGAGGAGCAGCCAGACGGCCCAGAGAGGGGCGGCGGGTCCGGGCAGGCGGGGATGGCTCATGAACGGATCCCTTCCGCGGGCTTGGGGATGGCCCCGGTTTTCCGGGCCACCAGGGCGAAGTCCCGGGCGAAGAGGCTCAGGGGGAAGAGGCGCGACAGCCAGTCGTCAATTCTCAGCAGAGACACGGGGTTGACCAGGCCCTCGAACAGGCCGAGGGCCGTTCCCGGGAGGAGTTTGTGCTTGTCCAGATAGACGATCTCAAAGTCGGCTTCCCCGAGGGCCCTGATGATTTCGCCCCGCCAGTAGCGGCGCTTGTGGTGCCAGCGGCCGAAGGCCTGAGCCAGTATATCAGAGCTGTTCAGGACCGCCGGCAGATTCCAGACGAAGAAGAGCCCCCCGGGCTTGAGGACGCGGTGAATCTCCCGCAGGATCAGGTCTTCCCGGCCCAGTCCGTCATCGGTGACGTGCTCGAGCACGCCCGAGGAGATGAAGCCGTCCACCGAGGCCGTGTCCAGGTTGAGGACGTTGGGCTCCTGGCCGTAGACGGTCGGCAGGTCGAAGCGCTCCTCGAAGAGTTCGTAGAAGGAGGGCCGGTGGAGCAGGTAGTTGAAGGCGTTGATAAAGCCCAGGGCCCGCAGCATCTGGGTCACCTGGCCGTACTGACCGCCCCAGTCGATCAGGCGGGCCCGGCGGTCCGGGACGAGGCGGGCGACCAGGTTGGAGAAGAAGAGGTAGATCAGCCAGTCGTTTCGCTTCCGGATGTGGTCGGCAAAGGCCACCCCGTGGGCGGTGACGATTTCCAGAAAAGCCTGCCTGGCCGGCTCGGCCAGGTCGGAGGCGCCTAGGTCCCGGAATATCGCGGCCTTGAGCCGACGGTAGGGCTGCTCAGGGCTGATCGCTTCGGCGGGCATGATCGATCCCGCTGCCTCCAGTTCAATCGGACCGCCGGGCCTCTCCCGGGGCGGCCGCTTCTGGGCCCGGATCAGGAAACACCATAGCCCATTCCGCCCGGCCAGGCCAGCCACTTCGGCCAAGGGAAGGCCGTCCGGCCCGGGCTTGAGGGGGGCCGGGACAGCCACCAGCGGCGGGGTTAGGCCCTGATTGAGCCCAAGATCCAGTAAAGTCCTTGACAGGAAAACTATCGACAGACTATATCTTGAAAAGAAGCGGTAAGAAGGCCTCATATATAGTCTGAGGCGGCCGCATCGAGCAGGAGGTGATGATGAGGGGACGTCTGTTAACGGCCCTGGCCGGTTTGTGTTTTTTAATCGCGGCCGCCTGGCCGGGCTGGGGCTGGGCCATTCAGATCCAGATCGTCGGGCCCGACGGCAAGGTCCTGGAGACTCCCCAGGTCACTCTCTACACGGCCGTGAACTACCAGGGGACCTCCACCACCCTGACCGCCAGCGACCCGGATCTGAGGGACAACGAGGTCGGCGCCAACCAGGTTTCCTCGATCCGGATCACGGGCAGCGTCAGGGTGACGCTCTACGCCGGCGCGAACTGGCAGGGCACCTCGGAGACCCTGACCCAATCGGACGCCGATCTGCGCAACAACACCATCGGCAACGACAACCTGGAGTCGATCCGGGTCGAGATCCTGAGCGCCAGCAATCTGGTGACCCTCTATCGGGCCGCCAACTATCAGGGAGTATCATCGACCTTCATCGCCTCTGATCCCAACCTGGGCGACAACGACGTCGGTCTGAGCCAGACCTCCTCGGTGCACATCACCGGCAACTTGGTGGTGACGCTTTACAGTGAGGTGGACTGGGAGGGCACTTCCGAGACCTTGAGCGCCTCTGATCCCAACCTGAGCAACAACACCATCGGCGACAACAACGTCGCCTCCATCAGGATCAGGGTTGTGGGCGGCGACAATTCGGTGACCCTCTACACCAACATTGATTATTCCGGCCAGTCATCCGTCTTCACCGCCAGCGACCCCAACCTGAACGACAACAACGTGGGGGACAACCAGGCCACCTCCATCAGGATCAGCGGCAACGTGCGGGCGACCCTCTTCCGCCTGCCCAACTTTCAGGGCGTCTCCGAGACGTTTGCCGCCTCGGATCCGGACCTGCGCAACAACACCATCGGCAACGACACGGTCTCCTCGATTCGGATAACCAGCAGCAGCAGCACCGTGACCAACTCGGTCACCCTCTACTCCGGCTCCAACTACTCCGGGGTCTCTTCAGCCTTTCGGGCCGATGACCCCTCCCTGGAAGACAACACCGTGGGCGACGACAGCGTCTCCTCGATCCAGATAACCGGCTCGGCCACGGTCACCCTCTACAGCGACGCCAATTACACCGGCACATCGGAGATCTTCACCGCCTCTGACCCGGACCTGTCCAACAACGACATCGGCGACGATGAGGCCTCTTCGGTCAGGGTCCAACTGGGCGTGGTCAACAACACGGTCACTCTTTTCCGGGACATCAACTACCGGGGCGTCTCAGAGACCATCGCCCACGACGACGCCAACCTGTCCAACAACACCATTGGCGACGACTCGCTTTCCTCGGTCCGCATCACCGGCCAGGCTCGGGTCATCCTCTACACCCTGCCCAATTTCCGCGGCCGGGCCGAGATCCTGACCTCGAGCGATCCCAATCTGGGCAACAACACCGTGGGCGGTGACTCCGTCTCTTCGATCAGGGTTGAGCTGGGCGCGCCGGTCAACCGCTGCACCCTGTACCGGGACGTATACTACAGCGGCACCTCCGAGTCCTTCACCGCTTCGGACGCCAACCTGTCCAACAACACCATCGGCGAGAACACGGTCTCCTCGATCGTGATCAGCGGCAACATCCGGGTGACTCTCTTCTCGGGGCGGAATTTCACCGGCACTTCCGAAACGTTGACCGCCAGCGACCCCGTCCTGGACAACAACACCATCGGCGGGGATCGCGTCTCCTCGATCAGGATCACCGCCGGCAGCGGGAACTGAACGACCGATTCGTCTCCGGGGAGAAGGTCGTTTGCGCTTCTGGGCCAATTTAGGTAAACTGAAAGCGGGTATCTCCCCGCTGGCCCGGAGTTAAAAAGCACGGGGTTCTGGGGGTTGGATTCCGGGGTCGGTTTGCGTTACAGCACCCGTCTGAAACCCGTGAAGCTGAGTTCGCGCGAGCGGTTCGGGCCAGGAGACGCAGTAAGGCCGAGGGGCTGAAATCAGGCTGAAGGAGCTCAACCCTTTCTGACCTTGCCGGAAGGTGGGCCGGCCGAGGAGCTGAAAATGGCCATCGTCAGCATCTCACGACAGGTGGGCAGTCTGGGGGACGAGATTGCCCGGACTCTGGCCGCGGAACTCAACTACAAACTGGTCGGCCGGGAGGACTTCGCCCAGCTGGCCGAGAAGTATGATCCGGATTTCGCCATCAAGATAAAGAAGATAGAAAGAGAGGAGCCGCTCGGGTTCTTCGAGAGGCTCTTCTTTTCAACTCCCGTGTACCACAGCCTCTACGAGGCCATCGTCTTCGAGCTGGCCAGCCGCCGCCAGGTGATCATTCTGGGTAGAGGCAGCCAGATCGTTCTGCGCGATATTCATCAGGTCTTTCGGGTCCGAGTGGTGGCGCCGATGCACATCCGGGTCATCCACCTGCGCGAGATGCACAGCATGTCCACCGACAATGCCCTGGAGTACATCCGCCGGCACGACCAGTCCCGGCGGGCCCTGATCCGCCAGATCTTCGACGAAGACCCCAAGGCCTGGCGGCTTTATGACATGGTCCTCAACACCGCTTTCATGGACACCCGGGCCGGGGTGAACATCCTCAAGAAGGCCATCGAGGAGGTCATCAGGCTTCAGCCCATGGAGGAGGCGGTCAGGGTCCTCAAGGGACTGTCCCTGGGCAAGCTGGTCGAGGCCAGGATCAGGCAGGAGATTCTGCCCACTCAGGACGTCGAGGTTCTGGGTGACACCGACGGGACCGTGACCCTGATGGGCCACCTGTCCGCCACCGAGGACATCAGGCGGGCCGAGGAGGTGGCCGCCGCCTATCCGGGCGTGGCCAAGGTGGTCAACAAGATACAACCGTCCGTCCTGATCTTCGGTTATTGAAGCGGCCGGTCCTCAAACTGGAGGTCCTGGCCCAGGGGCGGGTGGCTGACCGGCCCGAGGGCGCCTACCAGGCCGCGCCCATGGCGGCCTGGCTGGAAGGCCGGGGCCTGCTGGTTGCCTATCGCCAGGCCTGGATCGACGAGACCTGGCTGAGCGAGCGCAGCGACCACGGCCAGGACGCGGACATCTGGCTGGTCAGGTCCTTGGACTGCGGTCTGACCTTTGAGCCGCCCCGCCTGATCATCGACCACCGCCTCGACGAAACCAACGAGTTCGACGCCCTGATCACGGCCCTGGGTGAGGACCGGGTGGCCCTCATCAGCCGGGCCCACCGGATCGACTTCGTCGGGTCGTTCGGGGCCCTGAGTCAGGACGGCGGCCAGACCTTTTCCCCGCGCCAGCCCCTGGACCTGGACCAGTGGCCCATCGTCTTCTTCGGCCACCTCCTGCCCGATGGGGAGGAGGGCGGCTGGCTGGGCTCCTTCTACACCTACCCCTGGCCCTATCCGGGCCCGGGCCTGGATCAGCCCGGCCTGGCCCGCCTCGGGCTGGACGGCTCGCCTCCGGAGCTGGTCGGCTGGATCTGGGAGGGCCGGTTCGAGGATTCCTGCCTCAATGAAACCTCGATGCTCCGCCTGGCCGACGGCCGGCTCCTGGCCGTGATCAGGCAGGAGCCCTGCCTGGAGGGCCTCTTCGCCGCCTCAAGCCAGGACAACGGCCGGACCTGGTCGAAGCCCGAGCCCATCGGCCTCTTCGGCGAGGCGCCGGGCCTGCTCCTCCTGCCGGACGGCCGCCTTATGGTCATCTTCCGGGGCCTGGGCCACGGCGAGGAGAACTACATCGGCCTGGCCCTGTCCGAGGACGGAGGGCGGAGCTGGTCCTGGCCTTACGTGCTGGAGACTTACACGGGCGGGCGTTTTCACGGCGGCTACGGCGACCTGGTCCTGACCCCGAGCGGTGAGATAGTGGCCGTTTACTACCTGGCCCAGCGGGGCGAGACGCCGGTCATCGGCTGCAGCGTCCTAGGATTGAAGAGCTGAGTTCCAGGCCCCGTCAGAACGCCGAAGGCGCCCCCTGGGGGGCGCCTTTTCGATTAAAATAGTGGCGCGGTCTAATAGTCCAGCCTGGCCAGGGCCTCGACCAGGCCCTGGACCGCCGCGGCCGACTTCTTCAGGGCCGCGTCCTCCTCGGGCGTCAGCTTGATCTCGATGACCTGCTCCATGCCGCCCTTGCCCAGCTTGACCGGCACGCCGATGTAGAGGTCATTGAGCCCGTACTCGCCCTTGAGACAGGCGGCGCAGGGCAGGATCTTCTTCTTGTCCCTGAGGATGGATTCGGCCATCTCCACCGCGGAAGATGCCGGAGCGTAGAAGGCCGAGCCGGTCTTGAGCAGGCCGACGATCTCAGCGCCGCCGTTGCGGGTGCGCTGGACCAGGGCCTCGATCCGCTCCTTTGACATCAGCTCGGTGATGGGAATCCCGGCCACCGTGGAGTAGCGGGGCAGGGGGACCATGGTGTCGCCGTGGCCGCCCAGGACAAAGGCGTGGGTGTTCTCCACCGAGACGTTCAACTCCTCGGCGATGAAGTAGCGGAAGCGGGCCGAGTCCAGGACCCCGGCCATGCCGATGACCCGCTCCCTGGGGAAGCCGGAGGCCTCCAGGGCGACGTGGCACATGGCGTCCAGGGGGTTGGAGACGATGATCAGGACGCTGTTGGGCGCGACCTTGACCAGTTCCTTGACCACGCTCTTGACGATCTTGGCGTTGGTGGCCAGGAGGTCGTCCCGGGACATACCCGGCTTGCGGGGGATGCCGGCGGTGATGATGACCACGTCCGAGCCGGCCGCCGCGGCGTAGTCATTGGCGCCGACGATCTTGGCGTCGTGCTTCTCAACCGGCCGGGCCTCGCTCAGGTCCAGGGCTTTGCCCTGGGGCACGCCCTCCAGGATGTCAATAAGGGCCACGTCGGCGATCTGCTTCTCAGCGGCCCGCTGGGCGGCAGTGGCTCCGACGTTGCCCGAGCCGATGACAGTAATTTTGTGGACCATGCGCCTATTCCTCCTTGAAAAATGTAGGCATGTCAATTCGTGCCTAAGCTAAGCAAGGTGCAGGGGGCAAGTCAAGGAATATTGGCTGGAAAGTTGGGAGCGGCCGCTCCTCCCGCCCAGCCTGGCCGAGGCAGAATCCGGCCGGAGACAGGCTAAGGGGAAGTCGGTGAATTCATGGCCACCCGGAAGCCGGCGAAATGGCATCTGAAGGCCGGTAGATTGCGGAAGCGATCGGCGATGCGCTGGTTGCTCGGCAAATAGCAGAAGGAGCCTCCCCGCAACACCCGGTGAGTCCCGGAAGAGGGGCCCTGGGGATCTTGGAGCGGCGAACGGGTGTAGTAGCCTTGGTCGTACCAGTCCGCGCACCACTCCCACACATTGCCGATCATGTCGTGGAGCCCGAAACCGTTGGCCTGAAAACTGCCCACCGGCGCGGTGCCGGCATGGCCGTCATCGTAACCCGCCACGTGATAGTGCGTGCTTCCGAACTCGCGAGCATAGGCCTCGTCGGGCATATTGGAGACCAGCCTCTGGGGCGGCATATCGCTTCCCCAGGAATAGATCTCACCGGCTAGCCCACCCCGGCAGGCATACTCCCACTGGGCCTCTGTGGGCAGCCGGCAGGCTTTGGATTCGTGGCGGCTCAGCCATTGGCAGAAGGCACTGGCGTCGTCCCAGCTCACTTGAACCACTGGATGGCGGCCCTTGCCCTCGATGGAACTGCCCGGTCCCAGGGGATGCCGCCAGTCCGCCCCAGGAAAGGGACGCCAGCCATCCTGGTGATAGGTCCAGCCGCCGCCGCTGATCTCGGCGGTGGTCCGGTGCCCGGTGGCCTCCACAAAGGTGGCGAACTGGTCGTTGGTGACCTCGTGGACCTGTAAATAGAATGATCGGGTGATCTCCACCTCGTGGGGAGGGGACTCATCAACGAGGTGGATGGACCATTTTTCCAGGTAATCCCTGCCCGTGGCCCGCTTGAAGTCGCCCTTCATCCGCTCCAGGTCCTCCTGGCTGCTGCCCATGGTGAACCTGCCCGCGGGAATGAGCACAAACTCCAGGCCAAGACTGTTGGTAATCCTTTGGGCCTGAGGCGGCCCCTCGGATTGAGCCGGGAGACACCAGCCCGGATTGAGGATCGAGACAAGTATGCAGACCGATAGGATAATCAGACGAGGGTTTTTCATCCGCATCGGCCCTTGTCTTTCAAAAGACGATCTCGCCCCATGTAAAACGAGCGTTTTGCTTTTCACCCAAGGCCACCGGTGGCGGCCCGTTATGCGGCTATATCGCCGCCTCCAGAACCGTCGGCTGGACCGAACCGCCGAGCCTCTTTGAAGAAGCGGGCGGTGAAACCAATAAGGCATAAGCTAACCAGGGGCAGGGAGGGAAGTCAACAGGTATTGGGGGAAGGGGGAAGAGGAAGAAATGGGGGAGAAGAAGTCCAGAGGAGGCTTGCTGGGTTCTGGTATGATGTTTGCCCACGATTTTGCGTTTATGATAAATTTGATAAGTTAATATATTATGTCCTGAGGAAAGAAAATAATCAATAGAACTATTGATATATCAATAAGTTACATTTTTAAGGACCCGCCGCGTCGCCACCAAGACGAAGATTTATTTTTTGGTTGACATTCTCCCAATAGCCACTACTAATCAAAATATAAGGGTCAAATTCGCCTCAATTGTCGTTGAAGAACGCTGTATTATCTGCCGACCCGGTTTGATGGCGTCCGTGTGGCCAACCATGGGAGACGATCATGGGCGGCTTTGATGCAGGACATCGCCCGGGTTAACGGGGGCATTATTTTGTAATAAATATAATATGTCACTATCAAAATAAATACAGCAAAAATTATCGTCCGCCATATGATGTTACTTGCAAAGTAAATAAGTCATTAACATATTAATAAATTGACATGCGGAGGATGCCATGGCCAGGACGATCACCAGACTAGTTTTATTCATTTGTTTGGCGTGCGTCATGGCCGGTTGTGCGAGCTGGCAGATGGAGCGCGAACTCCAGGCCGTGGCCAAGGACTGGTGTCTGACCATCCGGGCCAGCCAGGTCATCCCCGTTTACCCTTTGACCGAAGACTTGGAGCCAGGAGACATTTTCCTAGTCACTACTCCCATCCAGAGACAGGCGGAGTTATATCGGAAAGATGGCTTTTTACCTCTAGACATGCATTTAGCTCGACTGAAAGGTCTTTGTTACCAGAATTTTTACAAAAAGTCCTATGGCATAGGAGACCACGTCGACACGCCTCACCACTGGCAGTTTCCGGAGGTAATAAATTCGAAACCGGACAAGTCCAAGACTAAGAACGAGACCGCGTCAGGCCAGAGCGCAGACCAGAGCCAGAAAGATCCAACCGATTGGGGATTCGCGCCGCGAGCTGCTTTTCCCTCCTATAGCTTCAGTGTTTCCAGCGGAGCGGGCTTTAAGTTAGCTCTGCCCATCGAGGGAGTACCTTTGGCCTTGAGGCTCATGAAGGCGGATGCGGCGACAGGATCGGCAGCAATCGGCAATGCTTATGCCTACGGTGTATCCATGACAGAGCTGGACTTCAAGGTCCGGAATTGGGCGGAAACACACTGGGATTATCTTGAAGCCCTCTACAGGAGCGCTGAGAGAAAGAATAAAAACCAGGACTTCCAGGCCTACGAGGAAGAGTTGCAGTTTTACCTAAGAGTGGTTAACCGTGTCTATCTGACCGGAAGATTGAACGTATACGTGGCCAAAGCTACTTCCTTCGGGGTGGAGGTGGCGGGCGGCGAGGAAGTGGAATTTAAGATTGAATATCCGAAACCTATGCCACCTGAGGCAGAAAACGGACCGGCCGGAGCGGGAAAAAAGGGAACGAAGGAAGGAGCGATTATTGAAAAAGACTTAACAACCGCAGACAGGGAGAAAGAGGAGCAGAATCAAAAGCCGGGGACGGATACGGAACCGGGCGCTGATGGCGCCATTAAGGTGGATGCCGAAGGTGTTATCAAGACAATAGCAAAGGCGACTGTCAATAAGATAGGCGGCGGGACGATCAAGGTGGAAGCGGCCACAAACAGGCGAGTGTGGATGTCGGAAACCTTTGCCCGGCCTTTGGTAATTGGTTACTTGGGCTTTGATTATCCTATTATGGAAGGTGGAGTGTTAGGCATCCCAGTGGCCACTAGGGAGCATGTTGTCGGTGTCAGTCAGCCGGTTGTTAAGTTGGGTGAATTAAGGCCAGAGCATGATGAACTTGATAGGCTTAAAAAGAAGATTAATCATACCCTGTCTCCAACTAGACAAGAGACGATTTACGACCGGGCGGCAAACAATCTCGGCGATGTTTTTAATACCGCCTACCAGGCCAATAAGAGAGCTGGAAAAACGCCTAGCAGAGCTTTTGATATGGCCTATGTTAGTATGCCTGTTTCTCCATCTGAGGCATCTGAGGCGTTACGGAAGGCAATGGAGGAGTAATTATGAACGGAGACTCTAACCATTCTGCCAATGATCTTAGAGAGAAGATTAATCGTACTCTATCTCCAAGTAGACAAGAGACGATTTACAGCCGGGCGGCAAATAATCTCGGCGATGTTTTTAATACCGCCTACCAGGCCAACAGGAGAGATGGAAAAACGCCTATCAGAGCTTTTGATATGGCCTATGTTAGTATGCCTGTTTCTCCGGCTGAGGCGTCTGAGGCGCTGCGGAAGGCAATGGAGGAGTAATTATGAACGGAGACTCTAACCATTCTGACTATCAAATAGTTGATTATCATACTGTATGCTGTACTAATGACAAATGCATAGAATGGATCAACAAATGCTTGGGGCTCTCTTCGGTGTACTCGGTTGAATTCAGGAATCTGGGCACAGCGGCAGTCCCTAACTTCGAGGTTCGGGTCTGGTACAAGTAAGGATACTTGATCGCTACAGTGCCCACTGCCGTCTTATTAATTGTGGCAGGGCCTATCCCAATGTTGGCCCGCAAAAGGTAAGCGCACTGCGACCTTGCCCTATCCCTCTCCCTTGACACCCCCCTACCTCCTTAGTACTCTGACCCTCTACCGCCAAATCAAGGAGTCTCGTCATGGCCGTCAGGGAGACCAATCTGCAAGGCGTCAAGCTCCTGGGCCGGGGCAAGGTCCGGGACATTTACGACCTGGACCAGAACCTGCTCATTGTGGCCACGGACCGCATCTCGGCCTTTGACGTGGTCATGGCCGAGCCCATCCCGGACAAGGGCCGGGTTCTGACGGCCATCTCCCTCTTCTGGTTCGACAAGCTCCAGGACCTGGTGGCCAACCACCTCGTCTCGGCCGAGGTGAGCGACCTGCCCAGCGGGCTCCAGGCCCAGGCCGACCAGCTCCGGGGCCGCTTCATGCTGGTCAGGAAGGCCAAGACCCTGCCCATCGAGTGCATCGTCAGGGGCTATCTCTCCGGCTCGGGCTGGCAGGACTACCAGGCCACGGGCAAGGTCTGCGGCATCGACCTTCCGGCCGGGCTGAGGGAGTCGGACAAGCTGGAGGAACCGCTCTTCACCCCCTCGACCAAGGCCGAGCAGGGCCTCCACGACGAGAACATCTCCTTCGAGCAGGTCGGCCGGCTCATCGGCCCGGATCTGGCCGAGAAGGTCAGGGACGCCTCCCTGGGCGTCTACTCTAGGGCCCGGGACCTGGCCGCGGCCAGGGGGATCATCATCGCTGACACCAAGTTCGAGTTCGGGCTGGTCGATGACCGGCTGACCCTCATCGACGAGGTCCTGACTCCTGACTCGTCCCGCTTCTGGCCGGCCGACAAGTATCAGCCGGGCCGGTCCCAGCCCAGCTTTGACAAGCAGTTCCTCCGCGACTGGCTCCTGACCCAGGACTGGGACAAGACCCCGCCGCCGCCCCGGCTGCCCCAGGAGATCATCGAGCAGACCAGGGCCAGGTACCTGGACGCTCTGGAGAAGCTGACCGGGGAGGGGCTCTAGGCCTTCAGGGGCGGGAAGGGCCGGCAAGGCCGTAAGTCAGTTACAGATCCAGCTCCCAGATCTCGCCGATCAGGTCGTGGCCGAAGCTGTGGTGCGGCTCCTCCTGGACCAGGCGGAAGCCGGCCTTCTCGTAAATGGACCGGGCGGCCAGGAGAACGCTGTTGGTCCAGAGCCTGATCTTCCGGTAGCCGACCTGCCTGGCCAGGCGCAGGCACTCCTGGACCAGGCGGGTGCCGATGCCCAACCCGCGGGCCTTGGGCTCGACCAGGAGGAGGCGCAGCTTGGCCTCCGTGGCCGACTCCCTGACCAGGAAAACGCAGCCGACGATCTGGCCGTCCATCTCGGCCATCCAGCAGCGCTCTTCCCTGGGCTTGAAGTCCTGGATGAATTTGGCCACGATACTGGCCACCAGAGCCTCGAAATGTTCGTCCCAGCCGTATTCCTCGGCGTAGAGCACGCCGTGGCGCTGGACGACCCAGCCCATGTCGCCCGGCTGGTGGGGGCGGAAGAGATAGGGCACCCGGCGTTCGGGCGGGGCGCCCAGGAGTTGCTCGATGGTCTGCATGGCCTTGACCAGGCGGTTTTGATCCGGCCAGGAGAGCTGGCCCAAAATGGCCGCTATCTCGTTACGCGATCGGGAGTTGAGCTGGGCAAAGGCGGCCTGCCCTGACTCGGTCAGCCACAGCACGCTCTGCCGGCCGTCGGTCCGGGAGCGTTTCTTGTCGATCAGGCCGAGCTTTTTAAGTTCTCGCAGAATCCGACTCAGGTAGCCGGGGTCCAAGCCCAGCTCACTGCCCAGGGCCGTGGCCGTGGTCCGCTCCTGGTGGGCCAGCTCATAGATGACCCGGGCCGTGGTCAGGGGAAAGGGGCTCTGCAGGAGACCCTCGTGCAGGACGCCGATCTTCCTGGTGTAAAAACGGTTGAAGCGGCGCATGGCTTCGATGCGCTGGGGCAAGTCGATCTCGGTCATGGTTCCTGACCCTGGGTGACGGTTTGGTTGACAATATCAAATAAATACTTGACTTAGTCAAGTGAAATGATTGTCCCGGACCAACTCAGGGCTCCAGAAGCCAATCGAGAGGCGGGAAGGGGAGGGTGACCAGAAAAAAGCCCGGGCCGGCTCTTGGCCGGCCCGGGCTAGTGGGTTCATCGTCTCAGGCGTGAGGGATCTAGACCTCGGGTCTGGGCAGGAGGCCGGCCTGCTCAACGATCTGGGGCACCTTCTCCTCCCACTCGATGGCCATGATGTGGAATCCGGCCACGCCCTGGCACTCCCTGAGGCGCTGGATGGTCTCGACGCAGATCTTGATGCCTTCCTCGCCCTGCTTGCCCTTGGGAGCGCCGGAGAGGCGCTTGACCAGCTCATCGGGCACGTCCATGCCGGGCACGTTCTTCTGCATGTAGCGAGCCATACCAACGCTCTTCATCGGGGTCAGGCCGGCCATGATCTTGACCTTCTCGTGGAGGCCCTTGTCCCTGACCTGGGCCATGTACTTCTCGAACTTGTCCACGTTGAAGATGCACTGGGTCTGGACGAACTCGGCCCCGGCCGCGACCTTCTTGGCCAGGCGCATCACCCGCAGCTCAAAGGGTTCGGCAAAGGGATTGGCCGCGCAGCCGACGAACATCTTGGGCGGCTCGGAAATCTGCTCGCCGCTCAGGAAGAGACCCTCGTCGCGCATGCGCCGGACCATCTGGATGAGCTGCATGGAGTCGATGTCAAAGACGCTGGCCGACTGGGGATGGTCGCCGAACTTCTGGTGGTCGCCGGAGAGGCAGAGCATGGTGTTGATCCCGTGGCTGAAGGCGCCCAGGATGTCTGACTGCATGGCGATGCGGTTGCGGTCCCGGCAGACCATCTGATAGATCGGCTCCAGGCCCATCTGCTTGAGGTGAATGCAGGCTGCGACCGAGGACATCCTGACCACGGCCGTCTGATTGTCGGTCACGTTCACGGCGTCGACGTAACCCTTCAGATAGCCGGCCTTGCGGCGAACCACCTCGGCGTCAGTCCCGCGGGGCGGGCCGCACTCACCGGTGACGGCCAGCTGACCAGAGGCAAAAACAGCTTCCAAACGGCTCCCAGTAATCATGTTGCCGGGTCCTCCCTGTGACCTATTTGCCCGGACCTGAGTCCTTTTCCATCGTCCGGCGCTCCCGGCTGAGCGAGGGCCAAATTAGACCGAGGGGCCGCCTCCACCGGGGAGGTTTCAGCCCTCGGCGCTGGCCGGGACTCAACTCAGCCCACCCAGACCAGAAAGCTGCGCCCTTCAGCCGGACCGGCCCGATCTTGGGTCTACCGGCCGCATCCAGAGCCCTGAACCTGGCGGCGCCAAACCGCCCTGGCGCGGGCCGTTCGAGGTTACGGCGCGCCCCATTCTGGCTGGAGCAGTGGCCAAAATACCCGCCCTTGGGCCTTCAGGCAAGGAAAAAACGCTGAGCGGCCCCAATGACGGCCAGCGGAGTTGGGGCTTGACCTGAGGCCGCAATTGAAAGATACTACTGCCTATCCCGCAGGCGTGAGGCGAATTTTTGGCGCTCCCACGGGAGCAGGGTCCAATTACCTGAGGAGGGGCTATGTTCAAGCGTCTGGCCATGGTTGGCTTGGTCGTGTTCATCGTTTTTGCGGCGGGCCAGGTGATGGCCGAGTCGGCCATGGAGTGGTACCAGAAGGGCAACGCCGCCACGCTCCACCTGAAGGAGCAGGTTGAGTACTACACCAAGGCCATCGAACTGGCGCCCAACTGGGCTTACCCGTACAACAACCGCGGCGTGGCCTATTTCAACCTGGGCATGTTCGAGGAGGCCGTCGCCGATTTCGACAAGGCCATTGAGTTGAAGCCGGGTTACAAGCTGGCCATCGAGAACCGGGCCGCGGCCAACTTCAACAAGAAGAGCGCGGCCAGGGAAGCCTGGCGCAGCTCTTACCGCGATCGCCTGGCGTCCGGGTTCTAGAACTCCCGGCTGACCCGAGAACCGAACCGGCCTGGGGCCAGCTCCTCAAGGCCCGCGCCGGTGAGGTAGACCGGGTCGGCCCTAAAAGTCATCGGGCCCGAACCCGAGCCGGCCAGTTTGAGGCGCGGTTCGGGTCCGGGACTTTTTTGTCCGGCCTTGGCCGCTTCGACTCAACCGCTGATCGTGTACCTGGGATTCCTGATCTGCCCGCTCTTGCACTTGGGGCAGCGTCCGGGCGGGCCCAACCGGGACCGGTCCTTGAAGACGAAGCCGCAGTCGCGGCACTCGGCCGGTTCTGTCCGGAAGCGTCGAGGCGGCCTGACGCTCTTCTTGACGTGAACCAGGTGATCGAGCACTTCGGCGATGGACAGACCCAGCCGGGCGGCCAGTTCCTCGGGGTCAAAGAAGCCCTGGCTCAGGAGTTCGTCCATCCGCTCCCGGAGAGTGGGCATATCTTCTTCCGCCGTTCAAACAGACAAGCCGTCGGGACCGAGGACCGGGGACCAGAGATTCCGGCGACACAGCCTCGTCCGCTTACCGCTGCTTCCTTCCGGACCTGACGGGGTTGGCGGGGGTCTGTTGCGCCGGTTCCAGTCCGTCCTCAGGCCCCGACGGCCTGTCTGGCAGAATGACTAGCTGTCGACTCGTTCCTTGAGTTCTTTGCCCACCTTGAAGAAGGGCAGCTTTTTCCTGGAGACCTTGATGACCTCTCCGGTCTTGGGGTTGCGGCCCTGGTAGCCGTCGTACCTCTTGACCTTGAAGCTGCCAAACCCCCGGATCTCGACCCGGTCGCCGTTGATCAAAGCCTCCTCAACGCTGCCGAAGAAGGTGTTGACCACCATTTCAGCCTTTTTGATGGTTAGACCTTCTTGCTTGGCCAAGGCTTCGATGAGCTGGGACTTGTTCATTCCTTGTCTCCTCCAAGCGCGCTACCCGCTCTTGGGACAGGCATCCGATCCGGGGTCAGAAGCCCCCAAAGGCAATTAATTCATATGCCATTGCCGCCAATCGTGTCAAGACTTTTTTGGCCGAGCGGGGTGTTTTTAGAGAAAGATTCTCTTGGGTTATGAGGGAGTGAGGTCGGGGAACTAGATTGACAAGGCCCCGGCCCTGGGTTATCAAGGTCAGGTTTTCCGACCGTCTGCCTGGAAGAGGTGCTTTAAAGTGGCTGGCCCGCGCGTCCCGGACTACGTCGAGTCCCTGGAGGCCTATCCTCCCGGCAAGCCCATAGAGGAGCTCAAGCGGGAGCTGGGTCTCAAGGAGGTCATCAAGTTGGCCTCCAACGAGAATCCTTTCGGCCCTTCGCCGCTGGCCATAAAGGCCATCGAGGCCATTCTGCCCCAGCTCCACCGCTATCCCGACGGCTCGGGCTACTACCTCAAACAGAAGCTGGCCGCCCGTCTCTCCCAGCCGGCCGAGAGGATCGTCCTGGGCTGCGGCTCCAACGAGATTCTGGACCTGATCTGCCGGGTGTTCGTGGGCCGGGGCGGACGGGCCGTGCTGCCCCACCCCTCTTTCCTGGTCTACCAGAAGTTCCTCCAGGCCGTCGGCGCCGAGGCGAGGCTGGTTCCGCTCCGGGGGGCCTTCCTCGACCTGGCCGGCCTCAGGGCGGCCGTCGGGGCCGAGACCAGGCTTCTCGTCCTCTGCAATCCGAACAACCCCACCGGCTCGGCCTTTCCGGCGTCCGAGCTGGCCGATTTCATCGGCCAGCTCCCTGACTCGGTCATCGTCCTCGCGGACGAGGCCTACATCGAATTCGCCCGCCAGCCAGGGGTGGTCTCACTGGCCGACCTGGTCTCGGAAGAGCGCAACCTGGTGGTCACCCGGACCTTTTCCAAACTCTACGGCCTGGCCGGACTCAGGGTCGGCTACGGGATCATGCCCGCCCGGCTGGCCAATTACCTGAACCGGGTCCGCCAGCCCTTCAACGTCACTTCGCCGGCCCTGGCCGCGGCCGAGGCCGCCCTGGAGGACCAGGCCTATCTGGCCGAGGTCCTGAGGCGGACCTGGGCCGGCCTGGACCATCTGGCCAAGGGGTTGGAGTCTCTGGGGTTGGAGGTCTGGCCCAGTCAGGCCAACTTCCTCCTCTTCAAGGTCCCCCGGCCGGCCGAGGAGATCTATCGCCTCATGCTGGCCAAGGGGGTGATCATCAGGGCCATGACCGCCTTCGGACTGCCTGACTGCCTCAGGGTCAACGCCGGCACCGAGGAGGAGAACCGGGTCTTTCTGACCAGGCTGGCCGAGGTGCTGGGCCGGGCGGAGAGCTGAGCGTGGCCGAGCCGATCGTGACCATCGACGGTCCGGCCGGGTCAGGCAAATCGACCCTGGCCCGGGCCCTGGCCCGGCGGATGGGCTACCTCTACCTGGAAAGCGGGGCCCTCTACCGGACCGTGGCCCTGGCCGCCCTGAGGCGGGGCCTGAACCTGGCTGACGCCGCGGCCGTGGCCCGGCTGGTGGCCGGGCTGGATCTGAGGGTCGAGGACCAGGCCGACGGGCTGCGGGTCTTCCTGGGCCGGGAAGAGGTGACCGGATTCTTGCGGGCCGAGGAAGTCGGCCGGGCCGCTTCGGACATTTCCAGGCTCGAAGCGGTCAGACAGCGGCTCAATGAGCTCCAGCGCCGCCTGGGCCGCCGGGGCGGGTTGGTGGTCGAAGGCCGTGACGCCGGGACAGTGGTTTTCCCGGAGGCCGAGGTCAAGTTCTTCCTGACCGCTGACCTGGCCGAGCGAGCCAGACGGCGGACGGCTCAGCTTGTCGAAGAGGGCCTCGAGGCCGATCCGGCCAGAATTATGACGGAAATGGCCGCTAGGGACGAACAGGACCGGTCCCGGCGTCTGGCCCCGCTCAAGCCGGCCCAGGGAGCAATAATCATCGACACCACTGGCCTGAATCCTGACCAGGTTCTGGAGATCATGCTCGCCGAGGTGGGGAGCAGACACGAGAAGGCCTGAAAGACTTGTCGAACTCTTCCGTCCGACCGGCCGGGAAGGCCGGGGCCTGAGCTCTCTAACTTATCCTGAGAACGAGCTAAAGTGATTTTTTGGTTCATGATGCCCCACGGCCGGCTCTTGGGGCCGGGGATCAAGGGGGCTTTGAAGAAGGTTTGAGACCAATAATGGCTTGATCTTGCGGCCGGGGCCTGCTATGAAGACATGGTTTAGCCGCGCTTTTGCGGATTAACTGACTAGGGGGTAATTCTGGCCATGACCGAGACCAACAGGCAGGAGGCCCATCCCAACGGGGCTGATGTGCAAGTGATCGCCGAGGTCGAGAAGGAGAATCAGGCTCCGCCTCAGGCGTTTCCGGATAGCGCTGAAGGGCCGGGGGAAGAACTGGCAGACCCCGGCCGGGTCGAGGTCCAGGCCGAGGGTGAAGAAGGTGAGAGCGTGACCGAGGACGAGCCGGAGCGGGTCGAAATCCAGGCCGAGAGCGAAGAGGTCGAGAGCGTGACCGAGGACGAGCCGGAGCGGCTCGAGGTCCAGGCCGAGACCGCGGTGGATGAAGCGGCCGGGTCGGTCGAAGCCGAGGCTGGCAAGGTGAGCCGGGTCGAGACCGGAGGGGCCGAGGAAGAGGGTTTCGCCGCCCTGTACGAGCGCTCCCTGGAGAGGATCCAGGAAGGATCGGTGGTCAAGGGCATCGTCGTCCAGGTCAACAACGACATGGTGGTCGTGGACGTGGGGGCCAAGTCCGAAGGACAGATCCCGATCCAGGAGTTCGTCGACGCCGGGGGCACCGTTGATCTGAGCGCTGGCGATGAGGTCGAGGTCCTCCTCGAGTCCAGCGAGGACGACGAAGGCGGCATCCGGCTGTCCCGGGCCAAGGCGGCCCGGATCAAGGTCTGGGAGCACATCGCCTCGGCCTACCGGAGCGGCGGCCCCATCCAGGGAACGATCTCGGCCCGGGTCAAGGGCGGCCTCCAGGTCGACGTGGGCGTGCCGGCCTTCCTGCCCGGCTCCCAGATCGACCTGAGACCGGTGCGCGACATGGAGAACTACATTGGCCAGAGCCTGGAGTTCAAGGTTCTCAAGTACTCCAAGAAGAGGGCCAACGTGGTCCTGTCGCGGCGGGCCCTGCTCGAGGAGGAACGGGGCAAGCAGAAGGAAGATCTGCTCCAGGTTCTTCAGGAGGACGCGGTCCTGCCGGGCACGGTCAAGAACATCACCGACTACGGCGTCTTTGTAGACCTGGGCGGCATGGACGGCCTCCTGCACATCACCGACATCTCCTGGGGCCGGGTGGGCCATCCCTCGGAGCGCTACTCGGTCGGCGACCAGATCCAGGTCAAGGTCCTCAGCTTCGACCGTGAGCGCGAACGCGTCTCCCTGGGAGTCAAGCAGCTGGCGCCCGATCCCTGGACCACCGTGGCCGAGAAATACCCGGTCGGCTCGCGCATCGAGGGCCGGGTGGTCTCCCTGACCGATTACGGCGCCTTTATCGAGGTCGCCGAAGGGATCGAGGGCCTGGTCCACGTCTCGGAGATGTCCTGGACGCGCAAGGTCCGCCACCCCTCCAAGATCGTTCAGGTGGGCGACATGGTCGAGGCCGCGGTGCTCAACGTCGATCCGGAGCGCAAGCGGATCTCCCTGGGCATGAAGCAGGTCATGCCCGATCCCTGGGAGATCATCGACGAGAAGTATCCGGTGGGCACGACTCTCGAGGGCCGGATCAAGAACGTGACCGACTTCGGCGTCTTCATCGGCATCGAGGACGGCATCGACGGACTGGTCCACATCTCCGACCTGAGCTGGAGCAAGAGGGTCAAGCACCCCTCCGAACTATACAAGAAGGGCGACGTGGTCAAGGCCGTGGTTCTCAACGTCGACAAGGAGAACCGCCGCTTCTCCCTGGGGATCAAGCAGGCCCAGATCGATCCCTGGGAGAGGGTCGCCGAGCGCTTCCCGGTGGGCTCGATCGTTGAGGGCGCCGTAACCAACGTGACCGACTTCGGCGTCTTCGTCGAGATCGAGGAGGGCGTGGAGGGTCTGATCCACGTCTCCGAAATATCCAAGGAAAAGGTCAAGACCCCGGCCGGCCAGTTCAACGTCGGCGACAAAGTGAACGCCAAGGTAGTTCATCTTTCGCCGGAAGAGCGGCGCATCGGGTTGAGCATCAGGCGTCTGGACGAGGGAGAGGAAGAGAGCAGCTACCAGGAGTACGTCAGGCCGAGACAGGAGGCCACGTCCAACCTGGGCGAGCTCATCATGAATCAGCTCAATTCTGAAAAGAACCAGCAGCCCTAAGAGGGCTTGATGCCCAGACGGCAGGTCCGATTCGGTCTGGGTTGGCTGGCCGGTCTGGCCTGCTTCCTGGTTCTGGTTCTGATTTTGGTTTTTCAATTCTGGCCGGGAGGCCTGGGAGGCGGACCCAAGGTTGGCGTCATCGAGATTAGCGGCTTCATAGGCCAGTCGGGAGAAATCCTCGAGCAGCTGGTCTCTGTCGGCCGCGACGACTCGATCAGGGCGGTCATCCTGCGGATCGACTCCCCGGGAGGCTTGGTGGCCCCATCACAGGAAATCTATCAGGAGGTCAGCCGCCTCCGCAAAAAGAAGACGGTCGTCGCCTCCCTGGGCTCGGTGGCCGCCTCTGGGGGCTATTACATCGCCGCGGCGGCCGAGAAGATCGTGGCCAGCCCGGGCACGCTGACCGCTTCGATCGGGGTCATTTTTGAGTTCAGCAATTTCCAGGAGCTCCTGGACAAGATCGGCGTCAAGTTCATGGCCATAAAGTCGGGCCGCTACAAGGACGCCGGGACTCCGAACCGGGATTTGTCGCCGGAGGAAAAGGCTCTTTTCCAGGAACTGGCTGACAACGTCCACCAGCAGTTCGTGCGCGACGTGGCCAAGGGCCGCAACCTCGAGCCCGAGAAGGTCAAGGCCGTGGCCGACGGACGGGTTCTGTCCGGCGAGCAGGCCCTGGACGCCGGCCTGGTCGATGAACTGGGCAATTTCCGCGATGCCGTTGATGTGGCCGGCTCCCTGGCCGGAATCAAGCAGGAGCCGGAGATAATATACCTGACCCGGAGTAAGCTACCCTTGCTGACCCGGATTCTGGACATTGTGACGGAGCTGGCCGTCTCGCGCCTGCGCGGCGGCCTTTGGCCCCAGTATCTTCTGCAACCTTGAGGCGTTATGGTAAAGAGTCAGCTGATCGCTAATCTTGTGGCCGAGCATCCCCATCTGCCCGCCAGCGACGTGGCAGCCATGGTGGAGCGTGTCTTTGAACTCATGGCCGGATCTTTGGCCCAGGGCGAAAGGGTCGAGGTCCGGGGCTTCGGCACTTTTCGTCTTGGCTCCCGGGCGGCGCGGCGGATGGTCGATCCCCGCAGCGGCCAGGTCCGGGCCCTGCCCACGCGGCGGACAGTGCTGTTCAAGCCGGGCCGCTGGTTCAAGTCGGAGCGTCAGTAAGCGGCCGCCTGTTCGAAGACGGAGACGTCCCCCTTGCCCCGCCTGAGGATTTCCGGGGAGTCGTCGATCAATGAGATGACCGACGAGGGCTCAAAGCCTTGGGGGCCTCCGTCGACGACCAGGTCTACCTGAGAGCCCCAGGTGTCGTGGAGGAGGCTGGCGTCCGAAGGGAGGCCGGCCTCGTCGAGGCTGGCCGAAGTGGAGATGATGGGGTTGCCCAGGGCCTGGACCAGGCTCAGGGCAATGGCGTTGTCCGGCACCCTAATTCCAACGGTCCGGCGGTTGGAGAGCATTATCCGGGGCACCAGCTTGGTCCCCTTGAGGACAAAGGTGTAGGGGCCGGGCAGCAGTCGCCGCATGGTCTTGTAGGCGTAGTTCGAGACTATGGCGTACTGGGAGATGTCGGTCAGGTCGGCGCAGATGAAGCTGAAGGGCTTGGTCTTGGGCCGGCGCTTGATCTGGTAGACCCGCTCGATGGCCTTCTTGTTCAACAGGTCGCAGCCGATCCCGTAGAACGTGTCTGTGGGGTAGATGATCACCCCGCCCTGGCGGAGCGCCTCGACCGCCTGGGCGATCTTGCGCGGCTGGGGATGATCTGGGTTGACGACCAGGAGCATAAGGCTCAATTACCCGCTAGATCCTCCTTTGTCAACCGGGCCATTGTCAATCCGGACCGCTTGTGGTTTCATGGCCCGGGCGGGCCATGCTGAGACACCTTTCCATCTCCAACCTGGCCATCATCGAGCGCCTGGAGGTCTCCTTCGGGCCCGGTCTGAACATCATCTCGGGCGAGACCGGGACCGGCAAGTCGATCATTCTGGGCGCCGTCGGGCTGCTCATGGGCGCCAAGGCCCAGCCGGGCCTGGTCAGGGACGGGGCCGAGGAGGCCGTGGTCGAGGGGCTCTTCGAGGCGCCCCTGTCCGGCGAACTGGCCGAGGCCCTGGGCCAGGCCGGACTAGAGGCCGGCCCTGAGGTGATCCTGGCCCGGGCCGTGGCGGCCGAGGGCCGCTCCAGGGCCTACCTCAACAGCCGCCTGGTCAATCTGGCCCTTCTGAGGGACATGGGCTCCCGTCTCCTCTCGGTCTCGGGCCAGCACGAGAGCCAGCGCCTGACCAGGGAGGAGGAGCATCTCCTCCTTCTGGACTCCTTTGCCGGCCTGGAGGAGCTGAGGGCCCGCGCCGCCGGGGCCTACGCCAAACTCAATGCCTTGCAGCGCGACCTGGTCCGGCTCAGGGAGCTGGAGCAGGACCGGGGCCAGCGGATCGAGCTCCTGACCTATCAGCTCCAGGAGATCGAGGCCGCCCGGCTGGGGCCGGACGAGGAGGAGGAGCTGGAGGCCGAGGCCCAGCGCCTCAAGCACGCCGAGCGACTGAATCAGGGCGCCCACGAGATCCACCAGGCCCTCTACGCCGACGACCGCTCCCTGGCCTCGCTCCTGGGGCTCAACCGAGCCGAGCTAGAGAAACTGGCCCGGCTCGATCCCGGCCTGACCGACCTGTCGGCCCGCCTGGAGGAGGCCGGCCACCTGCTCGAGGACGCGGCCCGGGAGCTGGGCGACTACGCCGACCGGATTGTCTTTGACCCGGAACGCCAGGCCGAGGTCGAGGAACGGCTGGCCCTGATCCGGCGCCTGCTCAGGAAGTACGCCCCCGGCGCCGGCGCGGCCGGAGTGCTGGCCCGGGCAGAGGAGATGGCCGGCCAGTTGGACGGCCTCCGGGACATGGACCTGGCCCTGGGCCGCCTTCAAAAGGAGACCGCCCGGGCCGAGGAGGAGCTGGAGAGCCTGGCCGGGGAGCTCAGCCGGGAGCGGGCCCGGGCCTCGGAGCGGCTCAGCCGGGCCGTGGTCGGCGAGCTGGAGGGGCTGGGCCTGGAGGGCTCCAGGTTCGAGGTCAGCCTGGCCAAGCGGGCCGGGGCCATCGGCCCGGACGGCTTCGACGAGGTCTCCTTCGGCCTGTCGGCCAACCCGGGCGAGCCCCTCAGGCCCCTGGCCCGGGTGGCCTCCGGGGGCGAGCTGTCCAGACTGACCCTGGCCCTGAAGAGCATCCTGGCCCGCCAGGGCGAGGTCGAATCGGTCATCTTCGACGAGGTCGACGCCGGCATCGGCGGCCGGGTGGCCGAGGTGGTCGGCCGCAAGCTGAGGGCCCTGGGCCAGCGCCACCAGGTCCTCTGCATCACCCATCTGCCCCAGATCGCCGCCTTCGGCCAGAAGCACTTCCGCGTGGTCAAGGAGGTCGCGGCCGGCCGGACCGTCTCCCGGATCGAGCCCCTGGCCCCGGAGGAACGGATCGAGGAGCTGGCCCGGATGCTGGCCGGGGCCAAGCTGACCGAGAAGGCCCTGGCCCACGCCCGGGAGATGCTGGCCCAGGCCGAGTCCATGGGGAGTTGAAGGAGGGGGAACTTGGCTCAGATATACGGATGCCTCCTGGCCGAACTGCAAGCCGGCCGGCCGGCCGTGACGGCGACAATCGTCCGGCGCCAGGGCTCGGCGCCCCGCAACCTGGGCTCCTGGCTGGTCCTGAGACAAGACGGCTCCCTGGCCGGATCAGTGGGCGGCGGCCTGCTCGAGGCCGAGGTGGTGACCGCCGGCCGGGAGCTCTTCCAGCAGGGCCGGGCCAGGCTGCTCAACTTTGACCTGAAGGGCGAGGGGGCCGAGGCCATCGGCATGATATGCGGCGGTCTGGTTGACGTTTACATCGAATACTTCGATCCCTCGGACAAGTCCCTGGTCGGGTTCCTGAGCCGCCTGGACCAGGCCGCCGGCCAGGCCAGGCCGGCCGCCCTGGCCCTGGCCCTGGACCAGGACCGGCCCCTGGGCCGCCGGCATCTGATCAGGCCCGAGGGAGTCGACTCCTGGCCGGAGGGGCCTCTGCCCTCGGCCCTGGAGGGGGTCAGGCGCCGGATCGAGGCCGGGCAGGGCTTCCTTCGCCCCGGCCTGGTCGATGACTGGCTGGTCGCTCCCCTGGGCGCCGCGCCCACGGTCTACATCTTCGGCGGCGGCCACGTCTCGGCCCAGATCGCCCCCCTGGCCGCCCTGGTCGACTTCAAGGTGGTGGTCACGGACGACCGGCCCGAGTTCGCCGCTCCGGAGCGCTTCCCGTCGGCCGAGGAGGTGGTCTGCCGGCCCTTCGAGGGCGTGGTCGAGGCCCTGAAACCGGGCAAGCAGGCCTACCTGGTCATCGTCACCCGGGGCCACCGCCACGACGGGCTGGTTCTGGCCCAGGCCCTCAGGAGCCCGGCGGCCTACGTGGGCATGATCGGCTCGCGGCGCAAGCTCAAGGCCATCTCCGAGGCTCTGCTGGCGCAGGGCTTCAGCCAGGAGGACCTGGACAGGGTCCACTCGCCCATAGGCCTGAACATCGGGGCCGAGACGCCCGAGGAGATAGCCGTGTCCATCGTGGCCGAGCTGATCCAGGCCAGGGCCGAACTGGCCGGGGAGGGGAAGGGGAAAAAGGAGTGGGAGGTTTGAGGGGGAGGGCAAACGCCTAAGAGAGGGAGGCTGAAGGGGGCGAACGGCCGGCAAGTGCTGGTTACGACGTGCCTAATTATCGTTAAGGCCTAGCGGCTTGCGCGTGTGAAGCCGCTCCTTCCAAGAATTTTCGATCCGAATAACATCTCTTTCACCTAAATCCGGTGATACGCGTTGAAGGATGCTGAATTGGAAATTCTGCTGATCGCGCCGACGAAGCAGACGATTCCCCCCATGCCCGGTGTCGGCGTAACATAGCCATCTACCGAGAAGGTTCTCCTTACCATAAGCTGAACCGACGTAGCCTTTCCCGTCGGATATGTCGGCTATGTAGTAAATGCCTCGCCATTGAGAGAGCGCGTACTTCCAGCTCGTCGGAAGGACCCGAAGTTCCTCCCAGGAGAGGACTATCTTGTCCCATTCCGGCATCGCCGCGGCGAGGGAACTGTCTTCAAGAACGGCAAGGACAGGCATTACATTGCGATGCGCCCACCGCCACCAGGACAGTTCAGGCGGCGGCCAGCCCACGACCAGCTTGCCTTTCCAGGGGGCGTATGAATCAGTCAGTGCCAGGTCGAACCACTGGATAGAGGTGCGAGGATCCTCTTTGGCGAAACCCTTCATGCCGAACGCCTTCATCTCAACATAGGCTGGAACCTTCCAATATTCTCTTCGATTAAGAGGCTTAGATGCCTCGATCGAGTATAAACCGACGAACAGGGCCTTTCCTGGTTCATGCCCGATGAATGAGGCAATATAACCGGCTTCCACCAGGGCTTTCATGACCTTCTCAAGTTTCGGGCCTTGCGTCTGCTGATAAGCGTTGAACACGTCCGGTTTCTCTAAGGCGAGCCAGGGGAGTACCTTGTTGAGTCCGGGCTCGTGAGGCCGGTGTCGGAGTACAAGGACCTGACGCGGGTCGATGTCTTTAAGGAGCAACAGATCGTTGAGATTCATCGCAAGGCTTCCTATCTTTTTCTGTCTTTGAAAACTTGTCACGGCCACCGGACGTTCACGCCATGACCCTGGAAGGCCGTTTGGCGGTATTGAGCATCAGTCCCAGTCCATGTCCCTTTGCATCCCCTCAGGGGCGGCGGACCATGTCCCTTTTCTCTTGGAGCCCATCGGGTCCTTCTGGTGCCGAGCATGCCTGGCCTCCAGGTGTTCTTTTGTCCCCTCAAAGGCCGCGGCCGCCGAACTGGTAGGCAATGTGGTCACATAGTCGAAGACCTCGTGGTAACGTCCTTGAAGGCCTAAAGTGTTATGTCAATATCATCACCGAATAAATCGGCAATCACGGTATGATACATAATGTGTTAGTCTGTGATATCGGGTATTATTTCATCCTCTTCCGGATATTCAGGGTCAGCATTTTCCGCCGGCTCAACTGTTGCCTCAATGACGTCGGGTCCATACTTTTCGGCGAGGAAACGTTCCCTATACAGGTAAAATGCTGCATCGCAAACCTTCGAGGTATAATAGGTATCAAACCCTAGACCAATTACAGCGCCTGACATGGGTATTACTTGGGCAAGCTTTGCTTTGGTTAACCTAATTCCTAAAGTCTTAGAAATGTTCTGGATGACCTTGACGAAGGCTTGCTTCTCAAGTTCCTTCCATGCTCGTTTCTTAGCTACGTCCCGCGCTATGCGAATAAGCTGGGCCATGGCAAATATTTTTGACGTGTCACTAGGTGATGAGGCGAGTCCTAAAATATTCATCGCAAATAGACGTTCGTGTTGAGATGAAATATCAAAGCCACAGTAAGTCGCATATTCACCAATTGCTCTTAGGTTGAGAGTGATCAAGGAAACAATATTTGGAGGGATCCCTGGTAACCCTATTGCACCTGTTCCTGCGCCTTCTATCAATGCCATTCCCTTATACTTCATATTAAGCCATCCAATGACGCGATCGCAATCTTCAAGATCTAATGAGACAATGTCAGAAATTTTGTTGATGCTGCTGTGACCTGCCTTCCTATATTCCTCAAGTATCGTGTTGGGTCGTACTGTCCATTGCGCAAGATCGTTGCAGGTTGAAAAAAGACCTTGAATCGTAAACCTGATTACTTTCCCAATACCTGGTGCTCCCAAAATAGAGTCGCCGGCCTTGTCTATCGGCCAGTTAATAGCTTTCATAGCATATCCAAGCCACCCGAGTTCAGGATTTTTCCATCCATGGATTTCATTTAGGGCATTACGCTCATATGTCGAAAGATCCATCGTCTCCTCCTTCTTTACTTCCACGGTACTACATTGTGGACCGTTTGCAGATGCTCCTGAATGAGAGCCTCAGCAGCGCGTGAAGCGCGATAAAAAGGTCTGTCGCACCCAGAATTTCCCCAGCCACCACGTCCGAAGATCCAGGAGAAAAGTCCCTGACGGAATTTGCCCGGTTCCCGAAGCGAGGCTACGAAACGCTCGCTTGAAAAAGCCTGAATCCACTGACTGGTACTAAGACCCACGAGCAATAGACACACATTAAAGAACTTAGTTAGAAATACTTTAATAGTCAATGGAAAAAGTATGCTTATCTGAAAGTAATATATCTATAACATGTCTGCTTCTAAATGCTGTGTTTCCAATGGTATAATGACAGGATATAGAGCCGAAGAAATCGTTCTAGAAGGTCTGCTGCCCTCGCCCGGCCCGACGAGTCGGGAAGGATCTCGGCTATGCTCTTGTAACAGTTCTGAACAGAAAAAGAGGCCTGTCGGTGGCCTCCCATCTCTATTCTCTACCTGAGTTTGGCTTAAACTTACCTAAACAAAGAGTTAATCAGCCCTCTTCCCGCCGCCTGCCAGGCGGAGTTACAAAACTCTTGGATCCCCCGTCCAGCCCCTCAACCTCTTTTGTTCCTAAAAACCTGCATGTAAAAATGCTTCCCCGCCTGGACCGTCTCCCCGGCGGCCAGGGGAACTATCTCTTTCAGCTCCTCAGGAGAATACCTCAACTTCATGGGCGGGCCGAAGGGCGTCTCCTTCTTCTCGATTTCAACTATTGCCAGCAGACCCTCCGGCTTGAGAAGGCGCTTGGTCTCCTGCAAGAAGCTTTGGATCTGCGTCTTGGACAGGGCGTGGATCACCGTCGCCACATAGATAACGTCCACGGACGATTCTTTAATCCGGGTGGGTTCGGTCATGTCTGCCTGGATCGTCTCGATATTGCTCCCTTGCGTCTCATCCCGGAGGACTTTCAGGAAGTGATCGTCCCTATCCAGGGCGTAGACCTTCCCGGACAGGCCCACGGCTTTTGAAAACAGCTTGGACATGTAGCCGTTGCCGCAGCCGGCGTCCAGAACCGTCTGCCCGGTCTTTACCTCCAGCGCCTTCAGAATCAGCTCGTTGTCCAGAAGGTTTTCGGTGAACTTGGCCCGGTGGGGGATGCGTTTGTCTCCCACGCCGCCGGGCCCAGTATCGCTTTCAGCGCTCATTCATGTCTCCTGTTTCGGCCGCACCTATGGACTTCTTAACAACCGCCCATGGCCTCGTCAAACTGGATCCCTTAAGTCACGGCGGTAATCCGTCTCGGGGTTTTTCGAACACAGGGAACGAATTAGCTCCCTCGGCCGTCACAGGGGCCGGCAGCAAGACCAGCGGACGTTCCCTGTGGAAAATTATCCGCCATAAATCAGTCTTAAAGTGAGCTAACCCCCTTCCTTTCTTGACTAAATAGCGATTCGGGGCTTATATGCCTGGGATGACATAATACCTGGGAATAGCGGTTTGCTCCCAGAGGAGTTTTTCATGGCGCCAGTCTCGGACGAAATTATAGAGGGCTTTCGCCAGATCCGTCTGGCCAACGTTTCAGACGCTTTGAACACCCTCGGTCTGGTCGGGGGCCTGCAGGGCATCAAGCCCGTTTGCCAGCCCGCATCCATGCTGGGGCGGGCCTATACCCTGCGCTACGTCCCATGCGGCCAGGACCAGGGCACGGTGGGCGACTTTATGGAGGAATTGAGTCCGGGAGATGTTGTGGTCCTGGACAACTCCGGCCGTCTCGATTGCACCATCTGGGGTTACCTGCTGACCGTGGCGGCCGAGCGGAATGGAGTGTCGGGCGCGGTCATCGAGGGCGCCTGCCGCGATCTGAGTATTATCCGCGAGGCGGGATTCCCCGTTTACGCCCGCGGCGTTTTCATGGTCACTGGAAAGGGCAAGGTCATGCTGGAGAGCAGGCAGGTGCCCGTGGCCGTCGGCGGGGTCAAGGTCTGCCCCGGCGACCTGATCATGGGCGGCGAGAGCGGGGTGGTTTGCGTACCCGCGGGTTTGGCTGAAAAGGTGCTGAACAAGGCGCGCCGGATAAAGGAGGCCGAAGACCGGGCCGCCGCCGCGGTGCGCCGGGGAAAGCCATTGAGTTTGGCCCGGGCCGAAGTGGGCTACCACTGGCTCCAGGCCGTCGAAGATACCGAGGACAGGCATCGAGCTGCATCAGATGCACGAAAAGGAGATTGAGGTTCATGTTGGCAAGAAGAAAGGCTGTCCTGATTGCAACCCTGTTGGTTTTCGCCTGTCTCCTGGGCGGGCAGGCGGTTTTTGCCGCTGACCAGGCCCAGGGCCAGAAGATTCCCACCCAGAACTTCCTGACCGATCCTCAAGGCTACAGCGCCTCCTTCTGGGAGGTTTCCCAGATCGCCATGGACGTCTGGAACAAGGAGCTGGGCACTGATTTCAAACGCCAGGTGGAAGAGCACGACCAGCTCATCCGTAAGATGTTCGAAGGCGACTACGACTGCGGCATACTCTTCATCATGGGCTCGCCGGTGCGACTGGATCCGGGCTTCCTGTTCAACACCTTCTTCTACGGCAACTGCCCGGGCTTCTATAACCGCATTCCGCGCAGCCAGTGCCCCGGGGGCGGGGGAGCCTTGAATTTCCCGGGTTACTTCAACCCCGAGTTCAACCGGCTGCTCAAGGCCCAGGATCGCATCTTTGACTACGCCGAGCGCAAGGCCATCACCGACAAGATGGTGGAAATGATAGTCCAGGACCGCCCCGCTCTGGTTCTGTTCTCGCCCTACGTGCTCCACCTCATGAACACCAGCCACTGGAAGAATGAGAAGGGCATGCCCGGCGAGGGGCTGGGCTCGGCCTGGAACGTCATGGGCATAGAGCCGACCGGTCAGGACAAGGTCTTGCGGGTGGGTTCGACATACGCCGTGCCCAGCATAAACCCCATGGCCGTGAGGAGGACCCAGGGCTACCGGGTCATGGACCTCATCTATGACACCCTCTTCAGGGTGGATCTGGAAGGCAAGGCCATTAAATGGATGGCCGAAGAGGCCCGGGTAACCGACGGGCCCCAGGGGGCCAAGACTGCGGTCGAGATCAAGCTGCGCTCTGATCTCAAGTTCCATGACGACCAGCCGGTCACGGCCGAGGACGTCATTTTCACCGTGGAGTTCGCCAAGAAATTCAAGGCGCCCGACCTCTACAACTACGTCAAGCGCGTGGTCAAGGCCGAGAAGACCGGACCCCTCTCTCTGACCCTCCACCTGGCCGAGCCCTGGTCAGGGGTCTTCCACGTACTTCTGTCCAAGATGTACATTCTGCCCGAGCACATCTGGGCCAAGATCGCCGAGACCGAAAAGGAGCCCATCCTGTGGCCCAACCCCCAGCCGGTGGGCAGCGGCCCCTTCAAGTTCGTCTCCTGGGACAAGGGCGCCCAGTTAGTCCTGGCCAAGAACCCGGCCTACTTCGCCCCGGTCAACCCGGAGAAGCTGGTCAGGGTCAAGTTCGAATCCATGGAGATGCTGGCCGCGGCCATCGAGAAGGGCGAGATCGACCTGCAGTGGGGTGAACCCATGACCTCGGCCATCGCGGAGCGGGCCTCGGCCAAGCCCAATGTCAAGGCGGTCAAGCTGCCCAACCACGGCTTCGTCATGTTCACCTTCAGGTGCAGCAAGGCTCCCTATAACGATCCCGCCTTCATGGAGGCGCTGGAATACTGCCTGCCCCGGGGCCTGATCATGAAGAGGGTCTATCCGGGCATCGCCCAGGAGGCGGTTTCGCCCATACCGCCGGGCAACAAGGCCTGGCACAATCCCCGGGTCTTCGAGCTGGCCAGGCCCTATGATCCGGAGAAGGGCCGCGAGGTTCTGAAAAGGGCCGGTTACACCTGGGACGCGCAGGGCAAGCTCTGCTATCCCAAGTAGCCGCGACCGCGACTCTTGAAACGCCGGAGCTCTTCCCCGCGTGGAAGGGCTCCGGGCAGCCAGCCAGCCCGGCGGCGAGTTTTAAGCCCGGACCATGAGCGCCAGATATCTTTGGGCCCGCACCGGCGTCATGTTTTTCACCGCGGCCGCCCTGCTGGCCATCCAGTTCTTTCTGTTCCGGCTCATGCCCGGCGACCCCACGGCCTCGGTCCTCTCCGGCGGAATGACCCCGGAGGTCCAGGCCGAGCTCAAGCGCCTGTGGGGCCTGGATCAGTCCCTGATCCTGCAGTTCTGGAACTACGCCAGGAACCTGGTGAGGCTGGACTTCGGCGTCTCCTTCTACCGGAACGTGCCGGTCCAGGAGATAGTCCTGCCCCGGTTTGGCAACACCATCCTGTTCATGCTCACGGCCATGCTCTGGGCCAACCTTTTCGGCGTCGGGCTGGGCGTGCTCTCGGTGGCCCGCCGCCACCGACCCGTCGAAGGGCTGTTGCTCCTTCTGGGCTCAGTGGCCAGGGCCACCCCTCTCTTCGTCACCGGCATGCTCTGCGTCCTGATCTTCGCCTATCACCTGGAATGGTTCCCCCTGGGCGGCATGCACCAGGTGGGGGCTCTCTATGACTCCTTTTGGCAGAAATATTTCAACCTTGACCTGGCCCACCATCTGGTCCTGCCGACCTTTGTGGCCGGCCTCTTCTACTTCACCACCCCCTTCTTCGTCATGCGCGCTTCCATGCTGGAGCATCTGCACGATGATCACCTCCTCCTGGCCAGGGCCAAGGGGGCTTCCCCGATGCAGGTCTTGCTCAGGCACGTGGCCCGCAACGCGCTCAGTCCGGTGATCACCACCACGGCGCTATCCCTGGGCTTCGCCGTGGGAGGGCAGGTGGTGGTGGAGACAATCTTCCGCTGGCCGGGGTTGGGCAGCGAACTGGTGTTTTCCACCTTCCGCCGGGATTACCCCGTGGTCCAGGCGATCTTCTTCCTGATCAGCGGCACGGTCATCCTGATGAACTACCTGGCTGACCTGATCTATCTGTTTCTCGACCCCAGGGTCAGATACGAGGGGGCGCCCTGAAAGCCGGACTGGCCAGAGCCTTCTCCGCCCTCGGCCGGCTCAACCGACTGGGCCGGATCGGACTGGCCATTCTGCTCCTCTTCGGCCTGATCGCCCTGCTGGGGCCGAGCCTGGCCCCTTACGACCCGCGCGCCACCCAGGTGGACGCCCGCGGCGAGATGCTCACCCTGCGTCCGCCCTCCTGGCGCCATCCCCTGGGCACCACCTGGCAGGGCCGGGACGTGTTCAGCCAGGTCCTCCACGGCGCCAGGCCGACCCTGATCGTGGGCTTGAGCGCGGCCCTGATCCTGGCCTTCCTGGGGGTGAACGTGGGGCTCTGGTCAGGCTATTGGGGGGGCTGGCTGGATCTGCTGCTGATGCGGCTGGTGGACATTCTCTACGGCCTTCCGTTTTTACCGCTGATGGTCGTGGTCATGTCCCTTTTAAGCCGCGAGCAGAAATACGTCATCCTGGGCCTCGGCCTGGTGGCCTGGCGGGACGTGGCCCGGGTGGTCCGGGCCCGGGTGCTGGCCCTGCGCGAAGAGGACTTCATAAAATCGGCCCGGGCCATGGGTGCCGGCCATGTGCGCCTGGTCTACCTCTACCTTTTTCCCAATCTGCTGCCCTTGGCCCTCCTTTTTCTGGCCTTCGGCCTGGTGTGGTCGATCCTGGGCCATGCCGATCTCAGTTTCCTGGGCTTCGGGGACCCCCGGCATCAGACCTGGGGGGACATGGTCTCGGCGGCCTGGGCGGCCGGGGTGATGTCCGAGGCTTACTGGTGGTACCTGCCTCCCTCGGCCTGTATCGCCGCCGTCTCCACCGGGGCCTTCTTCCTGGCCCGAGCCCTGGAGGAAATCGCCGATCCTCGCCGGAGCAGGGGAGGTCAGTTTGCTTGAGATCGAAGATCTGACCGTGTCCTACGGACCGGCCGAGAGCCGAATCAGAGCGGTGGACGACCTCAGCCTGACGATCCGCTTTGGCCAGCGGCTGGGCCTGGTGGGCGAATCCGGATGCGGCAAGTCCACCCTGGCCAGGGCCGTGCTGGGCCTGCTGGAGGAAAACGCCCGGATTGACCGGGGCAGGATCATCTTCAAAGGCCGGGACCTCGTCCCCCTCCCAGAAAGAGAAAGGCGGGAACTGCTCTGGGAAGAGATCGCCTTCGTCCCCCAGGCCTCTCTCAACTCGCTCAACCCGGTCTACCGTCTGGCCGGGCAGGCCCTGGAGACGGTCCGCCTCCATCGCCGGGACGCCCGCCAGCGCGAGTTTGATTACCTGGAGAGGTTGCGCGAGCTGTTGGGCACGGTCGGGCTCGAGGGGCGGCACCTGAAAAGCTATCCCCACCAGCTGAGCGGAGGCATGGTCCAGAGGGCGGTCATCTCCATGGCCTTTCTTCTGGAGCCCAGTCTGATCGTGGGGGATGAGCCCACCACGGCCCTGGATGTCATCACTCAGAGGCGAGTCATGTCCCTGTTCAGGGACGAGGCCGAGCGGCGGGGAACCGGCCTGTTGATGATTAGTCACGACCTGGCCTCTCTGGCCCTGGTCTGCGATTCCCTGGCAGTCATGTACGCCGGCGCCATCGTCGAGAGCGGACCCTGGTCGAGGGTGGTCCAGGAGCCCTGGCACCCCTACACCATGGGGCTCCTGAACTCCATCGACTCCCTGTCTCGAGTGGGAGCGCCCCTGCGTTACGTTCCGGGCAGCCCGCCTCGGGTCGTCGGCCTCTGGCCGGGCTGCCGATTCGCCCCCCGCTGTCTCTTTGCCACGGCGGTGTGCCGGCGGGAGGCCCCCGGCCTGAGGCCCGGACCGGAGCCTGGCCGCCAGGCGGCCTGCCACCGCCTGGATGAGGCGGAGAAGATGCGCCGGGAAGCCGCCGGGAACGAGAAATGGCTGATCAAGTCCTGCTAGAGGCCCAGGGGGTGAGCAAGTCCTTCAGGAGGGGACTCAACCTGCCCTGGCCGGGTCTGCGCTCCCCGAACTTCAGGGCCCTGACCGAGGTCAGCTTCACGCTGAACGCGGGCCAGACTTTGGGCGTGGTGGGTGAAAGCGGCTCCGGCAAGAGCACCCTGGGGCTGATCGCGGCCGCTCTGCTGAGGCCCAGCCAGGGGCGGGTGTTGTTCCAGGGCCGGGATCCGAGGCTCCTGTCCGGTCGGGAGCTCAAGAGGTGGCGGCGACGGGTGCAGGTCATCTTCCAGAACCCCTTCAGCGCCCTGAATCCCCGGATGACAATCCTGCGCAACATGGCTGAACCATTGAGGATTCACCGTCTCAGCTCCAGGCGCGGGGAAAGAAGCCTGGTGGAGGAGGCTCTGGCCTCGGTCGGCCTGGGGAACTCCTCCGACATTTTGGAGCGGCTGCCCCTTCAGCTCTCCGGCGGGCAGCTTCAAAGGGCCGCCCTGGCCCGGAGCCTCATCCTGAGGCCGCAACTCCTCATCGCGGACGAACCCGTGAGTATGCTTGACGCCTCGCACAGAGCGGATTTCCTGGGCCAGCTTCAGCTCTTGCACCGGGAGAACGCTCTCTCCCTGCTCTACATATCCCACCACCTGGCCGAGGTAGCGGCCGTGGCCGATCGGGTCCTGGTGCTCTATCGCGGCCGAGTGATGGAGCTGGGGCCGGCCCAAGGGGTTCTGAGCCAGGCCCTGCACCCCTATACCAGGGAGCTTCTGGCCGCCCTGCCCCGGATCGTCGCCTCAGGCTCGGGGGGAGATTTTCACGAGCGGAAGGCCCGGGAAGTGATCGATCGTCCCGCCGGACCGACGGGTTGTCCGTTCAGTCCCGCCTGCCCACGGGCAGAGCCGAGGTGCGGCGCGGCCGAGCCAGCCCTGAAGCAAGCGGCCGGCGATCATTTCGTGGCCTGCTGGCTGGCCTGATCGCTCCGGATGGTTTGATTGCCGAAAGGGGCCGGCTAGTCTTCTATCACCTCACCCCGAGCCCAACGCCATCCGCAACGGCCCGGTCCGACTCAATTCTTCTCCAGATTGAGCCAGACCTGGGCATCGAAGGGAATCCGTCCGGCAAACCTCTCCCCCTGGTACTGGGGAATGTCTTTGTCTCCGCCCACGAGCACCTTTTCCACGGACACGCCGCTAACCCTGTAGCCGGCCTTGGCCAGAACCGCCTCTATCGGCCCGATCAACTCTCTTCCGGACAGAATGTCGGCCACGTACTTGTTGATATCCCCGGCCACGGGCCGTCCCTTTTTCAGGCTCCAGGCGCGATCGTGGCGGGCGGCGTTGGCCAGGTACTGGCACATCCAGGGGTAGTCGATGAGCCGGCCGAGGGACAGCCCGGTGTAAGTCCCTTCGAGCTTGGGCGCCTCGGTCTTTGAAATCGCCGCCTCCAGAACCGCCACCACGGCCTCCTGGTCGATGTGACAGCCGCGGTACTGGGGATGAAGGGCGCGCAGCATCATGGTGTGCCACTTGTTGCTCACCTCAAGGCTGAGCCGGCATTCCCCCACTTTCGATTCGACGACCACCGCTTCCTGGGACCGCGCGGCGGCCGGGAAAAGGGGGAGGAGAAAAACCAAGCCAAGAACGCACAACCTAACTCTGGCTGACATCACTGTTCCCTCGTGTGTTCAGTGCTCCACTTTCTTGTACTTCTCCACTTCGCCGGGCTTCTCGGTGACGATCGTAAGTTCGTCCCCTTGCACGGAGATTTTTACCTCCACGATATCGGAGCTCGGGTCCAGAATCTCGAACCTGACTTTTCCGTCTTCGAGCCGGGTGTATTTACCGCTCACGGCCAGGCCCTGGTTGTCGACCGCCTTGAAGGAGCCGTCTTTGAAGAATTCCAGGGTCGCCGTCTTGCCGATCTCCCGCCAGTTCCCGACCAGATCGGGCGCGCTGGCGCAGCTCAGGAGCAGAATGGCCAGGGCGATTGCCGGCAGGCCGGGGAAGCTGGCCTTGAATGTCCTTTTCATCATGGCGTCCTCCCTGAGTCAGAGGCGAATCGTTGCCGCGCCTCCGGGCTTCGGGGGCGGCTATTTGAGGACCAGGGTCTTGAAGCCAGCCGGCGGCTGGGGGAATACCTGAAAGGTTCCCGTCACGGTGCGTTCCTTCACCGATGGATCCTGGGCGTATTCCAGGACCGGGACATCATAGTTGCAGGCCTGGATACTGATGGTCATCTGACCCTGCGGCGTCACCCCTTGTCTGGGCTTGACGGAGATCTCAATGGTGTTGTCGCCTTCCTTGAGGCAGAACAACTGCTTCATGCTCTGCTGCATCTCCGCAGGCAGCTCCTTTATGGCCGGATCATCGGTCAGGAAGAGCCTGACCGACTGGGACCGGCCGCCGTCTATCTTGCTGAGGTGAATCCCGTTGATCTTGATGCTGAGTTCATGGTCATAGGCCATGGCGTTCAGCACGGCGTTGATCGGCTCGGCCCGGCAGGCCTTTGCCGGTAAGAGCAGGCTCGAGGCTCCGGCCAGAGCAAACAGGGCGACGATGATCGATGTTTTCAAGAGGGTCTTCATCCGAGGCTCCTTTCCTTACTCAAGCATCAACGCCTTCATTGAGTTTGGGCCTAGTCCATGGCCGATTCAAGGCGAAGGGCCAGTTCGATGAGGCCCTGCAGCCTTTCCTGTTCCGTTATCCGCCCGGTCAGCACGACCGCCCCGCCGGGGCCGATGGTGACGCTGACCGAGTTGTGGTCCGGCTGGCGCAGATGATCCAGCAGGACGGACTGGATGGACTCGTTGACTGTTTCTCTGGCCGAGTCGGCGTCCTTGGAGAGGACCAGCCAGTCCTTGGTGAAGGGGGAAGGGCCCAGGTCGACCTTGTCCGAGATCATGAACTCGGTCCAGTCCCGCGTGATGACATCCACTGGCGTCTGGATGGTCCGGAACCGGTCTGACTGGATCAGGCAGGCGGTTCCTTGGCTGTCGTCTATACCGCTCCTTGCGTCCTTAAGCTTGTAGGAACAGTCAAAAATGTAGATGTTCTTCTTCCCGGTTTCCACCGTCCTGATATTCCGGAGGAAAAATCTTAGATCCTGTAGAATATTAGCTACTTGTTGCTTGAACTCCGCTGTGTCATTCCGCGCAAATCCCCAGCCCTGGCTCTGGGCGTATTCCTGAATCTTCCGCAGCTCCCGGAGGTTCTGACGGTGGATGAACGTGATGAGGGCGAACAGGAAGCCGGCCACCACGATGATGATGACCGGGATTTTCACCTTCAACCAGAGTGGAGACTCCCAGATCGGGAACGTGCTTATGTAGTCATAACAAAAGGTAATAATAGTTAAGACCAAAAACAGGACGAAGAGGGCCAAAAATAAAAACAGCCCCACGCCTTTCAAGCTGTCCCAGTAGGATTTATTCATTCATTGGACCCCGGTTGAGGCTCATCTGCTCGTCCCCCATGACGCCGCCCGGGATGCAGGCCCAGAGTTCCTGGCTCGCCAGGGGCCTGGGTCGCTGACCGCACAGAGCCATTTTATGCCAGGAGCCCGAGAATCTCGTTCCTTTTCAGGCAGAAGGCTATGACCAACCCCAGAATGATCAGCCCCCAGAAGCCGTAGACCACGGCTTGCTGGTGGGCGGAAAGGAGCTTCACCAGGAAGAATTCCGCGTTGCCGATTCTGTTTTGCGCGGAGATGAACCAGCGCAGAACAACCGGTATTAAAGAGAAGGACATGATCAAAAAAAGTGCGAAGAAGACTAGTTTTACGGCCGCGACCCCTTTGGGACCCAGGTTTTCTTTGGTGAGAGTCCCCGAGGACTCAAGTACGCTGCCGATTATGGCCCCCAGTATGATCAGGCCGAAGGAGATCAACAAAATAATCAGGTACGGCTTGGTGCTCATCACCATTTACCTTTTCCAGGAGACTTCCCCAGGCCCTTTCAGCGGACTCAACGATGCCTGACTCCCGGGCAAGACAAGCTCCTCCATTTTCGGGGAGGGCAGGGGGCTTGTGTCCGGCGACCCGGGTCAGAGGCCCATTTTCAAAAAGGGCCTGACCGAGTCCGGGCCTTCATTCCCCGACCAGGCCGAGCCTTTGGCTCTGGCGGCGGATCGGTTGCTCGCCCGGTTCAGCCCGCATCCTCTAGGGAGCGTTTAACATCAGGACTTCGCCTCGAGCTCCCCACCGGCATTCTGTCTGGCGCCGCCGGTCAGGTCAATCTCGGCCCAGGCCAGAAGGGAGCTATTTATCCAGCACCTCTCTGACTTTGCCGGCGAACTCCCTCGTCGAAAACGGCTTGGAAATGAAGGATACGCCCTCTTCCAGTATACCTCGGTGGGCGACTGCGTCGGCTGTGTAACCTGACATGAACAGGGTCTTGATTTCCGGGTAAAGGGCTTTCAGCTGATTGGCCAGATCGCGGCCGTTCATTTCGGGCAGAACCACGTCGGTTATCATCAGGTCCAGCGCTTCCGCGTGGGCCTTGGCCAAATCCATGGCCTCGACCGGGGTTTTGGCGGTCAGAACGTTGTAGCCCAGGCCATCAAGGATAATATTGGTCAGCTGCAGGATGGAGACCTCGTCCTCCACCACCAGAATGGTTTCGCCTTTTCCCTTGGGTATTTCCGCCACTCTTTCTTCTTTCATATCCTTGGCTTCGCCCGCGTGATGCGGCAGGTAGATATTGAAAGTCGTTCCCTGCCCCGGTTCGCTGTAAACAGTGATGTGCCCGTTGTTCTGACTGACAATGCCGTAGACTGTGGCCAGCCCCAGACCAGTGCCTCGACCCGCCTCCTTGGTGGTGAAAAACGGCTCGAAAATCTTGTCCAGGGTCTCCTTGTCCATGCCGCAGCCATCGTCGCTGACTGCCAGGAGGGCAAATTTTCCGGGAACAAAGCCCGCGTGTTGGGCGCAAAACACATCATCGCACTGAATATTTCTTGTTGAGATGGTGATCTTGCCCACGCCTTCGATGGCGTCACGGGCATTGAGGCAGAGATTGGCCAGGATCTGGTCGATCTGGGTGGGGTCCATTTTTACCAGCCCCAGATCAGTCGCCGGCAGCCAGGCCAGATCGATGTCCTCGCCGATGAGCCGCCGGAGCATCTTGAGCATCCCCTCCACCATCTCGTTCAGATCGAGCACCTTAGGCGCGATGGTCTGCTTGCGGGCAAAGGCCAGCAGCTGCCTGGTGATGTTCGTGGAACGCCTGGCGGCCTTGAGAATCTCCTGAAGGTCCTTGCGGAGCGGATCGGCCGGGTCCACCCGGCCCATGGCCAGTTCTGTGTAGCCAAGGATTACGCTGAGCATGTTGTTGTAGTCATGGGCCACTCCGCCGGCCAGTCGCCCCACTGACTCCATCTTCTGGGCCTGGAACAGCTGGGCTTCCAGGCGGAGATGCTCGGTGATGTCGCGCTTGACGGCCACGTAGTTGACCACCCGGCCCGCGGCATCGCAGACCGGCGAAATAGTGGCATCCTCGGTGTAGAGTTCTTCGTTCTTGCGTTTGTTGACGATTTGCCCTTTCCAGGTCTGGCCCGAGGAAATTGTGTCCCACAAGTTTTGATAAAATGACAGATCCTGTTTGCCGCTTTTCAGGATGCGCGGGGTCTGCCCGAGCACCTCCTCGCGGGTGTAGCCGGTCACGCTTTCGAAGGCCGGGTTGACATACTGGATGGCGCCGTCGGCGTCAGTGATGAAGACGATCTCGCCGGCGCCTTCAATGGCCGCCATGAGGCGCTCCCTCTCGGCCTCGGCCCGCTTGCGTTCGGTGATGTCCATGTGGCAGCCCATGAATCGCCGGGAATTCTGGTCGGCTCCCGAGATCAATCCACCGGAGGCGGCAATCCACCGGTATTCGCCGTCCTTGTGGCGCAGGCGGAATTCGGTCTGAAATTCCGGGCGGCGACCTTTCAGGCAGGCGTCGATTTCAGCCAGGATGTAGGGCCGATCCTCCGAATGGATTCGGCTCTCCCACTCTTCGTAACGATTGGCTATTTCGTGGTCATCGTAGCCGATCTGGCGCTTCCATTCCGGTGAAAACCAGATCTCGCCGGTTTTAAGGTTCCAGTCCCAGAGGCCGATATTGGCGGAGGCCAGGGCCAAGCGCAGCCGGTTATTGCTGATCCTCAAGGCTTCCTCGGCCTCTTCCCGCGCCTGGATCTCACGTTCCGCCTGGAGCATCTTCTGCTCAAGCTTCCTCACCAATCGCTCGCTGTAGAGCTTGAGGATCTCTTCTTCCTGGGGCTGCTCCGCCGGTGCCGAGTCGCTGTCCGGGCGCCTGGCCGCAGCCATGACCTCGTCAACCGCCTTCAGGAAGACATCCGGCTCGCAGGGCTTTTGAATGAAGCGGTCCGCGCCGATCTTCAGGGCGAAGGCCTCATCCTGGGGCCCGGTATAGGTGGCGGTGTAGATGATGAACGGGATATGCTGCATCGTTTCGTCAGTCTTGACTTTCCGGCACAGCTGAAAACCGTCCATGACCGGCATGAGGATATCGCTGATGATCAACTCGAACCCGCCGGCCTGGAGCCTTTCCAGGGCCTCGGCGCCGTTGGCGGCCTGATGCACATCATGACCGCTTCCCTTGAGCAGCGCTTCCAGCAGATACCGGTTCTCTTCATGGTCGTCGACGATGAGTATTTTCACGGTCATCTCTCCCGATCGATTGGATCTCCAGGGAGATACCCGATGATCTCCGCCACAAAAGTCTCCGGGTTGATTGGCTTTTCGATGTAACCGGTGGCTCCGGCGGCCAGGATCCGCTCCCGATCCCCCACCATGGCGTAAGAGGTCACCGCGATGATGGGCACTCCCTTCAGTTCGGGGTGCTTTTTCAACTCAGCGGCGACGGCGTAGCCGTCCATTTCGGGCAGTTGGATGTCCAGCAGCACGGCCTGGGGTCTGTGGCGCAAAGCCTCGTCGATGCCTTTCCGGCCGTTTTCCGCACCGATGACGGTAAAACCGTTCTTTTCCAGCAGAAAGCGCATCATGTAGAAATTTTGCTCGTTATCCTCAATGATCAATAACTTGTCACTCATGACAGATCCCCTGCCCGGGCCTGCTGCGGGAAACGGACACTGAAGGTGCTGCCCCGGCCCCATTCGCTTTGAACGTGAATCGTTCCAGCCATCATGTCCATTAGCTTCCGGCAGATTGACAGCCCCAGGCCGGTGCCCTCGTGTTTGCGTGAGAGGCCGGTGTCGATCTGGTGAAAGGGCTGGAAAAGGCCCGGGAGTTCTTCCTGCCGTATGCCGATGCCGGTGTCTGAAACCGACAGAAAATAGTGGTCGTTGTCGGTCCGGCAGGAAATGAGGACGTGTCCCTTTTCCGTGAATTTGACGGCGTTGTTGAGCAGATTGAGAATGACCTGTTCCAGGCGGCGTTGATCCGAGGTCACCATTGAAACATCATCGGTGATGTCCACCTTCAGAGCGATTTTCTTTTTTTCAGCCAGTGGCTTGACCAGTTCGACCATCTTCTCGATGGAGGGCCTCAAATCAAAAGAGGCGAAGGAGAGGGCCAACTGGCCGGCCTCGATTTTTGAAATGTCCAGCACGTCGTTGATCAGGGCCAGAAGGTGGCGGGAGCTGCCCTGAACCATGGTCATCTGCTTTTGCTGTTCCTCGTTCAGGGAACCGGCCAGCCCCTGGAGCAAGATGCCGGTGAATCCGATAATGGAGTTCAAGGGCGTCCGCAATTCGTGGGACATGGTGGCCAGAAAGGCGGACTTGAGGTGATCGGCCGCCTGGGCTTTTTCCATGGCCGCCGCCAATTCCGCCGTTCGCGCGGCAACTTGCTCTTCCAACTCGTCGGCGTGGCATTTGATCTGCTCATAAAGGCGGGCGTTTTCAATGGCCAGGGCCACTGGGGCGCAGATGTCCTGGACTAAATCGAGCTTGAGGAATTCGGGTTTAGCCTCGGTACGAGAAAAGACGCACAGGACGCCGATGGCCTCGTTTCGCACCGTCAAGGGAAAAGCGACATTAAACCTGATTCCCTCATCGGGCGGGGCCTCTCTCGGGCTGACCTTTCTTGTCGAGGAATCAAACCAGATCATGAAAGGCCGGCCGTCGCGGCTTGCACGGCTGGACGGATGATCAAGGTTTTGAATAGCCTGGCGGCCCAAATCCTCGATCATTTCCGGGGGGGTGTTGATGGAGGCTCCTTGAACCAGTCGTCCGGTTTCGCGATCGAGCAGGAAAAGCGCGCCTCCTCCAAGTCCGGTGAGGTCTAACGAGCCCTGAAGGGCCTTTTCAAGAACTTGATGCAGCTTGAGTTCGGTGGTCGTGGACCGGAGGGTCCGGTCCATGATAACCATCTGCTCGTTACGGCGAGACAAGGCCATTGTCCGAGCGTTTATCTGACGCTTGAGTACAACGCTGCCCAACAGGCTTACGAGCAGGGCCACGCCAGCGACAAGGCCGACGACCTCGACCCAGACCGGCAGCTTGAATTGGACCTCCTCGGAGACCCATCGTTTCAGGGACTGGTAATATATCGAATTATTGTCCTGTTTGATCTCCAGAAGACGGGCGTCAATGGCCTTCAACAAATCCTCGTGGGCGCCTTTGGGCGCCGCGAAAAAGAGATCGGAGGGGTTGAAGACGACCGCCGTATCTTCAAGCCCGAACTGCTTGGCGTGCATCAATCCGTAGAAGCGATTGGTGATGGCCGCATCGGCTTCGCCTTTGGCTACCTTCTCAAAAATAGTTTGATAATCAGGCAGGGAACTGAGGTCGATGTTCAACCCGAAGCTGGCGGCCAGTCGGCTGAACGCCTCCTCCTGGACCGAGCGCTCCAGAACGACAATTCGTTTTCCGTTCAGATCCAGTATCGATTTAATGCCGCTGCCTTTGCGGGCGTACACCTGAAACCAGGAGGACAGGACCGGCACCCTGTGAAAGGCGAATGTTTTTTCTCGATCCGCCGTGTGGGCCACGTCGGGCATGAGATCGATTTCACCTTTTACCAGACGGTCCAGTCCCTCGCCCCAGGTGCCGGGGAGGTATTGCAGGCGCCAGCCCTCAGCGCGGGCGATGTACTCGATGATGTCAATAAATATACCCGCTGGTTTGCTGAATTCGGTGAAGAAGACTTTGGGGGCATTGTTATAGACGCCGACGGTTACGACCCGATCATCGGCGCCCGCCGGTGATATTCCAAAGCACAGCACGGCCAACAGGATGGCGGGCAGGCCCGCAAGGAATCGTCCGCGGCAAGCTTTGTTTCCCCTGACGGTCATCCCGCGGCTCCTTTGGTTAGGTCAAGAGAGGCTTCATTCTTAACGGCTTGATCGTCTTCCAAGATAAAGATGGATTGCGCCCATAAGTCAGCGGCCGAACTGGGAGCGGCCGCTGAAGGGCCTATCGGAGCCTTGATGAGCCAGCCAGGCCTTATGACCGGCCTGGAGAGGTTGTGGTTATCCAGCGACCCTGACCGCACCCGGCCTCCCGGCTGGGATTTAACCCAGGCTGCTTATCCCACGATGAAACTGGTTTTAGAACCGTCCCTTTTGGATCGTCCTTGGAAGCCGGACCGCTCAAACACCAATCCTGGCCAGGCCTTCTGGCGCCGTTGAGGAGCGGTTATCCATCCGGGTATTCCAGCACCCCCAGAAAAATATTATACCACTTTTGGCATAAATTGGTCCGGAAGAGATCATAAAGGCGAGTCCGGCGTCGTCGAGCGCCGGAACAATTGGAACGGGGCCGGCCTCTGGCCTGGTCACTAATACCGGATCCTGAACTCCCTGAACTCCCCGCTGGCTTCCTCCCAGGTCTCCTCGACCTGGTCCACCCGGGCGTGGGGCGGGCCCTCATGGCACCAGGCCAGCACGGCCTCCAGCAGCTCCTGGGTCCCTTCGAAGACCGCGGCCACCGAGCCGTCGGCCAGGTTGGCCACCCAGCCGGTCAGGCCCAGGCGGCGGGCCTCCTCCCGGGTCGAGGCCCGGAACCAGACCCCCTGGACCCGGCCCTTGATCCTGACCGAGAGGCGTCGTCCGTTCATGGCCCCTCCTCGGCCTGGCGGAGCAGGTTCAGGAATTCGTCCTCATCCAGTATCCGGACGCCCAGGCTCCTGGCCTTGTCCAGCTTGGAGCCGGGCTCGGCCCCGACCACCAGAAAGTCGGTCTTCTGGCTGACCGAGGAGCCGACGCGACCCCCGGCCCGCTGGATGGCCGCCTTGGCCTCGGCCCGGGTCATCCTGGCCAGGCTGCCGGTCAGGACCAGGGTCTTGCCGCTCAGGGGCGCTTCCAGGCCGGCCCTGGCCGCGGGTGCCTGGGGGTTCACTCCGGCCGCCTCCAGCCGGGCCAGGAGGTCCTGGTTGGCCTGGGTGGCCATGAAGTTGGCGATGGACTCGGCCACCTGGGGGCCGACCGCCTCGATGGCCAGGAGCCGCTCCTGGTCGGCCAGTCTCAGGTTCTCCAGGGAGCCGAACTCGTCGGCCAGAACCTGGGCCAGGTGCTCGCCCACGTGGCGGATGCCCAGGCCGAAGATGAGCCTGGCCAGGGGCGGCCGCTTGGCCCGCTCCAGGGCGGCCAGGAGGTTGTCGGCCGACTTCTCGGCCAGGCGCTCCAGCTCGATCAGGTCCTCGAGGCCGAGATTGAAGAGGTCGGCCGGGTCCTTGACCAGGCCCCTGTCCACGAGCTGGTCGATCAGCTTGGGCCCCAGGCCGTCGATGTCCAGGCCGGACTTGGAGGCGAAGTGGCGGATGGACTCCTTGACCCTGGCCGGGCAGGCCAGGTTGAGGCAGCGCAGGGCCACCTCGCCCTCGATCTGGAAGACCGGGGAGGAGCAGACCGGGCAGCGGTCGGGCAGGCTGAAGGGCTCGGCCCGGCCGGTCCGGTCGGGATCGAGGACCTTGACCACCTCGGGGATGACCTCGCCGGCCCTCCGGACCAGGACCCGGTCGCCGGGCCGGACGTCCTTGCGCCGGACCTCGTCCTGGTTGTGCAGGCTGGCCCGGGAGACCGTGGCCCCGGAGACGACCACCGGCTCCAGGAGGGCAATGGGCGTCAGTGTCCCGGTCCGGCCGACGCTGACCTCGATCTCCCGGACCGTGGTCGCCTCCTCGGGCGCGGCGAACTTGTAGGCCACGGCCCAGCGCGGGCTGCGCGATTTGGCCCCCAGGCGCTCCTGGAGGGCCAGGTCGTCGACCTTGATGACCACCCCGTCCAGGTCGTAGGGGAGGCGGTGGTGGCGTTCGGCCATCTCACGGCAGAACTCGATGGCCGCCTCCAGGCCGGAGCAGAGCCGGACGTCCGGGTTGACCGGCAGGCCCCAGGCGGCCAGGGACCTGAGCAGCTCGCTCTGTCCGGCCGGGGGAGCGGCCGAGATACGGCCCAGGGCGTAGCCGAAGAAGCGCAGCGGCCGGCCGGCGGTCACGGTCGGGTCGAGCTGGCGCAGGCTGCCCGCGGCCAGGTTGCGGGGGTTGGCGTAGAGGCTCAGGCCCTCGTTCTCCCGCTCCTGGTTGAGCCGGTGAAAGTCCTCCCGGCCGATGTAGACCTCGCCCCTGACCTCGACCAGTTCGGGCGGCCGGCCCTGGAGGCGGAGGGGGATCTGGCGGATGGTCCGGACGTTGCGGGTCACGTCCTCGCCGACCAGGCCGTCGCCCCTGGTCGAGGCCGCGCTGAGCAGGCCGCCCTCGTAGACCAGCTCCACGGCCAGGCCGTCCACCTTGGGCTCGCAGGTGTAGGTCAGGTCGCCCTCCAGGCCCAGGAACCGCTTGGCCCGGGCCTCGAACTGGCGGACCTCCTCGAAGTCGAAGGCGTTCTCCAGGCTGAGCATGGGCAGGGCGTGGCTGACCGTGGCGAAGCCCTCGGCCGGCTCGGCCCCGACCCGCTGGGTCGGCGAGTCGGGCGGGATTGGCTCGCCCAGCCCGGCCTCCAGTTCCTGAAGACGGCGGAGGAGGCGGTCGTACTCGGCGTCGGAGATGCTGGGGTCGTCCAGGACGTAGTAACGGTGGTTGGCCTCGTTCAGCTCGGCCCTGAGCCGTTCGATCTCAGCCCGGATCTTTCCGTTCTCCGCCATCAGCGCTCTCCGTCCGGTCAGGGCTTGAGGGCCCCGATCAGCCGGGCCCCTTCCAGGAGGCCGAAGCAGCCGCTGAGCATCATGTCGCCGTGGACCACGGCCTCGCGGCCCAGACCCTTGGCCAGGTGGCGGTTGGGTCCGGTGACGACCACGGTCTCGAACCGGCCGGCCTCGGCCACCCGGCAGCCGTGGCCGTTGGCTTCGACCACCTCCTGATGGCCGAGGGCGCCCCGGCGGAACCTGTCCAGGTGGTCGGCCAGGAGCTCAGGGTTGAGCAGGCCGGTGTGGTGCTCGTAGACGCCGGTGACCCGCTCGCCCTTGACCAGAAAAGCCACGGTGTGGCCGTTGCCCACGTTGACGACCATGACCTCCCCGGCCCTGGCCGCGGCGGCGACCGGATCCTGGAGGGCGCCCAGCAGGGCGGCCGTGGCCGAGTCGGCCACGATGGCCCCGGGCAGGGCCTCGGTCAGGGCGATGAGCCGGGTCATGTCCGAGGGCGGGCGGCGGTAGATCAAGTCGGCCGGCCGGCCGCCCCCGGCCAGGAACTCCTCCCAGAGGGCGAAGCGGCGGGCCCGGTTGGAAGATTTGGGCGAGAAGCCGTGATCCTGGGCCGCGGCGGCGAAGCGCCGGGGCAGGCTCAGCCCGAAGTGCTCCAGAGCGTGGCCCAGGGAATGGAGGTCCACGTCGCCGCAGGCCACGGGCGTTGTCTCCGGCGGTTTGTCCTGGCTCAGCTCGACGCCCAGGGCCTGGACCCTGTCCAGATCGTCGTGCAGGCTCAGGGCGGCCTGGGGCTGGGCAAAGACCTTGCGGCCGGCGGCCAGGTGATCCCTGACCCGGTCGGGCAGGCTCCCGCCGCCCATGAGAGAGCCGTAGAGCCAGACGTCCCGGCCGGCCAGGGTGGCGGCCCTGATCTTCTGAGCGGCGATGAGGGAGGGGGAGGGCAGGACCAGCTTGTAGCAGCCCTCCAGGGGCATCAGGGGGTCGTAAAAGAGGATGTCCTGGGTGCCGGCTCCGACGTCGACGATCAGCCAGCGCTCCGGGGAGGCGGTCTGGGCCTCGGCCTGACCGGGCCGCCGCTCCGGCGAGGAATGATGATGGAGGTGGTGATCCGCGGTTTGACTCATTACCAAAAACTATATCAACTTGGCCGCGGCGTTCAAGATCACCTGGGCCGCCCGCCGTCGGCTGGCCTTGACCTGGTCCGAGCTGAAGCCGGGCCGCCAGTCCGAGCCGAAGAGTTCGTCCGTGACCACCACCAGGGCGGCCGCCTCCCGGTCACGGAAGGCGGCTACGGTGAACAGGGCCGAGAGCTCCATCTCCACGGCCATGACGCCCTGCCGGGCGTAAGCGGCCACCTTTTCCCTGGTCTCGCGGTAGGGCGCGTCAATGCTCCAGACCGGCCCGGACTTGAGCTCCAGGCCCAGGTCGGCCGCGCTGGTCTCCAGGGCCAGATTGAGCTTCTGGTCAGGTCCGGCCGTCCGGTCCAGGGGGTAGTGAGCCGAGGTCCCTTCCTCGCTCAGGCTGCCGGTGACCAGGATGTGGTCGCCCAGCCTGGCCCCGGGCGTGAGGGAGCCGGCCCAGCCCTGGACCAGGAGTTTCCGCACGCCCAGGGCGAAGAGCTTCTCGGCCACCATGACCGCCTGGGGCGCGCCGATGGCCGGGCCGGCCAGGCTGAGCCCGCCGCCCAGATCGAAGAGCTGGAAATACTCGCGCACCTCAACGGGCTTGGCCTGGGGCTGGCTGAGGCGGCTGTATAGTTTCAGATCGGCCGGGACCAGGGACATTATGGATATGGGGCCCAGTTCCGGATCACCGGGCAGGCGCCGGGGGGTGATGACGACTGGCTCTGGATTGTTTCCGTTCATCGGGGCAGAATAGCACAAAAACAGATTCAGGTGGCCGCCCCGGGCTGATATACTGGCCCACTGATAGGAGAACCGCTGGAGAATATCTTGCCGTCACGTCGCTTCTGGCTGGGGTTCATCGTCCTGGGAGTGCTGCTCCTCCTGGTCAGCTGGTTCTGGGCCGATGAATGGCTGGTCAATCATTCAGCCAGCCTGCGGGCCTGGTTCGACCGGCTTCCGGGGGCGGTCAGGCTGGTGGTCGTCGAGGGGCTGTGGCTCTTCTACCTGGGCTACGGCCTGGTTTTCCTGACCGGTCTGGCCCGCCGAGACCCGCGCCGGCTGCGGGCGGCTTTAGCCTATCTAGCCGCCCAAATGGTCTTTTCGGTCCTGGTCGTCCGGGCCGGCAAGATGCTCCTGGGCCGGCCGCGGCCGTTCGTGACTGACCCGGCCTGGTGGTGGCTGACCGCCGATCCCGACCACCACGCCCTGCCCTCGGGCCATTCGGCCGACGCCGCGGTCGGCGGCGTGGTCACGGCTCGCTTTTCCGGCTCTGCCTGGCTGAGGGCGGCGGCCCTGGTCCTGGCCCTGGCCGTGGCCCTGGGCCGGGTGGTCCAGGGCGAGCACTACCCCTCGGACGTGGTCGCCGGCGGACTGATAGGCTGTCTGGGGGGAACCCTGGCCGCCGCATTGTTTCAGGGCCGCCTGGGCCAGCGGCTGAGCGAGAAGCTGCTTAATCGGCTGACCAGAAATTCCATTGACAGCAGGGCTAGTTCCTCTTAGAATTGGCGCTTTCCAGCCACCGGAGACCCGTTCCGGGGCAGAGGGGACGTACTGAGGTATGTTCGAGGCCCTGCAAGAGCGCCTGGGCGGAGTCTTCAAGAAGCTGCGCGGCCATGGCCGGCTGAACGAGGAGAACATCGAGGCCGGCCTGCGTGAAGTCAGGCTGGCCCTCCTGGAAGCCGACGTCCACTACAAGGTGGCCAAGGATTTCGTGGCCCGGATCCGGGAGCGGTCCCTGGGCCAGGAGGTCCTGACTTCCCTGACCCCGGCCCAGCAGGTCGTCAAGATCGTGGCCGAGGAGCTGACCGAGCTGATGGGCTCGGCTCACCAGGAGCTCGACCTGGGCGGGCGGCCGCCCCGGAGCATCCTCCTGGTCGGCCTCCAGGGCTCGGGCAAGACGACCACCGCGGCCAAACTGGCCCTGCACCTGAGCCGGAAGGAACGGCCTCTGCTCGTCCCGGCCGACGTCTACCGGCCGGCGGCCATCGAGCAGCTCAAGACCCTGGCCCGCCAGATCAAGATCCCGGCCTTCGAGACCAGCCCGGACCAGGACCCGGTCCAGATCTGCCGCCAGGCCCTGACCCAGGCCCAGGCCAGCGGCCAGAGCCTGCTCATCGTCGACACCGCCGGCCGCCTCCACGTCGATGACGATCTCATGGCCGAGGTGGCCGGGCTCAAGGAGGCGCTCCAGCCCCGCGAGGTCCTGCTCGTGGCCGACGCCATGACCGGCCAGGACGCCGTCAACGCCGCCTCCGCTTTCCACGAAAGAGTCGGCCTGAGCGGCGTGATCCTGACCAAGATCGAAGGCGACGCCCGGGGCGGGGCGGCCCTGTCCATCAAGGCCGCGGTGGGTGTGCCCATCAAGTACCTGGGCGTCGGCGAAAAGGTCGAGGCCCTGGAGGCCTTCCATCCGGATCGGATGGCCTCGCGCATCCTGGGCATGGGCGACATGCTCTCGCTCATCGAGAAGGCCCAGGAGACCGTGGACCGCCGCGAGGCCGAGCGCCTGGCCAAGAAGCTCCAGCGGGCCGAGTTCACTCTGGACGACTTCCTGTCCCAGCTCAAGCAGCTCAAGAAGATGGGTTCCCTGGAGAGCCTGCTGGGCATGATTCCGGGCATGAACCGCCTCAAGGGCCTGAAGGACATGAGCCCGGACGAGCGGGAGCTGAAGCGGATCGAGGCGGTCATCCTGTCCATGACCCGGGAGGAGCGGCGTAACCCCAGGATACTGAACGGCTCCCGGCGCAAGAGGATCGCCCTCGGCTCGGGAACCACGGTGGCGGACGTTAACAAATTAGTCAAGAATTTCGACCAGATGAGCAAGATGGTCAAGCAGATGGGCCGCGGCAAACCCGGCCGTCTGCCCCAGATCCCCGGCCTATTTTCGGGTTAGGGACGGTTATTGGTTTGCAAAAAGCGCATCTTAACTTAAAATAATCAGGGAGTGTGAGAGAGGAGCGATGCCGGTAAAGATTCGACTGACGCGTAAGGGGGCCAAGAAGAGACCTTTCTATCGCCTGGTGGTGGCTGACTCGGAGGCGCCGCGAGACGGGCGCTTCATCGAGGTTCTGGGGACATACGATCCCCGGAAGGACCCGGTGGAGGTCAAGATCGACCGGGAAAGAGTCGATCTGTGGCTCAGTCGGGGCGCCAAACCGACCGACACGGTCCGCAGTCTCCTCAGGAAAACCGTCTCTTCTTGAAGGTCCTCCGCCTGACCCGAGTCTGACTTGCAAGGAGCGGAGGGGGAAATGAAGGAGCTCATAAGGTACATCGCGCGGTCGCTGGTGGACAATCCGGATCAGGTTCAGGTCTCGGAGATCGAGGGTGAACAGACCTCGGTCATTGAGTTGAGGGTGGCCAAGGAGGACCTGGGCAAGGTCATTGGCAAGCAGGGCCGCACCGCTCGGGCGATGCGGACCATCCTGAGCGCCGCCTCGACCAAAATCAGGAAGCGCGCGGTCCTTGAGATAATTGAGTGATCCTTTAGGCTCCCAGCGGCTGGTGGCCTTGGGTCGCGTTGTCAGGGCCCAAGGAATCAGCGGCGCCGTCCGGATCGAGTCTTATTCCCGGTCGGGTGAGAGCTTCGCGGGCCTAAGAGAGGTCTGGCTCAAACTGCCCGGGGGTGAATCTAAAGCCCTGGGTCTGGAGGCGGCCAGAAAACATTCCAAGGGCCTGGTGCTCAAGCTGGTCGGAATCGCGACCAGAGACGAGGCCGAAGGCCTCGTCGGGGCCGAGGTGGCTGTGCCGCGCTCGGCCCTGCCTGAGTTGGAGGAGGGCGAGTACTACTGGATTGACCTGATCGGCCTGGAGGCAGTCACCGAAGACGGCTCGAGGCTGGGTCGGGTCAAGGCCCTGTTCGAGACAGGGGCCAATGACGTTCTGGTGGTCGACACCCCGGCCGGCGAAGTGTTCCTCCCGGCCGTGGATTCGGTCGTGACCGAGGTTGACCTGACCCGGGGCCGGCTCAAGGTCAGGAACCCGGCTGATTTGGGCCTCTCAGAAGGCTGAACAAGGTCGGCTGGGTTATGCTCTTTGAAATTTTGACTCTGTTTCCCGAGGCGGTGAAGGGCTATCTGGAGACCTCGATCCTGGCCCGGGCCCAGCGGGCCGGCCTGGTCGAGGCCAGGCTGACCAACATCCGCGACTTTGCCCGGGACAAGCACCAGACGGCCGATGACCGGCCCTTTGGCGGCGGCCAGGGCATGGTCATGAAGCCCGGACCGCTCTGCGCGGCCATCCGCTCGGTCCTGCCGGGGCGGGTGATTCTGACCTCACCCCGGGGCCGGCCCTTTGACCAGGCCAAGGCCGAAGAGCTGGTCCGTCTGGACAAGCTCATTCTAGTCTGCGGCCGGTACGAGGGCGTGGACCAGCGGGTCATCGACCTCCTGGTGGACGAGGAGATCTCGGTCGGGGACTACGTCCTGACCGGGGGCGAACTGGCCGCCCTGACCATTCTGGACGCCACGTCCCGGCTGCTGCCCGGCGTCCTGGGCAGCCAGGATTCCAGTCAGGAGGAGTCCTTCGGCGACGGCCTGCTGGAGTACCCGCACTACACCCGGCCCCGGCTGTTCGAGGGACGGGCCGTGCCCGAGGCGCTGCTTTCGGGCGACCACCAGCGGATCCGGGACTGGCGCCGGCGGGAGTCGTTGCGCCTGACCCTGCTGAGGCGGCCCGAGCTCCTGGAGAGGGCCCAGCTGAGCCAGCGGGACCGGGACTGGCTGGCCGAGATGGCCGCCGGGCTTGAGGCGGGCCGGGAACCGGGCCGATGATCGACGTCGCCCTGGTCCACTATCCGGTGGTGGACAAAAACGGCCGGCTGATCGCCGCGGCCCTGACGCCGACCGATCTGCACGATCTGGCTCGCTCGGCCAGGACATATGGCGTGGAGAGGCTCTGGATCGTCACGCCGCTCAGGGATCAGCAGCGGCTGGCCCAAAGGATGCTCGGCTTCTGGCAGAAGGGGATTGGCGCCGAGTACAACCCCAACCGGGGCCAGGCCCTGGACCTGATCCGAATCACGGCCGATCTGGACGAAGCCGTGGCGGGTTTGAGGGATCTGGCCGCGCGGGACCCACTGCTCTGGGGCACCTGCGCCCGCTCCGGTCTGGGTCGGCTCGGCCTCGACCGGGCCCGGGAGATTTTAGGCGGAGAAAGGCCGGTGCTTCTGATCTTCGGGACGGCCTGGGGCCTGGCCCCGGAGGTGCTGGACCGGTGCGATAATATTCTGGTCCCCCTCGAAGGGATGGGCGAGTATAATCACCTGTCAGTCAGATCGGCCGCGGCCGTGATGCTTGATAGACTGGTAGGGCGCTGTTAGGGAGATGAACATGGACATCATTGAGGCGATTGAAAAAGAGCACGTCCGATCCGACCTGCCCAGTTTCAGGTCCGGTGACAAGATCAAGGTGCACGTCAGGATCCGCGAGGGCGACAAGGAGCGGATCCAGGTCTTCGAGGGCGTCTGCATCAGGCGGCGCAAGGGCCGGACCGATTCGACCTTCACCGTGCGTAAGGTCTCTTACGGAGTCGGGGTGGAGCGCATTTTCCCGACCTTCTCGCCGACCATCGAGCGCATCGAGGTGGTCAGCCGGGGCAAGGTCAGGCGTTCCAGGCTCTACTACCTGCGCCAGCGCGTGGGCAAGGCGGCCCGGATCAAGGAGCGGCGCTAGCTGGCCGATCATGGCGGGCCTGTTCTCAGGCTCAGAAGGCGAGCCGGCCGGTTGGGCCTTGGAATACGAGGCCTCCAGGGCCGGCTATCGTTTGGTGGCCGGAGTGGACGAAGTCGGCCGGGGGACTCTGGCCGGGCCGGTGGTGGCCGCGGCCGTGATTCTGCCTCTGGGAGCCAGCATCGAGGGGCTGGCCGATTCCAAGGTCCTGACCCCGCGCCAGAGATGGCTCGTCCGGGAAAGGATATTGGACCGCAAGATCGCGGTCGGCCTGGGCGCGGCCGGGGCGGGCGAGATCGACCGGCTGAACATTCTCCGGGCCTCCCTGCTGGCCATGCGGCGGGCCGTGGAGTTGCTCGACCCTAAGCCCGACTTCCTGCTAATCGACGGCAAAATGCGGCTGGACCTGGACGTCGATCAGAAGGCGGTCATCGGCGGCGACGCCAAGTCGGCCTGCGTGGCCGCGGCCTCCATTGTGGCCAAGGTGGCCCGGGACGCCATGATGGACGTCCTGGACGGAGTTTTTCCCGGTTACGGTTTCGCCCGGCACAAGGGCTACGCCACCCTGGAGCATCGCGGGGCCCTGCGCGGCCTGGGGCCCTGCTTCGCTCACCGGCGCACCTTCAGGGGCGTCAGGGAGTGGCTGTGAGAGGCGGCCCCGATTTGGGCCGCCTGGGCGAGGAGGAGGCGGCCAGGGCTCTCAAGAGGAAAGGCTACCGGATCCTGGAGCGCAACTTCTCCAGCTCGGCCGGTGAGATCGACATAATCGCCCGCCACCGGGGCGTGATCGTTTTCGTCGAGGTCAAGAGCCGGGCCAGCGGCCGGTTCGGCCCGCCCCAGGCGGCCGTGGACTCCAACAAGCAGCGGCGCTTGACGCGCCTGGCCCGGGAGTGGCTGACCCAGAAGGGCCTGGTCGGCACGCCGGCCCGCTTTGACGTGGTTTCTGTTCGCCTCGAGGAGGCGGCCAGGCTGGAAGTGGAGGTCTTTGAAAACGCCTTTGAGGCCCAAGACTGAGCCCTTAAACGGCCGGGCGGGTCGTCTCTACGTCGTGGCCACGCCCATCGGGCACCTGGACGATCTGACTTACAGGGCGGCGGAGACCCTGGGCCGGGTCGATCTGATCGCGGCCGAAGACACCCGCCGCACCCGCAAGCTGACCAGCCGGCTGGGCCTCAAGGCCAGACTGGTCAGCTACCAGGAGCACAACCGGGCCAGGGTGGGCCCCAGGTTGATCAGAAGCCTGGCCGCCGGAAAGGACGTGGCCCTGGTGACCGACGCGGGCACGCCGGCCCTGTCCGACCCGGGGGCGGAACTGGTCCGGCTGGCCCATCAAGCCGGTTTGGAAGTGGTTCCCGTGCCCGGGCCGTCGGCCCTGGTCGCGGCCCTGTCCGTGGCCGGTCTGCCGGCGGACCGGTTCACCTTTGCCGGGTTCGCCCCGGCCAAGGCCGGGGCCAGACGAAAGTTCCTGGAGGACTTGGCCCGGCGGAGCGAGACGCTGGTCTTCTTTGAGGCGCCGCACCGCCTGACCCGCTGCCTGGCTGACATGCTGGCGGTTTTCGGCCCCAGGACGGCGGTTCTGGGACGGGAACTGACCAAGATCAACGAGGAGGTCCGGCTGGCCGATCTGGCCGGTCTGGCCGCCTGGGCCAAGGGGAGCCAGGTCAAGGGCGAGGTGACCCTGGTCGTGGCCGGCGCGGAGGGGGAGACCGGCCGGGCTTCTGTGGAGGAGGTCAGGGAGGCCCTGGCGGTCCATCGAGCCGCCGGCCTTTCCGCCTCCGAGGCGGCCAGGGAGGTGGCCCGGGAGCTGGGGCTGGCCCGGGGCGAGGTTTACCGATTGGGACTGGACGATAAGGATTGACTGGCGAGCTGAAAGGACCCGGGCCCTCGAACGGGACTGGCCAGGAACAGGGCTCGACCGGGCCGGAAGGCGGGACGCTTCGCCGCAGTCTGGTGGTCGAGTGCACTCGGGGCCTGCACGCGCGTAGCGCGGCCAGGATCATGGAGTTGATTCAGGGCTTCGATTGTGAAATTGTCTTTTCCAAGGATGGGCGTCAGGCCAATGGGGACTCGATCCTCAGCCTGCTGACCCTGAACTGCCCTCATGGATCGGCCGTGGAGGTCGAAGCGCGGGGACCTGAGGCGGCGGCCTGCCTGGAGGCCTTGAGCGGACTCTTTGCCCGCTGCTTCGACGAGGAGTAAGCTTAGGCGTCATGAAGCGACTCAAGGGCATCGCCGCCTCACCGGGCATCGCCATCGGACGGTCTTACCAGGTTCAGCGGACCAGGGCCGAGGTGGTCTATCAGGAGATCATCGGCCCGGGCCAGGTGGTCAGCCAGCTCCACCGCCTGGAGCGGGCCGTGTCCGCGACCGAGGAAGAGCTGAAGACGATCAAGGCCCGGGTGGAGAAGGAGCTGCCGGCCCAGGTCTACCTCATCGAAGCCCACCTGATGATGCTCAAGGATCAACTCTTCTACGGCCAGGCCCGGCGGCTGATCGAGGAGGAGATGATCAGCGCCGAGTGGGCCGTCTACGCCGCCTCCTGCGACATCGCCGCCCGCTTCGCGGCCATTGACGATCTCTATCTCAGGAACCGGATCGAGGACGTGGAGGGCGTGGCCGAGCGGGTCCTCAGGCGGCTGGCCGGCCAGCCGGCCGAGGACATCGCCGGCATCAAGGAGAAGGGCATCCTGGTCGCCCGCAACCTCTCCCCGGCCGACACCACCCAGATCGACACCAACTGGGTCATGGGCCTGGTCACGGCCATGGGCACCCGGACATCGCACACGGCCATCGTGGCCCAGGCCCTGGAGATTCCGGCCGTGGTCGGCCTGGAGCACGCCCTGGAGAACATCCCCAGCGGCGTCCTGATCGTCATCGACGGCACCTCCGGGGAGGTGGTCGTCGATCCGGACGAGGAGACCCTTTTCGATTACCAGGAGCGCCAGGCCCGTTTCGAGAGCTACACGGTCGAGATTCGCCGCCAGGCCCACCAGCTGGCCCGGACGGCCGACGGTCACCGGGTCAGCGTCCTGGCCAACATCGAGCAGGCCGATGAGGCCGTCTCGGCCCTGGACCTGGGCGCGGAGGGGATCGGCCTCTTCAGGACCGAGTTCCTCTACCTCAGCCGGCAGGAGCTGCCCACGGAAGAGCAGCTCTACCTGGACTACCGTCAGGTCGTCGAGCGCATGTCCGGCCGGCCGGTGACCATCAGGACCTTGGATCTGGGCGGCGACAAGTTCGCCCACCACTTCGATCTGGTTCCGGAGATGAACCCGGCCATGGGCCTCAGGGCGGTCCGCCTCTGCCTGCGCCGGCCGGACATCTTCAAGACTCAGCTCCGGGCCATTCTGAGGGCCTCGGCCCACGGCCGGGTGCGGATAATGTTCCCGATGATCTCGGGCATCGGGGAGATGCTCAAGTGCCGCCAGACCCTCCAGGAGTGCCTGGACGAGCTCAGGTCCCAGGGTCTGCCTTACGACGCCGAGATAGCCGTCGGCTGCATGATGGAGGTCCCCTCGGCCGTGATCATCGCCGATCTCCTGGCCCGGCACGTGGACTTCTTCTCCATCGGCACCAACGACCTGATCCAGTATTCCCTGGCCATTGACCGGGTCAACGAGTACGTGGCCCACATGTACCAGCCCTTCCACCCCGGGGTGCTGCGAATGATCAGCGCCACCATTGAGGCGGCCCGGAAGCGGGGCATACCCGTGGCCATGTGCGGCGAGATGGCCGGTGAACCCCTGTCCGTGCCGCTGTTGCTGGGGCTGGGCCTGGAGGAGGTCTCGGTCAACCCCCAGGCCGTGCCCTGGGTCAAGCGAGTGATCAGGTCCGCCGACCGGCGCCGCTGCCGGCGGCTGGCCAAGCGGGTCATGGCCTTCGAGACCGAGGCCCAGGTCTCCGAATTCATCAACCAGGAACTGGGGCGCTTCTTCCCGGATCTGTTCAGCGCCGAGGGCCAGATGATCTACTGAGGCGTGCCCCCGGCCGGATCGCTCGGAAGCAGGTCAAGGGTGGTCCCGGTTTCAGCCCCGTAACCTCGGCCCCTGGAATAAAGCTTCCTCTGTAAGCGATTCTCTGTATACTTAGAAGCAGGCGGGGGCCCTGTTCCGGCCAACAGTCGGCCGGTCCGGGAGCTCCGGGAGAAACCAGATGGCCGATCAAGTCAAGATGGTGGCCAAGAACCGCAAGGCCCGGTTCGAGTATCAGGTCGAGGAGTCCCTGGAGGCCGGGCTGGCCCTTGTGGGCACCGAGGTCAAGTCGCTCCGGGACGGACGGATCAACCTCAAGGACGGCTACGCCAAGGTCAGCCAGGGAGAGGTCTGGCTGGAGAACGTCCACATCAGCCCCTACCCCTTCGCCCACTACGGCAACCATGATCCCCTCAGGAGCCGCAAGCTCCTCCTCCACCGGTACGAAATCAAGCGCCTGAGCGGCAAGGTGGCCGAGCGGGGCTACGCCCTGGTGCCCCTGGCCGTCTACTTCAAGAACGGCCGGGCCAAGGTTCAGTTAGGCCTGGCCAAGGGCAAGAAGCTGCACGACAAGCGCCAGACCATCAAGGAGCGGCAGGAGTCGAGGGAGATCGAGCGGGTCATGCGCCAGCGCCATCAGGGAGGGTAGGGGAGTGGCCGGCCATGACCTCGGCCGCAGTCTGGGCCAGGAGCAGGCCGAGCTGCTCCTGAAGGTGCATCTGGTCCCCGGCGCCCAGCTCGAGGTCCGCCGGCCCAACGGCGAGGTGGAGGCGGTCACCCTCTATCAGGTCGAGGTCGGCCGGCGGCTCTACCTGGCCGCTGATTGGGACGGCTTCAAGGACCGCTCCCTGGAGATCAGCTTCGTCGTCCGCGACCAGACCTTGACCGGCCAGGCGGCCAACCGCTACGGCTTCCGCACCCGGGTGGTCGAGTTTCGCAGGGATTTTGAGGTCAGCCCTTTCTGGCGCGGGCCGGTGATCGTGACCCACTACCCCAATCAACTGGAGTTGACCACGCTCAGGCACCACTACCGGGCCGTGGTTCCGGCCGAGCTGGGGCTCAGGGCCGAAATCCAGGGCCTGGCCGAGGCGGCTCGGGTGGTCGATCTCTCCCTGGGCGACTGCCGCCTGGCCGTGGGCCCGGAGAACGAAAGGGCCGAAGCGGACGTCCTGGCCTTGACCTTCCGCTTGGACCGGCCTGAAGCCGAGGAACTCAAGGTTCAGGCCCGCGTGGTCCACGCCAGCCTGGATGACCAGGAAGAACTTCTGTATCTGGGTCTCAGCTTCGTTGACCCGCCGACCGCGGCCGGCACCTGGCTCGAGGAGGTCCTGGTGCTGCTCCTCCAGAACCAGCCGCCGGCCGGCCTGAAGACCGGATAGCCGTTTGACATCGAGCCGGGGCTCTGGTACTATCGCGCTTCCTTGAGGGAGGTTGTGTATGGGTTCAGTGGTCAAGTGGCGGCGCAAGAAGATCCGCAAGCACAAGTACCGCAAGCTCCGCAGCAAGATGCGGCACAAGAACAAGTAGGAGACTAGTCCCGGCTTCGCCGCATGCTTTCGGCCAGGTAGGACAGGCCAACCAGGACGGCCCCGAAGAGCAAGACCCAGGGCCAGTCGGTGAATCTCCAGAAGACCCTAGCCAGAAAGTAGGCCATGACCAGCCCGGCCACGGCCCTGATGATGAACTTGACGGCCGGGTTCATGGGCGCCTCCAGTCATTAGGTAAAATAGTCAACAAGGCCTTTGGGGCGGACCCAAAGGCCTTGTCTATAACTTGTTGGTGGCGGTGCAGGGACTTGAACCCCGGACACTGCGGATATGAGCCGCATGCTCTAACCAACTGAGCTACACCGCCGTTGAAGAAAATCAGTTACTCCAGGAACGGCCTCTTGTCAAGACTTCTGGGTCAGGGCCGCGGGCCGGTCTTGATCTGAACGCCTCAACCGCCCCCCACCGGGGGCGCAAATTTTTGTGACGCGCTTTGAAGCGGCTTGGGTCACCGCTTTCCGATCAGTAAGATATTTGGCCTTGAATATTTCACGACTCAATCCGATTGACCCCGACTCCTTTGAGGCTCAGAATGTTTTCCGTGGTTAAAGCCGGAAATAACAACCATCCCGTTCCGGTGATAAAAACTGGTCGAATTTTTTTCGGCTGGTACATCGTTGCCGCCGGCCTGGCCATCCACGCCCTCGGATACGGCTCAAGATACTCCTTCTCCGTCTTCTTTCCGACCCTTCTCGATCAATTCGGCTGGCCCCGGGATCTGGGCGCCTCGATACTGTCGACTCATCTGCTTTTTTACGGCCTGACCGCCCCCCTGGCCGGCGGGGTGGTCGACCGGATCGGATCCAGAAGGACCATGTTCACCGGAACCGGCCTCCTGGCCCTGGGCCTGATGCTGAGCCGATTTGGCCGGGAGCCCTGGCATTTTTACGTGACCTTCGGCGTTCTCTGCGGCGTCGGACTCTGCCTCCTGGGCTCGGTGCCCATAACCGTGGTCATCCGCAACTGGTTCGAGAGGCGCCGGGGCACGGCCCTGTCCTTGGCCTTTCTGGGGAACGGGCTGGCCTTTGCCTGCTACCCGGCCGTGGCCTGGCTGATCGACACCTTTGGCTGGCCTAACGCTTACCTCCTCGAGGGCTTGATCCTGATGGCCGTCTTCGGGCCGGTTATCGGCTGGATCATGGTCTATCACCCCCGCCAGAAGGGGCTTGCCCAGGACGGCCTGGTCCGGGGAGAGGACAGCTCCAACCTGCTGGAGGTGGAGCGGAGGAGGATTGTTGACGAGGATTGGGCGGCCCGGGAGTGGACCCTGCCCCAGGCGATGAAAACCTCCCGCTTCTGGTTCCTGTGCCTGACCACCTTCTGCATGTGGGGCGTTGGCCACCACATCCTGGTCACCCACCAGATAGCCTTTGCCATTGACGTGGGCTTTGAGCGGCTCTACGCCTCGGCCGTTCTGTCCCTGGGGGGGTGGACCTTTTGTCTGGGCTCCCTGACCAGCCTCGTCTCGGATCGAATCGGCCGTGAGTCAGCCATGACCATCGGACTGTCGGCCGTAATCTCGTCGATTCTTGTCCTGCTGACGATAAATGACGCCAGCCAGCCCTGGAGGCTCTACTACTTTGCTGTTGCCTTCGGCTTCGGCTTCGGCCTGTGCGTCCCGTTGGTGCCCGCGGTGGTGACCGACATATTCCAGGGCCCCAAGGTCGGAGCCACGGTAGGCTTCTTCTGGTTCAGTTTTGCCATGGGCGGCACCGTCGGGCCGTGGCTGGGCGGATTGCTCTTCGAGCTGACCGGCAACTACCGCCTGCCTTTCGCCATCGCCGGCGGGCTTTTCACCCTGGCCGGGGTGGCCATCTGGCTGGCCGCGCCCAGGAAGGTCAGGCTGGTGCCCGGCCGGGTGCGGGTCTGAACCCGGGAGGCCTGGGCATCCGGCCCCTTCTCAGCCGCCGGCCGGAGGGGATCAGGCGCGGGCGACGACGACGAGACGTTTCGCTGCGAGGTCATAGGGGGAGCCGTCGAGGCCGCCGAAGATACCTTCAACTGTGAACCCTTCCTGTTTCAATAACGCCTCGAGCTCTGCGGCCGAAAAAATCCGATGGCTGAAATCGAACTCCGCCTTTTCACCACCCCGCAGAATGATCCACCGGTTCCGGATCATCGTCCAGCCGGGCAGGACGCGCCGCTCGGCCAGAAAAAATGATCCGTCCGGGTACTCGACCCAATCCTTGGGCGTGAAAGTTCGGCCGATGTTTTCCTTGCCGACCATGTCCAGCACCAACCGCGCGCCCGGTCGCAATGATTCCAGAAGATTCCGCAGGACCAGGCGGTCATCTTCGGGATCTTCGAAGTAGCCGAAGGAGGTGAAGAGATTGATGGCGCCGTCGAAGGCGGCGCAGCGCCTAAAAGTCCGCATGTCGTCCCGGACGAATTTCACCGTCAGGCCCTGACTGGCCGCCTCCAGCCGCGCCTTCTCCAGGTATCGCTCGGTACGGTCCACGCCGGTTACCTTGAAACCGCGCCGGGCCAGCTCCAAACTGTGCCGGCCCGGACCGCAGCACAGGTCCAGGACCTCGGAGCCCTTTCCCAGCCGGAGCAGCTTTAAGACTTGATCGACCTCCTCGATCGCCGCCTTTTTTCTCTCTTCATCAAACAGATGGGCTTCGAGCCCGGCCCATAAACGATCATCTTCGTACCACGGCAGCATGGCGCTCCTCGCGATAATGGGCAGAAGTGACGGGATAATACTGTCTGCCCCCTGACCCTGTCAAAATGTTGCCCGGCCGCCCGTCCAGGGCGCCTCTAATTCCCACTGCTTCAAGGTGATGTTGACCGATAGTCGGTCTTGCGACCGGAGCCCGCCGGGATGCCTCCCTGATTGCCGGGAGAGCGGGCTCCGGTCCGGGGGGTAGGTTAATGGCTCACCAGGGGCCGGTCCGGCCGCCCGGCACGTTTTCCTGGACCGGCGGTTTTGGCATCTCGCCGGGGTTGAGGAGATCGAAGGTCAGCGGGGAGAGCTCATCAGCGTTTCGATGGGCCCAATCATACTTGGACAGGCGCGGCCAGAGCCTTTCTCCGGCATGCTGAAGCCGTCGGTTCAGCTCCCGGGTGTCGGCGCCGAGCACATCGCCCTTGTCGAGAACGGTCCGGCCGTTGATGATGACCGTTTCCACGTCCTCCATCTCGGCGTTGTAGACGATGTTCTTCACCGGATCGCGCAGGGGCACCATGTTCATGCTTTCGCTGGAGAAGATGACGAGGTCGGCCCTGGCCCCGACGGCCAGCCGGCCGAGGTCGTCGCGGCCGAGGGCCCTGGCCCCGCCCAGGGTGGCCGCGTTGAACACGTCCGCGGCCGTGGTCGACTCGGTGTTGCGCTCCATGATCTTGGAGATCATGGCCGCCATGCGCATGGACTGGATCATGTTCTGGGGACAGGTGTCGGTTCCCAGGGTCATGTTGACCCCGGCGGTCTGGTAGCGGTGGAACGACTCCATGACCACTCCCCGCCGCGAGAAGACCCAGGGCGAGTGGGCCACGGAGCAGCCCGCCCGGGCCATTATCTCCAGGTCGCCGGCTGGGTAGTTGGCCCAGCTGGTTCCGCCGATGATTATGGCGTGGCCCAGCAGGGTGTTCCGGTCCAGGCAGCCGATGTCATCGAGCCAGGCGATCGGCGTCCGGCCGTGGCGCTTGAGTATCTCGTTGAACTCAACCACCGCCTGGGAGATGTGGGTGGTCAAGGGCGCTCCCAGCTCCTTGGCCGTCTTGTGGCTTTCCACGAGCAGTTCGGCCGTGCAGGTGTCTATCTGGGAGGGGGCGATGACCCCCCTGATCAGGCCGCCGCAGTCACCCTCGTGGGCCTTGATGAACTCGACGGCCTCTTCCATGGCCCGGAAGCCCTTGTCCTCGGTCCAGTCGTAGAGGACCTGCTTGCCGTCCGGCGTGTACCAGCGCCCGGAGCGGTACAGGGGGCCGAAATAGATCCGGTTGCCCATCTGGGTGACCAGCTCGGGCAGGTCCTGGCGAGCCGGGGCCAGCTCGACCACGGTGGTCGTGCCCGAGCGAAGCAGTTCGGCCAGGGAGTACTTCAGGCAGGCCGTCCTCATCTCCTCGTCCATGGCCATCCCGCGGGTGGGCAGGTTCTCGTAGAGGCCGGAGAAATAGAACTGCGGGTTGCCCTTGTCCTCGATGAAAGAGCGGTCCATGGGCGACTCGAACAGATGGGCGTGGGTGCTGATGAACCCCGGGGACACGATCTTCCCGGAGGCGTCGATGATCTTGTCCGCCTGGCCTTCGAACTTTCCGCCGACGTAGATGATCTCGCCGTCGCGAAAGGCCAGCTGGCCGTTTATCAGGTAGCGGTGCCTGGCCCCGTCAAAACAGATGAGGTAGGAAGACTTGATCAGCGTCGTGATAGAACCCATGGTTCCTCCTTATTGAAATCGGGGCCGGCCCCGAGCCCAGCGGAACAAAGGGGCGGTCTTTCACCTGGTCCTGATGACCTTTCCGGGCCGGGCACTGGTGTGCCGCCCGTTTTCTACGACCACCCGGCCGTTGACCAGGACCCAGTTCAGGCCGGTGGAGAACTGCCTGGGTTTTTCGTAGGTGGCCCGGTCGATTATGGAATCCGGGTCAAAGACGACGATGTCGGCGTCGTAGTTCTCGGCGATCAGCCCCTTGTTCTTCAGGCGGAGTTTCTCGGCCGGGCAGGAGGTCATCTTCCGGACGGCCTCTTCAACGGACAGGACGCCCTGTTCCCTGACGTATCTACCCAGAATTCTGGGGAATGTGCCGTAGACCCGCGGGTGCGGCTTGCCGCCCAGGAGCCCGTCGGTTATGACGCTCATAGAGGGGTGGCGCATGATCCGGACGACGTCCTTCTCGTCGCCGTAAAAGGTGATCATGCCCACGGCCAGGTCCTCTTCGATCAACAGGTCCATGGCGGCGTCGGCCGGATCGTCCAGGCCCCTCATCGTGGCTATGTCGGCTATGGATTTGCCCACGAACTTCTCGTTGGCCTCGCTCTCCACTGAGGAGACGACGATATTCTCCCAGCCGATGGTGGTCGGGACGTTCTCCCAATCCTGCCGCTCCCTGATGTCTCGCTTGATGACCGCCCTTTCCTGGCGCAGCATCCGGACGACTTCGTCGGGTCCCTTGGAATGGAACCAGGGCGGGACGACCGAGTGGAGCATGGTGCTGCCGGCCAGGTAGGGATACTGGGCTATGGTCACGTCTAGCCCCTCCTGCCTGGCCCGGTCGACCTTCTGGATGGACTTTTCGGACAGGCCCCAGTTGTCCTTGCCCATGACCTTGAAGTGGGTGATCAGGACGGGGATTCCCGAGCGGCGCCCGATTTCGATCACCTCGTCCATGGCCTCGAGCAGGGCGTTCCCCTCGCTGCGGAGATGGACGTCGTAGATGCCGTCGCGCTGGCGGACAACCCTGGCGATCTCGACGACCTCTTCCACGCTCTGGTACTGGCTGGGCGGGTAGATCAGCCCCGTTGAAATTCCCCTGGCCCCTTCGTCCATGGCCTGGGCGGCCAGTTCTTTCATCGATTCTATTTCCCCGGGTTCGGCCGGCCGGTCGTTCATGCCCATGACCTTAAGGCGGATCGTCCCCAGGCCGACGTAGGAGGAGACGTTGATGGACGGCCGGGCCGCCTCCACCGTGTCCAGGTATTCGCCGAAGGACCTCCAGGTCCACTCGACGCCCGGGTCCCCGGACAGGCCGGAGAGATGCTTCCGCCAGCCGGCAATGTCCTTCTGGTTGATGGGCGCAACCGACATGCCATCCAGCCCCAGGTTTTCGGTGGTCACGCCCTGCCTGACCTTCTGTTCAGCCTCGGGATTCTTGAGGATGAACAGATCAGAGTGGCTGTGGCCGTCGATGAAGCCGGGGCAGACGAAGTTGTCCTGGGCGTCGATCAAAGTGGCGGCCTCCTGGCCGGACAGCTGGCCTATCTTGGCGATCTTTCCGCCGACGATCCCGACGCTGCCCCTGAACCAGGGATTGCCGGCGCCGGAGATAATCCGACCATTAACAATCAGCACGTCGTACATCGCTTGACCTCCGGGCTAACCTCGCCGCCAAGGGGGTGTTCCCTCGGCGGATGACTTAATGGTTGCCTTAGCTATCAATTACAAGAGCCCAATAGTCCGTCTAAACACTCAAGCGTCGGTCCCGGGCGATGACCGGCCAGGTGTCGTAGCATCGCCCCTGGCCGTCAATGGCGTACACTTCTTGCTGCCAGGCAAAGGTGGGGCAGATGTGGGTCGGCAGAATGTAGACCTCCTGCCCCAGCCGCAGCCGGCCGCTGTCAGGGACCTCGATAGTCCAGTGCTCCTCGCTCTGCCTGTAGAACCCGTTGTACTCCAGGTTTAGTATCCGGCCCCGGTCGCCGACCGGGTCGGCGGCGATGGCCTTGGAGCCGGTGTCCAGGGTTATCAGGGTCGGAGTCGGCTTGCTTATGATCCGGCTCAGGATCAGGGCGGACGGTTGGAAATCGAGGTCAGGGATCCGCTGCCGGTAAAAGTAGTCCATGAAAAAGATCGTGCCCGGCGAGAGCTCCAGGCCATCGACCGCCGCGTGGCAGGGGAAGGTCGGCGTGCCCCCGACGACCACCCTGGGCACGCTCAGGTTGAGCTTCTCCACCTTGTCCTTGAGCCCGAGCACCTGGCCGCGGCAGGCGGCGGCCGCCTGGCAGCGCTCGGCCACATCCGTCTGGACCAGGTGGCCGTCGTAGCCGTGGAGGCCGCCGGGCAGCAGCCCGGGCAGGGTCTCGATCAGCTGATACAGCCTGACTGCCTCCTCTCCCGGGGGCAGGCCGGTCCGGTGCATGCCCACGTCCAGGTCGAGCATGACCCGGATCACCAGCCCGGCGGAGGTCATGGCCGCTGAGAGGTCTTGGATAGGCCCCTCGTCGTCGGCCAGGACCGTGAATTCCGTCCCGGGATAGGCCCTCAGGAGATTGATCAGGCGGCCGACGGCAGGGCCGACGATGGGGTAGGCTATCAGCACGTCAGGGGCCTGGCACCTGGCCAGCAGTTCCGCCTCGGCCAGGGTGGCGCACTTGAACTTGCTCACCCCGGCCTTCATCTTCAGCCTGACCAGCCGGTCCAGTTTGTGGGTCTTGGTGTGGGGCCTGAGCCGGTCCACCGAACCAGCCAGGTCAATGGCTTTTTTCAGGTTCTCCTGGAACTTGTCGACATAGACCAGCAGGGCCGGTGAAGGAATCTCGGCCGAGTTTTTGACCAGGTACGAGGCGTCCACTGACATTCTCCCTTAAATGCGACCGATCCCGGGACCGATCCGGAAAGGACCGGCCCCGGGATTACTCTATTCGGCCCGGAATCCTTGGTAGGCCAAGCCGTAGGGCGTCCGCTCGATGAATTTGCCCTGGCCCAGCTGGCCGACGTGGCGGCCCTCGTCGACCACCAGCCGCCCCCTGAGAAAGACCTTTTCCGCCCGTCCTTTCTGGGCGAAGCCCTCGTAGGCGGAGTAATCGACGCCTTGCAGGGAGTTCTTGACGCTTATGGTCCCCTGCCAATCCGGATCGAAGATCACCAGGTCAGCGTCCGCGCCGGACAGGAGGGCGCCTTTTCTGGGATAGAGGCCGTTGAATTTTGCCGGAGCGGTGGCGAACACCTCGACCAGGCGCTCCAGGGAGAGCCTGCCGGTCAGGACTCCGTAGGTGTAGAGTATGGCCAGGCGGTTCTCCACCCCTGGGGCGCCGTTGGGAATCTTGGTGAAATCGTCCCGGCCCATCTCCTTTTGTTCCTTGTAATTGAACCCGCAGTGGTCGGAGCCGACGGTCTGGAGCCAGCCGTTCTGGAGGGCGGCCCAGAGCGGGTCGAAGTGCCTGGGGTCCCTCAGGGCCGGCGAGCAGACGTATTGGGCCCCCTCAAAGCCTGGCTTGGCCAGGTTATCCACGGCCAGGGTCAGGTAATGGGGGCAGGTCTCGCCGTAGATGGCGATTCCGTCCTGGCGGCCCTCCCGGATGGCGGCCATGGCTTCGAGGCAGGAGACGTGGACGATGAAGACAGGCGCCCGGGCCGCCTTGGCCAGTTGGGCGGCCCGCCTGGTGGCCTCCGTCTCGACCACCTCCGGCCGGCTGACGGCGTGGTATTTGGGTTCGGTCTGGCCGGCGGCCAGGCACTGTCTCTGCATTTCAAAGATCATTTCGGCGTTCTCGGCGTGGAGGTTGATCAGCATGCCGACCTTGCGGGTTTCCTGGAGCATCCTGAAGATTATGTTGTCGGTGCAGTAGAAAGGCGTGCCCTTGTAGGCCATGAAGAGCTTGATGGTCGGGACGCCGGCCTTGACCAGGGCCGGCGCCTCGCTGTAGATCGACTCCTGGGCGTCCATGACCATGGCGTGGAAGGCGAAGTCAACGGCCGAGCGGCCCTCGGCCTCCTCCTCGCGGTGTTTGTGGATCGAATCCAGCAGCCCCAGTCCGGGGAACTGGGGCGAAAAATCGACGATGCAGGTGGTGCCCCCGACGATGGCCGCCGGAGTGGTCTCGAAACCCCTGGTGTGGGTGCCCATGAAGGGCAGCTTGAAGTGGGTGTGGGCGTCAATTCCGCCGGGCAGGACGTACCTGCCGGTGACGTCAACGACGCTCTCGGCCATTCCATCCAGGCCGGAGCCGATGGCGGCGATCTTTTCGCCGTCGATCAGCAGGTCGGCCCGGTAGCTGTCATTGGAGGTGACTAGGGTTCCACCTTTGATCAGTGTCCTCACCTGAATCCTCCTTGCCAGGAACCATTGAAGGTCGTCGTCTCTTGTCCCTGACGGTCATCCGCCGGCCCGCTCCGACCAGGCCAGGGGGGCCGGCTGTCTTTCGGTTCTTCAGCCACGGCGACGCTGGAATTCGGCCCACAGCCGCTGGCCGGTCTTCTCGGCCTGGGTGAGCAGCTCGGCCTCGTCGATCGTCTTGAGCACCCGGCCCTCCATGAGCAGGCGGCCGTTGACCATGACCGTGTCCACGTCGCTGGCCAGGCCGTAGTGGACGATATCGGTCACCGGGCTGATGACCGGCACGAGATGGGCCTTGTGCAGATCGAGCATGATGACGTCCGCACGCTTGCCCTTCTCCAGGGAACCGATTTCGCTCTCCAGGCCTAGGGCCTTGGCCCCGTTGATGGTGGCCGCCCTGAGGCACTCCAGGGAGTCCATGGCCGTGTCCTCGCCGTATTTGATCCGGGCGATGAACAGGGCCAGGCGCATGGCCTCCACCATGTCCCCGGTCATGTTGTCGCTGCCCAGGAGGATGTTGGCCCCGGCTTGCTTGAGCTGCCATATCGGGGGAGCGTAGGCCCGCTTGGCGGCGATGCCCGGGCAATGGGCGACGTTGAATCCGTTCCGGCCCAGAATGGCCACGTCCTCGGCGCCGGCCAGGAAGCAGTGAGCGCCGATGACCCGGGGTGAGATCAGGCCGAGCGAATCCAGGAGCTGAACAGGGGTCATGCCATATCGGCTCAAGGTCCGTTCCACTTCCATGGGGTTCTGGCAGAGGTGGGTGTGGACCCTGACCTTTAGCTTCTCGGCCAGCTCCCTGACCTGCCCCAGCAGTTCGGGCGAGCACAGGTCCGGCGCTTGCGGGCTCAGCTGGCAGAGAATCCTACCCTCGTCCCGGCCGTGCCACTTTTCGACCAGATCCACCGCCCGTTGAAGGCAGGACCGGCCCAGCCCGGGGTCGAACTTGTAGGTCCGCTGCTTGAGGGCCAGCCAGTCCACGTCGCGGATCATGTCGCTGATCACGGCCCGCAGGCCGATTTCAGCCAGGATTTCCACGATCGGGGAGATGTCGAACAGGTTCTCCACCAGGCAGGTCGTGCCTGACTTGATGGTCTCCACCGCGCCCAGCCTGGCCATGACCGCCCGGTCGTCCGCGGTCATGAGTTCCTCAAAGGGGCCGTAGACATCGTAGAGAGCCCGCCGCCCCAGGTCTTCGGTCAGGCTCCGCAGGCCGGCCATGGCCGTGTGGCTGTGGCCGTTCACGAACCCGGGCAGGACGACCTTCCCCTGGGCGTCGATCCTCTCCAGGCCGGGATGGGAGCCGAGAACTACGTCCTCGGGGCCGACATCGGCGATCCGCCCCCCGACCACGGCCAGGGCTCCCTTGCCCCAGATGTTTGACTCAGTGTCTATCGTTATGATCAGGCCGTTGTGGATGAGCAGGTCCATGTCCGTTCCGATTCAAGGCATCCCCGGGCTGAATTCAGGGAGACTGGAAAAGGTGCTTCCCGCGGGAATCGAGGCCGGGCCGGCGGCAAGCCGGGGCGCCTTCGGGCCTCAGGGCCTGTCCGGCGCCGCTGTCCGGGGCGGCCTGGAGCGAGCCAGGGGCCGGCTCCATCTTGACTTGGCAGGGACCGGACATTTTCAACCGCCCCGGGGCAGCCTTGTCCCCAAGAACCGGCGATCGCCTGACGGGGCGCCGGCTCAGCTCGATCGAAGGTGAATCCCGCAGGATTCCCGGATGATCAGTTTGGGCTCCATCACAACCTTGGTCAGGGGCTGGTCTCTCTTCTTGATCCTCTCGACCATGACCTGGGCGGCCAACCGGCCCATCTCCCGTGCGTCGAAGTTGGCCGTGGTCAGCTGCAGATAGTTTATCAGGACCGTGTCAGCGTCGTCGAAGCTGACCACGGCCACGTCCTCTGGAACCCGCAAGCCCAATTCCTTGAGGGCCAGCATGCAGCCCATGGCCAGTTCCTCGTCGCAACAGAAAATGGCCTCCGGGGGCGCATCGGAGAGCATCAGCTTGCGGCCCTGCCTGTAGCCGTTCTCCCGGGCAAACAGGTCGCCGTGTCTGATGATTGCCTTGTCGATGGGCAGACCCTTGTCCGCCAGGGCCTTCAGGTAGCCCCGGTAGCGATCGGCGCTGGTCGAGGTTTTCAGTGACGCGGTAATTATGCCAATGCGCCTGTGGCCCACGTTGATCAGATGGTTGACGATCAGATAGGCGCCGTAGTCGTTGTCCACGGTGATGATGTCGCAGAGGTGTTTCTTCATCCGCCGGTTGGCCAGGACCACGGGGAAGCCGTCCTGGACCAGACCTTCGACAATGGGGTCGTTCAGCTTGCAGGAGCCGAAGATTATGCCCTCGACGCCCGAGGCGATCATCGAGTTGACCAGGGAAAGGGTCTGTTCGTCGTCGTCGTCCGTGCAGGCCTGGATGATCCAGTAACCCATCTCTTCGGCCGTCTGGCGGATTGAGTTGTAGAGACTCGAGTAAAACGCGTCTAAACAGTAGGTGAGCAGGCCGATGAGGTTGGTGCGGCCGACGCTCAGCCCCTGGGGCCGGATGGAGGGGGTGTAGCCCATTTCCCTGGCCAGACGCTGGATCCTCTCCCTGGTCTCTTCGCTGATCCGGGGGTCGTTGTTGAGCGCCCTGGAGACCGTTGACGGAGACACACCGGTCGCCCTGGCGATGTCTTTCATGGTTACTTTGCGAAGCTTCATCGCTTCCCTTCCGGGTAAAACAGCCAGTGCCCGAACCGCTCATCGCGGCCCGAGAAAATATTTTCAATCAACTCGTTTAACTTGCGCGCAAGGACACCAGGGCAGGGATTCAGGGCCCGGTCTTCGAACTGTCTGACTGGCCAGACCTTGTTGCCGGTTCCGGACAGGAAGATCTCCTCGGCCTCAAAGAGCAGTTGGGGCTTCAAACGCGCCTGGATAACCTCGATTCCGTTGGCCTCGGCCACCTCCAGGACCGTTTTGCGGCTGATGCTTTGCAGAATCGTGCCCAATACCGGAGCCAGCAAGCGGCCGTCCTTGACCAGGAAAACCGACTCGATGCCGCCCTCGGCTATGAAGCCCTGGGTGTCCAGCATCAAGCCGATCTCAAACCCCCTGCTGGCCGCGTCCTGCCGGGACATGAACCCGTTCAAGTAATTGGCCGCCACCTTGGCCTCAACGGGAACGGTTTGCGGATCCAGCTTGCGCCACTTGGAGAGGCAGACCGTGGTTCCATTTTCAAAGAATGGCTCTTTATTGTAAAGTTCTGAAGTCGAGTCGATGACAAGAATCGCCAGGTCGCACTCTGCCTGGGTAGACTTGATATCAACGGCCGGCTGGCCGAAGTAGCCGATTATTTTAATCAAGCCCTGAGACATACCGTTTCGCCGCACCGTTTCCAGGACCTTCTGATGGAGTTCCTTCTTGGTGCAGGGGATCTTTATGTCCACTTGTTCAGCCGTTCTGAAGAAGCGGTTGACGTGTTCATCCAGCCTGAACAAGGCGGTCCCGGAGGGGGTCTGGTGAGCGGACAGGATGTCAAACATGGCCGTCCCGCGGCCGAAACTTTGAGACATCAAATGGACCGTGGCCTTTTCCCAGGCAACGTATTCCCCGTTTATGTACACGCTCTTTTCAGGCACGTTCTTTAATCCTTTCCCTGTACGCGGCAATTGCCCTCGAAAAATCCGGATCCTCAGAAACCCGGCCCGCTCGAGCCGGTCAGGGCTGCCAGATTTTTTCCATCCCGGTGAACTCTTTCTTTTCAGGATACTTGTAGGAACTGATCTTGCTGGTCTTCTTGCCCAGGCGAACCAGGGACTCGGCGATTTTTACGGCCGCGGCCACGCCGTCGATCACCGGCACGCCCAGATCCTGTTCCATCCTCTTGTCCAGGCCGGCCATTCCGGCGCAGCCAAGGACGAGGGCCTCGGCGCCGTCCTCGATGATCGCCTTCCTGCCCGCCTCGAGGAGGGCTTTTTCCCCGGCCTGGCGGTTGCTGGAGAACTCCGTGACCGCCAGGTTGGTGGTCCGGGTTGAGGCCAGGAAGCGGCTGAAGCCGTATTCTTCGACCCGGCGATGGATGTCGACCGTGACCCGTGGAATTACGGTCAGGATCGAAAAGCGGGGCGCCAGGGTGCTGGCCAGCTGGAGAGCCGCCTGGCAGATGCCGACCGCGGGGGCGTCGGTGATCTCCCTGACCCCCTCCAGGCCCGGGTCGCCGAAGCAGGCGATGACGTAGGCGTCGAACTTGTCCCTCTCCCGCAGCACTTCGCCCAGGACCTGGACCGCAGCCACGTGCTCGTCATAATAGCCCTCGATGGAAACGGGGCCTTGGGGAGGGTTGACCGTGACCACCTCGGTGCCCGGCTCCTTGGCCTTCTGGGCCGATTCGTCGATCTCCGCGGTCATGGCCGCGGTCGTGTTCGGATTTATTACCTTGATCCTCATTGGCTCCTCCCCTGGCTTATGCTGTGAGCCTGGGCCGCGGCAAGGGCCGGCCGGTCCAGCTTCCGCTCCCGGGAGCTTCGAGTCTGCATCCGCTTGAGTCCTCCTCAGCGTCCTTCGTAGGCCGCGCCAAAGGGCTTCCGCCGGATGAATCTGCCCTGGCCCGGCGAGCCGACGTACTTCCCGCCGTCAACGCTCAGTTTGCCCCTGAGGAAGACCTTGTCGGCCCGGCCGACCTGCTCCATTCCCTCAAAGGGCGTGTAGTCCAGGCCCTCCAGGGAGGTGGAGTTGCTGATCCGTCCCTTCCACTGGGGGTCGAAGACGACGATGTCGGCGTCGCCGCCCACCACCAGGCTCCCCTTGCGGGGATAGAGCCCGTAAATCCTGGCCGGCCCGGTGGCGAAGACCTCCACCAGACGCGGCAGGGAGAGCTTCCCGGTCAGCACGCCATAGGTGTAGAGCACGGCCAGGCGGTGCTCCACGCCGGGGCAGCCGTTGGGTATCTTGGTGAAATCATCCCGCCCCAGGTCCTTCTGGCCTTTGAAGCGGATGCCGCAGTGGTCGGAGCCGACCACCTGAAGCCAGCCGTTGCTCAGAGCGGACCAGAGGGGATCGTGGTTGCAGGCTTGGCGCAGGGGAGGGGAGCAGACGTACTTGGCCCCTTCGAAATCGGGCCGGGCCAGGTTCTCCACGCCGAGAGTCAGGTAGTGGGGGCAGGTCTCGCCGAAAACCGCCTGGCCCTTGAGGCGGGCCTGGCGAACCACCTCCATGGACTCGGCGCAGGAGACGTGGACGATGAAGACCGGCGCCCCGGCCGCCTGGGCCAGCATGGTCGCCCTGAAGGTGGCCTCGGCCTCGGCCACTGGCGGCCGGCTGACGGCGTGATACTCGGGGGCGGTCTTGCCCTCGGCCAGGAGCTGCTTTTGCAGCTCGGCGATGATGTCCGCGTTCTCGGCGTGGATCATGGTCAGCAGGCCCACCTCCCGGCTCTTCTGGAGCATCCGGAAGATGATGTCGTCGCTGCTGTAGAGGGGCGTTCCCTTGTAGGCCATGAAGAGCTTGGCGCTGGGCATTCCGGCCTCGACCAGGGCGCCCAGTTCATCGAAGATGCTCTCCTGCGGATACATGACCACGCTGTGCAGGGAAAAATCCACCGCGCTCACCCCTTCGGCCGCCTCCTCCCGGTGTTTGCGGGCCGAGTCCAGCAGGCCCAGGGAGGGGTCTTGGGGCGCGAAATCCACCACGCAAGTCGTTCCGCCGAGAATGGCCGCCGGGCTGGTCTCGTAGCCGGTCTTGCTGGTTTCATCCCGGTTGACCTCGAAGTGGGTGTGGCCGTCGATGCCCCCGGGGAGGAGGTACTTGCCCTCGGCGTCAATCACCGTATCCGCTCCCTCGGACAGGCCCAGGCCGATGGCCGCGATCTTCTCACCGTCGATCAACAGGTCAGCCTGATACTGATCCGAAGAGGTGACTATTGTCCCGTTCTTTATGCCAATGGTCATGAGCAACCTCTCAGGTGGCTGAAATAGCTGTCAATGGTGATCTGATAGCCCCGCCCGGCGGCCGTCCGATGTCCGGGGCGGCGGGCGGGGCGGCGAAGGATTTCAGGAAATATTCCTTCAGTCCGGTTTCGGTGCGAGGCTGGAGAATCGTTTCTCCGAAAAAAACGGCGCAATAGCTATCATTTTCTCGATCATTCATCAAAAATTCTTCAATAATCAAAAGTAAAAAGGAGACGAACATGGTAAAGCCGTACCATATCGTCTCCTTTTTACCGTCAGTCTACTTTTCCAGAATCCAACTGTTCCAGCGTTCGATCACCTTCTCGGCGTTATCGGCGAACCATCCATCGTCGATGAAGAACTGCTTTTCCTTGTTCTCCGGGTAGCTCGGCAGATCGGGGTACATCTCCTTGGGGATGTACTTGAAGCTCTCCTTGTTCACCGGCCCGTTGGTGTATTCGACGGTCATGTCCGCCTGGGGTTTGGCCTGGAGGTGCCAGCCAATGAATTTCATGGCGTTTTTATAATTTTTGGCGCCCTTGGGAATGCAGGCGTACTCGATGTAGAGCTTGCCTTCGTTCCAGTGGAAGTTGATGGGCGCGCCGGCCTTCTTGAGCCCCAATACCCGGCCGTTGTAGGCCGAGCCGGCGGCGATCTCACCATCGACCAGCAGCTGGGGCGTGACCGCGCCCTGCTTCCACCACTTGACCACGTGGGGTTTGATTTCGGTCAGTTTCTTGAAAGCCCTGTCCATGTCGAATCTTTTGTAGACCTCGTCCTTGGGCACTCCGTCAGCTATGAGAGCGAACTCCCAGCCGCTGCCGTCGGAGGACATATCCAGCAGGCACCGGCCCCCGGGGTATTTCTTGACGTTCCAGAAGTCGGCCCAGGTCTTGGGATAGCTGTCGCCGGGGAAGGCCTTGGTGTTGTAGGCGTTGATCACCGAGAAGTAAAAACTGCCCGCGGCATATTCACCCTTGGCCTCGGGGTAGACTTCATTCAATACCTTGGGATCGATGGCGCTGTAGTCGATTTTTTCCAGCAGGCCTTCCTTGAGCAGGGGCGTGAAAATCCCGCCGGCGATGAAGACGAGGTCCCACTCGACGTTCCCGCTGAGCACCATGGCCTTGACCTTGGAGATACTCGGCGAGGTGGTCACGGTCACCTTGATCCCGGTCTCTTTCTCGAAAGGCTCGAACCAGGCCTTGCGCTGAGCCTTCTCGAACGCTCCGCCCCAAGAGCAGATCACAAGTTCGCCTTTGTCAGCGGCCAGGGCGGCCGCCGGGAGGATGAGGAGTAAGATCAAACCCAAGGTCACTACCCGTTTCATTACCTTTACCTCCATCTCTGAGTATTTAATGTGCTCGGAAACAGGCATCTCAAATTCCCGCCCTTGTTTCCGTTTCTCCAACATCTCTTTACGTCAGGGCTCCTATTTGGCCTGTCTTCTGCGGAGCAGCTCAATACTAACCATTAAAATAATTGAAAGTACGATCAGCAGGGTGGCAACCGCGGCGATGGTCGGCTCGATCTCCTCCCTGATGCTGTCCCACATTCTTTTGGGCAAGGTCACCGCGTGGGTGCCGGCCACGAAGATGACGACGATCAATTCGTCGAAGGAGGTGATGAAGGCGAAGAGGCCGCCGGAAATCACCCCCGGCCTGATGATCGGAAGGGTGACCTGGAGAAAGGCCTTGAGCGGATTGGCCCCCAGATTCAAGGCGGCTTTTTCCAGGGTCTCATCAAACCCCTTCAGGGTGGCCGTGACCAGGACGAGCACGTAGGGTATGGCCAGGATGGTGTGGGCGGCGATGAGCCCGGGGATGGAGCCCACGAGCTTGAGCTTGGCGTAAAAGAAGTAGACGCCGATGGCGGTGATGATCAGGGGCACGATCATGGGGGAGATGGTCAGGGTGTAGATGATGTTCTTGCCGGGAAATTTCCCCCTGACCAGGGCCGTGGCCAGCATGGTCCCCAGGATGGTGGCCAGTATGGCCGTTGATATGGCCACCTGGAGGCTGACCAGGGTCGCCTCCATCCACTGCCGGCTCCCGAAGTAACTCTCGTACCACTGGAGTGAGAAACCGCTGGGGGGGAACTTGAGGTATTGATCCGAACTGAATGAGATGGGGATGACAATGAACAGCGGCGCGACCAGCAGGAAGAAGACCAGGCCGCAGTAAGTGTAAAGGGCAAAAGGGAAGACGCGTTGGGACAGAGGCTTTTGTATTTTCACGACATCTCCCTTCTCGCTCAGTGTCCGCCCATGAGCTTGTCCACCCCGAAAAAGCGGTTGTAGAAGTAGAACAGGAACAGGGTCAGGCCCAGCAGGATGACGGCCAGGGCCGAGGCGAAGCCCCAGTTGAGCAGGGTGTTGACCTGGGCCTCGATGAGCATGGAGATCATCACGTCCGATATCCCGCCCAGCAGGGCCGGGGTGATGTAGAAGCCGAGGCCGATGATGAAAACCAGAAGGCAGCCGCCGCCGACGCCGGGCAGGCTCAACGGGAAAAAGACGTTGGTGAAGACGCGGACCGGGCTGGCCCCCAGGTTTTCCGCGGCCTTCATGTAATCCTTGTTGATGCCGGACATGACGCTGTAGAGGGGCATGATCATGAAGGGCAGGAGGATTTGAACCATGCCCACGTAAACGCCGATCAGGTTGTGCATCAGCTTCAACGGGGAGGAGATCAGGCCCGTTTGCAGCAGCACCTGGTTCAGCACCCCGTTCCGCCCCAGCATGACCATCCAGGCGTAAGTCCTGACGAGGATGGCCGTCAGGAACGGCAGGACAACGATGATCATCAACAGGCTGCTCACCCGGGGCGGGGAGTTGGACAGCAGGTAGGCCACCGGGTAGCCGAGCACAAAACAGATGACCGTGACGCTGGCCGCCATCTTGAAGGTTTCGATGAGGACCGTTGAGTAGGCCGGATTGGCGATGAAGTGGGCGTAATGCTCCCAGGTGAACTGAGGGTCGAAAAAGCTCATCAGGAGCATGCGGGTCAGTGGGTAGACGTAAAAAGTCAGTATGAATCCCACCGGCAGAAGGAGAAGCAACAGCCAGTGATAGAGGTTTCTCCGGCTGATGGCCCTGGCGGTGGCTGAAATGGCCGGGGTGCCTATTGCCTCATCGTAGGCGTTCATTCCCGCTCCGTTCGTCAGACGATGCAGTTGTCCTTTTCATTCCATCCGATACTGATTTTGTCGCCCTTTTTTATCCGGCTGCTCCTGAACCGGTTCTGCTGCTTGATGGTCAAGGTGGCTCCCCCGTCGATAAACCTTGACCAATAGACGGTGATATCGCCGAGATAGAGAGCCTCTTCGATGATGACGTCGAATTGATTGGTAAAGGACTGGCCCGGTTGGGCCAGGGAGACTTTCTCGGGCCTGATGACCAGGTGACCCTTTTCCCGGGTCGCCTTTTGAGGTTTGGGGGACACTCGGCAGCGCAGCCCCCCATCGGTTAGGAAATAGCAGCCGTCTTCCTCCACCTCCTCGACCTGCCCCTCCAGGAAGTTCGATTCGCCGATAAAATCAGCGACAAAATAGTTGGACGGGCTGTCATACATCTCGGTGGGCGGGCCGATCTGCTCTATCCGGCCTTTGTTCATGACCGCGATGCGATCGGACATGGTCATGGACTCGCTCTGGTCGTGCGTTACATAAATAGTGGTTATATTGAGTGATTGGGTGATCTGTTTGATCTCGAGCTGCATGTGCTCCCTGAGCTTTTTGTCCAGGGCGCCCAGGGGCTCGTCCATGAGCAAGACCCTGGGGCTGAAGACCAGCGCCCTGGCCAGGGCCACTCTTTGCTGCTGACCGCCGCTGAGCTGCCTGGGCATTCGCTTTCCGTAGCCGGGCAGTTTGACCAGTTCCAGCGCCTGGGCGATCCTTTCCGCGGAATCCTGTTTGTCATTTTTTCTCATCTTCAAGGGGAAACCGATGTTCCGCTCGACCGTCATGTGGGGGAAAAGAGAGTAATGTTGAAAGACCATCCCTATCCCCCGCTTGTAGGGCGGGGTGAACATGATCGGTTCTTCATCGATCAGGATTTCGCCTTGATCCGGGATTTCAAAACCTGCGATCATCATCAGAGTAGTCGTCTTGCCGGAGCCGCTGGGGCCTAAAAAAGTAATAAATTCACCAGGGTTGATGTCCAGGGACACGTCGTTTACTGCGAGCACGTCCCCGAAGCGTTTGACCAGGTTCCGGATTTGAACCCTGGCGCCTTCCCTTCTAGTCTCAAGGCTCATAATTTCCCCCGGATGATTCAGTCCAGCCGGTCCGTTTGCCGCCGGTCAGGACAAGGGAGTCTTGAAACGAACAGATGTCTTCACGGAGAGTCCTGTTCGAGGTCTTACCCAAGTTGACCGTCGTTATTGGCCGGCGGTGACTTGATGCACGCTGGCAAGTCATCTCCGTAGTAACCGATTGAGCGAAACTATTTTATATTGAGAAGTTAGGGAATTTTCCCCTCTAACTTCTGGTTGACCAAACTGTAGCAGGTTAGCCAAGCCTCGGGCTTCCTGTCAAGAGAAATTTAGATCAATTGCGCAGGTAATATGCAACGAGTTGCATTGTAAAAAAATTGCACTTCTAAAAATTTGCGTGTTTATGGTTATATATAATGATAAGGAAAACAGGCACGCGTATCAGGTGGCAATACTGCGCATGATACGGTTGAATATGGGATCCACGCGTGTTACAGGTGCCGCTTGACCAGACAAGGGGCCGCCGGCCGGCTCCAGAAATTGCCTGGGATGCGCCGATCCTGGACCGGCCGGCAGTTGCGCTGCGGCGCCAGGTGCCCATTGGCCAGCACCATTTATCTGAGGCGAAGGTCTCGTTCGGATCGGATCCGCTCAACCGAAGCAAGACAGAACGGAGGGTCGTCAAGATGAAAGCTACCGCCACCCTGACGCCAGAGGAGTCCAAGCGCCTCATCGCCCGGGCGATCGTCGAGCTGGACATTGTCAAGAGGGCCAAAAAGAGCGGAACCATCGGGCTGGCCCGCTGTACCTCCTGCGGCTACGTGGCCGAGGAATTGATCGGCCGCCCCCTCAAGGACCGGGGAAGGTACATCAGCGGCTTCATCTGCGACAAGGGCCTCTGCGCCACGCCGTCCAGCCTCCAGGAAAAGCTTCTGGTCCTGGAAAAGGGCCAAGAAGTTTGGCTCGATTACACCCAGGGCAACGTGTCCAATTTCATAGAGCGGATGGGCTGCCACGACGTAATAGTCAAGAGCGGCAACGCGATCGACCCCGAAGGAAACGTGGGCTGCCTGGTGGCCGCCCCCAACGCGGGAGAAATAGGCGCCTATCTGCCCCACATCCTGGCCAAGGGGATCAATCTCGTTATTCCCATGACCCTGAACAAGACGGTGGCCGTCCCGATAAGGCGAATCGTCGGCTCCCTGGGGATATCAAGGCTCGAGTTGAACAGAACCCACGGCTTGCTCTGCGGCATGATGCCCATGCCCGGTCTGGTCGTCACGGAAGCTGAGGCGCTCAGACAACTGACCGGGGCCGAGGCCTTTCCGGTGGCAGTAGGTGGTATCGGCCGCGGAGCAGGCGCGGTTGTGCTCTTGATCCAGGGGGACGATGAACAGGTTGAGCGGGCCTGGCGGTTGGTTCAACAGATCAAAAGCGCCAACGAGGCCTCGCTAAACTGCCCGCCCACAACATGCCAGGATTGCTACATCAGGAACAGTCCGGAGATGGGAGCGCGCTGCTCCGGTTTCCAGGGTTAGCCGGGAGATTGTTCTCAATCGAGTGGGAAGCCGCGGCCGGCTATGCAGATGTTCAACCCGGCGCGAGGCATGCAGAAGGAGGGGAACGCGGCGTCTACCCCCAGTTTCAGAGGCCTTGCCCTTTAAATGAGATGATAATCGGCGGGGGCGGTCAAGGAGGGTGCTTTTGGGGTGCAAAAGTGCACCCCAAAGCCGCCGTTTCAGCCAGTTTCCGCCGGTTGGTCTATAGGGGCTTGACGGGCAAGAAGGCCGGTGGTACTTGTCATTCTTGGCTCTGCCCCCGTAGCTCAGGAGGATAGAGCACCAGATTCCTAATCTGGGTGTCGCCCGTTCGAGTCGGGCCGGGGGTACCAGGAAAATCAAGGAGATCAGGTGGGCGAGGGACCTGATTTCAAAACCGACTAAAATCGCCTGAGCATGCCTTTTAGGGGTCGCCGAGTGCGACCCCTTTGCGTCCCTCCTGCTCGTGGCTCCGCATCTAAAAGACTCGGGGGGCAGTCTGCCCTGGAGAGGTGAGGCCGGCCGGACCGGGCCGGGAGAGGGTGGCTCGGCTTTCAGCCAAGGGCTGGGCCTTATTCCGTCCCGCCCTTCCACGTCGCCGAGGCTGTAAGTATCACCATATTATAGATCAATCCCTAACTTCATACAGATAGCCCTTGTCCTTAAAGACGGCCCGTGTTTAAGATCATGCATCGGGCTGAATGGCCCGGGACGTGGACCTGACTCCAGCGGGAGCGCCCAGGCCGATGGACCTGCATCGGCCGCATTGTGACCGTTGCGGAGGCTAGTTAATACCGAAAGATGAAAACATCGCTCAAGAAACGACGCAAGGGCGTCCAGACCAGGCCAAGGTCGCCGCATAAGCGGCAGGTCGGAAGCGAAACCCAAGCTCCGACTCCGGGTCAGCACGCCCTGACCGAGTCTGGCTTGGATGCGGCCGCCCACAAGCGGGTCATCGAGCAATTGGAGGCCATTTTCCGCTCGTCATACGACGGCATCTGGATTTGCGACGGTGAAGGCCGGATAGTGAGGCTCAATCCCGCTTCGGAAAGAATTAACAACTTGAAGGCCGAAGACTGGATCGGCCGGCACATCACCGAATTGGAGTCAGAGGAGGTTATCGACAAGTCGGTGACCTTGGAGGTGTTGAAGAAGAGGCGGCCGGTGACCATTTTCCAGATAGCCAAGCGGACCGGCAAGAAGCTTCTGGTGACCGGGAATCCGATCTTTCGGGAGGACGGCAGCATTGAGCTGGTGGTGACCAACGACCGGGACATCACCGAACTGGACAACCTCAGATTGAGGCTGATGGAGAGCGAGGCCAGAACCGAACGCTTTCAACACGAATTATTGAAATTCGAGCTCGAGGCCAGCGGCGGCTTTGTCTGCCGATCGGAGGCCATGCGTCAAATCCTGACCACGGCCATCCATGTCGCCGGTTTCAAGTCGGTGGTCTTGATCACGGGAGCCTCCGGGACGGGCAAGAGTTTTATGGCTCGATTGATTCATCAGTCTTCGGACCGTAAGGACAAGCCTTTTATCAGGGTCGAGTGCGGCACCATCCCGGCCTCCCTGTTTGAATCGGAAGTCTTTGGCTATAAGAAAGGAGCCTTCACCGGGGCCAGCCAGAAGGGCAAGCTCGGCCTGTTCGAAATGGCCGAAGGCGGGACCCTGTTTTTGGACGAAGTGGCCCACGCTCCCTTTGACCTCCAACACAAGTTATTGCGCTTCCTTGAATCCGGAGAGATCATCAGGGTCGGTTCGACCGAGCCGATCACCATAGACGCCAGGGTCATCGCCGCCTCAAACCTAGATCTGGAAGCCCAGGTCCGGGAGGGTCGATTCCGGAACGATCTCTACTATCGCCTGAACGTGGTTCCCTTGTTTTTGCCCCCCATCAAGGACAGGACCGAGGACATCCCCTTCCTGATCCGGCACTTCCTGGACCGGCTCAACGGACGCTTCCGGACCGACAAGGTGATCAGCGGCCCGGCCATGGAGGCCCTGATCCACTACGACTGGCCGGGCAATGTGAGGGAAGTGGAGAACCTGGTGGAGAGACTGGTGGTCATGTCTCCCGGCCGGACGATCGACCTGACCGACCTGCCAGAAAGCATAATCGAGCCGAAGCGTCTTCTGCCCTCCCTGGTCGAGGGGCAGGGCCTCAAGGACGCGGTCAGGGAGTTTGAGGCCCAGGTTATAGAATTGGCTGTTGAAAAATATGGCTCCCAGGCCGAAGCGGCCAAGGCTCTCAAGGTCAGCCAGGCGACGATCACCAGGAAACGACGCTGACTCTCAAATATGAAAATGGCCTTGCAAAGTTGCAAGTCGCCCGGGAAGGCCAGCGCGGCCCGCATTAATCCATAAGCACGTAGTATCATCCCAGGCAGTCTTTCTCGGATTGCTTTCCTGAGGAGCCCGCCTCTGCCCCCTGGTTCCTGGCCGGCCAGTCTAGTCTGACACAAATTCCTTGTTTATCCAATGGATACACGGGCCCAGCCCGCCCGTGAGCCACTGGTACGTCGCTTGCTAATATCTGATGCAAGGAGGGGCCTGCTGGCTGACGGATCACCGGAAGGGGAGCTGCAGCCCCAGACAGCCGCGGGACCGGAAATTGAAAAGCGAAAACTTCAAGGATTTCCTGCGCGAATTGCCGCCCGGCGAGGCCTGCCTGATCCTCAAGGGCGGCCGGTCGGAAGACGTGGCCAGCGTCAGGGAATCTATCAAAGGACGCCGCCTGTTGGTTCTTCGGGAGAACGAGTTCGTCCGATCGGACGGCCTGTCCACTCTGGTTGTGTTCATGCCGCCCCAGAGCCTGCACGATCTGATTCTTGAATTGGCCGCCAAAGGGGTCGGCGGTGAGTTGATCGGCTACGGGGCGGGCGAGGAGCGAGCTGATTGGCCCATTCCAGAAGGCGAAAGATGGAAAACAGAATGAGCGCCGAAAAAAGGATGAATCGTTTGGGCGCCCTGCGGGCGAAATGCGTGCCCCGGGGGCCCTACAACAGCACCCCCCTGTTCGCCGCCGCGGCCTCGGGGGCAGTCATCAGGGACCTGGAGGGCAGGGAGTTTATCGATTTTGGCGGAGGCATCGGCGCCATGAACGTCGGGCACAGCCACCCCAAGGTCGTCGCCGCCATCCAGGACCAGGCGGCCAGGTTCACCCACACCTGCTTCCACGTGGTCATGTACGAGCCGTATCTGGAACTGGCCGAAAAGCTCTGCCGCCTCACCCCCGGAGCTTTCGACAAGATGGCCCTGTGGTGCAATTCAGGGGCCGAAGCGGTCGAAAACGCCGTCAAGGCCGCCAGATACTTCACCGGCCGCCCGGCGGTCATAGCCCTTGACCACGCCTTCCACGGCCGGACCCTGCTGGGAATGTCCCTGACCGCCAAGGCCATGCCCTACAAGAAGGGCTTCGGCCCCTTCGCCCCGGAGATCTACCGGATTCCGGCGCCCTACTGCTACCGCTGCTCCCTGGGGCTGGAGTATCCCGGCTGCGGCACGGCCTGCGCCGACTTCCTGGAACTGTTCCTGAAAACCCAACTGGCCGCTGAGGACACAGCAGCCTTGATCGCCGAGCCGGTTATGGGCGAAGGGGGATTCATCACCCCGCCGGCGGACTATTTTCAGAAAATCTCTCGGATTTGCCGGGACAACGGCATTGTTTTCATCGCCGATGAGATCCAATCCGGCTTCGGCCGGACCGGCCGAATGTTCGCCCTGGAGCACTTCGGCGCGGAGCCCGACCTGGTCACGGTGGCCAAGTCATTGGCGGCCGGAATGCCTCTCTCCGGCGTGGTCGGCCGCAAAGAGATACTTGACTCCCCCCACGCCGGCGGTCTGGGGGGCACCTACAGCGGGAACCCGGTCAGCCTCAGGGCGGCCCTGGCGGTGTTGAGCATTTTTGAGGAGGAAGACCTTCTGGCCAGGGCTGAAGTCCTGGGGCGCCGCCTCAGAGGCCGCTTCGATGAGTGGGCCGAGCGCTACCAGATCATCGGCCAGGTCAGGGGTCTGGGTCCGATGCTCGGGCTGGAGCTGGTCCGGGATCGCCTGACCAAGGAGCCGGCCGCCCAGGAGACGGCCCGGGTGGTTAAGCTGGCTCTGGATAAGGGATTGATCCTCCTGTCGTGCGGCACCTTCGGCAACGTCATCCGGGTGCTGATGCCCTTGGTCATCACCGATGATCAGCTGGAGCAAGGGCTGGCCGTCATGGAGGAGGCCATTGGCCAAGCGAATGAAGGAATCCGGCAGGGATAAGTCAATAGTCGTTTCAACCGAGAACCGAAAAGGGGGTTAGGACATGACTGGAAGAGGCATGATCTTGAGATTCTGGCTGGCTTGCCTGATGGCGAGCTTGCTGCTGGCGTTCGGCCCCGCGGCCGCGACGGCCGCGGATGATGTTGTCAAGATCGGAGTCCCGGCGCCTTTTTCGGGGTCCGCGGCGGAAAAGGGCAAGCATCTCAAATACGGCGTGATGCTGGCCGAAGAGGAGATCAACTCCTCGGGCGGCGTGCTGGGCAAGAAGATCGAGCTGGTTTACGCCGACACCGAGGCCAAGCCCGAGGTCGGGGTCAGCGCCTACGAGAAACTGATCACCCGGGACAAGGTCCAGTTCCTTGTCGGCGAGGTCAACAGTGACGTCGCCCTGGCGGTGATGGATGTTGTGGCCAAGTACCAGATGCCGACCCTGTTCGCCATCCCGGCCGCCGACCAACTCGGGGAGAAGGTGGGGAGCAGCCCGGACAAGTACGGCTGCGTCTACATGTGCGACATTCCGGTGAGCCGGATGCAGGAGGGCGCCTTCCTTTTCCTGGAGGAGGCCGGCAAGGCGGGCAAGCTGAAGAGCAAAGACAAGACGGTCGCCCTGGTTTACGAGGACAGTTCCTGGGGTCGCATCGTCGGTCAGACCTGGAAGAAGAATCTGGAGGGCCTGGGCTGGAAGGTCGTCCTGGAGGAGGTGACTCCCTTCAAGGAGAGCGATTATCTGCCCATCGTCTCCAAGATCAAGAAGCTGAACCCGGCTCTGGTCAAGGTCGAGATAACCTCTCTTCCGGCCGGTGTGGCCATCACCAAGCAGCTCTCCGAGGCCGGGGTCAAGTCCGACATCTTCGGGGGCTACTATCAGAAGACCCGCGAGTTTCCCAACATGGCCGGCCCCTTTGCCGTCGGATCATACAACGTCAAGGAGCCCTTTGCCCCTGACTGGCCCAAGAGGCTGCACGGCAAGTTTGCCAAAGCCGATGTGGTGGCCAGCATGATGCCTTACGACTCCCTGCACATCATGGCCCAGGCGATCAAGCGGGCCGGTTCCCTGGAGGCCGGTAAGGTGGTCCAGGCCCTGGCCCAGACCGATTACACCGGCGCCTTCATGCGGACGGTCTTCGATCCCAAGACCCACTTCTCCAAGGTGGGCAAGGAGTTCAAGCTCTTTGGCGTGGCTGAGTTCAAAAAGGACGGCCTGAAGCTGGTCTGGCCCCAGGACTACGCCGAGTAGATCCGGCCAGGATCCGAGACGAACCCGGCCGCCGGGAAACCGGTAGAAGAGGCTCTTGCCGGCGGCCGGGCGGGCTTGAGGGCGTGATTTGAGAGTCCGGGCCCGGAGGACGGCCCGTCTGTGAAAGGCGAAAGGCATCAAGAAATGTCTAAAGCAATCGTCGCCATCATCGGCGCGGGCAACGGAGGCCAGGCGGCCGCGGCGGAGCTGGGCCTGAAGGGCTTTCCCGTCCGTCTGTGCGATGTCAATTCAGCTACTATCGCCGGTATCGCCGACCGGGGCGGGGTAGAGGCTTCCGGGGTCCTGACCGGATTTGCTCCGGTCGAGCTGGCGACCACGGATCCGGCCGGGGCAGTGGGCGGGGCCGATCTGGTTATGGTCGCCACGCCCCGTTTCGCCCATGCTGGAGTAGCCGCCGCCCTGGCCGGGAGCGTCGCCGACAATACGCCCATCCTTCTCAATCCGGGTTCGAGCGGCGGAGCCCTGGAGTTCGCCAAGGTCCTTCGGGAGAAAGGCAAAAGGCCTCTGGTTTCGACCCTGGCCACCCTGCCTTACGCCGCCCGGGTCCAGGAGCCGGGCAGGGTGATGGTCAGTATGCTGGCCAAAACCCTTTACTTCGCTTCCTTTCCCGGCGAGCGGACCGCGGCTGAGGCGGCGAGGTGGAGCGAGTTGTACCCGGCCATTCTTCCGCTGGCCAACGAGCTGGAAGTCAGCCTGAACAACGGCAACCCCATCACCCATCCGGCCCCCATGCTCCTCAACGCGGCCAGGATAGAGAACACCGGGGGCGACTTCCTTTTCTATCGCGACGGCACCTCGCCCGCGGTGGTCAGGATCAGCGAGAAGCTGGATCAGGAGAGGCTCGACCTCTGCCGGGCCTTCGGCTTTGCCGAGATCCCGGCCACGGAGCGGCTGTTCAAGGTCGGCTACGCCGAGAAGATCTACCCGACCCTGCTGGACGTCTACCAGAACAGCCAGGCCTTCGCCCCGATCAAGGCGCCGGAGACCATGGACTATCGCTACGTTTACGAGGACATCCCCTACGGGCTGGTCTTCTTCGCTTCGCTGGGCCAGCAGATCGGGGTGGCCACTCCGGCCACTCGGACCATCATCGACTTGGCCTCCCTGATGACCGGTCACGATTTCCTGCGGGAAGGGTTCACCACCGCCAAGCTGGGCCTGGGCCATTTGAACACTAAAGAACTGATAGGCTTCGTTCAAACCGGGCGCTCATCCAAGGTGCCCTGGTAGGGGAAGGAGCGGCTGAGGCATGAAACTCAACGGCGGTCAGATTCTGGGACGGACGCTGAAAATGGCCGGGGTGGAAAAAGTGTTCGGTGTGGTCGGACACGGCAACATCGGCCTGATCGACGGTCTTGTCCAGGCCGGGGTGGAGTTCATATCCTGCCACCACGAGACCGTGGCCGGAATGGCCGCGGACGGCTATTTCCGGGCCACCGGCCGGCCTGGGGTGGTCTGCCTGACCTGCGCTCCCGGGGCGCTCAACGCCCAACTGGCCGTCAATACGGCCGCCCAGGACCATTCGGCGGTGGTCTATATCGTCGGTGATATCCCGGTCAAGTTCGCCGGCAAGGGGACTTATGAGGAAGTGGACCTCAACGGCCCGGACAGCCAATTTCACATCCTCAAGCCCAACTTCAAAAGGGCCTGGAAGGTGGCCAATCTGGAGTTGATGTCGCAGTTCACGGTCAACGCCCTCAACGCCGCCACCACCGGCTGCCCGGGACCGGTCCTCATTGACGTGCCGTTTGACCTGGATACCGTGGAAGTGGAATCGCCGGTGCTCGAGGCCGTCAGGCACATCCCCCAGGGTCGTCCCCAGGGCGAGGAGGCTCTCTTGGAGAAGGCCGCGGCCATGCTCCTGGCCGCCGAAGCCCCGGTCCTCCTGGCCGGCGGCGGCGTGGGCCTCTCCCGGACGGGGGAGGGGCTCATGAAGCTGAGCCGGTTCCTGGACGCCCCCATCGTCTCCTCGATCATGGGTGCGGCCAGCTTCCCCGGCGATTATCCTGGATACGCCGGGTTTATCGGCTCATACGGCACGGAACTGGCCAACAGCCTGGTCAGGAAGGCCGATGTCATCTTCGCCGTGGCCACCCGGTTCGAGGAGGAGGAAACGGCCATCTGGCTGGACGGGGAAGTCATCGCCGTGCCGCCGTCCAAGATAATCCAGCTGGACATCGATCCGATGGTCATCGGCCGGAACTATCCGGTGGAGGTGGGCCTGGCCGGCGAGGCCTCGGTGACCCTGCCCAGGCTCTTGGCCATCGCCGAGCGGCTTGCCGGCGGCCGGCCCCTGGAAAAGGGCCGCCTGGCCGCCCTGGCCGCCGGGCGGCGGGAGTGGCTGGACAAGCTGGCCCCGGACATGACCTCGGCCAAGAAGCCGATCAATCCCAGGCGAATCCTGGCGGCCTTGCAGGAGAAGATGCCCCGGGACGCCATTCTGACCGTGGATTGCTCCTGGTCTCGCATCGGCTTGCTTCAGCAGCTGGGCCAACCCGGACCGGACAGGTGCTTCATTGTCGGGGGGGTGCTGCCCATCGGCTGGGCCACCTCGGCCGCCTTGGGCGTGGCCGCCGGCCGCCGGCCGGCCAGGGTGGTGGCCGTCACCGGCGACGGCGGGTTCCTGATGGCCATCCAGAGCCTGCTGACCGCAGTGGAGTACGATCTGCCCGTAACCTGGGTGGTCATCAACAACGGCGGCTACAATGCCCTGGACGTGCTCCAGAGGGTCTATTTCGGCGGCCGGAGCGTCGGCTCATGTTTCCAGAACGTGAAGACCGGCCGGGACGTGAGCCCGGATTACGCGGCCATAGCCGAGGGCTTCCATGTCACGGGCGAGAGGATCGTCGATCCGGACGACATCGAGGCGGCCATCGCCCGCTCTTTTAAGGTCCAGGGACCGTGCGTTCTCGACTTCATCAGCGATCCGGACGAATCCCGTCTGGTCAGAACGGCGCCGGTGACCTGGTCGTTCTTCTGGAGCGAGCACCGCAAAAAGGAAGCCTCCAAGATGATAGGTTGAACTAGTGAGCGCGCCGCTGCTGGAAATAGAAGGCCTCTGCGCCGCCTATGGCGACCTGCAGGTGCTGTGGGACGTATCCCTCGATGTCCAGGAACGGGAGATCATCGCCCTGCTGGGGGCCAACGGCGCCGGAAAGAGCACTCTCCTGAGGTGCATTACCGGACTCAACGCCATCGTCCGGGGCCGGATAAGCCTGGGCGGCCGGGACCTCTCCGAACTGCCGCCTCATCGGCGGGTCAAGGAAGGACTGGTCCTCGTCCCCGAGGAGAGGGGCATCTTCCCTGACCTGTCGGTGGAGGAGAACCTCAAGGTCGGCGGCTTCACCGTCGCCGCCAAGGCCGACCTGATGTCCGCCTTCGACTGGGTCTACGATCTGTTTCCGATTCTCAGTGACCGGCGGCGGCAGAAGGCGGGCAGCCTCAGCGGCGGCGAGCAGCAGATGCTCTCCATCGCCAAGGGACTGGTCTCCCGTCCCAAGCTCCTGATGGTGGACGAACTCTCCCTGGGGCTGGCGCCGGTGATCGTCCTCAAGCTGCTTGAGCTGATCAAGCGGGTCCATGAGAACGGCGTGACCATGATCCTGGTGGACCAGAACGTGGAGAAGATCCTTTCGGTCTCCCACCGGGGCTGCGTCTTTGAAAACGGACGAATCGTCCTTCAGGGGGCGGCCGGGGAGCTCATAAACGACCCCAGAACCAAGAAGGCGTACTTGGGGAGGTGAGCCATAGATTCCCTGCTCCTCCAGCACCTGGCCAACGGCTTGATCATGGGCGCGGTTTACGCCGTTATCGGCGTTGGCTTCACCCTCATCTTCGGGATCATGCGCATCCTGAATTTCGCTTACGGCGAGATGTTCATGATCGCCTCCTACCTGGCCTACTTCGGGGTAACCTCCTTTCAACTGCCGCTCTGGCTGCTCATCATCCTGGCCATGGCGGTCATGTTCCTCATCGGCTTCGGCACGGAGAAGGCTCTCATCCTGCCCGTCCGGATCAAGCTGGCCGACTGGTCCGTCCCGGTCATCCTGGTCACCCTGGGCCTGCAGATCATCCTCCAGAACCTGGCCTTGATCCTGGGCGGGGGCGATTTCCTGGGCATACCCGCCTATATCATGGGCAGCCTGCACATCGGTCTTTTCTCGGTCAGTTACGAGAGGATGATCATCTTCGCCCTCAGCCTGCTGACCCTGGTGGGGACCTGGCTGCTGATCAACAAGACCGGCTTCGGCCTGGCCTTAAGAGCCGTATCCCAGAACAGGGACGCGGCCGTGCTCTCCGGGATTAACACCAACACCGTCTACGCCATGAGCTTCGGCCTTTCGGGGCTGCTGGTCTCCATCCCCGGCGTGCTGCTGATGCCGCATCTCTACGCCTACCCCACGGTCGGTCAGGTGCCCATCATGAAGGCCTTTGCCGTGACTCTTTTCGGGGGCATGGGCAACGTCAGCGGGGCGATCATCGGCGGGTTCATCCTGGGCATTGCCGAAACCCTGGCCTCGGCCTATGTCTCGGCCCTGGTCAAGGACGGCGTGGCCTTCGCCATCATGATCCTGGTTCTTATCTTCTACCCCTCGGGCGTGGGCGCGCTTCTGACCCGGCGCAAGGTGCGGTGAGGACGCCATGAAGAAATCCCTCGTCCTGGGAGTGGTCATACTGGGGATAGGTCTTCTGGCGCCCTCTATCACCGGGAGCGCCTACTTCCTCCACCTGCTCATCCTGATGGCCATGTTCGGCGCGCTGGCCGCCTACTGGAATATACTCGACGGTTACATGGGCCTGATCCATTTCGGCTACGCCGCCTTCTTCGGGCTGGGCGCCTACACCTCGGCCCTCCTGACGACCAGGCTGGGCTGGCCGCTGCTGCCGGCCTTCATCGCCGCCGGCCTGATGTCCGCGTTGGTCGGCGGGCTGATCATTGTCCCCTGTCTCAGAATGGGGACCTACGCCACGGCCATCGTCACCCTGGCCTTCGGGGAGATCCTGCGGATAATAGCCACTTCCTGGACCGGGCTGACCAAGGGTGAAATGGGGCTGTGGGGCATTCCGCCAATCTTCGAGGGGGCCAGCCGGGTCCCCTACGTCTATCTCATCAGCGTCATCCTGGCCGTGGCCATGTTCGCCTTGAGCTTGCTTCTCCGCTCCACGACAGGGCTGGCCTACGTGGCCATCAAGGACGATGAGACGGCCGCCTCGACCACGGGCATTCCGGTCAACCGGCTGAAGCTGATCGGGGCCGTGATCAGCTCCGCCGCGGCCGGGGTGGTGGGGGCCTTTTACGCCCATTACATACTGACCATCACCCCGTCCCTGTTCGGAATCGCCTACACCATCCAGATCATGGCCATGTCCCTGTTCGGGGGCAAGGGCACCCTCCTCGGCCCCCTGGTCGGGGCGGTGGTGCTGCTCTTCCTGGGCGAGAGTTTCCGCTTCATGGAGAACTACCGGCTGATCATTTACGGCCTGGTCATCATCGGCACGGTCATGGTCTTCCCGGAAGGTCTGGCCGGGGTGGCCAAACGGGTCGGACGGCTGGTCTCCCAGACAGGGCGAAGCTGATGCTCAAGATCGATAACCTCACCAGGATGTTTGGCGGACTGGTTGCGGTCAACGAGGTCAGTTTCACCCTGGAACGAGGCCGGATCCTCGGCCTGGTCGGACCCAACGGTTCCGGCAAGACAACCCTGTTCAACTGCATCAGCGGGCTGTTCCCGCCGACATCCGGGCGGATCATCTTCCAGGACACGGATATAACCGGCCTCAAGGCCCACCAGATCTGCCGGGCGGGCATCGGACGCACCTTCCAGCTGGTCAAACCGTTTCACAGCTTGACCGCCCTGGAAAACGTCCTCCTCGGGCTGGCCTTTGGAAACAACGAAAGGGGCGGGAGGGCTCGGGAAAAGGCCATGGAGATCCTGGAGTTCGTCGGCCTGGGGAACAGGGCCGGGACGGGCGCCGGGAAATTGATTCTGGCCGAGCGGAAGAAGCTGGAGATCGCCCGCGCCCTGGCCACCGGCCCGTCATTGTTGCTCCTGGACGAGGTCGCTTCGGGCCTGAATGAGGCCGAGAGCGAGGAAATAATCGGCCTCCTGAGACAGACCAATGAATCCGGCTTGACCATCCTCATCGTCGAGCACGTCATGCCGGTGATAATGAGCCTCTCGGACCGCGTGGTCGTGCTCAGCGAAGGGCGCAAGATCGCCGACGGCACGCCCGATGAGGTGGCCAACGACCAGAACGTGATCGACGTCTATCTGGGGGAACGCATTTCGGACGAAAAGGCCGGTCCGAGACCTTAGTCGCCATTCAGTTCACGGGCGCGGGCCGCCTCCACCAGGGTGCTCCCGGCCGCTTTCATCGTCTCAAGTCCGGGAGTTAGTCGGCCCGCTCCTGGACCGGCAGGAGGACGGTGAAGGTGCTGCCCCGGCCGAACTCGCTCTGGACGCTGATCTGGCCGCCCATGGACTCGACGATGTTCTTGACGATGGGCAAGCCTAAACCCGTGCCGGTGATGTAGCGCGTCTTCTCGTTCTTGACCCGGAAGAACTTCTCGAAGACCTGGTCCAGGTACTGGGGCTCGATGCCGAAGCCGTTGTCGCGGACGTCGACCTTGATTCCGCCGTCCTGGCGGACGGCCTTGACCTCGACGAGGCCGCCCTGGCCGGTGTACTTGATGGCGTTGGCGATCAGGTTGTTGAAGACGCTCTCCAGGGCGGTCGGGTCGGCGGTCAGGCAGGGCAGCTTGTCCGGCGGCAGCTCCAGGGTCAGGGTCTGCTTGCGGTCCTGGGCTTGGGGGGAGAGGGATTCCACGACACTTGTTAAAAGCTCTTCCAGGCTGACCTGGGCCAGCCGGCGCTTGGCCTCCCCGGACTCCAGACGCGAGATGTCCAGGAGGTCGCCGACCGTGGAGATCAGGCCCATGGTCTTCTCCTGGACCCGGGCCAGCAGGTGGCGATCCTTCTGTTCTTCGGCCTCGCCGCCGTCGCCCAGGAGGAGGCCTAACTGGAGGTACATGGTCGAGAGGGGCGAGCGGAGCTCGTGGGATACCTTGGCCACGAATTCGGTTCTGAGTCGATCCAGGACCTTGAGCTCGGTGATGTCCACCAGGACCAGGACCGCGCCCAGGCAGGCGCCCTCGTCGTTGGCCACCCGGGTGGCCAGGGCCATCAGATACCGGCCCTCAGGGGCGGCGAACTCGCCGGACAGGGTGGTCTGGCCGGCCTGGGCCGGCCCCTGGCAGGCGGCCACGACCAGGTCGCAGATCTCCGGCTCCTGGATGTAGAAGGAGATGTGCTCGCCGGGCCTGGTCTCCGGATTGAGGCCGATCTCCTGGCAAAAGGCCGGGTTCATCAGGACGACGCGACCGTCGCGGTCGGTCACGGCCACGCCGTTGGGCATGGCCTGGATGATCGTCCTGGTCCGGCTCTTCTCCTCGCCCAGGTCGACCAGGGTCCGAAGTCGCTCCTCTTCCGAGCGCTTGGCCTCCTCGATGAGGCTCTTGCGCTCGATGGCCCGGCCCACCGTCACCCGGAGCCGGCCGGGCTGGAAGGGCTTGGAGACAAAGTCGTAGGCGCCCAGCTTCATGGCCTCGGTGGCCGCCTCGGCCGTGGCGTAACCGGTGATGACTATGACCAGGATGTCGGGATAAAGCTGGCTGATGCGGCGCAGTACCTCCAGCCCGTCCATGCCCGGCATCTTCAGATCGAGCAGAACGATGGAGAAGGGCTCTCTGGCCAGGGCGTCCAGGGCCGACTGGCCGTCGGCCGCGTTGGCCACCCGGCAGCCCAGGCGGGCCAGGGTCCTCTCCAGGCCCTGGCGGATGCCGGGCTCGTCGTCCACCACCAGGACTGAGACCTGGGAATGATCGCTACTCAACGGCCGCTCCCTCGGCGGGCTCGGCTTTCAGGGGCAGTTCGATGGTGAAAGTCGCGCCCTCTCCCGGCCAGCTCTGGGCCGAGATCTTGCCGTGGTGGTCCTCGATGATGCCGTAGGCCACGCTCAGGCCCAGGCCCGTGCCCTTGCCCTCCTCCTTGGTCGTAAAGAAGGGTTCGAAGATGTGGGGCAGGACGGCCTCGGGAATGCCGGGGCCGTTGTCCGAGATCTCGATCAGCACCCGGTCGCCGTCGGAGTGGAGGCGGGAACTGACCGTGATCCGCCCCTCGCCCTCCAGGGCGTCGGCGGCGTTGAGGAGGATGTTCAGGAAGACCTGGTCGAGCTGCTGCATGTCCGCGGGGGTGCTGGGCAGGGAGGAATCAAGCTCCTCGACGAGGTCGATGTTCTGGAAGAGGGGCTGCTCCTCCAGGAGGGAGATGGTCCGCGAGATGGCCGCGTTCAGGTCCTGGGGCCTCATCTCCTTGGCCGTCTGCCTGGCGAACTGGAGCAGTTCCCGGACGATCTCCCGGCAGCGCTCCACGGCCGAGGTGATGTGGTTCATGTCCGTCTTGATCTCGGGCTCGAGCTCGTGCTCCTCCAGGATGAGCTGGGCGAAGAGGGCTAGCTCGCAGAGGGGGTTGTTGAGCTGGTGGGCCACTCCGGCGGCCAGCCGGCCCACCGAGGCCATCTTTTCGGCCTGGAGGAGCTGGACCCGGGTCTTCATCAGCTCGTGTTCCATGCGGCGCTTCTCGCGCAGGTCGTAGAAAAAGCCGACCACGCCCACTTCGGTCCGGCCTTCGTGGACCATGGCCATGGACAGCCTGACCGGTACGGTGGTGCCGTCTTTTCTGAGAAGCAGCCGGTAGGAGCTGATCTGGCCCTGGCCGCCCTCGCCCCCGTCTTTGAGCTTGTTGATGAGCTCTTCGGCGTCGTTGCCGGGGAAGATGTTTTTGAGGGTGATGCTCTGGCGGGCCTCTTTCTCACTGTAGCCGGTGACCTGGCTGGCCGCGCCGTTGAAGATGATGATCCGGCCGCCCATGTCGGCCGCGATGACCGCGTCGACCGAGGTCGCGGTCAGGTGGCGCAGAAAGGCGTTGGCTGTCCTCAGCTCCCTGGCGCTTTCGGCCAGGGTCGGATCAGACTCGCCCCGGCCGGCCTCGAGCTCGGCGATCTCGCGGCGGAGGCGGTCGATTTCTTCAAGCAGTCGCTCTTGGGTCTGGGGCGCTGCGCCCATGACCTGTCTCCCCTCACTGGGCCGGGCCGGACCGCCTTTTCACAAAAAACGGGCCGGAACGCCCGTGCTCGGACGGCGGACCTCGAGCCCCGGCCGGCTCAATCCTCCATGCTGAGCGGGTCTCCGGCCGGCAGTCCCAGCTCGCCGGCCCTGAGGACCCGGCGCAGTATCCGGCCGCTGCGCGTCTTGGGCAATTCGTCGAGGAAGGTCAGATCCTCCAGGGTGATCTCGGATGAGAGGTTGGCTTTGACGAACTCCTTGACTTCCTGGTTCAATCTGGCCGAAGGGGTGAAGCCGGGGTGGATCGTGACAAAGGCCTTGAGATAGGGCTGGGTTGAACGGGCCGTCTTGGAGATGACGGCCGCTTCGCTGACGGCCGGGTGCCGGCAGAGAATCTGCTCCACCTCGAAGGGGCCGACCAGCTGCTCCCCGACCTTGACCAGGTCGTCGTTGCGGCCCTGATGAAAGAAATAGCCGTCCTCGTCGCGGAGGGCCATGTCCCCGGTGAGGAACAGGCCCCGAAAGCGGAAGTAGGACTGGTACTTCTCCTTGTTGCGCCAGATGCTGGTCATCATCGCCGGCCAGCCGACCTTGAAGGCCAGCTCGCCCATGGTCAGGAGGGGCAGCGTCTCGCCGTCCTCGTCGACTATGACCGCCTCCACCCCGGGCACGGGCTTGCCCATGGAGCCGGGCTTGGTCTCCATGGCCGGGTAGTTGGCCAGGCAGATCATGCCCGTCTCGGTCATCCACCAGTTCTCGTGGGGCGACAGCTTCAGGTTGGTCTTGACCCAGAAGAAATACTCCGGGGCCAGGGACCGGCCGGCCGTGGCCAGGTGGCGGAGTCCGGAGAGGTTATAGCGGCCGGGCAGGTCCGAACCGGCGTCGGCCAGGCCCTTGACCCGCTGGGGGGTCGTGTAGAGGACCTCCACCTTGTTCCGCTCCACGGTCCGGTACCAGGTCGAGGCCGTGAAGGGATCGCCCTGGACCACGGAGGTGGCCCCGCACAGCCAGGGGGCAAAGGCGCTGTAAACGGTTCCCGTCACCCAGGCCGGATCGGCGTCGGTCCAGAGCACCGTGCCTTCGTTCAGGTCCAGCACGTCCCGCGCGGTGGCCCGCAGGCCGACCATGTCCCGGTGGGCGTGAACCACGCCGATGGGCGGACCGGCCGCTCCCGAGGTGTAGATGAGGTACAGGGGCGCCTCGCCGGGCAGCCAGCGGGGAGGGCACTCCTTGTCCATTTTCTGGAGCTTGCCCTCCAGGACGATCTCCTTGGGATAGAGGCCGGGGGCCGGCCCCTCGTTCAGGAGGACGTGCTGGACCCCGCTCATGGCTTCGGCGGGCAGTCTCTCGGCCAGGTGGGGATGGGTCAGGATGGCCTTGGGCTCGGCGTTGCGCAGGCGGACTTCCAGCTCGTTGTAATTGTAGGTCGAGTAAAGGGGGCAGAAAACCACCCCCAGGCGGGCGCAGGCCAGCATGGCCAGGAATATCTCCGGGCAGATCGGCAGGAAGATGAAAAAGCGGTCCCCGGTCTCCAGGCCGAGCTGGGCCAGCAGGTTGGCCAGCTGGCTGGATTTCTCCTTGAGGTCCAGATAGGTAAAGACCTGGGTCTGACCGCCTTTTTCAAAAATCAGGGCCGGGCGGTTCTTCTTCTCCGGATCTTCGGCCCAGCGGTCGATGGCCTCGTGGACGATGTTGATCTTCCCGGTTTCGGCCCAGGAGAAAACCTTCTCCTCCTCGGTCCAGGAGAACTCCTTGTAGGCCAGATCGTAATTTTTCAGGTTAGCCTGGGGGTTTTGAGCCGCTATTCTGGCCTTCATGTCACGCTCCGATCGCGAGCCGTCTTCAGCTCCGAGTCCTCCTGGCCGGCCGTCTCCGGCTCCGATTCCCCGCCGATCCAGACCCCATATTCGGCGTGGATCGAGGAGGCCTTGGCCACGAGTTCGGCACCCACCGGGGTGAACACTTCCGGGATTTCCAGACCGGGCTTCTCGGCGGTCAGGGTCAGAAGGACCTCCCGGACCGAACTGGCCAGGGCCTTGGTGTCGTAGCCGCCCTCCAGGGCCATGAGGATCGGCGGTTCACCGATTTCTGCCGTCAGGTTGAGAAGCAGTTGGGTCAGCCAGGCGAACCCCTGTTCGGTCAAGCTGGTCCGGCCGAGAGGGTCGCGCCGATGGGTGTCGAAGCCCGCGGCCACGAGGACTAATTGGGGCCGATATCTCCTGAAGATTGGGCCGAGGATCTCCCGGTAGCAGTGCAGCATGTCCTCATCCCCCAGGTTCTTGGGCAGAGGGATGTTGACCGTGTAGCCCAATCCCGGTCCCTGGCCCGTCTCTGACCAGTCTCCTGTCTGGGGAAATGAGCTGATGTAGTGAGTGGAGAAGTACAAGACTTCTTTGACTCCGTAAAAGAGTTGCTGCAAGCCGTTGCCGTGATGAATGTCCCAGTCTACGATCAGAATGCGCTCAAGTCCATAGGCCTTGAGCGCCTGCCGGGCGGTGACGCCCAGGTTGTTGAAGATGCAGAAGCCGCTAGCCCGGTCCGGCAGGGCGTGATGCCCGGGCGGGCGCACCAGAGCGAAGCCGGCCTGACAGCGGCCGGACATAAGCTCTTCCAGGGCCTTCAGGCAGCCGCCCACGGCCAGCCAGGCGGCCAGATAGGTCTTGGCGCTGGCCGGGCTGTCCGGGGCCAGATAGGTGAACTGGAAGTTGGCCGTGCTCAAGACCTTCTCGATATAAATCGGGGTGTGGACCAGCTCCAGCTCGTCCATTGTCGCCGGCTCGGGCTCGATGGTCTTCAGTTCGCCGGGGAAATCGCTGTCGAGCATGTTGTAGATGGCCCTGAGCCGGTTGGGGTTCTCCGGATGGACCAGCCCGGTCTCATGCTCCAGGTAGCGGTTGTCCCTGACGACGCAGACGTTTCTTGCCATACCCGCGCTCACAACCTCAACATCATCATCCGTTCCCAGCCGGAATCGCCGCAGAAATCGAAGCCGAACTTCTTGTAAAGGTTGATCGCCCTGAAGTTGTAGCTCTCCACGGTCAGCCAGATGACCTCCAGGGTCAGGCTCCGGGCTCGTTCCACGGCCGCCTTGGTTAAGGCGGTGCCCAGACCCCGGCTCCGGTAAGGCAGGCTGATGAAGATGACGAACTCGGAGTCCTTCCTGGCCGGGTCGGTCATGAGGGCGGCGTGGCCGATAATCTGGGCCTCGTTCCAGACCGCGAAGTTCTCGCCCACTTCCAGGAGCTCGCGCACCCAGACCCGGCGGGCCTTGTCGTCCTTGGGCGGCAGCCTCTGGCTCTCCTCGGGGGGCACGAAAAAGTCGTACATTTCTATCAAGCGTTGTGCTTCCGCCGGACTACAAATCCCCAATTCAAAGGTGGAGCCCGTCTTGTCCAGGAACTTCGTTCTGGCGGGATCAGCGCTCACGGCCACCCCCAAATGGACCAAGAGGAGGCGACGCCTCTCTCATTTCAGGGCCTCTCCCAGCCGGCCAGAGGCCGAGTCCAGGTTGGATCTCTAACCAGAGGATCGTTAGTCTTTCTCCAGGGCCAGGCGATCTTTGATCAGGGTCTCGACGACCGTGGGATCGGCCATGGTGGAAGTATCACCCAGTTGATGAACCTCTCCTGAGGCGATCTTCTGAAGCACGCGGTGCAGGATCTTGCCGCTGAGAGTCTTGGGCAGCGAGTCGGCCCACTGGATGACGTCAATCGTGGCGATGGGCCCGATCTCGGAACGGACCAGGTTGTTCAGCTCCTTCTTGAGCCGTTCGGACTTGACCGCGCCGGGGTTGAGGGTGACGAAGGCGGTGATGCTCTGGCCCTTGGTCGGGTGCGGCAGGCCGACCACGGCGGCCTCGGCGACCTGATCGTGGAGCACCAGGGCCGATTCGATCTCGGCCGTGCCCAGGCGGTGGTTGTTGACGGTGATGACGTCGTCGATGCGGCCGATTATCCAGAAATAGCCGTCCTCGTCCTTCTTGGCTTCGTCGCCGGTGAAGTAGAGGCCCGGGACCGGGGAGAAATAAGCCTCCTTGAAGCGGTAGTGGTTGTCATAGACGGTCCGGGCCATGCCCGGCCAGGGGCCTCTGAGGAAGAGGGCCCCTTCCTGGTCCGGATACTGGACCTCGTGGCCGGTGTCCGGGTCGAGGATGACCGGGTCGACCCCGAAGAAGGGGAGGCTGACCGAGCCGGGCTTGAGCGGGGTGACCCCGGGCAGGGGGGTGATCATGTGGCCGCCGGTCTCGGTCTGCCACCAGGTGTCCATGATCGGCGCCCGGCCCCGGCCGACGTGCTGGTGATACCATCTCCAGACCTCGGGGTTGAGCGGTTCGCCCACGCTGCCCAGGAGCTTGAGTGACGAAATATCGTGCCCGGCCAGGTGCTCGAGGCCCTCCTTGGCCAGAGAGCGGATCACGGTCGGGGTGGTGTAGAACTTGTCAACCCGATACTTGGCCACGATCTGCCAGTAGCGGTCGAAGCTCGGATAGCCCGGCGAGCCCTCGAACAGGACGCTGGTCAGGCCGTTGAGCAGGGGGCCATAGACCCCGTAAGTGTGCCCGGTGATCCAGTCGATGTTGGCCGTGCACCAGAAGGTCTCGTTGAACTTGAGATCAAAGACCAGTCGGGTGGTCAGAGCCGCCTGGAGCAGGTAGCCGGCCTGGGTGTGAACCATGCCCTTGGGCCGGCCCGTGCTCCCGCTGGTGTGCAGGATGAAGAGCGGGTCCTCGGCGTCCATGGGCTCGGGAGGGACGTAATCCGGCAGATCCGGCCCGGCGGCGGCCTCGTGCCACCATATGTCGCGACCCGGCTCCAGGCCGGGCTTGAGGCCGCAGCGGTCAAAGACCACCACCGTCTCCACCTCGGGGCAGCGCTTGAGGGCCTCGTCAACGTTTTTCTTGAGGGGGATGGGCTTGCCCTGGCGATACTTGCCGTCTGAGGTCAGGACCAGCTTGGCCTGGCAGTTCTGGATCCGGCCGGCCAGGGCTTCGGGGCTGAGCCCGCCGAAGACGACGCAGTGGATGGCCCCGATGCGGGCGCAGGCCAGGAGAGCCGCGGGCAGTTCCACGATCATGGGCAGGTAGATGACGACGCGATCACCCTTCTTCACCCCCCTGGACTTCAGGACCGCGGCCAGCTTGTTGACCCGCCGGTAGAGATCCAGGTAGGTGATGATGGCCGACTGGGCCGGATCGTCGCCTTCCCAGTAGTAGGCGACCTTGTTCTTCAGGCGCGGCAGGTGACGGTCGAGGCAGTTGTGGCAGGCGTTGAGGACCCCGCCGCCGAACCATTCAAATCTGGCCTCCTCGAAATCAGCCTTGACCACGAAGTCCCAGCGCTTCTCCCAGGACAGATACTTCTCCGCCTGATCGGCCCAAAAGGTATCCGGATCGGCCAGGGATTTGCGGTAGGAAGCCTCGTATTCCTCCCGGCTCTTGATGTAGGCGACCTGCCGCAATTCGTCTAAATGCGCGTCGTACCATTTTGGGGAGTGATTCATCATCACACTCTTTTCTTCAGCCTTCACCGAATGCAATCGATCCAGGGGCCTCTGGCCCCTGGATTATACAGCCTTCACCGGGCCTTTGTAGAGCCTAACCTTTTTCCTGGCCTCCTTTGAGCCGGTCAACTAGACGGCCTTACCGAGGGCCGGAGTCAGCTTCTCCTGGGCCGGCTTGGGCCGCTTCCCCAGGGTCAGAGCCAGGGCGGCGCCGACGATTAGCATGATCCCTGCCGTGATGAACGAGGAATCAAAGCTGCCCGTGGCCGTACGCAGCATCTGGGAGAGCCGGCCCATGACAAAGCCGCCCACGCCCCAGGCGGTGAAGACGATGCCGTAGTTTGTCCCGAAGTCCCTCAGGCCCCACAGGTCCTTGGTGAAGGAGGGAAAAAGGGACAGGTTCGTGCCGTAGTTGAAGCCGATCAGGCTGGCCAGGACCACCAGGACCACCGCGCTCTGGGATCCGACCAGTGGGATGGCGGCGAACATCAGGACCGCCTGGAAGCAGAGCATGATCACCAGGGTCAGCCGGCGGCCGATCTTATCCGAAAGGAAGCCAGCCAGAACCCGCCCCCCGGCGTTGCCGATGGCCATCATGGCCACGGCCACGAAGGCTGCCTCGCCCAGGCTCTTCTTGGCCATTCCGGCCACGGAGCCGATGACCATCAGGCCGGCCCCGGAGCCGATGAAGAAGGTGATCCAGAGAAGGTAGAAGCTCCGGGTTTTCATCATGTAGCCCGGTCCGAAATCGCCCTGGCCGGCCGGCTTGGCCGGTTGCTTGGGGTTGGCCGGGGCGGCGGAGTAGCCCGCCGGCGGGTTGATGAGGAGCAGAGACAGGCCGCAGACGACGATGAGGAAGGCAATCCCGAAGAAGAGCATGGCCTTCTGGAGCCCCCAGATGCCGACCAGATACTGGGACAGGGGCGCGATGTAGACCGAGGCCAGGCCGAATCCCGCGACGATCAGCCCGGCGATGAGGCCGGTCTTGGCCGGCGGAAAACCACTTCAGGCCGGCGGAGTGGCCGAGCCGTAACCGAAACCGATGCCGATGCCGGCCAGGACTCCGAAGCCGAGGACCCAGCTCACGTAGCTGGTCGTCTGGGAGATCCACAAGAGGCCTACTCCGACCAGAATGCCGCCGATGAAAGCGGTCACCCGGGGGCCGATTTTGTCCTGACACTTGCCGGACAAGATCATGGTGAAGGCGAAAACAAGGCAGCAGACAGCGTAGGGATCGTTCAGCGAGGCCAGGGGCCAGTCGAAGCCGCCAGGTTGTCCGGCCTCAATTGATTTTTTAATGGCCTCCTTGAAGATGGACCAGGTATAGAGGACGCCCAGAGCCAGGTTGATCCCTGTTCCGGCGAAAGTGACGATCCAGCCCCTGTTTTTGCTCGCGGCGGTCATTATGTTCCCCTTCTTGATTTATCGATAAAATTTGGGGCCGGGCCCCTGGCCCGGCCCCAAAAGATCAGACCTTCAGGCCCTGGCGCCCCTCGATGAGGGTCTCCAGGACCTTGGGATCAGTGATCGTGGTCGTGTCACCCAGGTTAGTGAACTGCCCGGCGGCGATCTTCTGGAGGAGGCGGCGCATGATCTTGCCGCTCCTGGTCTTGGGCAGGGCGTCGGCCCACTGGATCTGATCCGGGGTGGCAATGGGCCCGATTTCCTTCCTGACCATTTGGACCAGCTCCTTCTTGAGCCCGTCGGAAGGCTCGACGCCAGTGTTCACGGTGACAAAGGCGTAGATCCCCTGACCCTTGACCGGGTGGGGGAAGCCGACCACGGCCGCTTCGGCCACCTTGTCGTGGAGGACCATGGCCGACTCGATCTCGGCCGTGCCCAGCCGGTGGCCGGAGACGTTGATCACGTCGTCAATGCGGCCGATGATCCAGTGGTAGCCGTCCTCGTCCTTCTTGGCGCCGTCTCCGGTGAAGTACATGCCCGGGATGCGCCGGAAGTAGATCTCCTTGAAGCGCTCGTGGTCGCCGTAGACCGTCCGGGCCATGCCCGGCCAGGCCCGCCGGATGAACAGGGCGCCTTCCTGGCCCGGGTATTCGACCTCCTTGCCGGTGTCAACGTCCACGATGACCGGGTCAACGCCGAAGAAGGGCAGGGAGCACGAACCGGGCTTGATGGGGGACACGCCGGGCAGGGGCGTAATCAGGATACCGCCGGTTTCGGTCTGCCACCAGGTGTCCATGATCGGGCACCAGTCCCGTCCGATGTAGTGGTAATACCAGCGCCAGGCCTCGGGATTGATGGGCTCGCCGACGCTGCCCAGGAGCTTCAACGAGGAGATGTCGTGCTTCTGGGTCAGCTCCGCGCCCTCCTTGGCGATGGCCCGGATGGCCGTCGGCGCGGTGTAGAACTTGGACACCTTGTACTTCTCCACCACGGCCCAGAAACGGTCGTAGGCCGGATAGGAAGGCACTCCCTCGAAGAGGACCGAGGACAGGCCCAGGGCGAGAGGACCGTAGACGATGTAGGAGTGTCCGGTGACCCAGCCGATGTCGGCCGTGCACCAGAAGACCTCGTCGTCCTTGAGGTCGAAGATCAGCCGGGTGCTCATGGCCACGTGGAGCAGGTAGCCGCCGTGGGTGTGGAGAACCCCCTTGGGCTTGCCCGTGGAGCCGGAGGTGTAGAGGATGAAGAGCGGATCCTCGGCGTCCATGGGCTCGGGCTTGACGTAGTCGGGCAGGCCGGGCTCGGCCAGGGCCTCATGCCACCAGATGTCACGGCCGGACTGGAGCTGAACATCCAGGCCGCAGTGCTTGTAGACCAGAACCGTTTTCACCTCGGGGTGCTTGGCCAGGGCCTGGTCAGCGTTCTGCTTGAGGGGGATGGCTTTGCCCGATCTGAAGCTGCCGTCGGTGGTGATGACCATCTTGGGCTTGCAGTCCTCGACCCGGGAGGCCAATGACTCGGCGCTGAAGCCGCCGAAAACCACGGAGTGGATCGCCCCGATGCGGGCGCAGGCCAGCATGGCCACCGGCAGCTGGACGATCATGGGCATGTAGATGATGATCCGATCGCCCTTGCTCACGCCCTTGGACTTGAGAAAGGCGGCCAGCTTGTTGACCCGCTCGTACAGGTCCCGGTAGGTCACGGCCTCAGCTTTGTCCGGGTTGTCGCCCTCCCAGTAGTAGGCCACCTTGTCGCCAGTCTTGTCCAGGTGCCGGTCGAGGCAGTTGTAGGAGGCGTTGAGGACGCCGCCGGCGAACCATTCGATCTTGGCCTCGTTAAAGTCGTAGCTGAGGACCTTGTTCCACTCCTTGTCCCAGGAGAGGTATTCCCTGGCCCGCTCGGCCCAAAATGTCTCCGGCTCCTCCAATGATTGACGGTAGAGCTCCTTGTACTGCTCCATGCTGTTGACGTAGGCGACCTTTCTGTACTCGCTCAGGTGAGCATCGTACCATTTTGGCTGCTCTGCCATGTGCCTCTCCTCTTCAGGGTTTTGGTGGTGATGTTCCTATGGAACTAAACCTAGATCAAACCTCCACTTATCGGCCGATACGCGGCCTGTTCGTCAAGTTGAGGGGCCCGCCTGATACTCGCTAGGCCGCCTCGCCCGGTCCGCCCGGGGCAATCGATCTCAGCCGCTGTAGCCCGCGCTAGCCGCGGGACCGCTATGGTCTGAGTTCCAGACCGATGACACCAACCCGAATGACTTAGTTCTCCTGACCCTCCCAAGAAGACCGCCTAGCCTGAGGCGGGAATCCGCGCTCTACGAAGGCTTGCGGTGCTCCCTGGTCAAACCAGGCCCGGCTATCGGCAACTGACCTGGCCGCGTTACGACCCACTGGCCGGTCTGAGGTTGCCGGGCTTACCTGGAACCCACCGACCAGCCTAGCAACAGGCAAGCCAAAAGGCTCCGGGAATCTGGTGTTGATAATTCGCTTGTAACAATTGAGAAATTTCCCTCCTCCCCCGCCAGGCCGGCCGGCCCAGGTCCGGGGCTAATGTCAGATATTTTTACACTTCGGCAGCGTTTCTTACACCTCTCAGCCGGCCAGGCGACCCGCCGGGCCGCCTGAAAGCGAGGCCGGAAAGGCGTTCTGGTTGAGCCGGAATCGGTTCTGGCACCGGCTAACCGGCCACGCCTCAAGGATTCTCTGGATCCGAGCGCGCCGGTTCTGGAGCGGCCCTGAGTCCGGGCGGGCAAGGGGAAGCTGCGAGTAATCCTCTTCGGGCGAGAACTCACCAAGCCGCTTGGTCGCGCTTAATTAAAGGCAACCGGGGTCTCAAGTCAAGAGGCGCGGAGATATTTTGAGTTCGACCTCCTAGAGGATCCCGCCCTCTGGCTGAGGCGGGCTCTGTCTTTCCGGTCCAGGTTGATGAGGAGCGCGACTCCGGCCGCCTCGCGGGCGAGTGGTGTTTCCGCTAAGCCAGGAGGCTGGGTGGGTTTTGCTTCCTGAAGCGGCGGTTGTTTGGCCGCGGCGCTATGATCCAGCGGCCCGGCAAGGTCTCCCGGCCGGGCCGCTGGTGATGTCTCCTCAGGTTCGGATCAGGCCTGTCGGCGCGTTCAGTTCAGCTTCTTCAGCGGCAGTCCCAGGCTCTCGGCCACGGCCTGGTTGACCACCTCGCCGGCCAGGAGGTTCAGGCCCCGAGCCAGGACCCGGTCCAGGGCCAGGGCCTTTTGATAACCATTGTTGGCCAGCTCCAGCGTGTAGGGCAGGGTGGCGCTGGTCAGGGCCAGGGTCGAGGTTCTGGGCACGGCGGCGGGCATGTTGCTGACGCAGTAGTGGACCACGCCTTCCTCGATGTAGGTCGGCTGGGCGTGGGTGGTGGGGCAGCTCGTCTCGCAGCAGCCGCCCTGATCGATGGAGATGTCCACGATGACCGAGCCGGGACGCATGAGCTTGAGCAGGTTCCGGGTGACCAGCTTGGGCGCCCGGGCCCCGGGGATGAGGACCGAACCGACGACCAGATCGGCCTGCCGGACCTCCTCCTCGAGGGAGGTCTGGGTCGAGATCAGGGTGTTGACCCGGCCGGGCAGAATTTCGCTGATGTAAGTCAGCCGCTCGGGGTTGACGTCCAGGATGCTCACCCTGGCCCCGCTGCCCACGGCGGCCAGGCAGGCGTTCATTCCGGCCACTCCGGCTCCGATGATGACCGCCTTGGCCGGTTTGACCCCGGGCACGCCGCTCAGGAGCACGCCCCGCCCGCCGTTCTTGGCCTCCAGGCTGAAGGCCCCGGCCTGGATGGACAGGCGGCCGGCCACGGAGCTCATGGGCGCCAGGAGGGGCAGGGCCCCCGAGTCTTTCTGGACGGTCTCGTAGGCCAGGCCGATTATCCCGGCCCCGAGGAGCTTCTCGGTCAATTGCCGGTCAGCGGCCAGGTGGAGATAGGTGAAGAGAACCAGGCCCGGCCGCATCCACCTGAATTCCGGCTCGACCGGTTCCTTGACCTTGACTATCATGTCAGCCTCGCCCCAGACCTCTTCCGGACCGGGAAGTATCTGGGCCCCGACCTCGGTGTAGCCGGCGTCGGGAAAGCCGCTCCTCTCGCCGGCCCCGGTTTCGATGACCACCCGGTGGCCGGCCTCGGTCAAGGCTCTGGCCCCGGCCGGAGTCAGGGCGACCCTGTTTTCTCCAACCTTAAGCTCCTTGGGTACTCCAATATTCATGGTCTGTCGTCCTCGCTAAGTCAGAACTGTTGGATGATTATTTTTCGGCCAGGGTTTTCACCAGCCGGGCCACCCGGGCCCCGAAGGCCTGGCAGACATCGAGACGGTCTTGGCTGGGCCGGCCCACCGAGACTGGCCCGAAGTGGCCGCCGCTGACGTGGCCGGGCACGATCATGCCGTGAACCAGGAAGGCCCGGAGGATCTCCAGGATGGCGGTCTCGCCGCCGCCGCCCAGATCGCCGCAGGAGGCGAAGGCGGCCCCGACCTTGCCCTGGAGCTTCTTGAAATACTTGATGCTGTCGTCCAGGAAGCGCTTGACCTCGGCGGTGGTGGCGGCGAAGTAGGTCGGGGCGCCGATGATGATCCCGTCTGCGGCCGGAAGGTCGTCGACGCTGGCTTCCTCGATATTCTTGCGGATCACCTCGACGCCTTCCCGCCTGATCCCGGCCTCCACCGCCTCGGCCATGGCCGCGGTGTTGCCGGTCTTGGACTGATAGATGAGCAGGATGGTGGCCATGGGCTGGATCCTTTCTATTTAAAGTTGTTGGTCGGGGAGCGGCCCGGGCCGAGTGGCCGGCGGCCGGGTCAGGAGAGCCTCTCTATCTCTGGCCTCGGTCACGCTCGATCTCCACTTGTTCCGAACGATCCCTTTGCTCCCTCCGCCTCAGAAGTCCGGCGGGGAGATGGCCCCCATGACGATCAGGAGCGAATCGCTGGTGTTGGTGAACATGTGGGGCGTGTTCTCCGGGATGAAAATGGCGTCCCCTTCGTTCAGCTCGTACTTCTCTTCACCCAGCTGGAACAGGCAGCTGCCCTGGATGACCAGGCAGGCCTCGTCGCCCCGGTGGGCCATGGGTGAATCCAGGGTGGATGATCCCGATTCAAGCATGGTAATGAGGAGCTGGATGCGGTGGTTGGGGTAGCCGGAGGCCAATTGATAGGTCAGGTTGGACCTGGTGTTGTAGAGGACCTTGCGTTCGTGTTTCCTGATCACCGGCCCTCTGACCGGGGCCGGCTCCTCGAAGAAGGTGCTCAGGGGGCAACCCAGGGATTGGGCAATCTTGCGCAGGGAGTTAATGGATGGGTTGGTCAGACCCCGCTCCACCTGGCTGAGAAAGCTTTGGCTCAGCCCGGCTCGCCGGGCCAGATCGGCCAGGGAGATACCCTCTGAGACCCGGATGCGGCGAACCATGGACCCGATGCTGGCCTGACCTGAGGAACGTTTCATCACTCACCTTGCCTGAGTCGTTCAAACGGGCGCGCCATAGCTGAATAGGCGCTCGGCCGCGGTGGATCTGAAAATCCTCGGCCGCCCGGCTTGGAGTTAAGCTAACCTGATAATTTTGTACCGTCAAGCCGTAAGTTGGCTGAGTCGATAGGGGTCAGGAGCGGATTTTCAGGGCGGATCATTCAGTAATGCTGAATCAAGCTGCTGTATAAATGTAGACAAACTGCGGTCCTGGTGAAGGCCAGGGCGGGCGAGGCTGGCCGCTCCGGCCCGAGCCGATCAGGCCGGCCGGGGGCCGGCGGTCTGGTCCAGCTTGCGCCGCTCCTCGTCGCGGATCTCGCGGCGGAGGAGCTTGCCCACCTTGGACTTGGGGAGCATGTCCCGGAACTCGATGTAGGAGGGCACCTTGTAGGCGGCCAGGCGCTCCCTGCAGAACCGGATCAACTCGGTCCCGCCGACGCCCTTGGCGTCTTCCTTGAGGACGACGATGGCCTTTATCCGTTCGCCCACCTTTTCGTCGGGCACGCCGACCACGCAAGCCCCGACCACGGCCTTGTGGTCCTGGAGGACGGCCTCGATTTCCGAGGCCGAGACCCGGTAGCCCTTGTGCTTGAGGATGTCGGCCGAGCGCTCGACGTAGAAGATCTGGCCGTCCTGGCCCAGGTGGACGTAATCGCTGGTCCGGTAGTAGGTTCGGCCCTGAAACTCCACGAACGAGGCGGCCGTCTCCTCGGGCTTGTTCCAGTACGTCTTGAGGCTGTGGGCCGAGGTGACCAGCAGCTCGCCGGCCTCGCCGGTCTTGACCGGCTTGAGGGTCTCGGGCTCGACGATGAGGCACTCCCGGCTCTTGAGGGGCAGGCCGACCGACATGGGCGGCGGCGGGCCCATGTCCGGCCGGGAATAGGTCACGTGGCCGGCTTCGGTGGAGCCGTAGACCTGGTAGATGGGCACGCCGAACTTTTCCTGCCAGCGGCTGAGCACCTCCCGGGAGAGCACGTCGCCCCCGCAGTAGCAGTAGGCGATGGAGTCGAGGCGGTAGCTGTCCAGGCGGTCATTCTCCAGGATCATCCGGTAGAGGGTCGGCACGCCCAGGAGCCAGCGGACCCGGTAGCGTTCGATGGCCGCCAGGATGGCGTCCACCTGGGGCAGGGGCATGAGCACGGTGGCGTTGCCCAGGTTCAGGCCCAGGGCCATGAACAGGCCCAGGGCCATGATGTGGAAGAGGGGGTTGACGGCGATGTAGACGTCGCCGCCCCTGTGGGCGTGGCCGGCGATGACGTCCTCCATGATGTCGTTGACGTAGGAGCAGTGGCCCCAGTGGTTGCCCGGCACGCCCTTGGGGAAGCCGGTCGTGCCGCCGGTGTAGAGGATGTAGGACAGGTCCCGGATGGGGTCGATGTCCACCTGGGGCGGCCGGCCCGAGGACTTGAGAATCTCCTTGAACCGGCGGGTCTCCGCTCCCCGGGCCACCTTGCCGTGGGGGACCCGGTCGAAGAGCGCGGCCAGGGCCCGCTTGTGGGCCGGAAGCAGGTCCAACAAGTTGGTGACGATGATCTTTTCCAGGGGCGAATCGGCCAGGATCTCCTTGACGTAGCCGAAGTTGGTGTCGTGGCAGATGACCGCCCTGGCCTGGGAGTCCCTGATCATGTAGTCCAGCTCGTGGGAGGTGTAGATGGGCGAGACCAGCACCGCCGCGGCCCCGATCTTCTGGATGGCCAAGAAGGAGACGACCAACTGGACACAGTTGGCCAGGTAGATGACCACCCTGTCGCCCTGTCCCAGGCCCAGCTCGCTCAGGCCGGCGGCGAAGCGTTCGACCAGACTCTGGAGGCGGCGGTAGGTGAAGCGCTGCCCCAGGAAGATGACGGCCGTCCGGTCCGGCCACTCCTGGCAGGCGCTCTCGAATTTGGTGAAGGTGTACTCCCTCTCCAAGCGCCTCTCCTCAGGCCCCGAAGTAGGCCGACTTGACGTCGGGGTTGTCCAGGAGCTGCTGCCGGGTCCCCTCCAGGACGGCCGAGCCGTTCTCCAGGATGTAGCCGTAGTCGATGATGGGCATGATCGGGCGGGCGTACTGCTCGGCGACGACGATGGAGACGCCGCGCTGCTCCCGGATGTCCCTGATGGACTTGGCCAGGACGTACTGGACGGCCGGGCTGAGGCCCAGGAGGGGCTCGTCCAGCAAGAGGAGCTTGGGCTGGGCCATCAGGGCCCGGCCGATGGCCAGCATCTGCTGCTCGCCCCCGGACAGGAAGCCGCCCAGACGCTTCTTGAGGTCGATCAGGGCCGGGAAGATCCGGAAGACGTAGTCCAGGGTCTCCCTGGCCCGGTCCGGCCTGGCCAGGTAGGCGCCGATCTTGAGATTCTCCAGGACCGAGGACTCGGGAAAGATGCGGCGCCGCTCCGGGCAGAGGACGATGCCCAGCCTGGCCCGCCCGGCCGGGGAGATCTCCTCGATACCGCGGCCGTCGAGGCTGATCCGGCCCCGGATGGTGATCCTCTCGCCGCCGGCCATCTGCTCCTTGTGGCGGATGTCGAGCATTATCCCGGACAGGGTGTACATGAGGGTCGACTTGCCGGCCGAGTTGGCCCCGAAGACGCCGATGATCTGTCTCTGGCCGCAGGCCAGGCTGATGTTGTTCAGGGCGAGCATGTTCTCGTAGAAGACCATCAGGCCCCGGGCCTCAAACATAGGAGAAGACCTCCTCGGAGCCGAAGTAGGCCTCCTTGACCGCGGGGTCGTCCATGACCTCCTCGGACGTGCCCTCGATCAGTTTCAGGCCGAAGTTGAGGACCATGACCCGGTTGGCCACCCGGAAGAGCTCCCGGAGGCGGTGCTCGATCATGATCAGGGTGATGCCGTCCATCTGGAGGCGCTCGATGAGGGGGATCATGGAGGCCATCTCGCTCATGCTCAGCCCGGAGAAGACCTCGTCGCAGAGGATGATCTCCGGCCGCAGGGCCAGGCAGCGGGCCAGCTCCAGGCGCTTGAGGTAGCCGGTGGGCAGCGAGGAGGCCATCTTGTAGGGGACGAAGGAGTCCCGCTCGAAGCCGATCTCCTCCAGGATGTCCACGCTGACCGTGTCCCGGCTGCCCAGCCTGCCCCCGCCCCGCCAGCCGCCGGTCCGCCTGGCCCGGGGCGAGAAGAGGGGCACGACCAGGTTCTTGTAGGCCGGCAGGCTGTAGTAGGGCCTGGTCACCTGGAAGGTCCGGGTCACGCCCAGGTCGGCGATCTTGTGGGGCGGCCGGTTGGTGATCTCCCGGTCCTTGAAGAAGACCCGTCCCGAGTCGATCTTGACGAACCCGGTGATGCAGTTGACCAGGGTGGTCTTGCCCGAGCCGTTGGGCCCGATGATGCCCAGGACGTCGCCCCGGCGCAGGCTGAAGCTGACCAGGGAGAGGGCCTGAACCCCGCCGAAGGCCTTGGAGACTTCTTCGACCCTGAGGACGATCTCCTGGCTCAAAACTCCACCCACCGTTCGAACTGATGGTACTTGCGCGAGCCGTAGAGCATCAGCCCCTCGCTCCTGAAGACGATGAAGGCGGTCAGGATGACCGCGTAGACGGCGATTCTGAGCGTCCCGAAGTCCCTCAGGAGTTCCGAGATGGGCACCAGGATCAGGCAGCCCAGGACCGGTCCGACCAGGCTGCCCACCCCGCCGATGACCGTGGCCGCGATGGGCAGGATGGAGAAGTCCAGGGCGAACTGGGAGATGCCGGACCACATGTAGAGATGGACCAGGCAGGCCCCGGCCAGGCAGCCCATGGCCGAGGCGATGAACACGGCGATGGCTTTGTAGGTGGTGATGTTGAGCCCCGAGGCCTTGACCGCCTGGTCGTTGTCCTTGACCCCGCGCAGGACCAGGCCGATGTCCTCGCCGGCCAGTCGCCTGAGGCCGAAGAGGACCAGGAGCACGGCCAGGATCAGGACGTACTGTTCGACCCATTTGCTGGCGAAGCCGTCCACGCCCAGGATGCCGTCGGTGCCGCCCAGGATGTTCAGGGCCTCGATGATCCGGCTGGCCAGCAGGGGGAACATGAGGCTGACGATGGCGAAGTAGACCCCCCGCAGGGGCAGGCAGGGCAGGAGAAGCAGGGTGCACAGCCCGGCCCCGATCAGGGTGGCCAGGGGAATGGTCAGGAGCGGCGGCAGGCCCAATTCGGTGTTGAGCAGGGCGGCGGTGTAGCCGCCCACGCCGACGAAGAAGGCCCCGCCCAGGGAGACCAGACCGACGAAGTGGGCCAGGAAGTCGAAGCTCATGGCCAGCAGGGCGTAGATGCAGATGATGGACAGAACCCGCTGCCAGTAGGGGTTGAAGTAGAAGATGAAGGGCGCGGCCAGGAGCCCCAGGATCAGGACCAGGCGGGGCAGGGCCAGATAGGCCATCTCCGGCCAGCCCGAGACGGCGTAGACGCTGTCGGTCCGGACCTTGATCCCCCGGTCGAGCCTCTCCCGGCGCATCGTCCCTCGCCGGCGCTTCATACTCGCTCCTCCAGCTCCTTCTGGCGGCCGAACAGCCCCGAAGGCCTCAGGATCAGGGTGATGATGATGGCCAGCAGGGCCACGACCACCTGGTAGTGGGCCCCCAGATGGACCACGGTCAGGATCTGGGCGAAGCCGATCAGGAAGGAGGCCAGGATGGCCCCGGTCCAGGAGCCCAGCCCGCCGACGATGCATACGGCCACGGCCATGATCAGGACGTTGTAGCCGGACTCGACGACGATGTTACCCAGGGGCAGCAGGACCACCGCGGCCGCCCCGGCGAAGAAGGCGCCCAGGGCCATGGCCACCACGGCCATCTGGTCGGAGTCGATGCCCAGGGTCATGGCCGCGCGCTCGTCCTGGGCCATGCCCTTGAGGGCCAGGCCGACGCGGGTGAAGTGGACGAAGAGAAAGAGAAGCCCGACCAGGACCGCGCCGACTCCGATGAGGATCAGGCGCTGCCAGTCCACCGAGACGCCCAGGACGGAGACGCTGCCTTCGGCAAAGGCGGGCAGGATGAAGGTCGCCCCCTTGAGCCCGCCCCAGCGCATCCCCTCCAGCAGGGCCAGGCCGATGGCGTAGGAGGCGATGATCTCCGAGATGGCCATGCCCCGGATGCGGATGAGGATGAAGCGGTACATGGCCGCGCCGACGAGGCCGATCAGGACCGTGGCCCCGGTCAGGGCCAGGATATAGGGCAGGCCCAGCCGGTTGAGCAGGAGCCAGGTGGCGAAGCCGGTCAGGACATAGAGCGCCCCGTGGGCGAAGTTGGGCAGGCGGCTGATGCCGTAGACCAGGGTGAAGCCCAGGGCCATCAGGGCCAGCGAGGCCGAGTTGACCACCCCGTAGATGATTATTTCCATCGGCCGGCTCGCCTCCGGGCCGGCCCGCCCGGCGGGCCGGCCCTTGACCAGACGCTCAAGTGCGGACTAAGGCGCCTACTTGCCCATCCAGGGCGGCAGCTTGATCTGGCCGACGGCGATGGACTTGGGGAAGACCACGACCCGCTTCCCGGCCTGCCACTGGAAGATGGTCCCCACCGCCCCCTCCTTGGGGTCCAGGCTGGGGATGACCTGGTGGCTCTGGGGATCGAACCTGATCCGGCCATAGACCCCCATCAGGTCGGTCTGTTCCAGGGCGGTCACCACCTTGTCCGAGTCCAGCGAGCCGGCCCGCTCCAGGGCGTCCTTCAGGGTGTAGACGGCCATGTAGCTGGACGAGGTGCCGTAGCCCTCGGGCTCGACGCCCCATTTCTTGGCGTAGGCGTCACAGAACTTCATGGTCCAGGGCGTGGCCTCGCTGGGAGCGTTGCCGGCGTTGACCACGTTGGCCAGGCAGTACTCGCCCTTGCCCTCGGTGGCCTTCCAGAAGCCCGGTTGCTCGGCCGGCTCTATGATCGAGCCGAAGGGCAGGGCCGGGACCTTCAGGTCGTACCACTGCTTGAGCAGGATCGAGGTCTCGGGCATGTCCATCCAGACGAGGATGACCTGGGCGCCCTCCTTTTTGGCCTTGAGCAGGCCCATGGAGAAGTCGGTCGTCCCGGTGGGGAAGATCTGGGGCTCGCCCAGGACGGTCCAGCCCTTTGTGGCCATGACCTTGGCGATGCCCCCGCCGCCGGCCCGGGCGTGGGCCACGTCCTGGATCATGATGAAGAGCTTGTTCAGCTTGTGTTCCTGGCCGATTTCCACCAGGCAGGGGATGATCTCACCGCCGACCATCCACTGGGCCTCGCCGGTGATGCGAAAGCAGTACTTAAATTTATCATAATCTTTCTTCACCATAGCGTGATATTTTGGCGTGAGAACTCCGGTGGTCAGGATGGAGACCTTCTTGTGCTTGGCCAGGAGGCTCATTGCCGCCAGGGCCGCCTCGGAGCGGACAGGGCCGCCCACGATGAAGTCGGCCTTCTTCTCCAGGATCAGCTTTTCCACCGAGAGGAGCGCATCGCTGACCGGCACGCCCGGCTCCAGGTCCCGGGTGTCGATCACCTCCACCTGGAAGGGCCGCTTCTCGGCGCCGATCTTGACCCCGCCCTGGGCGTTGATCTCCTCCACGGCCAGCTTGATGGCCCTCTCGGCGTCCCAGCCGTAGAGAAAGGCCGTGGCCAGCGGGCAACCCAGGACAATGGGCTCAGCGGCCTGGGTCGGCCCGGCCATTATTAGCCCCAAGATCAGGGCCGCAACGGCCAGAATTCCCCCCAACCTCATTTTCATGACAACCCCTCCTTGTTTGAGTGACCACGACCCTGTCTTGCCCTAGCCTACCTCCCCCGGGCCCCCACCCAGGGTTGAATCCGGTCCGAACGGACTTGGGTTTCTCACCGGTCCTTCGAACGGCGGAATCGAGGAGGCTGGAGCGGTTCAGAGATGAATCAACGATGACCCGGCGCCAAGAGTATCACGGGAGCGAGAAAGCTGTAAAGCCTGAATCTCGGTCCTTGAGAATCCGGCCGATCCTCCGGGGCTCAAGCCTCCTGGCCGTGGCGCTGCCAATGGACCCGGGCCGGCTTCCGCGGCGGCGCCTCGGGCCAGGCCTTGGGCCGTCCCAGGGGGATGATTCCGGCGATGGACAGGTTCTGGGGCAGGTTCAGGACAGGGCCCAGTCTGGCCGGATCAAAGAAGGTGAACCAGAGCGAGCCCAGGCCCATCTCGGCCGCGGCCAGCATCAGGTTCTGGATCGCGGCCGAGGCGGCCATGAGGGCGCCGTGGGGCTGGTTGAAGTAGCCGCCCAGGCCGCCCCTGGACGGGTCGAAGAGGACCACGACCAGAACCGGGGCCTGCTCCAGGAAATCGAGGCCGTACTTGGCCGTCCAGCCCGGGCCGCCCTGGTCGACCACGCCCCGGCGGGCCTCATCGGCCGCGGCCCTCAGTCCGGCCTTGACCTCCGGCTCGGTGACGACGACGAACTCCCAGGGCTGGAGGTTGAGCGGGCTGGGGGCCCACTGGCCGGCGGCGATGAGCTGGTTGACCTGCTCCGGGCTGATTGGATCAGGTTCGAAGGCCCGGCAGCTCCGCCGGGCGGCCAGGACTTCCTTGAATTCCATGGGACGGCCCCCTTTCCGGGCCCCGAAGCGCCACGGCGCTTCGAGCCGCCAGGCCTCCCGGACCGGGAGGCTCGCTGGACGCCTGAGGCGAAGACTTGAATCAGCAGATGACCTGACGGCTAGTCTGACACAAGGGTCGGTCAATGTAAACCTCGGCTCGGGCCGGCCGGGTTGGGCTGGTGTGATAAGATAAACGGACAATTCAGGCCGCCAGGTTCGGGCCTGGATTCCGGGGGACGAGGAGATGTGCGGCCGCTACAGCATAACCCAGGACCTCCTGGCCCTCCAGGAGCGCTTCGGCTTCGAGCCGGGCGGCCCGGCCCTGGCGCCCCGCTACAACGCCGCGCCGGGCCAGGATCTGCCGGTGGTGGTCGAACGGGAGGGCCGGAGGCTCAACCTGATGCGCTGGGGCCTGGTGCCGCACTGGGCCAAAGATGAGAGGATCGGCTACCGGACCATCAACGCCCGGGCCGAGACCGCGGCCCAGAAACCAGCTTTTGGGGAGCCGCTCCGGCGGCGGCGGTGCCTGGTCCTGGCCGACGGCTTCTACGAGTGGCTCAAGAGGTCGGGCCGCCGGGCCGGGCTGCCCTTCCGGATCACTCTCCAGGACGGCCGGCCCTTCGCTCTGGCCGGCCTCTGGGACGCCTGGCGGGCCCCTGGCGGCGAGCGGCTGGAGTCCTTCACCATCCTCACCACCGCGGCCAATGCCCTGATCAGCCGCCTCCACGAGCGCATGCCGGTCATTCTCAGGCCCGAGGACGAGGCCGCCTGGCTCGACCCGGACGTCCAGAGCCCCGAACGCCTGGCCGGGCTGCTCCAGGCCTATCCCCCGGAGCTGATGCTGATCTATCGAGTCTCGCCCCTGGTCAACTCCACGGCCAGCCAGGGCCCGGACTGTATCGCGCCCCTGGAGGCCCCCTCGGCCTGAGCGGGCCGTTTGGACACGGGCCCGAACTTCTAATCTCCGTCGAGGAGGCAAACATGGACTTGAATTTTTCCTCCGTCGTCAACTGGCTCCTGACCACCGGCCTGCGGGTGGCCCTGGTGATCGCCGGCGCCTGGGCGGGCAGCCTGATCGCCGGTCGGGCCTTCAGGTCAATGGCCCGGCGACTGGCCGGCCGGGCGGCCGAAAGAGACAGGATCGAAACCCAGAAGCGCATTCAGACCCTGGCCAGCCTGGGCCAGACCCTGACAGCTTTGACCATCGTCGTCATAGCGGCCATGCTCGTCCTGGAGCAGCTGGGCATCAGCCTGGGGCCCATCCTGGCCACGGCCGGCATCGCCGGCCTGGCCGTGGGCTTCGGCGCTCAGAGTCTGGTCAAGGACGTCATCAGCGGCCTGTTCATTCTGATCGAGAACCAGTTCAACGTCGGCGACGTCATCCAGGCCGCCGGCCTGTCCGGAGTGGTGGAGCGGAGCAACCTCCGGGTCACGGTCCTGCGCGACCTGGAGGGCAAGGTTCATTTCATCCCCAACGGCCAGATCGAGACCGTCTCCAACCTGACCAAGGACTGGTCCCGGGCCGTCCTGGATATAGGCGTGGCCTACAAGGAAGATATCGACCGGGTGGTCGAGGTCCTGACGAGGGTCGGGGAAGAGCTGGCCAGCGACGAGAAGTTCGGCTCGAAGATCCTGGAGCCGCTCCAGGTCATGGGCGTGGACGACTTTGCCGACTCGGCGGTCGTCATCCGGGTAGGACTCAAGACCAAGCCCATCGAGCAGTGGGGCGTGGCCCGGGAGTTCCGGCGGCGGATCAAGAAGGCCTTTGACGCCGAGGGGATCGAGATTCCCTTCCCCCACCGGACCGTCTACCTGGGCGAGGCTCCTAGCAAGGGCCGCCTAGCCGTGGAGGTGCACTCCAGGCCGGCCGAGGCTTCTTGAGGCGGCTAGCGCAAGGCCGACTTGCGCTTGCGCAGAGAGCCGGAGTAGAGGAGGCCCAGGATGAAGCCGACCACCAGAGCCGAGCCGATGATGACTATCCGGGAGAGACTGATCTGCCAGACCAGGAAGCGGAAGGTGACGACCTCGGTATTCTGGACGATGAAAAGCACCACCAGCAGGGCCAGGATAAAGGCAACGACAAGCCTGGGTTTCATGGTCACCCCCTTTAAAGACGCTACCCGGTCCCGCCGGCCGGTGTCAAGGACGGGCCGGGCGGCTTGCTGGACCCGCCTTAGTGTGAGAGGATTGGCCCAGACGCGGCGGCCTTGAGCCGGCCGGGATTTCCGCGGAGTGTCTCGGGGAGGTCAAGCCGATGCGGACGCTCATTCACCGGCAGTCCCAGAAGGCCGGGCTGCCCCCCGGCTCCCTGGTCCGAGTGGGCGAGGAAAAGGCCGAAAAGGTCAAGATAACCGTCATCGATTACAAGGACGAGCACTTCGAGCAGAGAGAGATCGAGCGGGTGGAGGACTGCCTCGACTTCAAGGACAAGCCGACCGTCACCTGGATCAACGTCGACGGCGTCCACGACACCGAGACAGTGCGGCGGCTGGGCGAGTGCTACCAGGTCCATCCCCTGACCCTGGAGGACATCCTCAATACCGAGCACCGCCCCAAGATGGAGGACTTCGGCCACTATATTTTCATCACTCTCAAGATGCTCGGCCTCAGCCCGAACGGCCAGGGGATCACCGTCGAGCAGGTCAGCCTGGTGGTGGGCCAGGGGTTCGTCATCTCCTTTCAGGAGGCCACCGGCGACGTCTTCGACCCGGTCAGGGAGAGGATCAGGCGGGCCAGCGGCCGGATGAGGTCCCGGGAGGCCGACTACCTGGCCTACGCCCTGATCGACGCCGTCATCGACGAGTACTTCGTCATCCTCGAGTCCCTGGGCGAGGAGATCGAGGGGCTGGAGGACGAGCTGGTCACCGATCCAGGCCAGGGGGTCTTGGAGTCGATCTTCAAACTGAGGCGGGAGATGGTCGTGCTCAGGCGCTCCATCTGGCCGCTCAGGGAAGCGATCAGCGCCCTGGAGAAGAGCGAGTCGGGGCTCATCAGCCAGGGCACCAGGGTCTTCCTCAGAGACCTCTACGATCACACCATCTCCGTCGTGGACACGGTGGAGACCTTCCGGGAGATGCTGGCCGCGCTGCTGGATCTCTACCTGTCCGGCGTCAGCAACAAGATGAACCAGGTCATGAAGGTCCTGACCGTGGTGGCCACGATATTTATCCCCCTGACCTTCATCGCCGGCATCTACGGCATGAACTTCGAGAACATGCCCGAGCTGAAGTGGTCCTGGGGCTACTTCGCCGTCTGGCTGATCATGGCCGCCATCGCCGGCCTGATGCTCCTGGCCTTCAGGAGAAAAAAGTGGCTCTGAGCCCGGCCCGGCCGGGACGACTGATGTGTTAGAGTGCTCTTGACGCTCCGTTGCGGGCCCGTAAAGGGGGAGCGGCCTTCATCTTCATCGGCGGCATACAGCCCCGCAAAGTCCAGGTGGACGACAACCCCAGGACCTGCCCCGCCTGCGGGCTGCCTTCGGCCCGCCTCAAGCGCCTGGATCACTACCTGAGCCTCTTTTTCATCCCCCTCGTCCCGGTCAAGAGGGGCCAGCGCTTCCTGGAGTGCACCCGCTGCGGCGGCGTCTTCGACGAGGCCGGCCGGGTCCAGGCCCGGTCCTGGGAATCCGCGGCCCCGAGGAAGTGTCCGAGCTGCGGCCGCGAGGTGGCCCCGGAGCACCGCTACTGCCCCTTCTGCGGGCAGAAGTTGTGAACCGGCCGGGTCTTGGTTCGAGAGCTTTCTTGGCGTATGATCCTCGTATAGGCTGAAGATTCCGTCAGGGCTGAGGCCTCTTTGACCGGAACAATCCCGGGGAGGTGATCAGATCAGCGCGCTCGAGGAGCTTGAGGGGCGGCGAGTCGTCATCGAGGCGGTCAGGCCCGAGGTGGACGGTGGCCGCTTCGCCGTCAAGAGGACCGTCGGCGAAAAGGTGGTCGTCGAGGCCGACATCTTTACCGACGGCCACGAGGTCCTGGCCGGCCGGCTCCTCTACCGCAAGGAGGGGGAGGGGGACTGGACCGAGGCGGCCCTGGAGCCCCTGGTCAACGACCGCTGGCAAGGGGAGTTCCCGGTCGCCGAGCTGGGGCGCTACCTCTACACCCTCGAGGCCTGGATAGACGCCTTCGAGACCTGGCGGCGCTTTCTGGGCAAGAAGATCGAGGCCGGCCAGGGCGTCTCGGTGGAACTCGAGATAGGAGCCGAACTGATCCGGGCGGCCGGCCGGAGAGCTGAGGGAGCCGAGGCCCAACGCCTGGCGGAGTGGGCCGATTCCCTGGCCGGGGCAAAGAGCCAAACCCGGGCGGCGGCCCTGGCCCTGGATCCGGAGCTGGCCCTGCTCATGGCCCGGCACCCGGACCGGCGCCTGGCCACGACCTACGGCCGGGACCTGGCCGTGGTGGTCGAGCCGGAGCGGGCCCGCTTCAGCGCCTGGTACGAGATGTTCCCTCGCTCCTGCGCCGTTGAGCCGGGCCGGCCTGGCACTTTCAAGGATTGCCAGGCGCGCCTGCCCTACGTGGCCCGGATGGGCTTCGACGTCCTCTACCTGCCGCCGATCCACCCCATCGGTCTGACCGGGCGCAAGGGCCCCAACAACTCGCCGGCCGCGGCCCCGGATGATCCGGGCAGCCCCTGGGCCATCGGCTCGGCCGAGGGCGGGCACAAGGCCATCCATCCCCAGCTGGGCGACCTGGAGGACTTCCGCCGGCTCCGGGAGCGGGCCCGGGAGCTTGGCCTGGAGATCGCCCTGGACCTGGCCTTCCAGTGCTCCCCGGACCACCCCTGGGTCCGGGAGCACCCGGACTGGTTCCGCCGGCGGCCCGACGGCACGGTCCAGTACGCCGAGAACCCGCCCAAGAAGTACGAGGACATCTATCCCCTGGACTTCGACACCCAGGACCGGGCCGGGCTGTGGGCCGAGCTGAGGAGCGTGGTCCTCTTCTGGATCGAGCAGGGGGTCAGGATCTTCCGGGTTGACAACCCCCACACCAAGCCCTTCGCCTTCTGGGAGTGGCTCATCGAGGGGCTCAAGAAGGAGCATCCCGAGCTGATCTTCCTGGCCGAGGCCTTCACCCGGCCCAAGGTCATGTACCGCCTGGCCAAGGCCGGCTTCAGCCAGTCCTACACCTACTTCGCCTGGCGCAACGCCAAGTGGGAGCTGACCCGGTACTTCAAGGAGCTGACCCAAACCGACGTCCGGGAGTTCTTCCGGCCCAACCTCTGGCCCAACACGCCCGACATCCTGACCGAGTACCTCCAGACCGGGGGGAGGCCGGCCTTCATGGCCCGCCTGGTTCTGGCGGCCACCCTGGGGTCCAGCTACGGCATCTACGGCCCGGCCTTCGAGCTGGGCGAGGGTCGGGCCAGGGAGTTCGGCGGCGAGGAGTACCTGGACTCGGAGAAGTACCAGATCCGGAACTGGGACCTGGACCGGCCGGACAGCCTCAAGGACTTCATCGCCCGGATCAACCGGATCCGGCGGGAGAACCCGGCCCTGCAGAGCAACCGGAACCTCTGCTTCCACGAGGTGGACAACGAGCGTCTCATCTGCTACAGCAAGCGCACCAAGGACGGCTCCAACGTCATCCTGGTCGTGGTCAACCTGGACCCCCACCACAGCCACACCGGCTGGCTCAACCTGAAGCTGGAAGAGCTGGGCCTGACCGGGGAGACTAACTTCCAGGTCCACGATCTCCTGGGCGAGGCCCGCTTCATCTGGTCCGGGCCCAGGAACTACGTCGAGCTCAACCCCGGCCTGGTCCCGGCGCACGTCTTTGCCGTGCGCAAGCGGCTCAGGACCGAGCGGGACTTCGACTACTACTTGTAGGGCAATAAGTGGCCAAGAACGGACAAGTCCGGCTGGAGAGCGAGCCTTACTGGTACAAGGACGCGGTCATCTACGAGATCCACGTCCGGGCCTTCTGCGACAGCGACGGCGACGGGATCGGGGACTTCCCGGGCCTGACCTCCAAGCTGGACTATCTCCAGGACCTCGGGGTGACCGCCCTCTGGCTGCTGCCCTTCTGTCCCTCGCCCCTCCGGGACGACGGCTACGACATCTCCGACTACACTGACATCCATCCCAGCTACGGCAAGCTGGCCGACTTCAAGGTCTTCCTCAGGGAGGCCCACCGCCGCGGCCTGAGGGTCATCACCGAGCTGGTGGTCAACCACACCTCGGACCAGCATCCCTGGTTCCAGCGGGCCCGCCGCAGCAAACCCGGCAGCCGCTGGCGCGACTACTACGTCTGGAGCGACACCCCGGAGAAGTACCAGGAGACCCGGATCATCTTCCAGGACTTCGAGACCTCCAACTGGACCTGGGACCCGGAGGCCCGGGCCTACTACTGGCACCGCTTTTACTCGCACCAGCCCGACTTGAACTTCGACAACCCCAACGTCCAGAAGGAGATCCTCCGGGTTCTCGACTTCTGGCTGGGTCTGGGCGTGGACGGGCTGCGGCTGGACGCGGTGCCCTATCTCTTCGAGCGGGAGGGGACCAACTGCGAGAACCTGCCCGAGACGCACCAGTTCCTCAAGAATCTGAGGGCCCACATCGAGGCCGGCTATCGCGACCGGATGCTCCTGGCCGAGGCCAACCAGTGGCCCGAGGACGCGGTGGCCTACTTCGGCCGGGGCGACGAGTGCCACATGGGCTTCCACTTCCCCCTGATGCCCCGGCTGTTCATGGCCCTGCGCCTGGAGGACCGCTTCCCCATCATCGACATCCTGGAGCAGACACCGGCCCTGCCCGAGTCGGCCCAGTGGGCCATTTTCCTGCGCAACCACGACGAGCTGACCCTGGAGATGGTCACCGACGAGGAGCGGGACTACATGTACCGGGTCTACGCCCGGGACCATCAGATGCGGGTCAACCAGGGCATCCGGCGGCGCCTGGCCCCCCTCTTGGGCAACCACCGGCGGCGCATCGAGCTGATGAACGGGCTCCTCCTCTCCCTGCCCGGGACCCCGGTCCTCTACTACGGCGACGAGATCGGCATGGGCGACAACGTCTTCCTGGGCGACCGCAACGGCGTGCGCACGCCCATGCAGTGGAGTGCCGACCGCAACGCCGGCTTCTCCAGGGTCAACCCCCAGCGCCTCTACCTGCCGGTGATTATCGACTCGGAGTACCACTACGACGCGGTCAACGTCGAGACCCAGCAGAACAATCCCAGCTCCCTGCTCTGGTGGATGAAACGGGTCATCTCCTTGCGGAAGCGCTTCAAGGCCCTGAGCCGGGGCAGCCTGGAGTTCCTGACCCCGGACAACCCCAAGATACTGGCCTTCATCCGCCGCCACGGCGGCGAGGCCGTCCTGGTGGTGGCCAACCTGTCCCGCTTTGTCCAGGCGGTCGAGCTGGACCTGTCCGGCGGGGAGGGCCTGGTCCCGGTGGAGGTCTTCGGCCAGACCGGGTTTCCGGCCGTGGGGGAGGGTCCCTACTTCCTGACCCTGGGCCCCCACGACTTCTACTGGTTCTCGCTGCAGCCCGGCCAGGCCGCCGAAAAGGCCCTGGCCCCGGCCGCTGAGGCCAGGGAGTGGCCCCTGATCGAGGTGGCCGGGGGCTGGCGGCAGGTCTTCGAGAATCACCCCCGGGCCGACCTGGCGGCAGCCCTGCCCGGCTACCTGGAGTCCTGCCGCTGGTTCAGGGGCAAGGCCCGCCAGATCAAGACGGCCCTCATTCAGGAGAGCATCCCCCTGTCCGACCAGACCCTGACGGCCTTCATCGTCCTGGTCGGGGTGGCCTACGTCGAGGGCGACCCGGAGACCTACGTCCTGCCCTTATCCTTTGCCGCCGGCCAGCGGGCCGAGGAGATCGCCCGGGACCAGCCCCAGGCCGTGGTCGCCCGCCTGGCCCTGCAGGACCGGGGCCAGGCCGGGATCATCTACGACGCCCTGGTGGACAAGAGCTTTGCCCGGATGCTGATGGAGGCCCTGGCCCATCACCGCCAGGCCAGGGGCCGGGCCGGGGAGCTGATCGCCGAAACGACACGGGGCCAGCGCTCCTTGCTCCTCGACCTGGACGAACTGGAGCCCAGGCTGCTCAGGGGCGAGCAGAGCAACAGCGCCGTGCTCTTCGGCGAGAGGCTCCTGCTCAAGGTCTTCCGCCAGATCCAGACCGGGATCAATCCTGACCTGGAGATCGGCCGCTTCCTGACCGGGCGGGGCTTCGGCCACGCTCCCAGGGTGGCCGCGGCCCTGGAGTACCTCCGCCGGGGGGACGAGCCGGCCACCCTGGCCGTGGTGGAGGAGTTCATCCCCAACCAGGGCGACGCCTGGACCCTGGCCCTGGACGCCCTGGGTCACTTCTTCGAGCGGGTCCAGGCCGGGAAAAACAGGCTGCCGCTCAACCCGCCCCCCGGAATCCCTCTCCTGGAGCTGGCCGGCCAGGAGCCGCCCCAGGAGGTCCACGACCTGATCGGCCCCCTGCTGGACCGGGCCGGCCTGCTGGGCCGGCGGACGGCCGAGCTCCACCTGGCCCTGGCCTCGGCCGGGGGGGACCCGGGCTTCCGGCCCGAACCATTCACCAGGCTCCACCAGCGCTCCTTCTACCAGTCCCTGCGCGGCCTGACCGGGACTACTTTCCGGCTCCTGGGCCGCCGCCGGCGCGGCCTGCCAGAGGCCGCCCGCCTGGAGGCCGACAAGGCCCTGGACCTCAAGGAGGACTGCCTCAGGGTCTTCCACCGGGTCCTGGAACAGCGGCTCAGCGGCCGGCGCATCCGCTGCCACGGCGACTTTCACCTGGGCCAGGTCCTGTTCACGGGCAAGGACTTCGTCATCATCGACTTCGAGGGCGAGCCGGCCCGGTCCATCGGCGAGAGGCGGCTCAAGCGCTCGCCCCTGCGCGACGTGGCCGGCATGCTCCGCTCCTTCCACTACGCCGCCCACTCGGCCCTCTTCACCCAGCGGGCCCGGGGAGTGGAGCGCCGGGAGGACCTGGACTTCCTGGCCTCCTGGGCCGATTCCTGGCGCCTCTGGATGGGGGCCGCCTTTTTGAGGGACTACCTGGAGGCGGTCTCCCCGGGCCGGCTGCTGCCCGAGAGCGGACCGGAGATCGAGCTCCTCCTCGAGATCTTCCTCCTGGAGAAGGCCGTCTACGAGCTGGGCTACGAGCTGAACAACCGGCCTGACTGGGTCGTCATCCCCCTTCGGAGCATCCAAGTCCTCATCCAGGCGGCCCAGCCTGGGCCGGACAAGTGACCAGGGAGAGCCGAATGACCCCGACCGATCTTGGCCAGAGAAAGAGAAAAAAGTCCGCCCCGGCCGTTGGGCCGGTCAGGCACGACTTCAGCCTGCTCAGCCGGGACGACGTCTATCTCTTCAACGAGGGCAGCCAATTTCGCCTCTACGACAAACTGGGCGCGCACCCGGTCAGCCTGGACGGGGTCGAGGGGACCTGCTTCGCGGTCTGGGCGCCCAACGCCAAACAGGTGGCCGTGGTCGGCGACTTCAACGGCTGGAACAAGACCAGCCATCCCTTGAGGCCCAAAGCCGAGTCGGGCATCTGGGAGGGATTCATCCCCGGGGTGGGGCAGGGGGCTCTCTACAAGTACCACCTCTCCTCCCGCTACGGCGGCTACCAGGTCGACAAGGCCGATCCCTTCGCCTTTGCCTTCGAGGCCCCGCCGCGGACGGCCTCTCTGGTCTGGGACCTGGACTATGAGTGGCAAGACCGGGACTGGCTGGACCGGCGGGCCGAGCGCAACCTGGCCGAGGAGCCGGTGGCCATCTACGAGGTCCACCTGGGCTCCTGGATGCGCCTGCCCGAGGAGGGCGACCGCTTCCTGAGCTACCGGGAGCTGGCTCCCCGGCTGGCCGACTACGTGGAGAAAATGGGCTTCACCCACGTGGAGTTCCTGCCGGTCATGGAGCACCCCTTCTACGGCTCCTGGGGCTACCAGACCGTGGGCTACTTCGCCCCCACCCACCGCTACGGCCAGCCCCAGGACTTCATGCACCTGGTCGACCTGCTCCACCGGCGGGGCATCGGGGTCATCCTGGACTGGGCCCCGGCTCACTTCCCCAGCGACGAGCACGGGCTGGGCTACTTCGACGGGACCCACCTCTTCGAACACGCCGACCCCAAAAAGGGCCTCCACCCGGACTGGGGCAGCCTGATCTTCAACTACGGCCGCAACGAGGTCCGCAGCTTCCTCCTGAGCACGGCTCTCTTCTGGCTGGACGTCTACCACGCCGACGGCCTCAGGGTGGACGCCGTGGCCTCGATGATCTACCTGGACTACTCCCGCAACGAAGGCGAGTGGATCCCCAACCAGTACGGCGGCCGGGAGAACCTGGAGGCCATCTCCTTCCTGCGCCGCTTCAACGAGGAGGTCTACCGGGACCGGCCCGGGGTCCAGACCGTAGCCGAGGAGTCGACCTCCTGGCCCATGGTCTCCCGGCCGACCCACCTGGGCGGCCTGGGCTTCGGCATGAAGTGGGACATGGGCTGGATGCACGACACCCTGGACTACCTGGCGGCCGACCCCATCTACCGCAAGTTCCGCCACGACCGGCTGACCTTCCGGATGCTCTACGCCTTCACCGAGAACTTTATCCTGCCTCTCTCCCACGACGAGGTGGTCCACGGCAAGGGCTCGCTCCTGGCCAAGATGGCCGGCGACGAGTGGCAGAAGTTCGCCAACCTGAGGCTCCTCCTGGCCTACATGTACGCCCAGCCGGGTAAGAAGCTGCTTTTCATGGGCGGGGAGCTGGGCCAGGTGGGGGAGTGGAACCACGAGGCCAGCCTGGACTGGGACCTCCTGGAGAAGCCTCTCCCGGCCGGCCTGAACCGCTGGCTGGGCGAGCTGAACCGCTTCTACGCCGGCCAGCCGGCCATGCACGTCTTTGACTTCCGGCCAGAGGGCTTCGAGTGGATCGACTGCCAGGACTCCCAGCAGAGCGTCCTGAGCCTGATGCGGCGGGGCCGTCCCGGCGACGAGACCGTGCTGGCGGTCTGCAACTTCACCCCGCTGCCCCGCCACAACTACCGGGTCGGCGCGCCCTGGGGCGGCTTCTGGCGGGAGGCCCTCAACAGCGACGCCCGGGAGTACGGCGGCAGCGGCCAGGGCAACCTGGGCGGCGTCGAGGCGGCCCCGCTGCCCTTTCACGGCCAGCCCTTCTCCCTCAACCTGACCCTGCCGCCGCTGGGGGCCGTCTTCTTCGTCAGCCGGGAAGAGCCCGGTGAGCTATGAGCCCGGCCTGGGCGCCGTCTGGCTGGGCCAGGGGCGCTGCCGGTTCAGGGTCTGGGCCCCCCGGGCGGCCCGGGTCGAGGTCAGGATCGTCTCGCCCCAGCCCCGGCTGGTCCCCCTGGCCAGGGGCGAGCGAGGCTACCACGAGGCCGTGATCGAGGACCTGGAGCCGGGCAGCCTCTACCTCTACCGCCTGGACGGCCGGCTGGAGCGGCCCGACCCGGCCTCCAGGTTCCAGCCCCGGGGAGTGGCCGGCCCCTCCCAGGTGGTTGACCCGGCCTTTGACTGGCAGGAGGGGGCCTGGGCCAGCCGGCCGCTCAGGGACTACGTCATCTACGAGCTCCACCTGGGGACCTTCAGCCAGGCCGGGACCTGCCGGGCGGCCATAGAACACCTGGACGACCTGGTCGAGCTGGGCGTCAGCGCGGTGGAACTGATGCCTGTGGCCCAGTTCCCGGGCCGCCGCAACTGGGGCTACGACGGGGTCTATCCCTTCGCCGTTCAGGACTCCTACGGCGGGCCGGCCGGCCTCAAGGGGCTGGTCGAGGCCTGCCACCGCAGGGGACTGGCCGTCATCCTGGACGTGGTCTACAACCACCTGGGCCCGGAGGGCAACTACTTCCAGGACTTCGGCCCCTACTTCAGCGACCGCTGCCGGACCCCCTGGGGCCGGTCCCTCAACTTTGACGGCCCGGACAGCGACGAGGTCCGCCGCTTCTTCATCGAGAACGCCCTTTACTGGCTGGGCGAGTTCCACCTCGACGCCCTCCGCCTGGACGCGGTCCACGCCATCTTCGACTTCTCGGCCCAGCCCTTCCTGGAGGAGCTGGCCATAGTGGTGGACAACTGGGCCATTAGCCGGGGCCGGCCGGCCTATCTGATCGCCGAGAACGCCCTCAACGACGCCCGGCTGGTCCGGCCCAGGGAGGAGGGCGGCCTGGGCCTGCCGGCCCAGTGGAACGACGACTTCCACCACGCCCTCCACGGCCTCCTGACCTGCGAGAGGAACGGCTACTACGCCGATTTCGGCCGCCTGGAGCATCTGGCCCGGGCCTTTGAGCAGGGCTACGTCTACACGGGCCAGTACTCGACCTTTAGGCGACGGCGCCAGGGCAGTTCTCCCGGCCGGATCAGGGCCGACCAACTTATTGTCTTCAGCCAGAACCACGACCAGGTCGGCAACCGATCCCAGGGCGAGCGCCTGAGCGGCCTGGTCTCCTTCGAGCGGCTCAAGCTGGCCGCGGCCCTGGTCCTGCTCTCGCCCTTTGTGCCCCTCCTGTTCATGGGCGAGGAGTACGGCGAGACCGCGCCGTTCAGGTATTTCATCAGCCACTCCGACCCGGACCTGATCGAGGCGGTCCGGCAAGGCCGGAGGGCGGAGCTGGCCGCCTTTGACTGGCCGGGCCAGCCGCCCGACCCCCAGGACGAGGGCGTCTTCCTATCGGCCAAGCTGGACCGGAGCCGGCGGCAGGGCCGGGGCCAGGTCCTCCGGGAGTTCTACCGGGAGCTGATCCAACTCCGCCGGAACAGGCCGGCCCTGGCCAACCTGAGCAAGGAGGACCAGGAGGTCACGGTCTTCGAAAAGGAGGGCTTCCTTTTGGTCAGGCGCTGGGCTGATAATGACGAGATTGCGGCCCTGTTCCACTTCGGCCGGGAGGCCGGCCGGATAGAGCTGCCCCTGCCCCAGGGCCGCTGGAGAAAGCTCCTGGATTCCTCGGAGGAGCGCTGGCTGGGCCCGGGGAGCCAGGCCGGCGATACGGTCGAGTCTTCGGGCGCCCTGGCCCTGACCCGGCCCGGCCCCGGGGTTGCGCTCTGGACGCGGGAGAAGGAGATTCCTGAGTGATGGAAAGGTACATCTGCATCCACGGCCACTTCTACCAGCCCCCCCGGGAGAACGCCTGGCTGGAGGCGATCGAGGTCCAGGACCAGGCCTATCCCTACCACGACTGGAACGAGCGGATCACGGCCGAGTGCTACGCTTTCAACGCCGCCTCGCGCATCCTGGACAAGGAGGGGCGCATCACCCGGATCACCAACAACTATTCCAAGATGAGCTTCAATTTCGGCCCGACCCTGCTGGCCTGGCTGGAGAGGCAGGCCCCGGAGGTTTACCAGAGCATCCTCCGGGCGGACAGGGAGAGCCGGGAGAAGTTCTCCGGCCACGGCTCGGCCCTGGCCCAGGCCTACAACCACATGATCCTGCCCCTGGCCAGCCGCCGGGACAAGGAGACCCAACTCCACTGGGGTATCAGGGACTTCGAGTTCCGCTTCGGGCGGCCGCCGACCGGGGTGTGGCTCCCGGAGACGGCCGTGGACCTGGAGAGCCTGGACATCGCCGCCGAGATGGGCCTGGGCTTCACCATCCTGGCGCCCCGCCAGGCCAAACGGATCAGGGCCCTGCCCGAGGGCGAGTGGCAGGACGTGCCCGATTCGAACATAGACCCCAGCCGGGCCTACCTGATCAACCTGCCTTCGGGCAGGAAAATGAACCTCTTTTTTTACGACGGGCCCATCTCCCAGGCCGTGGCTTTCGAGCGGCTTTTAAGCGACGGTGAGACTTTCGCCCGCCGGCTGGTGAGCGGATTCGACGAGAAGAGGACCTGGCCCCAGATGGTTCACATCGCCACCGACGGCGAGACTTACGGCCACCACCACCGCTTCGGCGACATGGCCCTGGCCTACGCCCTGGACTACGTCGAGTCCAGGGGCCTGGCCCGGCTGACCAACTACGCCGAGTTCCTGGAAGCCCACCCGCCCGGCCACGAGGTCGAGATCAGGGAGGACACCTCCTGGAGCTGCGTCCACGGCATCGAGCGGTGGCGGGCCGACTGCGGCTGCCACTCCGGGCTCCACCCCCAGTGGAACCAGGCCTGGCGCCAGCCCCTCCGCGAGGCCCTGGACTGGCTCCGCGACGCCCTGGCCCCGGTCTTCGAGGCCCAGGCCGCCCGCCTGGTCAAGGACCCCTGGGCCGCCCGAAACGAATACATCGGCCTCATCCTGGACCGCTCCCAGGAGAGCCTGGAGCGCTTTCTGGACGGCCAGGCCTCGCACAAGCTGGACGAGGCCGAGACGGTCAGCCTGCTCCAGCTCCTGGAGCTCCAGCGCCACGCCATGCTCATGTACACCAGCTGCGGCTGGTTCTTCGACGACATCTCGGAGATCGAGACGATCCAGATCCTCCAGTACGCCGGCCGGGCGGTCCAGATCGCCCGGGAGGCCTTCGACGCGGACCTGGAGCCAGAGTTCCTGAAGCGGCTTGAGGCGGCCAGGAGCAACGACCCCGAGTACGGCGACGGCCGGCGCATCTACGAGGGCTGGATCAGGCCGGCCATGGTCCACCTGGACAACGTCGGGGCCCACTACGCGGTCAGCTCCCTCTTCGCCGACTACGGCGAGACAGCCGAGGTCTACTGCTACCGGGCCCAGAAAGAGAAGTACCACCTCATGGAGGCCGGCCGGGCCAGGCTGGCCCTGGGCCGGGCTAGAATCTCCTCGGAGATCACCCGGGAGGCGGCGACCAAGTGCTTCGGGGTCCTCCATTTCGGCGACCACAACTTCAGCTGCGGGGTGAGGGACTACCGGGCCGAAAAGGACTATCAGGTCATGGCCCGGGAGCTGTCCGAGGCCTTTGGCCGGGCCGATTTTCCGGAGACCCTGAGGCTCCTGGACAAGCACTTCGGGGCCTCGCCCTTCTCCCTCAAGTCGCTCTTCCGCGACGAGCAGAGGAAGATCCTCGGCCAGATCCTCGAGGCCACGCTGAGCGACGCCGAGTCGGTCTACCGCCGGCTCTACCAGTACCACGCCCCCCTGATGCGTTTCCTCAAGGACCTGGGCACCCCGGCACCCAAGGCCCTGGCCGGGGCGGCCGAGCTGGTCATGAACGCCAGCCTGCGCCAGTTCTTCGAGACCGAGGAGCTCAACCCCGAGACCGTGGCCACCTACCTGGAGGAGGCGGCCGGGGAGGGGATCCAGCTGGACGCCGACACTCTGGAGTTCGCCCTGCGGCAGAGGCTGGAGAGCCTGGCCGGGCAGCTTTCGGCCGAGCCCACCGGACTGGCCGTGGTCCAGCAGATAATGGCCGGCCTGGCCATCGTCGCCCTGCTGCCCTTTAAAGTCAGCATATGGAAACTGCAGAGCATCTGCTACGACATTCTCCAGAACCTCCACCCCGAGTTGAGCAAGAAGGCCGCTAGAGGCGACGAGGAGGCCAAGGAGTGGGTGGCGCACTTTGACAAGTTAGCCGAAAAGCTCTCTGTCCGGCCGGGCTAGGCCCCGGCCGCGGTGCCTTCTGGGGGCCGAATCTTGACTGCCCGGAGTTATTACCGGTCCGCATGGTCCTGAGCGAGGAGGGCTGGTGAAAAGACGAGCCAGCGGAGTCCTGCTGCACCTGACCTGCCTGCCCTCGGGCCTGGGCATCGGTGACCTGGGGCCGGCGGCCCATAGTTTCGTGGACCTCCTGGCCGAGGCGGGCCAGAGCTACTGGCAGATCCTGCCCCTCAACCCGACCTCGCCGGACCGGGGCAACTCGCCCTACGAGAGCCCCTCCGCCTTTGCCGGCAACCCGCTCCTCATCAGCCCGGAACTGCTGATCCGAGATGGCCTTCTAACTCCGGCCGATCTGGAATCGAGACCCGAGCAGCCTTCCGGCCGGGTGGATTACGTCGGCCTGGCCGCCTCACGGGACCGGCTCCTGGAGCGGGCCTATCAGCGGTTCAAGGCCGGGCCGGACCGGGCCGGCTTCGAGGAGTTCTGCGCCACCCAGGCCGGCTGGCTGGACGATTTCGCCTTATTCTCGGCCCTGAAGCCGGCCCTGGCCGGCCTGAACTGGGCCGACTGGCCCGTGGACCTGCGGGACAGGGACGAGAAATCCCTGGCCCGGGCCGGGCTGGAGCATGGGGAAGCCGTTGAGAGCCACAAGTTCCGGCAGTACCTCTTCTTCAGGCAATGGCGTGCCCTGAAGGCTTACGCCAACCAGAAGGGCGTTGAGCTGATCGGCGATCTGCCCATCTACGTCACCCACGACAGCGTCGACGTCTGGGCCAACCCCAGCCTGTTCAAGCTCGATCGGGACAAGAGGCCCAGGGTCGTGGCCGGGGTGCCGCCGGACTACTTCAGCCGGACCGGCCAGCTCTGGGGCAACCCGGTCTATGACTGGGCGGCGCTTAAGATAAGGGGCTTTGACTGGTGGCTGGAGCGCCTGGCCCGCAACCTGGACCGGGTCGACTGGCTCAGGCTCGACCACTTCCGGGGCCTGGTGGCCTACTGGGAGGTGCCGGCCGGCCGCGAGACGGCCGTGGAAGGGCAATGGGTCCAGGCCCCGGGTCGAGAGCTTCTGGAGACAGTCGTCGCCAGGCACCCCCAGCGTCCCTTCATCGCCGAGGACCTGGGAATCATCACCGCCGACGTGGATGAGGTCCGCCGCCAGTTCGACCTGCCGGGCATGCGGGTCCTCCTCTTCGCCTTCGGCCCCGACTCGGCCGCCGGCCTCCACGCGCCGCCCAACCTGATCCCCGACTGCGTGGTCTACACCGGGACCCACGACAACAACACGGTCCGGGGCTGGTTCGAAGACGAGGCCGGCCCGGCCGAGAAAGAACGCCTCTTCAATTACCTGGGCCGCCAGGTGGCGAGTGATGAGGTCGCCTGGGAGATGGTCCGCCTGGCCCTGACCTCAACGGCCGACACGGCCATCCTGCCGGTTCAGGACATCCTGGGCCTGGACGGCCGGGCCCGGCTGAACCGCCCGGCCACCAAGCGAGGCAACTGGAGCTGGCGCCTGAAGCCCGAGGAGCTGGCCGCTTTCCCGGTCAGCAAGCTCCGGGAGCTGACCGGGCTCTCCGGCCGGGCCCGGCCAGGGGAGTGAAGCCGGCTCAGGCTCGGGCTGGCCTTCTTTTCTCCAGGACCAGCCGGTCGTAGAAAGCCCTGGTCCGGCGGGCCACCCCGGCCCAGCTGAAGCGCTCCTCAACCCGGCGGCGGCCGGCCCGGCCCATGGCCCGCCTCAGTTCCTGATCGGCCAGAAGCTCGTTGATCGCCCCGGCCAGATTCCGGGCGAAGCGGTCCGGGTCCCTGGGTTCGGGATCATCCGGCCCCCGGGCCTCCAGGGGGACCAGCCGGCCGGTCAGACCCTCGACCACCACCTCCGGAATGCCGCCCACCGCCGAAGCGACCACCGGCGCGCCACAGGCCATGGCCTCCAGGTTGATGATGCCGAAGGGCTCGTAGATGGAGGGGCAGACAAAGACCTCGGCCTGGCTGTAGAGAGCGATCAGGTCGTCGAGCGGGACGGTCTCCCGGATCCAGATCACCTCGGCCCCGCCGGCTCTGGCCCGCTCGACCTGGCCGGCCAGTTCGTCCCTGAGCTGGTCCGTGTCCGGGCTGCTGGCGCAGACCACGGCCTGGACTCCTGGTGAGAGGTACCGGACCGCGTTGAGGAAATGGCCGATGCCCTTCTGGCGGGTCAGACGGGCGACCAGGAGGGCGTAAGGCCGCCCGGCCTCAATGCCGTAAGTGGCCAGAACCAGGGGATCCGGGTTAGGCCGGAAGCGGTCGTCGTCGATGCCGTTGGGAATGATCTCGATCCTCTCCGGAGCCACCCCGTAGAGCCGGCTGACGCTCTCCTTCATGGCCGGGGAGACGGCGATGACGCCGTCGGCGTTCTGGTAGGCCGTCTTCTCCAGCCAGCTCGAGGCGGCGTAGGCCGAGCCGAGCTGCTCCCGCTTCCAGGGCCGCTCCGGCTCCAGGGAGTGGGTGGTCAGGACCAGGGGGGCGTCCAGCATCCGCTTGAGGAGAGACCCGGCCAGGTGGGTGTACCAGGTGTGGCAGTGAATGACGTCCGTGCTCTGGAGAGCTCCGAGCATGGCCGCGTTGCGCCAGAGGGCGTCCACCAGGCCGGCGTGGCGAGGGTCGCTGACCGGCGGCGGCCCGGCCGGGTTAAGGCCCAGGACGGTCAGGTTGCCCTGCCGCTCGTTCTGTTCGCCGAAGCAGAGGACCGTGATCCGGTCCAGGCCGACGCCCAACCTGGAAAGTTCCCGGCAGAGATGGGTGACGTGAACTCCGGCGCCGCCATAGAGGTTGGGCGGATATTCCTTGGTCAGAATGGCGATTTTCATGCTGCCTCCGATCCTGATCGAACCTGCCAACCCCCCGAGCCGCCGCCGGGTGAGAAAAATATTCCTTGACGGTTAATTTCCTCCATACTAAATACCCGCTTCGGTCTTCGGGGAAAAGGGACATGATCTCTAAAAAGTTGCGCTTCCGCCACCTGGTCCTGATCGGGTTCCTGACCTTCTGTCTCTTTGTCCCATTGTTCGGCTCGGCCGAGGGCGCCGAAGCTCCCGGACCGCCGGACCCGGGCCTGGCCACCATCGGCCCCCGTTTCAATTTCAAGGTCATGCTTTCCTACTTCCTGAACGGCCGGCTGAGGCATTTTTCCTCGGGCCGCCTGAACATCACCGTTAACGGAGCCGCTTACGGCACTTTCCTGGTCACCGCCGGGGGCCGGCTCAATTTTCACATGCCCACCGCCAGCACCTCCAACTGGACCCTGACCGTGCCCGGGACCTACGCCCGCCACTTCACCGGCCAGGTCCGCAACGGCATCCTGAACGTCCACAACGAAGATCGGGACGGCAGGCAGGTCCACTACTTTGTCAACGAGGACGGCGGCTATTATCTGGAGTATTATCAGGACAGCCTCTACATCTGCAACCAGGGCCAGGCCGGCGGCCCGATCCTGGGCCGGCTCAAGCGAGGCCAGATCCTGCCCGGAGTCAGACTGGCTCAATTCGTACCCCCCGATGCCGGGAATCAGGATCCGGATCCCAGACAGGTGGTCCATCCGCCGGGCGGTCCCGAGGACGATTTCGGCGGCGTCTTCAGCCCGGACGACATCATCGCCGGGGTGGTCAACAACGTCCAGGACCTACCCGCCTCGGCGGTCATCTCCGCCGAGTTCAACGCGGCCAGGCGCAACAGGACAACCTATCTGGACAACCGCGTGCTGCCCTATTCCTGGGCCCCCAGCGCCAACCAGTCCGCCGCCCAGATAGACGGCCAGACCGCCCAGACGCCGGGCCTGGTCTTCCAGTGGGTCTACGCCGGCAACACGGCCACGCGCTGGCAGCTGGCCATGCCGGGCACGAGAAACGCCACCCAGCTCCTGTGGCGGACCCTCCTGGGCCACAACGAGACCAACGCCTCGCTCCTGGTCCTGCTCAGGCGCTTCTCGGTCCAGTTCCTGAGAGGCCTCAGGCCCGGCCGGAACGTCCTGAGGTACTGGCTCGAGGACGCCCAGGGCCGCCGGTCCAACGTCCGCCGCGAGGTGGTCACCGTCCGCTAGCCGGCCGTTTCCCCGCCCCCGAACTCTAATGGATGAGAGGCTTGTAGCCGAAGTACTCGGGGACAGCCATGACCAGGCCTTCCCAGTAGGTGCAGATCAGCAGCACGGCGATGGAGGCCAGGAGGAAGGGGAAGATGGCCCGGGAGAGCCTCTCCAGGTTGGTCCCGCCGATGGAGCAGGCGATGAAGAGGCAGACCCCCACCGGCGGGGTGGTCAGGCCGATGACTAGGTTGAGGACGATGATGACCCCGAAGTGGAGCGGATCCACGCCTATCTTGGTCATCAGGGGCAGCAGGACCGGGGTCAGGATGATCAGGGAGGCCGTGGTCTCCATGAAAGTGCCGACGATGAGCAGGAGGACGTTGAGCAGGAGCAGGATCAGGAACTTGTTATCGGTCGCGGCCAGCATGGTCTGGGTGACGAACTGGGGGATCTCCTCGCTGGCCAGGAGCCAGGAGAAGATGCTGGCCGTGCCGATGACCAGCATGACCAGGGAGCTGGTCGCCCCGGTGCTGATGAGAATGCGGGGCAGGTCCCTGAGGCGCAGGTCCTTGTAAACGAAGAAGCTGATCACCACGGCGTAGAAGGCGGCCACGCAGGCGCTCTCGGTCGGGGTGAAGACCCCGGAGAGGATGCCGCCCAGGATGATCAGGGGCATCATCAGGACCAGTCCGGCGTCGAGGCTGACCCTGAGGGCCTGGCGGAGGGAGGGCAGGCGGCTCTTGGGATAGTTGCGCTTGCGGGCGTAGTACCAGACCACGGCCATCTGGAAGAGACCCAGCATCACCCCGGGGACGAAGCCGGCCAGGAAGAGTGAGGCGATGGAGACCTCGCCCAGGACGCCGTAGATGATGAAGGGAATCGAGGGCGGGATGATCGGGCCGATGGTCGAGGAGGTGGCCGTGACCGCGGCCGAGAAGTCGGTGTCGTAGCCGTCCTTTTTCATGGCCGGGATCAGGATCGAGCCGATGGCGCTGGTGTCGGCCACGGCCGCGCCGGTGATGCCGGCGAAGAACATGCTGATGACTACGTTGATGTAGGCCAGGCCGCCCCGGAACGAGCCGACCAGGATGTTGCAGAAGCTGACCAGGCGCCGGGTCATTCCCCCGGTGCTCATGATGTTGCCGGCCAGGATGAAGAAGGGGATGGCCATGAGGATGGGCGTGTCCATGGCCGTGAAGATCTGCTGGGCCACCAGGACCAGGGGCGTGTCCCCCTGGGTCAGGAGGGCCACCAGCGGAGTCAGGCCCAGGACGAAGGCGATGGGCACGCCGATGATCAGGAAGAAGACGAAGGAGAGGATGAGGGTCAGGACGACCATTCAGCCGGCCCCCTCCAGCCTCGAAGGCCCTTGGCCCGGGCCTTTCTCCCCCGGCCGGCCGAAGACCGCGGCGGCGACGTGGAAGAGCATCAGGGCCGAGCCGATGGGCAGGGCCAGGTAGGGGATGGCCATGGGTATGCGCAGGGCCGGACTGATCTGGGCGCTGGTGACCACGACCAGCTTGACGCCGCCCCAGAACATGACCGCCAGGATGACCGCCACCGAGGCCTGGGCGGCCAGGGTCGCGGCCCGGGCGGCCCGCCGGGGCAGGCGCTCGATAAAGACGGTCACGGCGATGTGCTGTCCCCGCCTGACCGCCACGGCCGCGCCCAGGAGAGAACTCCAGACCAGGCAGTAGCGGGCGAACTCCTCGGTCCAGAAGAGGGGGAAGTGGAGGAGGTAGCGGAAGATCACCTCCAGGAAGACGGCCACGGACATGGCCGTCAGGAAGACGATCAGGGTGAACTCGCAGCCCCGGCCCAAAGCAGCGTCAAGGCGGCCCATTGCTCTCCGCAGCCCTCGACCCCAAGCCGGCCCGGCTCGGGTTGGTCGACCCGCTGGCCGGTCGAGGCCAGCGATCCGGTATTGTCAGGATAGGGATGCAACCCGGCCGGGCGGAGCCTGACCCGGCTCCGCCCGGCCGGGGAGGTTTAATCGGTCGCCCTGATCTTGTCCAGGACGGCCTTCCAGCCCGGATACTTCTCAGAGAATTGCTGGTAGACCGGGGCCATGGCCTGGACGAAGACGGCCTTGTCCACGGTGCTGACCTGCATGCCCTGGGCCTTGAGGTCCTCCAGTTGCTTGGCCTCGTTGTCCCGGATGGCCTTGCGCTCGAAGGCGGCCGCCGTGAGCCCGTTCTCCAGGAAGAGCTTCTGCCACTCGGGCTTGAGCTCCTTGAACCTCTTGAGGCTCATGGTCAGGGGAGCCGGCGAGTAGAAGTGGCCGGTCAGGCTCAGGAACTTCTGGACCTCGCTCAGCTTGAAGGCGTGGATGATGGCGATGGGGTTCTCCTGGCCGTCGATGACCTTGGTCTGGAGCGAGGTGTAGACCTCGCCCCAGCTCATGGGCACGGCCTGGGCGCCCAGCTGGCGGACAGAGGCCAGGTGGACCGGGTTTTCCATGGTCCTGAACTTGAGGCCCTTGAAGTCCTCGGGCTTGACCAGGGGCCGGCTGGAGTTGGTGAAGTTCCGGAAGCCGTTCTCGAAGAAGGCCAGGCCCTTGATGTTGGCCGATTCAAGGCCGTCGAGAAGCCCCCGGCCGATAGGGCCGTCCAGGACCTTGTCCACGTGCTCGGGGCTGGTGAAGAGGAAGGGCAGGTCGACCACGCCCATGTCCGGGCTGAAGTTGGAGACCGGTCCGGTCGCGGTCACGGCCAGGTCAATGGTCCCCACCTGCAGGCCTTCGAGCAGCTCGCGCTCTCCCTTGCCCAGCTGGCCCGCGGCGAAGACCTTGATCACGACCTCGCCCTTGGTCGCTTCCTCGATCAGGCGAGCGAACTCCCGGGCGCCGACGTTGTAGGCGTGTTGAGGCGGCGTGACCGAGGCCAGCTTGAGGGTCAGCTTGGCCTGGCAGGGCAGAGCGGTGAGCAGGGAAAACGCCAGGACCAAAAACAGACCGGCAAAAGCAATGCGTTTCATTACCTTACCTCCGTTTCAGGTTTGGTGTTTTATACTGAGCGAGCCGTCTCGCCGTTGCCTCACCTCAATCCGGCCCGGCTCAATCCTTGAGCGCGGCCTTGAGCTTGTCCAGTTCGCCCTCGATCATCTTGTAGGTGTGTTTGTCCTCCGGGAAGCGGCCGGCGTGAACGTCCTCGACGTAGGCCTCGAAGACTTTCACGGTCTCATCGCCCAGGTTGGCGTATTTTTTGACGAATTTTGGCGTGAAGGCCTGGAAGATGCCCAGGATGTCGCTGCAGATCATCACCTGGCCGTCGCAGTCGCCGGCTCCGATGCCGTAGACCGGGACGGGCAGCTCCTCGGCGATGATCTTGGTCACCTCCGGAGGCACGGCCTCGATCAGGACGGCGAAGGCCCCGGCTTCATAGACGGCCCGGGCGTCCTCGATGACGGCCTCGGCCGCCTCGGCCGTCCGGCCCTGGGCCTTGAAGCCGCCCAGCGCGCCCGAGCTCTGGGGGGTCAGGCCGATGTGGGCCATGACCACCATGCCGCAGTCGACGATGGCCCGAATGATGTGGGCCACCCGGACGCCCCCTTCGAGCTTGATGGCGTCGACTCGGCATTCCTTGTAGAAGCGCCCCGCGTTTCTGATCGAGTCCGCGACGCTGATGTGATAGGACAGGAAGGGCATGTCGCCGATGACAAAGGTGTTGGGCGCGCCGCGGCGGACCGCCTCGGTGTGCAGGATTGCCTGGTCCATGGTCACGGGCACCGTGCCATCGTAGCCGTAGACGTTCATCCCCAGGCTGTCACCGACCAGGAGCATGTCCATGCCCGCCTTTTCGGCGAAGAAGGCGGTGTAGTAGTCGTAGGCCGTCACCCAAGCGGCTCGCTGCCCCTTCTCCTTCATCTGCTGCAGGTCCAGCCGGGTCAGCTTCTTTTTCATATCTCGATCCTCCATTGGTCAATTTTTCCAAGTTTGCGGGGTCCTGGCCGACCCCGGCGCATTCTACCCCAGGTCCGGGCGGCCCGGCCAGCCCGGCCGCGGCCGCTCACCGGTTCAGGTAGTGATCCTGCCAGGTCTCGATCAGGGCCGTCAGGGCGAAATTGATCGGGGTCTCCAGGCCCAGCTCTTGGCCCAGCCTGACCACGGCCCCGTTGATGGTCGATATCTCGGTCTGCCGCCTGGCGTCGACGTCCTGGCCCATCGAGGCCCGGGTCAGGGCCGTCTGTTGAGCCACCCACCAGCAGTGCTCGACGGCGTCGTCCTCCACGGCTATCCCCAGGCCCCTGGCCACGGCCATGCCTTCCTCCACGGCCCGGCGGGAGAGCTCCTTGGTGATCTCCAGGTCAAGGAGCTGGCCGTTGCGGAGGTGGGTCAGGGCGACGATGGCGTTGATGCCCACGTTGACCAGGAGCTTCTTCCAGACCAGGGCCTTGACGTCTTCCTTGACCTCGGTCTCGATGCCGCCCCTGGTCAGGGTCTCGGCCACGGCCTTGACCTTGGCCAGGTCGCAGCCGGCCCAGGGTCCGATGACGGTCGGGCCCTGGCCGGCGCTGCGGAGCGAACCCGGGCCGAGGATGGTCGAGCCCCAGGAGGTGGTTCCGGTAATGACCTTCTCCGGGGCGATGGTCTCGACCAGGATGTCGGCGTTGCCCAGGCCGTTCTGGAGGGTCAGGGCCACGCCCCCCGGGGCCAGGACCTGGACCGCCGCCCGGGCCGCCTCGGCCGTCTGGGGTCCCTTGACAAAGACGACGACCAGGTCGGCCGGCCGGGTCTGGCGGAAGTCGGTGTTGATGTCCAGCCTGACGCGCTCGGTCCGGCCCTCGCGCTCTACCATGAGGCCGTTTTCTTTGATCGCCTGGACGTGCTCGACCCAGATGTCGACCAGTTGGACGTCCAGTCCGGCTTCGGTCATGACTGAACCGAAGAGACCGCCCATGGCGCCGGCGCCGATGAAGGTCACTTTCATTTGGCCGTTCTCCTTTCAGGCCCGCGCAAGCTCGAGCCTGCCGGAAATGAGACGCCCCATACACCGCTGACAATCAAGCCTATCAGAAAAAAGTGCCCGGGAAAACGATCTAGATAACTCGGGCGGGCTGGGCCATAAATTTCTTGAGAATCGGCCCGGCCTGGCTTCTTGACTTTGTACGGTGGAATCTGTTTCTCTATGTATGTAACTTAACCTAGTTCGGGGGGTCTCAGATGAGCCGCAGCCAGTATATCGTCGCCCTGGTGGCCCTAATAATTGCCGGGCTGACCGGAGGAGCGCTGTCGGGCCGGCTCTTGCAGAGCCCAGCTCAAGCCAAGGAAGCCGTTGGGGAGAAAGTCGTCCGCACCCAGTGCCTGGAGATTGTGGATGAGAACGGGAAGCCGAGAATCACCCTCCAGGTCAACCCGGGAGACCTGCCCAGCCTGGACCTGCTCGACGAATCCCAGAAGCCTCTCCTGAGGCTGTCCGTGGGCAGCGAAGGGCAGCCTTTCCTGAGCCTGCACGCCAGGCAGGAATCCAAGGGGCTCTGGTACCTGGGTATCGGACCAAGCGGCTCGCCGGCCATGACCATCAAGGACGGCTTGGGCCGGCTTCGCTTCCTGGCCAGTCTGGACAAGAACGAGGTGGCCGCCTTCCTGCCGCCGGACAAGGCGTCTCAGCCGCCGCCCGAAGGCGCCCTGGTCCTGTTCGACAACAAGGGCAAGGTCCTCTGGCTGGCCCCCTGGCCGTGAACCGGGGCCCGCGTAGCCTGATACGGATGGCTGGGGTTCTATCAGGCCGGCCGCTGGGGAAGGCGAAGCCGACGTCCGGCCCCAAGTCGCCCGGAGGGGCCGGCCACATGACCAGCCCGGCCAGACCGGAGGCTCTCTCGGAGTTAGGGCGAGGGTTGATTTTTTCGGGTCGCTAGTTCAGATTGTGATAAATGCAACCAGCACCGGGAACAGAGCGGGGTATGTTATGACTGAAGCGGTCGAGAGACGCCTTGACGACAGGGTTTCGGCCAATTTGTCGGCCACCTCTCGTTCAGCCGGGCCCGAGACCAGCCCGAGTCTCGAGGGCCGCGCCCTGGACATTGGCCAGGGCGGCCTCCGGCTCCGCATTACTCGCTCGCCCAAGCTCAAAGAGGGCGAGCCGATCGTGATCAGCATCGACACAGCTGGGCCCAAGGGCCTGATCAACGTCCAGGGCCAGGTGCGCTGGCTCAAGCCCAGTCCCGACTCCAACAGCGAATGGGACGTGGGCGTCCACCTGAGCGGTCCTGATCTGGCCAGATGGGTTCTCTGGCTGGAGCAGGTCCTCTAGGCCGATCCCGAGTCCGTTTCAGAACCACCCGCCTCGCCTGAAAGCCGCTCTTCAGCGGACCGATCAAGCCCGCCGCACTCAACCCTCGGGGCGGCGGGCAGTTTTTGGGCCCTTCTGGACATCTATCAGAAGCGGGCTTCCAATGACGAGTGTGATAAAATCTATCCGTAGGACCGAAGGAGTCAATAGTGCGCCGCGAGGTTTCAAAAAGTGCCGGGCTGGCGATTCTGGCCGGGCTGCTGGCTCTGGCCGGCTGCGTCGTCGGCCGGGTGGACATGAGCGTCACCGGCTATCTCAATCCCAAGGCCCCGGCCGGACCGGCTGGCGGCAAGTTCTACGTCACGCCCAACGACGAGGCCCCCAACCAGCTTCTGGATGCGGAGGTGGCCCGCAAGATCGAAGCCGTCCTGAGGGGCAAAGGCGGCCAGATCGTCTCCCGGGCCGAGGCGGCCTACGTGATCTCCTACGACTACGGCGTCGGCCCCGGCCCGACGGTGACCAGGTCCCTGCCCAGGTATCAACCCGGGGAGGTGGCCACGGTGCCGGTCCGGGACGCCTCGGGCCGGGTAGTCTGGGTCACGGTGACCACGCCGGGCCGGACCACCTACGAGACATACAGCCAGGTGACCCATCGCCGCTGGCTGATAGTCAGAGTCCTGGACGCCCGGAAGCTGGACCAGTCCAACCGGACCGAGGCGGTTTGGGTGGGCGACACGGTCAGCATCGGAGCGTCTTCCGATCTCAGGACCACCCTCAACTATCTGATCGTCGGGACCCTGGACAGGCTCTGGACCGACACCGGAGAAGCGCTCGAGGTCTCCCTGCCCCTGGATGATCCGGCGGCCCTGCAGCTCAAGCAAGTCCGCCAGTAACCCCCCAAGACCGCTCTCCTGGCCGCTGCCCCGGCCGACGGCCGGGGTTGCTCCCCTCGTTGAAAATTACCACCCGGCCAGCGGGCCGAAGTTGTATTGCGGCGGGCAATTTGCTAAGAAAACAAAAGACAAGAGGCGAGACGGCGGCCCCTGAGGAAGCGCGGTTCAATGAGTTCGGACGTGAGGTTCTCCAGTTGAGACGAGGCAAACGCCTTCAGGTCAGTTTGGTCCTTCTCTGGTTCGTCGCCCTGTCGGCCTGGCCGGCCGTCCCGGCCCAGGCCGGACAGTCCTGGACCGGCCGGGTTACCGAGGTGAGCCAGGGGGACAGGCTCACGGTCGAGCGCCAGGGTCAGGCCGTCAGGCTCCGCCTCTTCGCCCTGGAATGCCCCGAGATGGACCAGCCCTTCGGGGAGGAGGCCAGGAAGTTCACGGCCTCTCTTTGCTTGAACAAGGAAGTCCTGGTCAAAGGACTCCGGGTCGATGACCTGGGCCTGATGGTGGCCAGGGTGGTCCTGGCCGACCAGCGGGAGCTGAACTCCGAACTGCTCCGGGCCGGCCTGGCCTGGTGGGTCAGGCAGGAGGCCCCGGGGGAGATAGACTACGACCGGCTCCAGTTCTCGGCCCAGTTTCGTAAAAACGGGCTCTGGATCGATCCGGAGCCGATCAGACCCTGGGAGTGGCGGCAGGGCAAGAGGCCCAAGCCGGCCCTGCCTGGCCGGCAAGAGACCAGACAGGAAGCGGCCCCGGAGCAGCCGTCCGCTGAGCCGGAGAGCCGGCCCGGTCAAGCCGAACCCGGCGCCGTGGCTAAAAAGACCGCCGAAAAGGAAGCCCCGGCCCTCAAAAGGCCCCGGTTGAAATGGCTGAGCTCGCCCGCGGCCGAGATCCCGGCGGGCCAGGCCTGGGCGGCCTGGGTCGAGCTGCTCGACCGGCCCGAGCCGCCGGTGGAGGTGAGCCTCCGGATGGACTGGGGCGACGGCCAGGTGGAGTCGTTTCAGCCAGAAGCCGGCCGGTTCGAGCTGAGCCACGTCTTCTTCAAGGGGGGACGGTTCAGCCTCAGGGCCGTGGCCGTGGCCCGCCTGGACAAAGAGAAGGAATCCTCCGAGCCGCTTGAGGCCGTGCTCTCGGTAACATTAAAGCCACCGAGCCTGGCCCTCTCGGTCAGCGGCGAGGACAACCGGAAAACTTTTCAAGTCAAAGCCGCCTCGGGTTCCTTCCCCCTGGCCGACTGGGAGCTGGACTTCGGCGACGGCAAAGAGCCGGCCCTGGGCCAGGGCGAGGTTGACCTGCGCCTGGTCCACGTCTATCCGTCCCGGCCGGACCAGAGAGGAGCCGGAGACATGACCTACACGGCCGTGCTCCGGGCCAGCGACGCCAAGGGCAACCGGTTCAGCCGCCGGGTCGAGGCGGTCGTCAGAGTCAGGGAGGCCGGTAAGGCCCCGGGCGAAGCGACCCAGACGCCGACTCCCCAGGCCGGCAAGAAGGAGGAGGCCGCCGGCCAGGAGAAGCTCCCGGACGACCTCAGGCTGGGTCGGGTGAACGGGCCGTCCGAGGTGGAGGTGGGGCAGGAGGCCAGTTACGAGGTCAATGTCGAGAACTCCTCCGGCCGGCCCGCGGACGGCTGCCAGGTGGCCCTGCTGGTCAGCGGCCAGAAGCGGGCGAGCAGGACCTTGAACCTGGGTCCCGGCGCCTCGCTCCGGGAGGTCCTGACCTTCAGCCCCTCAAGCCCCGGTCAGGCCGACCTGAGGATCGTGCTCATCCCCCCGTCCGGCTTTAACGACGCCGACCTGGCCAATAACGTTCATGACACCAGCCTTCGGGTGAGGCCGAAGCCCGGGACCCTGACCCAGAAGACCAGGCCGGCCGTGCCGCTCAGCGGCGATCTCAGCCTGAGTGAGGTCAGGCTGCTCAGCCAGCCGATCCTGACCGGCCGGGCCGCGACCCTGGCCGCTCTGGTCAAGAACCAGAGCTCCCATCAGATAGAGGGGTTGAAGGTAGTCCTGGCCGTGGACGGCCGACGGGAGGCCGAGGAGGTCTTTGACCTCAGCCCCGAACACGCCAGCGTGGTTCTCCTGGACTTCACCCCGAACCAGCCGGGCCGGCGGACAATCAGGTTGACCGTCAGCGGACCGGCCGGCTTCAAGGACGCCGAGCCGGCCAACAACGTCTTCGAAGGTCGGGTGGAAGTCCTGAGCCCGGTGGTGGAGAAGGGCGAACATCCGGCGGAGAGGGCCGCCTCGACGAAGAAGAAGGTCGAGCCGTCCGAGGTTGAGGTTGTCTACGCGGATAAAAAAGTCGAGCCGCCTTTGCCGAAAGTGGAACCGACCAAGGAAAAGATTGAACCCCCGAAGGCGAAGGCGGAGTCACCTAAGGATGAGGTTGCCTCGCCGGAGAAGAAGGTCGAACCACCCCTGGCGAAAGTGGAGTCGCCCAAGGCGAAGGCTGAACCCTCCAAGGCCAAGGTTGAGCCGCCCGAGGTTGAGGTCGTTTACGCGGATAAAAAAGTCGAGCCGCCTTTGCCGAAAGTGGAACCGACCAAGGAAAAGATTGAACCCCCGAAGGCGAAGGCGGAGTCACCTAAGGATGAGGTTGCCTCGCCGGAGAAGAAGGTCGAACCACCCCTGGCGAAAGTGGAGTCGCCCAAGGCGAAGGCTGAACCCTCCAAGACTAAGGTTGAGCCGTCTGAGGTTGAGGTCGTCTACGCGGATAAGAAGGTCGAGCCGCCTTTGGCGAAAGAGCAACCAACCAAGGAAAAGGCGGAACCACTGAAGGTGAAGGCTGAGCCGGCCAAGGTTGAGGTCGCCGCGCCAGAGAAGAATATCGAGCCGGCGCTGACGAAAGAGGAACCGCCTAAGGAAAAAGTCGAACCCCCCAAGGCTAAGCTCGAGCCGCCGAAGGGTAAAGTCGCCTCGACGGAGAAGAAAGTGGAGGCGCCCCGGGCGAAGGCGGAGCCGCTAAAGGAACAGGCAGAATCACCGAAGAAGACGGTCGAACCGCCGCAGAAGAAGGTCGCACTCCCGCCGGAAAAGGTAGAACCGCAGAAGGAAAGGGCGGAACTTCAAAAGGGGAGGATTGAGCCGACCAAGGGCGAGGTCGCCTCAGCGGAAAAGCAGATCGAACCGCCCCTGGCAAAGGTGGAGCCGCCTAAGGAAAAGGTCGAACCGCCCAAGGTTGATGTCGTCTCGGCGGAGAAGAAGATAGAGCCGCCGCAGGAGAAGGCCGTCCTACCGCCGGAGAAGGTCGAGCCGCCGCCCCCGGCCGAAGAGCCCAAGCTGGCCCTGACCCTGGGTCCGGTCAACCTGCCCAGGAAGGCGGTCCCGGCTGGCCAGGAGATCCAGCTCCTGGTCCCGATCAGGAACGCCGGCCAGGAGGCGGCCCCTGATCAGACCTTGATCTTCTCGGTGGACGGCCGTATCCAGGACAAGAAAGAGATCGAGATAGGTCCCGACCAGACGCTGGAGATCAGGTTCGATTACACGCCTGACCAGGCCGGCCGGCGCAAGATCAGGATCGAGCTCTTCCCGTCCAAGGGCCGGCGGGTGGCCGAGCCTGAGCGAACCATCTTCCGGGGCCAGATCCAGGTCTTGGCGCCGGTGGTGGCCAGTAAACCACCCTCGGTCGAGAAACAGAAATCGGTCGAAGTCCTAAGGGCCGACCAGATCCCACCAGAGGACCTCCAGAGTCCCGAACGGGGGAACAACGTCGCCGAGCAAGCCCCTGAGGTCAAGGAGCGGCCGGAGCCCCAGGCCGGGGAAGGGCCGAGCGGCGATCTGGTCCTCAGCCGGACCAAGCTGCCCAGCAAGTCGGTCGGCCCCGGAACCAAGGTCAAGATAGTCGCTCTGGTCAGGAACCAGTCCCCTGTCCCGGTGACCGGTGGGGTGGTGGTCCTCAACGTTGACGGCCAGCCGGTGGACCGCAAACCGCTCGAACTTCAGGCCAATGGTTCGGCCGAGATAGTCTTTGACTACGTCCCGGACAGGCCGGGCCAGCGGGCCATCAGCCTGGAGCTGATTCCGCCGGAGGGCTACGCCGACTCCAGGCCCCAGAACAACCGGATCGAGGCCGGCCTGAGCGTTGTCGAGGCCCCGGCGCCGGCCGCGGCCAAGACCGCCCACCCGCCGGCCGGGCCGCCGGCAGAGGGCCGGTTCACCATTCAGGTCGCCGCCTACGCCAACCAGGCCCTGGCCCGTGATCTGGCCAAGAAACTGGACGAACGCTACGGCCCGGGCAGCGGCGCCGTCACCGAATATTTTGACGGCCGGCGCAACCTCTACCGGGTCAGGGCCTTTCTGGTCTCTTCCCTTCAGGCGGCCAAGGAGAAACTGCGCCAGCTCAACGCCGACGGTTTCGGAAACGGGTTCGTGGTGCCCCTTGATTGAGGCCCGGAGAAAAACTTATTCTTGTTCTTTTATACTTCTTTTAGCTATTATGGTGCTTAGGACGGTTCTCAGAGGGGATTGAAGTGAGCGAGGTGCGTGAGGTGACCGAAAGACGCCTGTCCGACCGCGTTCCCTTTAATTGGCCCGGCTCGTTCCACTCGGCCGGGTCCCCTGCGGAAAGAGCCCTGATCGGCAGCACCGTGGAGGTCAGCCACGGCGGGCTGAGGCTGCGCGTCTCCCAGCAGCCGGACCTCCAGTTGAAGAAGGGCGACTCGATCCTGATGCGGATCGGCACCGAGGAGCCCGAAGGCTTCATCAACGTCCAGGGCCAGGTCCGCTGGCTCAAGCTCAGCTCCGACTCCAACAGAGACTGGGACATCGGCGTCCACCTGAGCCGGAACGAGCTGGCCAAGTGGGCCGGCTGGCTGGACCAGGTCTCTTCCCTGTTCGCCGTCCTGCTGGGCCTGGAAGAAGGCAAGGCCCCAGCGTTTTAGGCGAGGCCCTGTATATCAGTCAGGCGGTCGAGATGCTTACGGTCAGGGACATCATGACCCGAGAGGTGATTTCGGTCTCCCCCGAGACGGAGATCGTTCAGGCGGCCAAGCTCCTGTTGGAAAAGGGCGTCAACGGCCTGCCCGTGATCGATCGGGACGGGGGGCTGGTGGGCATCATCTGCCAGAGCGACCTGATCGCCCAGCAGAAAAACTTGCCCCTGCCTTCCCTGTTCAGGTTCCTGGACGGGTTCATTCCCCTGACCTCGATGAAGCATCTCGAGAAAGAGGTTCAGAAGATCGCCGCCGCCACCGTGGCCCAGGCCATGAGCCCTGACCCGGTCTCAGTCCGGCCCGGGACCAGCGTCGCCGAGGTGGCCGCCCTGATGGTGGACCGGGGATTTCACACCCTGCCGGTGGTCGAGGAGGGCAGGCTGGTCGGCATCGTGGGCAAGGAGGATGTTCTCAGAACGCTCATGGTCGTGCCGGAAACGGCGGGTTGACCTGTCCTGTTGATCGGAGAGATTTCATCTTTCTGATTATGTTTTATCCCGTATACTGCGGCAGCTCACGATAAAACTGAAGGATCTGCTCTATCCAATCCTGGCATCTCCGTGAAAAGATGAAAAATGCCTCCGGTGTGCATGAAGACGATTCTTCTGGCAAAGGCCGCAGGGTTGTTTTTCAGTTCCTTCAGCAATCCCCTGAGGGCCTTGCCCGTGTAGACCGGGTCGAGTACCAATCCTTCTAACCGGGCAATTTCATAGATGAATTCTATTTCCTCCGGCGTGCTGAGGGCATATCCCTCACCAAGGTACCCGTCAATCAGATCGTAGTCCCGGCCCCGCACGGGCGTTTGGGTGAGGCCGTACTTCTCCGCCGCTTCCCTGTGAACCTTCCCGACGGTGTTCACGATAAAATCATAGTCATCCACATTAATGCCCAGGACCTTGGCCGGAATGCCGAAAAGGCGCGCGCCCAGGGAATATCCCGCCAGGGCGCCGCCACTGCCGGCCGCGGTTACCAGAGAGACGGGAACCTCCAGGCCGCCGGGCAGCCCGGACAGGTCGCCACGCAACTCCTCCATGGCCCTGATCTCGCCCCAGGCCCCCAGGGCGTTGGAGGCCCCGAAGGGGATCTGATAGCATTTACCGCCTGAATCATTTATCGTTCTGGCGATCTCCGCCATGATTGCTTCACGGTCCGGCCACTGCGCATAGTCGATCCAATGGATATGGGCTCCGGCCAGCACATCCAGCAAGTGGTTTCCGGCGGGGCGGGGAGGGTGCTTGGGGTCTTGGCACCTGAGAACCAGGCTGCACTTCAGGCCCAGCCGCCCCGCGGCCAGGGCCGTGGCCCGGGCGTGGTTGGATTGCACCTTGCCGCAGGTGATGACATGGTCGGCACTTTGCCCCAGAGCCTCGGCCAGGACGAATTCAAGCTTGCGCACTTTGTTGCCGCTGAGCCCGCAGCCGGTCAGATCATCACGTTTCACATACAGTTCAAAGCCGGTTCTTTGGCTCAAGCGGCTGAGATGCTGCAAGGGGGTGGGGGTGTGGGCCAGAGCGACCCGTTTGGGGTAGGGCGGGGACATTTCTTCTCAAAGGCGAGCTTTGGCGGGGAATCTATGGAGTATCACCCGAATTCCCCCGCAAACCCGCTCCGAATCCACTAACCGGCTCTTTTTAACCGTTTCAACGGTCCCACTTCAGCACCAAGTCTTCGATCTTGGTGGAACTCATTGGTTGATCTTCTTTCGGTGCCGCCAAGACGGCTGAATATCTGATGCCGAGCATACCTCTCCCCCAATGCTCCGGTCAACCGCCTTACAGACAACGACTGTCATCCAAAGACAGTTTCATAGTGTCTGGCTGGAGGGAAGACTGACGCTCCGTGTGCATGCCTTCTCCGGCCGTGGTGGGCCGCCTTGGCTCCGACCTTGATCAGCCGCTTGATGATCCACCCCCTGGACCGTCTGACTTCTTCGCTCGTCAGGTGGAAAGACCGGAACACGTGGAGAAGATTGCAGTCGATACAGCCCATGAGCAGCCTGGTCGGCATCGTGGGCCAGGAGGATGCCCTCAGAACGCTCAGGGTCGAGCCGGCAACGGGCTGACCCGCCCTGGCGCCCGGAGCGATCCCGCCGTTTCTCTGATAGGGTCTTTTCCCGCCGCTTCCAGCAACTCCCAACTGCACCAGTAAATCCGCTCAATCTCGGGCAGGAAGGACCTCGCAGCATCGACCGGAGATGAATAGGTTCATTCATCGGTGTTCAGTCAGGATGACATCCGCTAAGATCTGTGGCACGGTATCATCGGCCGAGATGGGAGAGGGTCAAAGGGGGCTTGGCTGAACTCCTGGACGGCCGCTGCCTGGACGTGGGCCGGGGATGGATTTGGGTTGGACGGGAGAAGAGCCTTGGCCGGAGCTGAACAGTCACCCGTAGATCGCCTTGGAAGAATCCGCAATCTGACCCGCAAGGTCGGGGCCCTGCCTTCCGGACTCCGCGAAGATGAGCTGCACTACTGGCGGGAAAGGATTCTCTTTGTTTTTCTGCTGAGCGGCGTCGTCTTCGGCCCCTTCGCCCTAATGCCGGCCTTGATGCTGCTCATCCGCCGGGGTCTCTGGCAGCTGGTGGCCCTGGACATCGGGGTTTACGCCGCGGCTCTGGTCATCTTTTTCTCGCGGCACCTGACTTATAAGGTCCGGGCCCTGGGCCTCTGTCTGTTGATCTACATCGTCGGCCTGGGCGTGATCAACTTCCTGGGCCCTTTGAGCGGCGGCCCGGCCTGGCTTTTCACTTTTTCGATAATGGCCGGGATCCTCCTGGGCTTGAAGGCCGCCCTGGCCGCCCTGGGAGTCAACGCCATCACTCTGGTCTGGCTCGGCTGGCTGATCAGCCTCGGTCACTTCAGCGAAGCCCAGCCGCTGGTGGAGCCGCTGGCGCGGGGAGTGGCCGCCGGAGCGAATTTTCTCTTCCTGAACTCGGTGACGGCCATTTCCGCCTCGGTCCTGGTCCGGGGCCTGGAGGCGATGCTCGGCCGGGAGAGAACGGCCGCGGCCGCCTTGGAGCGGGAGAGGGCCCGCCTGGAACTGGTCAACCGGCAGTTTGCCAAGGAGATCGAGGAGCGTCGTCGAGCCGAGGGCGAGCTCCAGCTCCAGAAGACTCTCCTGGAGCATCTCATCGAACAGGCCCCGGTGGCCATTGTCCTGACCGACGATAAAGGACGGATCACCCGGCTCAACCGGGAGTTTGTGCACCTCTTCGACTACACCCTGACCGAGGCGACCGGACGGCACATTGACGAACTGATGGGGGCCGGATCGATGGCCGAAGAGGCGGCCCGGCTGACCCGCGAGGTTATTCTGGGCAGAAAGATAGAGGTGGAGACCGAGCGGCTGAGAAAGGACGGCAGTCTGGCCGAGGTCCTGATCACCGCCTCGCCCATCAGGTTCAGGGATCAGATGCTCGGCGTCTTCACCATCTACCGGGACATCGCCGAGCGCCGGCGGGCCGAAGTCCAGCTCAAGGCGGCGCTTCAGGAAAAAGAAGTCCTTCTCCGCGAGATACACCACCGAGTCAAGAACAACATGCAGATTGTCTCCAGCCTGCTCAACCTCCAGGCCAGGGGGCTCAAGGACGAGCAAGCCCAGAGCGTCCTGAGGGAAAGCCGGGGCCGTATCCAGGCCCTGGCTCTGGTTCACGAGGCTCTCTACCGCTCCGAGGCCCTGGCGGAGATTGATTTCCGGCAGTATATGTCGAAGCTGACCGACAACATTTTCCAGGCCTACACCGGCCCGGGCGGCCGTATCAGGACCGAGGTCACGGTCGAGGAACTGGCCCTCGACCTGGACCACGCCGTGACCTGCGGTCTGGCGGTCAACGAACTGATCACCAACTCTCTCCGGCACGCCTTTCCGGGGGGCCGGGGGGGTTCCATTGCCATGAAGGCCCGGTTGCTCAACCCCGAGGAGATTGAGTTGACGGTCAGCGATGACGGGGTCGGCCTGCCCCAGGGATTTGACTGGCGCAAGGCCGAAACGCTCGGCCTCCAGATCGTGGTCGCCGTGGTCGAAGAACAGCTCGGCGGAACAGTGAGCTTGCAGGGAGGGCAGGGCACAACCTTCAGCCTGAGGTTCAGACACAAACCGGCCTGATGAGGAGTTCCCGCCTGATCGGAGCCGGCTCGAGGTTGACGCCGATCCGGGGCTGGCTTAGGCTGAGAGAGGGTTTTTCTAATCCGCCAGCAGGGACAAGGGCGTCCCGATTTCCGGAGGCCGGAAAAATTATGCGCTGGGTCTGCTTTCTTTTCCTGGCCGCCGTCCTGTTCCCGGCCGTTTCGAGCCGGGCCGCCGAGGCGCCCCTGAGCGAGGCCAGCCAGGCCTGCCTGGACTGTCACGCCGCCGCCACCCCGGGCATCGTCGCCGACTGGCGCCTGAGCGCCCACGCCCGAACCACCCCGGCCCAGGCCAGCCAGAAGCCCGAGCTCGAGCGGCGGGTCTCGGCCGCCGCAATCACCCCGGCCCTGGCCGGGGCGGCCGTGGGCTGCGCCGAGTGCCATGTTCGGACCCAGGGGGGCGGCCCGGACGACTTCGACCACGAGGGCCGGCGGGTCCACGCCGTGGTCAGCCCCCGGGACTGCGCCGCCTGCCACCCCGACGAGGCCGGGCAGTTCCAGAAGAACATCATGTCCCAGGCCCGGGGGAACCTGGCCCGCAACCCGCTCTTCAGCGACCTGGCCGCCCAGATCAACGGCGGGCTGGTCTTCGAGGGAGGCGGACTGGCCGCCCAGGCCCCCGAGCCCCTGACCGAGGCCGAGTCCTGCTTCTACTGTCACGGCACTGAGGTCAAGGTCATCGGCCGACGGACCCAGCACACGGATTACGGCGATTTCGAGTTTCCCGTCCTGGCGGGCTGGCCCAACCACGGCGTCGGCCGCCTCAATCCGGACGGCAGCCTCGGCTCCTGCGGGGCCTGCCACAGCCGGCACCAGTTCTCCATCGAGATGGCCCGTCAGCCCTACACCTGCTCGGAGTGCCACAAGGGCCCGGACGTGCCCGCCTACCCGGTCTATCAGGTCAGCAAGCACGGCAACATCCAGGCCGCTCTGGGCAAGAGCTGGGACTTCAGGCCCGTGCCCTGGACCGTGGGCCGGGACTTCACCGCTCCCACCTGCGCCGTCTGTCACGTGAGCCTTCTGGTCGACGGCCAGGGCGAGGTGGTCGCCCAGCGGACCCACCAGATGAACGACCGGCTCCACGTCCGCCTCATGGGGCTGGTCTATGCCCATCCCCATCCGCTCAAGCCGGACACCAGCCGCCTCCACTCCCCGGACGGCCTGCCCCTGCCGGTCTCCCTGGACGGCCGGCCGGCCGGGCCGCAGCTCATCGGCCCCGAGGAGCAGGCCGAGAGGCGGGCCCGGCTGGAGAAGGTCTGCCTGGCCTGCCACAGCACCTCCTGGGTCAAGGGCCACTGGGCCAGGCTGGATGAATCGGTCGAGACCTCTAACACCTTGACCCTGACCGCCACCCGGCTGCTTGCGGAGGCCTGGCAGAAAGGGCTGGCCCGGGGACCGGCCCAGGGCGGGAGCCCCTTTGACGAGGCCATCGAGCGGCAGTGGGTCGAGCAGTGGCTCTTCTACGCCAACTCCATCCGCTTCGCCTCGGCCATGGCCGGGGCAGACTACGGCGTCTTCGCCCAGGGCCGCTGGCAGGCCACCCGCAACCTGCGCCAGATGCACGACTGGCTCAGGCTTCGCTCGCCGGCCGGGAAAGAATGAAGCCCCTGGGCCGGGGCCCACTGAATCCCGGTTCTTGCCGGTTCCCGTTCTTGAATTTATAATATTCAAAGGCGAGATTGATTCAAGGGCGTCCAGGCAAGGCCTCGACAGAGATCATGCGGATTATTCTGCAACTGAGGCTGGTTCAAGTCAGACGCGATCTCGAAATCGAGGCGGCCGAGGGTGCCACGGTAGATTCTTTTCTAGAACGTTTTCTGGAGGACTGCGACGCGGCGACGCGCGGTCTCATTGTGAACCCGGCCGGCCAGCTCAGGGTCCTGACCCTGGTCGACCACGAAAAAGCCCGCCCGGACCGGGTTCTGCGGGAAGGCGACAGGCTGGTCCTGGTCCTGCCGGTCTTCGGCGGTTGAGGCCGTTTCGGGCTCGAAAAAGTCTGCCATGAAGAAATTCCTCAGCTGGCTGACCTTCATTACCCCGGCCGCTTACAACCTGCGCCGCCATCCGGAGCGCAACGCCCCGCGCGTGGCCTGGATCAAGAGACTGATCGCCGGCGAGTACGCTCCCCAGGGCCTCCTCGACCGCTACTGCGGGCCCCGGTTCGGGAAATAAGAGGGGAGTTGCCGCCGCTTTCTTATTGCCCGCGGTACTAACGGAATTGAGGCAGGCCAAGGAGGCAAGGATGAAAGTTCAGGGCATTGTCAACCGGATGGGTCTCATCGATCTCGACGCCGGACGGGTGAGCTACGAGAACCTGGACCAGAACCTGGTCCGCCGCTACCTGGGCGGCTACGGGCTGGGGGCCTACTTCCTCTTCACCCGCCAGCCGGCCGGGGTGGATCCCCTCGGCCCCAAGGCCTGGCTGGGCTTCACCACCGGGCCCCTGACCGGCACCGAGGCCGTCACCGGCAACCGCTTCACCGTGGTGGCCAAGTCGCCCAAGACGGGCGGCTGGGGCGACGCCAACTGCGGCGGCAACTTCGGGCCGGCCATGAAGCTGTCCGGCTTTGACCACCTCTTCTTCCGGGGCCTGGCCCCCGAACCGGTGATCGTTCATCTGGCCGAGGGCCGGGCCGAGATCAGGCCGGCCGGCCGCCTCTGGGGCCTGGGCTGCCTGGAGACCGAGGAGAGACTGATCGAGGAATACGGCCGGGACGCGGCCGTGGCCTGCATCGGTCCGGCCGGTGAGCGCGCCTCTCTCCTGGCCTGCGTGATCAACCAGAAGGGCCGGGCCGCCGGCCGCTCCGGCCTGGGGGCGGTCATGGGGGCCAAGAGGATCAAGGCCGTCGTGGCCCACCTCCGGGGCGAGGTTCCGGTGGCCGACCGGGAGGGCCTTAAAAGGCTCAGACAGGAGATCGTCTCCGGCTACAAGGATAACCCCGGCTACAAGGGCTTCCACGCCTACGGCACCTGCGGCGGAACGGCCAACTCCGTGCTCAGGGGCGACGCGCCCATCAAGAACTGGGCCGGTACGGCCCGGGATTTTCCGGGCGCCGAGGCCATCAGCGACGACCGGGTCATCGCCCTCCAGGAGAGACACTTCGGCTGCTGGCGCTGCCCGGTGGCCTGCGGCGGCCACGTGATTGTCAGGGAGGGACCCCGGGCCGGCCTGGAGGGCCACAAGCCCGAGTACGAGACTCTGGCCGCCTTCGGGAGCATGTGCCTCAATGACGACCTGGCCAGCATCGTCCAGGCCAACAACCTCTGCAACGATTTCGGCTTGGACACCATCTCGGCCGGGGCGACCGTGGCCCTGGCCATGGAACTGTACGACCGGGGCCTCATCACCCGGCAGGACGTGGGCGGCCTGGACCTGAGCTGGGGCAGCGCCGAGGCCGTGGTCGGCCTGACCGAGCAGATGGCCCGGGGAGAGGGCCCGGCCGGCCGGCTCTTCGGCGACGGGGCCAGGGCCGCGGCCGAGCGGATCGGCCGGGGCGCGGCCGAGGCGGCCATGCACGCCGGCGGCGAGGAACTGGCCATGCACGACCCGCGCTGCAGCCCGGGCCTGGGGGCCAGCTACGTCATCGACGCCACGCCCGGCCGCCACACCCAGTGGAGCTCCTGGCTGGTCGAGGAAGGCTTCCTGCCGGCCGGGTTGGGCATCCCGCGGATCAAGGACAGGTACAACTACCGGGGCAAGGGCCCGGCCCACTTCCTGGCCAGCAACTTCGGCCACTGCGTCAATGCGGCCGGGGTTTGCTGGTTCGCCACGGCCATCTCCCGGGCCTCGGCCCTGCCCGAGTTTCTGTCCCTGGCCACCGGCCTGGAGTTCGGCCTGGCTGAGATGCAGGAGATCGGGGCCCGCCTGGCCGCCCTGCGCATGGCCTTCAACATCCGGGAGGGGCTGCTCAGCCTGGACATCAGGCTGCCCGGCCGGGTCATCGGTGATCCGCCCCTGGCCAGCGGCCCGACCAAGGGCGTCAGGGTGGACAACCTCCAAGAGATCAGGGACTACCTCGAGGCGGCCGGCTGGAACCAGAGCAACGGTTGTCCCAGCGAGGCCACGCTCAAGAGCCTGGGGCTGGGATTCACCCTGGAGCAGATCGGCCCGGCGGCCAGGGCTGGTTGAGGCTCCCCGGTTTTATCCGCGGGCCCGGCCAGACCCCGGACGGGGCACCGGTCCGATTTGAGCCTGTCAAACCAACTGATATAACGTCGTATTCTTTGCTTGAGAGAATCTGGTTGACATGAATTGATCGCGCATTTATGGTAAATTCAGTTCCACTTGAGACAGGGCCCGGCCAAGGGCAGCGGCTCTGTTCGCCGCTCCGGGTCCGGCCCAGGGGAGGCAAAGGGCCCGCCACGTTTTGCTGGGCCGGCGGCGCGGGGAGGAACTGATCTAAAATGGCCATAGAGCCGAAGAGAATTTACGAGCTGCTCAGGGACAGGATCATCTGGCTCGATCTTCCGCCCGAGCGCGTCCTGAACCTGAGTGAGCTGGCCGAATCCTACGGGGTCAGCCGGACTCCGATCAAGGAGGCCCTGATCCTCCTCCAGGCCGAGGGCTGGGTGGTCCGACAGGGCTCCCACTTCGCGGTCACGCCCCTGAGCCTGGAGAGGATAAAGGAGATCAGCGAGATCCGCTTCATCATGGAGGTCCAGGCCAACATCTGGGCCATGCAGCGGATCAACGCCGAGGAGACGGCCGCCCTGGAGGGGCTCAAGCAGGAAATTTTGGCCCTGAGCCCCGGGGCGACCAACGAGCAGATCGTCCAGCTGGACTTCAGGGTCCACCAGATCCTTTTCCGGGCGGCCCGAAACCACTTCCTGAGTCAGCAGTTGGAGTGGCTTCTGGGCCACTCCCTTCGCTTCTGCCTCTCCATAACCCGGGAGATCGAGCCCGCGTCCTTTCTCAGCGACACCATGGAGATCGTGCAGGCAGTCCTGGACCGGGACGAGGACGGACTGAGGCGGGCCAGCTTCAGGCACATCGAGATATCAGTGGACGCGATCAGGCGCTATTTCTGAAGAGCGGCCCAAGGCCTTTGCCGTCTCCTCAAGAACCCGGGACTAGTTGAAAACAGACGGCCCGTGGCGGGCCGAGACAAGGAAGGATCATGAGTCAAACCGCGCTGGCCGGAAAGAAGATCGGCTTCGTCGGGGCCGGCAACATGGCCGAGGCCATCATCAAGGGCCTGCTAGCCAAGCAGGTGGTCGGCCCGACCCAGATCGCGGCTTACGACATCCTGGAGAGCCGGCTGAGGCACGTGGCCGAAACTCACGGAATCAAAGGCGAATCCAGCAACGCGGCCTTGGTCGACTGGGCCGAAGTCATCGTCCTGGCCATCAAGCCCCAGGTCTGCCAGGCTGCCCTGGGGGAGATCGGTCCCAGACTGGGCCCGGACAAGCTGGTCATCTCGGTGGCGGCCGGGGTGGCGGTCAAGACGATCAAGGACGCGGTCAAGACGGGCACCCGAATCATCAGGACCATTCCCAACACCCCGGCCATGGTCCTGGCCGGGGTGACCGGCCTGGCCGCCGACGCCTCGGTCTCGGCCGAGGATTTCCAGGTGGCCGAGACTGTCTTCGGCGCGGTGGGCCGGACAGTGGCCATCGACGAGAAGCTGATGGACGCGGCCACTGGCCTGAGCGGCTCGGGGCCGGCTTACGTCTTCGTCATCATTGAGGCCCTGGCCGACGGCGGGGTCAAGATGGGCATGTCCCGACAGGTGGCCGAAATTTTCGCCGCCCAGACGGTCCTGGGCGCGGCCAAGCTCTTTCTGGAGACAGGACTCCACCCGGGCCAGCTCAAGGACATGGTCACCTCACCCGGGGGAACGACCATCGCCGGTCTCCATCAGATCGAGCTGGGCGGGGTGCGGGCGGCCCTGATGAACGCGGTCGAAGCGGCGACCCGGCGCTCAGAGGAGCTGGGCCGGATGTCCGGCTGAGCCGGGCGGCGGCCGAAGGATTTAGGATAGAGAAATCAGAACAGCGGACTGGCCGGGCAGGCCTGGAGGTAGTCATGGAAGTACACAACTGGAAAGATTGCGAAGACGTCAAGATAGACAAGTTCCCCTACAAAGGCGAGAAAATGGACGTGATCGGGACGAGCATTCGCTGGCTGTCCAAGTACGGCGACGACGGCACGGGCTGGCCCGAGTACGGACTGAGGTTCTTCACCATTCAGCCCGGCGGACAGATCCCGATTCACAGTCACTTTTACATCCAGACCATGTACATCCTGGAAGGACAGTTCGAGTGCTGGCAGTTCGACCCTGAGACCGACCAGAAGACCAAGGAAGTGGTCACCGGTCCGGGCGACTTCATCTATGTGCCCAGCATGGAGCCGCACGGGATGAAGAACATCGGCGACAAGCCGGCCACCTTCCTGTGCTGCATCTGCAACGTCTACGAGGATGAGGGACTCTAGCCGAGAGCCCGCCGGACAGGAGGCCGCTTGAGGGCTTGACCTCACGCTTCGGCCCCTGGGCCGGGAAAATCCTCTTGAATCCGCAGCCGAGTCCGGGCTTCAAGTCCGGACTCGACTTTTAACTTGACAAAGCTCCAATGGCTGGACATGGTGGAATTAAGATTGGAATCTTATTAGGGATACCTTTAGAATACATGAGTAATATTGATGTCTTCTAATAACACCAAGCTTGCGGATCAGGTTTTCGCCACCCTGAGGGACCGTATCGTCTACCTGGAATATCCGCCCGAGACCATCCTCTCGGAGAAGGATCTCTGCGCCGAGTTCAAGGTCAGCCGGACCCCCCTGAGGGAGGCCATCCACAAGCTCCAGGAGATGAACCTGGTCAGGGCCATCCCCCGCTACGGCACCTACGTCAGCCAGATTGACATCAACGAGATCCGCTGCGCCTTCGAGGTCAAGAAAAAACTGGAGGCCCTGGCCGGATCCCTGGCCGCCAGGCGCATCACCCCCGACAAGCTGGAGAAGCTCCGTAAGCTGTCCGAGGACGCCGGGGAGTACCTGCAGAATGGCGGCCACCGGGAGCTGATCGACGTCGATCTTCGCTTTCACGAGATCATCTACCAGGCGTCCCAGAACCCGGTCCTCCAGGAGTTTCTGACCAACCTGCACAGCCGTTGCGCCCGCCTCTGGGGCTCGGCCCTGAGCCGGGTCATCCCCATCCCGGAGATCGCCAACCAGCTCAGGGAGATCAGCCAGGCGATTCAGCAAGGCGACGAGGCCGGCGCGGCCAGGCTCCTGGAGGAGCACGTCCAGTACTTTATCGACCGGCTCAAAGATCGGCTCCTGTGAGAGCGGAGACGAAAGAGCCGGCGGGGAAAAACCCGCCTGGAGCGGGCCGCCAGCGAGGCGGGGAAATCATTGACACAGAGGCGGTCTTCCCGGGCCTGAGTGGTCAGGTTCACGGTGAAGGAAGCCAAGGATAGGGAGGTAAGAGACAAGATGAAACTGGCCAACCGGTTGAACGAATTCGAAGCCTATCTGGGTACGGCCATGAACCTGATTCTGACCAAGATGAGGGAAGAGGGCCAGGACGTCATAAATCTGGGGCTGGGCGATCCTGACGTGGTCCCGCCGGAGGGACAGCGCAAGGTCCTGGCCGAGGCCTGTCTGGACGAGGGCAGCCACCATTACCCCAGCTTCTACTCGCCCCGGCCGCTCAAGGAGGCCATCGCCGAGTGGTACCGGAAGCGCTTCGGAGTGGAGTGCGACCCGGAGAGCGAGGTTCTGCCGCTCCTGGGTTCGGCGGACGGGCTCTTCCACATCCACACCTGCCTGCTGGACGTCGGCGACGTTGCCCTGGTCCCGGACCCCTGCTATCCGGCCTACGTGGCCGGAGTCAAGATCGCCGGCGGGGTGATCGAGCCGGTGCCGCTTTTGAAGGAGAACGGCTTCCTGCCGGACCTGAAGGCGATCAAGCCCGAGGTGGCCCGGCGGGCCAAGTTGATCTGGGTCAACTACCCCAACAACCCGACCTCGGCCCACGCCCCGCTGGAGTTCTACCGCGAACTGGCCGAGTGGGCCCGCCAGTACGACGTGGCCGTGATCTCGGACAATCCTTACTCCGAGGTCTGCTTCGACGGCTACTGCGCGCCGAGCTTCATGCAGGTCGAGGGGGCCAAGGAAGTGGGCATCGAGTTCAACTCCCTGTCCAAGGCCTACAACGCCTGCGGCTGGCGGACCGGAATGATGGTCGGCAACAAGGACATCATCGCCGGGATGGCCAAGATCAAGTCCCATTCGGACCGGGGCATGTTCTATCCGCTCCAGGTGGCGGCCACCGAGGCCCTCAAAGGTTCGACCGAGTTCATGAATCCGCGCAACATGATGTATCAGGAGCGGCGGGACGTGGTCATAAGCGGCCTCAGGTCCGTGGGGATCGAGGTCGAGAATCCCAAGGCCACCTTCTACATCTGGGCGGACCTGCCCAAGGGTGTGACCAACTCCAAGAAGTGGTGCTTCAAGGTCCTGGACGGTATCGCGGTCTGGATGATCCCGGGCTCGATGTACGGCCAATACGGCGAGGGCTTCTTCCGCATCGCCCTGACTCACCCGGCCGAGCGGCTGGCCGAGGCCATGGACAGACTGAAGAAGTTCCTGAGCTGAAGGAGGAGGAATCATGGGGGCCGACCTGAGCAAGATTCCCATTCTCGTCCGGCGAGAGATCGAAGCCCGCCTGGCCGGGCCTTTTATAGAGGCCTTTACCAAGGAGTTCGGGCGGGACAGGACTCTGGCCGTGGTCAAGCCGGTGATCGAGAAGCTGGCCCTGGAGAGCGGGGCTCAGGCGGCCCGGATGGCCGGGGGCGACAGCCTGGCCCACTTGGCCAAGGCCATGGAGGCCTGGTCGGCCGGCGACGCCTACGTCCAGGAGGTCCTGCGGCTTGACGAGACCCACTATGACTACGACGTCAAGCGCTGCCGCTACGCCGAGATGTATCAGGAACTGGGCCTGGCCGACCTGGGCTTCGTCCTCTCCTGCGGCCGGGACTTCGCCATGCTCCGGGGCTTCAATCCCAGGATGAAGCTCACCCGGACCAAGACGATCATGGAGGGTTACGACCGCTGCGACTTCAGGGTGACTATGGAATAACTTTCTAAAAGGCCGCCCTGGCCAAAGAAAGGAGGTCCAGCCGTGACCAGGCCTGAGCTTGACGGAGTCACCGTCTTCAGGATCGGAGGCGATCCCTACACCAGGGCGGACCTGATGAAGATGGAACCGGTCTGCCTGCGGGCCCTCTTCCGGGAGAGGGTCCACCACACCATCGAGGTGGAGATCTACCCCATCCTTCTGGGCCGCAAGGAGATGCCGGCCACCTTCGGCCTCCAGGCCGAGCTGCTCCTGGAGGTCTGCCAGACCAGGGGCTTCAACATCGAGGACGATGACTTCCTGTGGGGCCGGGGCTACATCGAGCTGGCCCGGAAGATGCGGGCCGGCCAGAAGGTCGAGATGGAAGAGGTCCTGCCCGAGCCGTTCACCGAAGAGGAGATGAAGGTCGTCCGCAAGCTCCTCTGGGAGCGGCGCTCGGTCAGGGACTGGGTCGCGGGCAAGCCCGTCCCAGAGGAAATGATCGAGCAGATCCTGGAGGCCGGCCGGGCCGCGCCCTGCGGCTGCAACCTGGATATCCTCCGTTTCATCGTCATCAGGGACCCCCAAGAGGCCAAGATGGTCTGGAGCGACATCCCTACGCCCATGGATCAGTGCGTCCTGATCGTCATCTGCTACGACACCCGGGTCTACGAGACGGTCGGCCACGACAAGCTGGTCCCTCACAACATGGGCTACGACGCCGCCGCGGCCGGGGATCACATGTGCCTCATGGCCCACGCCCTGGGCCTGGGCGCGGTCTGGCTCTCCTGCACCGAGAAGACCGCGGGCACCTTCCAGAAGAAGTACGGCCTGCCCAAGTACATCAAGCCGGCCCTTCACCTGGCCCTGGGCTGGACGGCCATCGGCTCGATCAAGTCGCTCAGGATGCCGCTTGCGGAGATGATCATCCGGAATCCAAATCGGTGAAAACACCGGATTGATAGGAGAGGAGGCGTGTAGACTTCATTTTCTGACAAGGAGGAGACATGACTAGGAGACGCTTGTCCGTTTTGGTCGTCTTGGCCCTGGCCTTAACCCTCCTGGCCCTGCCAGTTTCGGCCCGGGCCGAGGCCAAGAAGGTCTACAAGTGGAACTGGCAGACCTACGCCATGCCCACGGCCGACATGTTCAAGGTGGCCCAGGCCACCTTCAAGAACCTGGAGACGGCCACCGGCGGCCGACTGGTCATCACCCTCCACCCGGGCAACTCCCTGGTCCCCGACCCGCAGGTCTTTGACGCCATGTCCAGGGGAGTTTTTGAAGGCTGCATCCACACGGCCAGCTACCTGGGCGGCAAGGACATGGGCTACACCCTCTCGGTCCAGCCCCCGCCCATGCTCTTCCGAGAGCCCTGGCAGATGGCCGGCTGGTACCACACCGCCGGCGGCCAGGACCTCCTGAACAAGCACTTCCAGAAGCTCAAGCTGCGCCACCTGGGCATGAACGTGGTCTCGGCCGAGTGCATCATGTCCAAGAAGCCGGTGGCCACCCTGGCCGACTTCAAGGGCCTCAAGGTCAGGAGCCTGCCCGGCCCCACGACCATGATGTTCGAGAAGCTGGGCTGCTCGGTCCTGAAGATTCCCGGGGCCGAGCTCTATTCGGCCCTGGACACCGGCATTGTTGACGCCTGCGAGTTCGTGGGACCGCAGGAGGACTGGGACGCCAAGCTGCACGAGGTGACCAAGTACGTCCAGTACCCCGGCGTGCACACCTACTGCGCCGCCCGGGACGTCATGGTCAGCCAGAAGGCCTGGGATAGCCTGCCCCAGGATCTCCAGACCGCCCTGATGTCGGCCGTGCGCGAGTACATCGTCATGGACTACTTCATCTCCGAGCCCCACCAGCGCCAGGCCCTCAAGCGGATGGCCGAGTACGGGCTGACCATCACCTCCCTGGGCCCAGAGGATGACGCCGCAGCCAAGAAATTGGGCCTGGAAGTAGCCACGGACATGAAGAAGATGTCGCCCATGTGCGACGAGATCCTCACCTCGATGATGGAGTTCCTCAAAGGTATCGGCGTCCAGTAGACCACCCCCTGTCCGTCCCGGGCGGTGGTGATTCGCCGCCGCCCGGGAATCAAACCGACTAGAGGCCGCAGCGGCCGAGGGGGATGACCCGTGAACAAGTTCCTGGAACTGATCGACAAGACCAGCGATTGGACCGGCAGGATCTTCAGCGCCGCCTTCGTGGTCGCCTCGGTGGTGGTGGTCTACGCGGTGATAATGAGATACCTCTTCAACCGCCCCACGGTCTGGGGCCTGGAGCTGACCATCTATCTCTGCGGGGCGACCTATCTCATGGGCGGGGCCTACGCCGAATACTTCAACGCCCACATCAGGATCGACACCGTCTACGACAAACTACCGCTCCGGATGAGGCTCATCGTTGACCTGACCCTGACCGGGCCGCTTCTCTTTTTCTTCTGCGTCATGCTCATCTGGACCAGCGGCGAGTGGGCCTGGGAGGCGCTGGTCACCTGGGAGCGGTCGATGACTCTCTGGAACCCGATCATCTGGCCGATGAGGGCTCTGATTCCCATCGGCACCTTTCTCCTTCTTCTCCAGGGCCTGGCCAGGTTCATTCGCAACCTGGAGGCCCTGAAGAGCCTGAAGGCGCGGCCATGAGCATCGAACTCGTCTCCCTCCTGATGTTCGGCGGCTTTTTCCTGCTCTTCGCCCTGGGAGTGCCGCTGGCCTGGGTCCTCTCGGCCCTGGGCCTGATCTTCGGGCTCCTGCTCCAGGGCCCGGACGCCCTGTCCATGGTCCTCTTCCGGGTCTGGGCCATCGTCGAGAGTTACGGCCTCCTGGCCATCCCCCTGTTCATGTTCATGGCCAACCTGCTGCGCCACTCCGGGATCACCGACGACCTCTTCGACGCCATCCACCGCTGGATGGGCCCGCTCCGAGGCGGACTGGCCATGGCCACCGTGGCCTGCTGCGCCATCATGGGGGCCATGCTGGGCACGGCCGGGGCCGGGGTAATCATCACCGGGCTCATCGCCCTGCCGGTCATGCTCCGGCACAACTACAACAAGGGCATGGCCCTGGGCTCGATCATGGCCGGGGGCGGGTTGGGCGTGCTCATTCCGCCCAGCATCATGTTCATCATGTACGGCTCCTTCGCCGGCGAGTCCATCGGCAAGCTCTTCATCGGCGGCATCGGCCCGGGCGTGCTCCTGGCCCTTCTCTTCATGGCCTACATCGGGATCAGGTGTTTCCTCAGACCCGCCGACGGACCGGCCCTGCCCGAGAGCGAGCGCCGCCAGGACACCTTTCTCAAGAAGCTGATGATGACCCGGAGCCTGATCCTGCCGATCCTGCTCATGTTCGCGGTCATGGGCTCGATCTTCTTCGGCGTGGCCACTCCGGGCGAGGCCTCGGGCGTGGGCGCGGTCGGGGCGATGGTGGTCTGCGCCATCAACCGCCGGCTGACCTGGGCCAACCTCAAGGACGCTCTCCTGAGCACCATGAAGACCATCGGCCTGATGTTCTGGATCTGCTTCGGGGCCTCGATCTTCGTGGGCGTCTACACCCTGGCCGGCGGGGCTGATTTCGTCAAGGAGATGCTCTTTGCCCTGCCTTTCGGCAAGTGGGGCGTCTTCATCGTCATCCAGATCATCCTCTTTCTCCTGGGCATGGTCATCGACGTCATCGGTCTGGTCATCCTGTGCGTGCCGATCTTCGTCCCGATAATCAAGGAGCTGGGCTTTGATCCCCTCTGGTTCGGCATCCTCTTCAACGTCAATCTCCAGCTGGCCTACCTCTCGCCGCCCTTTGGCTACGCCATGTTCTATCTCAAGGGGGTCACGCCGCCGGAGATCAGCATGACCGACATCTACGGCTCGGTCTGGCCCTTCATGGGCCTGCAAATAGTCGGGTTAGTAATCTGCATACTTTTCCCTCCAGTCTGCGTCTGGCTGCCCAACCTGATGATCAAGTGAGGCGGCGGCGGCCGGGGACTAGTTGCCGAAGAGTTTCTTGAGGCCCCGGCCCACGCCTTCAGCCGCCTTTTCGAGCGGGTTCTTCTCTTCAGTGCCTTCGGCCTGGACCTTGACCCCCTTTTGGGCCGCCTCCAGGGCGGCCAGGCAGGGGTTCTCCGCCTCGCTCCGGCCGCTCAGCAGGGCCGCGGCCACGCCCACCGGGCCGAAGAGGACCGTTCCTCCGATGGCCTTGCCCACGGTCAGGGCGGTCTGGGCCGGGTCCACGGCCAGGCTGGGCCGGGCCAGGGTGCCGGCCAGCTTGAAGGGTCTGGCCAGTTCGCCCAGGCTGAGGCTGAGCTGGCCCAGGCCTTTCTTGGGCGAGGACTTGAAGGCCAGGTCCAGCTCCTCGGTTTTCAGGTTGATCCGGCCCTGGCCGACCAGGGTCATCTCCCGGGTGTCCAGGACCAGGGCCGTGCTCCGGGCCAGGCCGTCCTTGACCTCGAAGCGGCTGACCAGGCAGTTGACCTCGGTGTAGCCCTTGTCCTGGCCCAGGGGGTTGATCAGCTTCAGGGCGCTGGTGGCCAGGTCGGCGCCCAGGAGGTCCAGGTAGCGGTTGTCGATTTTGGCCCGGCCCATGACCGCGCTGGTCCGGCCGTTGAGCCCGGCCATCAGCTCGGCCATAGAAACTCCCCGGCCGCTCAGGTCCAGGTCGGCGTCCAGTTTGCCCTCGGCCAGGCCGCCGCCCTCCAGTTTTTTAAGCAACTCAGCCAGGTCTAAGCCCCGGATCTTGGCAACCAGAGCCGCCGAGGCGCCCCGATCCAAGGTCCGCAATTCCAGCCGACCCTCGACCGCCCCGCCGGCCAGGGAGCACTTGTACGGGTCGATGCGCAGGCGTCCCCCTTCCAGGTTCAGGTCCAGGTTCAGCTCGGAGAGGTCCGCCTGGGGCAGGAGGAGCTTTCCGACTTTAAGCTTCAGATGGGCGTCGGCCAGGCCTAGAGTGGTGAAGGGCAGGGGCTTGGCTGAAAAAACCTTTTCGGATCTGGACCGGCTTTCCACGCCGCCTGGTTGGGCCTTGACCAGGAACGGCCGCAGGTCCAGATCCTGAGCAATCAGCTCGCCGCTCAACCGGGGCCGCTCCCCGGCCCGGTTTATCTCCAGCCGGCCGGCCGCCTGGCTCTGGCCCAGGCTCAGCTTCAGGTCATTGAGCTGGTAGGTCCCGGCCGTGGGGCCGGCCAGGCGGCCCGAGATCAGGAACGGACCCCCGGAAGGCAGGGAGACCGCGGCCAGCCTGGCCAGATCGGCCAGGTCAGGGCCCTTGGCCTGAAAGGCCAGGTCCAGCCCGCTGGGCTTTCCGGGGTCCTGGACAGAGCCGGACAGGACCACTTCGGCCCCGCCGGTCCGGGCGGTCAGGTTCACTGGCCAGGCTTGGGCCGGATCGAGCAAGGCGGCCAGGGGGCCGAGGCTGCCCGAGACTTCCAGGGGCTGGTCGTTGGCCGAGCCCTTGAAACGGAGGTCGATGGGGCCCTGGCCACTTCCGGTCGCGATCAGGCTGTCCAGGGCCAGGGGGTAGCTGAGGCCCGAGCGGGCGTCCCGGTAATTGAGCCGGCCTCCCTCCAGGCGGACCTGGTCGAAGCTCAGGGCCGGCAGGGTCTGGTCCCCTGTCTCCGGCTTCCGGCCTTCGGCCTCGAAGTCCAGATTGGAGCGGCCGCCGGCGTCGACCTCGAGCCAGATATCCGGTTCGATCAGGACCAGCCGCTTGATCTCGACCCGGCCCCGGATCAGGGGCAGCAGGCTGACCTGCATCTCCAGGCGCTTGATCGCGGCCATGTCCGGCCGGGGGCCCCAGGCCGCGTTCTGAAAGCTGACCTGCTCGACCGTCAGGGCCGGGCTCCAGCCGAGTCTCAATTCCACCGGGCCGGCCAGGCTAAGCCGGCGTCCGGTGGCTTCCTGGACCGCCCGGGCGATCCTGGGCTTGAGGTCGTTGAAGTCGTAGCTCGACACCACGACATAGAGAACTACCACCAGGGCGATTAGCCCCAGGCCGATCGCGGCCAGGATCAACTTCCAGCGCATGGTTGAGGCCCCTTGGTTCGGCGAGACCGGCGGCCGGCCCGCGATTCCGCAACCCAGTTTAGGGCAGGGCCAAGAGCCTTACAACCCTCCCGATAAACTGGCCGGCCAAGGCAGGCGCGGGGCAGTTCTTGTGCTCCGGATAGGGCTGGGTTAAGTTGAGACAGGCTTTTGGGCGGGCCTGGCTGGATTAGCCAGCCAGGAGCCGATAGGTTAATGTGTCGGCTTAAAAATAATAAGCAACAATCTAATAAATAGTCATAAAATGAGAGTTGTGAAGATCAAACTCTGCGGCCGGGAAGGCCGAGCCGGAGGTCCGCGATGAAGACCGGCCCGGAGGTGCTCGTCCCGGCCGGCGAGTTCCTGATGGGCCGGGACGGCGGGCCCGAGGAGGAGGGGCCGGCCCACCCGGTCTGGCTGGAGGCCTTTTACATCCAGGTCCTGCCGGTGACCAACCGCCTCTACGCCCGCTTCTGCCAGGAGACGGGTCAGCCCAGGCCTTCCTACACCCTGGCCCCTGACTTGGCCGACCCGGACAAGCCGGTCACCTTTGTCTCCTGGTTCGAGGCGGCCAGGTACGGGGCCTGGGCCGGCCTGCGCCTGCCCACCGAGGCCGAGTGGGAGAGGGCGGCCCGGGGCGGCCTGGACGGCCCCCAGCCCCTGGCCGGAGGGCCTTCGGCCAAGGCGGCCTGGGAGGTTCTGCCCGCCGGCTCGCGGCCGGCCAACGGCTTGGGCTGCCAGGACCTGGGCGGCAACGTCTGGGAATGGACGGCCGACTGGTTCGCCGGCGACTACTACGTCCGCTCGCCCCGGGTCAACCCCCCAGGGCCAGAGTCAGGCATGTCCAAGGTCATCCGGGGCGGGGACTGGTTCGAGATGTCCCGGCTCCAGCGCCTGACCAACCGGGGCCAGCTCGTCCCGGCCAACGACCGCAACCTGGTTGGCTTCCGCTGCTGCCGCTCAGTCGCCTCCGGGGCCCGACAGCCGCGCCTCTGACCACTCCTCCTGCCCCAGCCTGGCCCTGAGCCAGGCCTGGAGCCGCTCGTCCAGGGGCCCGACCCATTTCTCGATGGCCTCGACGTCGCCGCTGGCCAGGGCCTCCCGGTGCTCCGGGGTCAGGTCAAAGGCCTGGAGGACCCCGGCCGGGTTCTCGGCCAGGGCGGTCAGGAAGGCGTTGTCCTCGGCGGCCCGCTCCAGGACGGCCAGGACGGCCTTGATCGAGGCGACCTTGTACTCCGGGATCTTGGCCACCGGGTCCAGGGCCGGGTTGGTCAACAGGTTGGCCGGCGCGTCGCCCCAGTGAAAGGCCATGAAGGCCTGGCCCGGCCTGACCCGCCGGGTCTTCCTCACCCTGGTCTTGACCTCGCCTCGCCGGGAGCTGAGCGAGACCAGGTCGCCCTCCTCGACGCCCAGGCTGGCCGCGTCCTCGGGGCTTATCTCCACCCGGCTTTCCGGGGCCAGGGCCTCCAGGACCCGGGAGCGGTGGCTCATGCTGCCGGTATGCCAGTGCTCCAATATCCGGCCGGTGCTGAGCAGGAGGGGGTAGGCCCGGGAGGGCAGCTCGGCCGGCGGGACGTCGTGGACGACGTGGAACTTGCCCCTGCCCCGGCTGAAGCGGTCCCGGTGGAGGATGGCCGTGCCGGGATGCCGGCCGTGCCAGCAGGGCCACTGCAGCCCGCCCCGCTCCAGCCGCCGGTAGCTGATCCCGCCGTAGATCGGGGTCAGGGCGGCGATCTCGGCCATGATCGAGGCGCTGGAGTCGCAGGTCAGGGGGTAGCCCAGCCGGGCGGCCACGTCGGCGATTATCCGCCAGTCGCCCCGGGCCTGGCCCGGCGGCTCCAGGGCCGGCCGGACCCGCTGGATCCGGCGCTCGGTGCTGGTGAAGGTCCCGTCCTTCTCGGCGAAGCTGGCCGCGGGCAGGACCACGTCGGCCAGTTGGGCCGTCTCGGTCAGGAAGAGGTCCTGGACCACCAGGAAGTCCAGGCCGCTCAAGGCTCCCTGGGCGTGTCTCAGGTCGGGCTCGCTGAGCATGGGGTTCTCCCCGACCACGTACATGGCCCTCAGCCGGCCCTGGAGGGCCGCCTGGAGCATCTCGGTCAGGGTCAGGCCGGGCCGGTCGCTCAGCTTCCGGCCCCAGGCCGCCTCGAACTTGGCCAGGGCCGCGGGATCGTTGACCCGCTGGTAGCCGGGAAAGACGTTGGGCAGGGCGCCCATGTCGCAGGCGCCCTGGACGTTGTTCTGGCCCCTCAGGGGCGAGAAGCCGGTGCCCGGCTTGCCCAGGTTGCCGGTCAGCATCAGGAGGTTGGCGATGGCCTTGACGTTGTCGGTCCCGGTGGTGTGCTGGGTGATGCCCATGCCGTAGAGGACCATGACCCGCCTGGCCCGGCCTAGGAGCAGGGCGGCCTGTTTGATCTTTTGGGCCGGCACGCCGGTGGCCTGCTCCACCGCCTCCAGGGTGTAGGGGGCCAGCGATTCCAGGAAGGGCTCGAAGTCCTCGCAGCGCTCCTCTATGAAGCGCCGGTCCAGGAGCCCGGCCTCGACTATCTGCCTCATCAGGCCGTTGAGCAGGGCCACGTCGGTGCCGGGCAAATGGTTGAGGTGGATCTCGGCCGCCTCGCTGATCTCGATGGCCCTGGGATCGGCCACGATCAGTCTGGCCCCCCTGAACCTGACCGCCCGCCTGATCCGGCGGCCGATGATGGGGTGGCACTCGGTCGTGTTGGAGCCGATGACCATGATGACCTCGGCCCGGTCCACGTCGGCGATGGAGTTGCTCATGGCCCCGTCGCCGAAGGCGGCCAGGGCCGCGGCCACGGTCGAGGCGTGGCAGAGCCTGGCGCAGTGGTCCACGTTGTTGGTCCCCAGGGCGGCCCGGGCGAACTTCTGGACCATATAGTTGTCCTCGTTGGTGCACTTGGCCGAGCTGAGCACCCCGACGGCCCCGGGGCCGTGCCGCTCCAGGGTTTCGGCCAGGGCCCCGGCCACCCGGTCCAGGGCCTCGTCCCAGTCGGCCGGGCGGAAGGCCTCCGTGGCCTCGGCCGGGCCGGCCCCCTTGGGCGCGTCCTCCCGGCGGATCAGGGGCCGGGTCAGGCGGTCGGGATGGTTGACGAAGTCAAGGCCGAAGCGGCCCTTGACGCAGAGCTCGCCCCGGTTGACCGGGCTCTCCTTGGCCCCCTTGACCCGGACGATCTTGTCGCCGCGGACCCCCAGGTAGATGCCGCAGCCCACGCCGCAATAGGGGCAGGTGGTCCTGACCTCCCGCTGGGGGACGAGGGCCTCCTTGGCCGTCAGGGCGCCGGTGGGGCAGCGCTCCAGGCACTCGCCGCAGCTCTGGCAGATCGACTCGGCCAGGGGCCTGGCCCCGAAGGTGCTGACCAGGGTGTGCTGGCCCCGGTAGGCGAAGTCGATGGCTCCGGCCCCGACTATCTCGTGGCAGACCCTGACGCACTTGCCGCAGAGGATGCACTTGTTGGGGTCCAGGACAAAGGCCGGGTTGGAGGCGTCCAGGGGTTTGATTAGGGCGCCCCGCCTGAGACGCTCCAGGGAGCTCTTCTCCACCCCCAGGTACCGGGCGACCTTGAGGAGCTCGCAGTCCAGGCCCTTGGCGCAGACCAGGCAGTCGGCCGGGTGGTTGGCCAGGGCCAGCTCGACGATGGTCCGGCGGAGCCGGGTTATCTCCTCGGTCTCTGTCCGGACGACCATGCCCTCCTGGGCCGGGGTGGTGCAGGAGGTGGGCAGGCCCCGCAGGCCCTCGATGGCCACGAGGCACAGCCGGCAGGCCCCGAAGGGCTTCAGGTCAGGCTCGTGGCAGAGGGTGGGCACGTAGAGCCCAGCCGCCCGGATGGCCTCCAGGACGGTCGAGCCTTCCGGGACCGTCACCGCCCGGCCGTCCACGTTGAGCCTGAGCTTCCTCATGGTCCCTCCTCCCCCGGGCTCAGCGGATGACCACCGCCTCGAACTTGCAGGCCTCGTAGCACTCGCCGCACTTGACGCACTTGTCCTGGTCGATGACGTGGACCTCTTTCTTCAAGCCGGAGGCCGCCTGGGTGGGACACTTGCGGGCGCAGACCATGCAGCCGGTGCATTTCTGGGGATCGATCTCGTAGTGGAAGAGCGGCTTGCACACGCCGGCCGGGCACTTCCGGTCCAGAACGTGGGCCTCGTATTCGTCGCGGAAATAGCGGAGGGTGGTCCGGGCCGGATTGGGCGAGGTCTGGCCCAGGCCGCAGAGAGAGCTCTTGTGCACGGCCTCGCTGACCTCCTCCAGGAGGCTCAGGTCCTCGGCCCGGCCCCGGCCCTGGCAGATGTCCTCGATGACCTCGAGCATCTGCTTGTTGCCCAGGCGGCAGGGGATGCACTTGCCGCAGGACTCGGCTTCGGTGAAGGAGAGGAAGTACCTGGCCATGTCGACCATGCAGGTCTCCTCGTCCATGACCACCATGCCGCCCGAGCCCATTATCGAGCCGGCCTGGGCCAGGGATTCATAGTCGACCGGCAGGTCCAACAGGCTGGCCGGGATGCAGCCTCCGGACGGCCCGCCGGTCTGGACCGCCTTGAGCCGCCTGCCCCTGGGCACGCCGCCGCCGATGTCGTTAATGACCTGGCCCAGCCTGATGCCCATGGGCACCTCGATGAGGCCGGTGCGGTTGATCTTGCCGGCCAGGGAGAAGGTCTTGGTCCCCCGGCTCTTCTCGGTCCCGTACGAGGCGAACCAGTCGGCGCCCTTGTGAAGGACGGCCGAGACGTTGCTCAGGGTCTCGACGTTGTTGATGTTGGTCGGCCGGCCCCACAGCCCGACCTGGGCCGGGAAGGGCGGTCGCGAACGGGGCATGCCCCGGCCGCCCTCGATGGAGGCCATCAGGGCCGTCTCCTCGCCGCAGACAAAGGCCCCGGCGCCCTCCTTGATGTGGATCTGGAAGTTGCAGTCGCGGCCCAATATTCTCCGGCCCAGGAGGCCGTATTCCTCCATCTGCTTCAGGGCGACCCGGAGCCGCTGGATGGCCAGGGGATACTCGGCCCGGATGTAGATGTAGCCCTCCTCGGCCCCGACGGCATAGGCGCCGATGACCATCCCCTCCAGGACGGCGTGGGGGTCGCCCTCGAGCAGGGAGCGGTCCATGAAGGCGCCGGGGTCGCCCTCGTCGGCGTTGCAGATGAAGTACTTGACCCGGCTTTTGGACTGCCGGGCGAAGCCCCATTTCACTCCGGTCGGGAACCCGGCCCCGCCCCGGCCCCTCAGGCCCGAGGCCTTGATCTCCTCGATGACCCCCTGGGGCCCCATCACCAGGGCCCGTTCGAGTCCGCCGTAACCGCCCCGGGCGATGTAGTGGTCGATCTGCCCGGGATCGATCAGGCCGCAGTTGCGCAGGGCGATCCTGACCTGGGGTTTGATCATGGGCAGGTCCTCGAAGCGCGGGATCCCGTCCAGGGCTGATGGGCCCAAGGTGCAGACGGCCCATTCCGGTTTGGGGTCGTCCCGGACCAGGTAGCTGGCCAGGATCTCCTCGGTCCTCTCCGGGGTCAGGTCGCCGTAGCAGATGAAGGGCCGGCCGGGCTTCCTCAAGGCCATGAGCGGCTCCAGGTAGCAGAGGCCGAGGCAGCCCACTTGCATGATCCGGCCCAGGATCCCCAGCCGCTTCAGGGTCTGCCCGGCCGCGGTCAGGACCTTGTCCGCGCCGGCGGCCAGGCCGCAGGTGCCCAGGCCGATCTGGATGAGGGGCTGGCGAAGAGCCTCCAGGGCCCGCCACTTCTTCTCAGCCCCGGCCTTGATGACCTGGTAGTCCATGGCCGCCTCCCTCAGGCCTCGTCCCCGGCGGCCGGGGTCGCTTCCGTCTCTCCGGCCAGGTCCTTGAGAATCTTTCGGGTCTTGGAGGGGTTCATCCGACCCTGGACCGAGTCGTCGGCCACCACCACCGGGGCCAGGGCGCAGGAGCCGAAGCAGGCCACGGTCTCCAGGGTGAAGAGTCCGTCCCCGGTGGTTCCGCCGGGCGAAATTTTGAGCCTGGTCTTGAGGTCCTCCAGGATCCGGTCCGAGCCCCTGACGTGGCAGGCCGTGCCCCGGCAGATCCGGATGACGTGCTTGCCCACGGCCTGGAAACGGAACTGGGCGTAGAAGGTGGCCACGCCGAAGACCGTGGCCGCCGGCAGCCCGGTCAGGCGGGCTATCTCGGCCAGGGCCGGCTCGGGCAGGTAGCCCAGGGCCCGCTGGACCCTCTGGAGCATGGGGATGAGCTCGTGAGGCCGGCCCTCGAACTCGCTCCGCAGCGCCGCCAGGGGCTCCTGGATTTCGGGCGCTTCATCGAAGAGCCGGATCTGTTCCATGGCACTGCACCTCCCCTGGATTCAGACCAGGGCCGGCCGGGTCACCAGGCCTCCCTCTCCAGGCGCTTGTAGATGAACCTGAGCTGCTCCTGGCTCAGCTCGCCGATGTGCTGGCGCAGCCACTGGAGGTCGCCGGAGATGATGGCCGCCTTGGCCGCCCTGGACATCTGGTAGCCTTCCAGGGCCTCCGAGCCCTTTTCCATAAGCTTCAGCCAGAAGTCCTGCTCCTGGTTGGCCCGCTCCAGGACCCTGATCACCTCCCGCTTCTGGATGAGCCGGCCCTGTTCGGTCTCGACCAGAAGATCTTCCAGGGAGGCCTTCTGCTTCCTCTCCAGGGCGCCGCCCACGGCCGTCTTGAACTCGTCCTCGGTAAAGGGCTTGCGCAGGTAGTCGAAGACGCCCAGCTTGACCGCGTTGACCGCCGAGGAGACGCTGGGGTAGCCGGTGATGATGACCACCTCGGTCTCGGGGCGGTCCTCCTTGATCTGCTTGACCACCTCCAGGCCGTCGATGTCCGGCAGGCGGAGGTCGGCGACCACCAGGTCGAAGCCGTTGCCCCGGAAGGCGTCCAGGGCGCCCAGCCCGGTCATGGCCACGGCCACCCCGTAGCCCTCTTCGCTCAGGACCATCTGCAGCCCGTTGGCCACGCTGAGCTCGTCCTCGACCAGGAGGACGTGGGGCGGACGGGCCGGCTCACCCCTGATGCTTTCCGTCAGCGGAGTCATGCTCATCCCTCCTTGTCCCAGGCATCCAAATTGCCTTCGAATGTATCTGTCGGGGAGAAAAGCAATCGCCGGGCCAGAAGAGGCGTTCCGGAGCGAAAGGAAGTCAGCACATGATTAAATATTAATATCAGCTAGTTAATTCGGAGCGGCCGGTCGGGGGCCGGGGCGGATTTAGGGGAGAATGTATGAATTAATATCGGGGCGGAATCGGCAGTGACATACAACTAACCATTATTGCAGGTTGTATTTAATGTATAGGCCGACATACACCAGTTGGCCGCATTTATGCCTGACGGACCGATGAAGGGGCGGGCCGTCAGGTTGGGACTTGACCAGGGGGCGCCGGAGTGGGCATTCTAAAAGATGGGTTGGGGGTAATAATGGGCGATTCGATGAACATCGAGACCTTCTACCGGGTCTTCCGGGACGTGATCCGGTCGGTCCACTCCAGCCACAGCGTCAAGGACGTTCTCGATCTGGTGGTCATGAAGTCGACCGAGGCTCTCCAGGCCAAGGGGGCCATCGTCCGGCTCCTGAACCTGGAGACCTGCCAGCTGGAGCTGGGCGCGGCCTACGGCCTGGGCGATAGTTACCTGGCCAAGGGGCCGGTCTCCAGCCAGAAGGTAATCACCGATCTGTACCGCCTGAACAAGGTGGTCATCATCGAGGACCTGCTCCACGATCCCCGTATTCAGTACCCCCGGGAAGCCTGGGCCGAGGGCATCCGGATGATGATCGACGTCCCGCTCCACCTCCGGGAGAACATGGTCGGAATCCTCAGGATCTTCCTGGCCGAGCGGCGGGCCTTCTCCGAGGAGGAGCTCAATTTCGTGGTTTCCATAGCCGAGCAGTGTGCCTGCGCCCTTGAAAAGGCCCATCTCATCGAGGCTCAGCAGTCCCGCTACGACCACCTGGCCCTCCAGACCGAGAAGCTCTCGGCCCTGGGGCGAATGGCCGCCGGGATAGCCCACGAGATCAACAACCCCCTGGCCGGCATTCTGCTCTACAGCTCCAACCTGGCCAAGAAGGCCCCGGCCGTGGGGCCCCTCAGGGAGGGCCTGGAGGTCATCATCCACGAGACCATCCGCTGCCGGAGCATCATCCAGGAGCTCCTGGAGTTCTCCCGGGAGAAGGAGCCGGTCAAGGTCCTGGCCAGCATCAACGACATCATCGACAAGACCCTGGCCATCCTGGAGAACGAGTTTCGGATCCATCACATCCAGGTGGAAAAGCATCTGGCCGAGACCATGGCCGAGGCCTTGGTGGACGTTAACCAGATGGAACAGGTTCTGGTCAACCTGTTCCTCAACGCGGTCGAGGCCATCCAGGAGAAGGGCGTGATCACCATCAGCAGCCGGAGCGAACCGCGCCTGGGCCTCATCCGGGTGGAGATCGCCGACACCGGCTGCGGCATCGCTCCGGAGCATCTGCCCAGGCTTTTCGAGCCCTTCTTCTCCACCAAACCCAAGGGAACCGGCCTGGGACTGGCCGTGAGCTACGGGATCATCAGCAGCCACCAGGGCAGCATCGAGGCCGACAGCCAGCCGGGCCAGGGGACCTGCTTCACCATTGAGCTTCCCCTGCCGCCGGCGGCTCTGGCCGGGCAGGAGCGGGGTCTCGGCCTTGGAACCGGTTAAGGTCTTGATCATCGATGACGAGCGGGTCATCTGCGAGGGCTGCGAGCAGGCCCTGGCCGAGAAGGGCTGCCACGTGGAAGTCCGCCTCAGCGGCCGGGCCGGGCTGGAGGCCATCCTGACCGGCGGGCACGAGGTGGTCCTCCTGGACATGAAGCTGCCGGACATGGAGGGCATGGACGTCCTCAGGACCGTCCGGAGCGAGAGGCCGGGGCTCTACGTCATCGTCATGACCGGCTACTCCACGGTCCAGAACGCGGTGGAGGCCATGAAGCTGGGGGCTTTCGACTACCTGGCCAAGCCCTTCACCGGAGACGAACTGGTCCTGGCCGTGGAGCGGGCCGTGGAGAAGAAGCGCCTGGTCGAGGAGAACATCTTCCTCCGCCGGGAGCTCCTGGGGCGCTTCAGCGACGACAGCATCGTCGGGGAGAGCCGGCGGATCGTCGAGATCTTCTCCCAGATCGGCAAGGTCGCCCCGACCGACAGCACGGTCCTGCTCTACGGCGAGAGCGGAACCGGCAAGGAGCTCTTCGCCCGGGCGATCCAGGCCCACAGCCAGAGGGCTGCCCGGCAGTTCGTGGCCGTGGACTGCAGCACCCTGGCGCCCAGCCTGCTGGAGAGCGAGCTCTTCGGGCACGTCAAGGGGGCCTTCACCGGCGCCGTCCAGGACAAGGCGGGCATCTTCGAGCTGGCTCACGGCGGGACCTTGTTCCTGGATGATGTGGCCAACCTGGGCTCGGATATCCAGGCCAAGCTCCTCAGGGTCCTGGAGACCCGCGAGTACAAGCCGGTGGGCGCCAGTCAGGTCAAGAAGGCCGACGTCCGGGTCATCGCCGCGACCAACAAGGACCTCAAGGCCATGGTCGAGGAGGGGAGCTTCAGGGAGGATCTCTTCTACCGTTTGAGCGTCTTTCCGATCTATCTCCCGCCACTCAGGGAGAGGCGGGAGGACATCCCCAGGCTGGCCTATCACTTCCTCAGGCTCTTCTGCCGCAAGACCGGCAAGCGGATCGAGGGCTTTTCCGACGACGCCCTGGAGACACTGGTCAACCACGACTGGCCGGGCAACGTGCGCCAGCTCAAGAACGCCGTCGAGCGGCTGGTGATCATGTCGGAGCGGCCGACTCTGGATCTGCCCTGCCTCCCGGATGACCTGCACCTGGAGCGCTCCTGGCTGGGGGACTCGATCCCGGAGACTCTGGCCGAGCTCAAGGCTGTTAAAAAACACCTTCTTGATGAAAGATACGGACGAATCCAGAAGGCTTTTCTAGTTAAGGCCCTCAAGGCCTGCGGCGGAAACGTCTCCCGGGCCGCCGAGCGGGTGGGCATGCAGAGACCCAACTTCTACGGCCTCATGAAGAAGCACGGCCTCTCGGCCAAGGAGGTCAAGGACCAGGTCTGATTTATCCTGGCTGAAAAAAAGCCGGACGGCCTGAGGCCGTCCGACTCTGATCTTAACCGAGCCTACCGCTCAGGCTAGTACATGTCCTCGTCGGGCATGCCGCCGGGCAGGCCCTTCTTGTTCTTCTTCTCCGGCTTCTCGGCCACCAGGCAGTTGGTGGTCAGGAGCAGGCCCGAGACCGAGGCCGCGTTCTGCAGGGCGGTCCGGACCACCTTGGTCGGGTCGATGACCCCGGCCTTGACCAGGTCCTCGTACTCGCCCTTCTCGGCGTTGAAGCCCTTGGCCCCGGCCAGGCTCTTGACCTCCTCGACGACCACCGAGCCCTCGAAGCCGGCGTTGGAGGCGATCTGACGAACCGGCTCCTCCAGGGCCCGCTTGACGATGTCCAGGCCGACCTTCTCCTCGCCCTCGAGCTTCATCTTGTCCAGGGTCTTGAGGGAGCGGATGTAGGCCACGCCGCCGCCGGGGACGATGCCCTCTTCGACCGCGGCCCTGGTGGCGTTGAGGGCGTCCTCGACGCGGGCCTTTTTCTCCTTCATCTCGGTCTCTGTGGCCGCGCCGACCCTGATGACGGCCACGCCGCCGACCAACTTGGCCAGGCGCTCCTGGAGCTTCTCCCGGTCGTAGTCAGAGGTGGTCTCCTCGATCTGGGCCCTGATCTGCTTGACCCGGCCCTCGATGGCCTCCCGGCTGCCGGAGCCGTCGATGATGGTCGTGTTTTCCTTGTCCATCACCAGGGTCTTGCAGGTGCCCAGGTCATTGAGACCGACGTTCTCCAGCTTGATGCCCAGGTCCTCGGAGATGACCCGGCCACCGGTCAGGATGGCGATGTCCTCGAGCATGGCCTTGCGCCGGTCGCCGAAGCCGGGGGCCTTGACCGCGGCGCACTTGAGGGTGCCGCGCAGCTTGTTGACCACCAGGGTGGCCAGAGCCTCGCCCTCGACGTCCTCGGCGATGATCAGGAGGGGCTTGGCGCTCCGGGCGACCTGCTCCAGAAGGGGCAGCATGTCGCGCATGTTGGAGAGCTTCTTCTCGTGGATGAGGAGGTAGGGCTCCTCCAGATGGGTCTCCATCTTCTCCGGGTCGGTGACGAAGTAGGGCGAGAGGTAGCCCCGGTCGAACTGCATGCCCTCGACGATGTCCAGGGTCGTCTCCATGCCCTTGGCTTCCTCGACGGTGATGACCCCTTCCTTGCCGACCTTCTCCATGGCCTCGGCGATGATCTGCCCGATGCTGGAGTCGCCGTTGGCCGAGACGGTGCCCACCTGGGCGATCTCGGTCTTGTCCTTGGTCGGCTTGGACAGGTTCTTCAGCTCGGCCACGACCGCCTCGACGGCCTTGTCGATGCCCCGCTTGATGGACATGGGGCTGGCCCCGGCGGCGACCATCTTGGAACCTTCCCGGTAGACGGCCTGGGCCAGGACCGTGGCCGTGGTCGTACCGTCGCCGGCCACGTCCGAGGTCTTGGAGGCGACCTCCTTGACCATCTTGGCGCCCATGTTCTCGAACCTGTTCTCCAGGTCGATCTCCTTGGCCACGGTGACGCCGTCCTTGGTCACGGTGGGCGAGCCCCAGCTCTTCTCCAGGATGACGTTGCGGCCCTTGGGGCCCAGGGTGACCTTGACCGCATTGGCCAGGGCGTCGATGCCGCGCATGAGAGCCTCGCGCGCCTTGATGTCGTAAGTAAGCTCCTTGGCAGGCATTTCCTTGACCCTCCCGGTTATTCGATGATGCCTAGAATATCATCTTCCCTGAGGATCAGGTTCTCCAGACCGTCGATCTTGATCTCGGTCCCGGCGTACTTGCCGAAGAGAACCTTGTCCCCGGGTTTGACCGTCATCTCGGTCCTGGTCCCGTTGTCCGCGATCTTGCCCGGCCCCACGGCGATGATCTCGCCCTTCTGGGGCTTTTCCTTGGCCGTGTCCGGGATGATGATCCCGCCAGGCGACCTCTCTTCCTCTTCCAGGCGTTTTAGGAGCACGCGGTCATGGAGTGGACTCACCTTCATCTTGCGACCTCCAGCAGTCAATATTGTCCTTTGAACCAGGAGCGAGGCCCTTGTTTGAGCCTAACAGCCTGTTAATACGCTCTTTCGTTTCCCGATACCTTCCGGACCGACCTGTCCGAGCAATTGAGTAATCACTCGGCCCGATCTTGTCAAGATCAGGCTAGCCGCCGGGCCGGGCTTGTTTTTCTAGCCGCTCCGCTCCTGGGCGATTTCCAGCAGCTCGGCCAGCATGTCCTCGACCTGGAGGCAGACCGTCGCGCCCAGGGACCTGAGCTCTTTGGTCACGTCCACGGGCATGCTGTTGGGGCTGCCCTCGGGGATCTGGTTGAGCTTGCCGCCGATGAAGATGGGCAGGTCCAGGCCCAGGCGGGCCATCTCCAGGCGGAGGGCCTTGAGGTAGGTCAGGGCCACGCCGTTGTATGTGCTCACGGCGATGAAGCCGGCCCCGGCCGCCTGGGCCTTCCGGGCGACCACCTCGGGATCGGTGCTCACCCCGGCGTCGATCACGGGCAGGCCCAGGCGGTCCAGGACCGACTCGAGCATGATCTTGCCGTACTCGTGGACGTCGGTGGAGGTCACGCAGGCGGCCAGGCCGGCCGCCTTGATCTCCTGGCGCTGGGACTCGTCCAGCCAGGCGGCGATCTTCTCGGCCCTGGCCTCCAGGGCGGCCACCGTGGTCGCCCGGACCACGGGCTGGCGGTTGCGGAGCTGGCCGGGATTTGACTCGCCCGGGCCGAAGAGCTCCTCCAGGCGCTTGGCCCCGATCCGGCGGATGGCCAGGAGCAGCTCGAAGGGGCTGGCCGTGTCCACCCCGGCCTCGGCCAGGCCGGCCAGGACCCGGTCCTTGAAGCGCCGCCCGCCCTCGATGAGCCGCTCGGCCACCCGGTCGGCCGCCTGGAAATCCAAGAGGGCGTCGAAGCCCTCGGCCCGCTGGACCAGGCGGTTGGCGAAGAGGTGGGCCTGGACTATCTCCTCGATCTCGGGGATGCGCATGGCCTCGGTCACGGGCAGGGGGTTGATGGCGTGGCCGGTCGGCCTGGCCCGCTGGGCGGCGATGTCCACCAGCAAGTAGCTGGCCAGGTTGGCGTAGTTCTCCACCTCGCTGGCCACGAAGATGACCGTGTTGCCGTAGACCATGGTCCCGGGCGAGTCCGTGACCCGGGCCAGGGCCCGCTGGAAGGCCAGGCGGGTCAGGGGCTCGGAAAAGGTGTGGCCGTAGCAGTGGGACACCCGGCCGCCGATGAGCTCGTCGACGATGTAGCGCTCGATCAGGACCGCCCCCAGGCCGCAGGCCAGGTCGCAGAACAGGGCGGCGAAGCCGTCGTCCAGGTTGGAGTGGATGAGCACCTCGACCGGCTGGGCGGCGCAGAGGGCCATGGCCTTGACCGTCTCGGCCGTGGTGGCCACGTCGTCGTCCCAGCGCGGCACCCGGAAGGTGAAGTACTGGCCCAGGTTGCCGATGGAGGTCGAACCGGCGGCCAGGGCGGCGCTGGTGTTCTCCACCGCGGCCGGGGTGCCGATGACGAAGTCGCCGAAGTGGGGGGCCACCGGCGCCGATTGGGTCAGGGCGGCGAAGTCCTCGGGCTTGTCCAGGATCAGGCCGGTGCCCCGGGGCATCTCCGGCCGGGCCGCGGCCGGGTAGCCCATGCCCCAGTCCAGGCAGATGCCGTAGCGGTCGACCCGGTAGCCGGCCTGGGCGAGTTGTTCGAAGATTTCGGCAAAGCCCCGCCTGGTCTTGGCCTGGGAGCGGTAGCCGATCTGGGCGTGGAGCATGACCTGGCCCTCGGCGGCCCGGCGGCGCTTGTACTCGCTCTCCGACTTGACGCCGTAGGTGCTCAGGAAGGGGCATTGGCCGACCGTGACCGATTGGGCCAGCCGCCGGCCCTGGGCCAGCAAGTCCGCTGCCTGGGGCAGTTCCGGCTCGGGAAATATCTGGCGCCGCTCAAGTTCTGCCATGGGCCGCTCCTGAAATCCGGCTCTCTGATCCGGCTGTCCTTAATCTCAAACCGTGTCGAAGCCGGTCCCCTCAGTTTTGCCTCAAGACCCGGGCCGGCCATTCATGGTATAGCAGGGCTTGAGTCCGAGGCCAAGGGGTCGTCTGTCTCCACGGGTCGGCTCGGGCTCCAACCGGTGCGGGCAACCCAGGGAGGAAGAGATGGGGGTTGGCGGGGTGAGGTTTTCCTATTTTTCGCCGGATGATGTGGAACTCCTGCGCCAGCGGGTCTTCGAGCTCCTGGAGAGGCGCGGCGTCAGGCTGGCTCCCCAGGAAGAAGTCCTCGGGCGGCTGGCCCGGGCAGGGGCCGAGGTCGACCGGGACAGCGGCTCGGTCCGCTTCCCCAGGCGCTGCCTTGAGGAACTGCTCGAGCAGGCCCCCCGGCGGTTCGAGCTGGGCGCCCTCAACCCGGAGCGGCGCCTGGAGATCCCCCGACCCGGCGGCGGCTTTCACCTGCGCACCGGCACCGGGGCCCCCGGCTGGCTCGACCCGGAGAGCGGCCGCCACCGGCCCCTGACCCTGGCCGACGCGGCCGCCTGGGCCAGGCTGATCAGCCGCCTGCCCGAGATCGACTTCGGCGCCTTTCCCTTTCCCAACGACGCGCCGCCGGCCACGGCCGACGTCCACGCCCTCAAGACCCTGCTCCAGAACACGGACAAGCACGTCTGGATTCAACCCTACAGCGTGGCTAGCCTGGACTTTCTCATCGAACTGGCCTCGGCCGCGGCCGGAGGCGAGGCCGGCCTCCAAAAGAATCCGCTGGTCAGCTTCATCGCCTGCTCCCTGACCCCCCTGGAGTTCAAGACCATGGACCTGGAGGTGATCCTGAAGGCCTCCCGGCTGGGCCTGCCCATCCACGCCTGCAGCCTGCCCAGCGCCGGCGGGACCGCCCCGATCACCCTGCCGGGCCTGGTCGTTCTGGCTTCGGCCGAGATCATGGCCATGGCCGCCCTGGCCCAGGCCTGCCGGCCCGGCTGCCCGGTCATCGCCGCCCCGATCGTCTTCAGCCTGGACATGCGCAGCGGCCGGAGCAGACAGTCCAGCGCCGAGGCCATGCGGGCCGCGGCCGCGGCGGTCCAGTTCATCAGGGCCGCCTTTGACCTGCCGACCCACACCTACGGCTCCGGCACCGACGCCCTCAGCCCCGACGGACAGTCCCTGGCCGAACGGGCCTTGCTGGGCCTGCTGGCCGGCCTCTCCGGGGCGGATATTCTGGGCGGGGCCGGGCAGCTGGAGTCGGCCACGGCCCTGAGCCCGGTCCAACTGGTCATCGACAACGAGCTGGCCGCCGTGCTCCGGCGCCTCCTGGCCGGGCCGGCCGTGGACGACGAGACTCTGGCCTGGGCCGACCTCCTGGCCGCCGCGCCGGGGAGCCATTTTCTGACCACCCAGCACACCCTGCGCCACTGCCGGGACGGCCTCGATCCCCGGATAATGGCCTCCCCGGACCGGGAGGCCTGGGAGCGAGCCGGCCGTCCGGACCTGGTCAGCCGGGCCCTTGAAATCTGCCGGGCGGAGATGGGCCGGGAGGTGGAGACTCCCCTCGGCCAGGCGGCCGTTAACGAATTGGAGGCCATCGCGGCCAGGGCCGACCGCTGGCTCCAGGCCTGAGCCGGCCGGCCCCTCGCCAGGGAATTGGTTGTCCGCCGGCCGGGCTTCTGCTACGCTTTTTCGAATGGGTCCCGCCAAGGGTTCTGGGGAATCAAAAGAGGAGGGTGTATGGATCTTCGAGGCAAATCGGCCATCGTCACCGGCAGCACCAGGGGAATCGGCAGGGCCGTGGCCCTGCGCTTCGCCCGCGACGGGGCCAGGGTGGCGGTCAACGGCGTGCACAATCAGGAAAAGGGCGAGGCGGTCGCCGAGGAAATCCGTCGGGCCGGCGGCGAGGCCGTGGTGATCCTGGCCGACGTCTCCAAAAAGGACCAGGCCGAGAGGCTCATCGCCCAGACCTGCCAGGCCTTCGGCCGGGTCGACATCCTGGTCAGCAACGCCGGCATCGTCATTGACAAGCCCTTTGTCGAAAGCACTGACCAGGACTGGGACCAGGCCATCGAGAACAACCTGCGAGGCTTTTTCAACGTCTGCCGGGCCGTGCTGCCGGGCATGATCGAGCGAGGCTACGGACGCATCATCGCCACCGGCTCGTGCATCACCGAGATCGCCGACTTCGGCGGGAACAAGTACTCGGTCTGCACCGCCTCCAAGGGCGGCATAACCATGATGCTCCGGCCCATGGCCGCCGAGGTGGCCCGCCTGGGCATAACCGTCAACGCCGTCTCTCCGGGCTACATCGCCACTGAAATGCTGGACGAGATCGACCCGGCCGGCCTGGAAGCGGCCCTGGGTCTGGTGCCCATGCGACGCTACGGCAGGCCCGAGGAGATCGCCGCGGCCATGGCTTTCTTGGCCTCGGATGACGCGGCCTACATCACCGGCCAGACCCTGCGGGTCAACGGTGGGTTGTCCATGGGTTGAGGCCGGATTCGCGGCCGCCGGGGAGACGGGACGGGCCGGTCCCGGTGGTCCGGATTAATCCCAGATCAGCAGATTATTACTTATTAAGAACGGAGGATTCTAACGGGCGGTCATTGGCAATATTAACTGGTATATCCTGTAGTTAGCCTCTCTAAAAAAAGACCTTGACATGTCCTGAAATTTTTCTGATATTGTAAGCGGGTCTTTCATGATGCAGGGTTGAAATGTCGACCGTCTGAGGCGGCGACTAGTCTTCGGGTCCTGATCTCGGCTCATGGTTTCAGTCGGCTTCCGGAGAAGCCGAAATAATCGATCTGAAGTTCCTGGGCAAGTTCTGGAGCTTTCCTTGGCTCTTAAGATGCAAACGAAAAGCTTGACCGACTATGCTCATCAAATTCTGCTCGATAAGATCCTTTTTCTTGATCTGCCCCCCAACAGCTTCGTTGACATCGGCAGCCTGGCCAGAGAGCTCAACACCAGCGCCACTCCGCTCAGCTCGGCCTTACGCAAGTTAGAGAACACCGGGCTGGTGAAGGTCATTCCGCGCAAGGGCATCCTGGTCACGCCAGTGGAACTGAAGGAGATCTACAACGTCTTCGAGCTGCGCGTGGTCCTGATGGCCCTGTCCGGCCGGCTGGCCGCCCAGAGAATCACCTCGGCCCAGCTCGAGGAGATGGAGAGCCTGCTCGAGGCCATGGACCAGTGCATCAGTGAACCGCAAGAGGCGGATCCCTACTATCGATTCATGGCGATCGAGAGGAGCTTTCACGAAGTCCTGGACAAGGCCACGACCAACCAGATCCTCAAGGAGACCAACGAACGCTGCTACTTCCAGAGCTTCAGGCTCTGGCTCCTGTTCAAGGAATATTTGGCGCCCAAGGGCAGAATCCACAACGAATTGCGGTCCATTTACGAGGCCCTGCGAGCCAGGGACCCTGAGATGGCCGAAATGACCTGCCGCCAGCACGCCCTGGTGGCCATCCAGACCGTGCGGGACAACTTCTCACGCTTCAACGAGTTCACTCTGACAAGAAGGGAGGCCGATGGATGAAGGCGTTCGGCGTCTTTGAATACATGAAGAAGTACCGGTACGAGAATCTCTTTCTCTGCCAGGACGACAGGGCCGATTTCAAGGCCGTGATCGCCATTCACAGCACGGCCCTGGGGCCGGCCGCCGGCGGAACGCGCATGTGGCGGTACGATTCAGAGATGGACGCCATCGAAGACGCCCTGCGCCTGTCCCGGGGCATGACCAACAAGTACGCCGCGGCCGGGGTCAACATGGGCGGCGGCAAGGCCGTGATCATGGCCGACCCCAAGCGGAAGGACCGGGAGATCATCTTCAGAACCCTGGGCCAGTTCATCAACCGCCTGGGCGGCTTGTTCTACACCGGCGAGGACGTGGGCACGACCCTGGAGGATATGGAATACATCCACATGGAGACGCCCTACGTCATAACCCTGCCCCAGTACCTGGGCGGCGTGGGGCCCATCTCCCCCCTGACCGCCTTCGGGGTCATCCAGGGCATGAGGGCCTGCGCCAAGGCGGCCTTCGGCTCGGATGACCTGAAGGGCCGGACCGTGGCCGTCCAGGGCGTCGGCTCGGTCGGGTCTTCGATGGTCGAGCAGCTCTCCGAGGCGGGCGCCAGCTTGGTCATCACCGATCTGGACCGGGAAAAGGTCCAGGCCCTGGCCGAGCGCCTGGGCGTCCGGGCCGTGGGCCTGGACGAGATCTTTGACGTCGAGTGCGACATCTTCACCCCCTGCGCCCTGGGAGCGATCATCAACGATCAGACCATTCCCCGTCTGAAGTGCCGGGTCGTCTGCGGCGCGGCCAACAACCAGCTCAAGGAGGAGCGCCACGGCGACATGCTGGAGGAGCGGGGGATCGTCTACGGGCCGGACTACATCGTCAACGCCGGGGGGGCGGTCTACGACTCGGACCGGCTGGTCGGCGGGGTCAACCTGGAGCGGGGCCGGCAGAAGGTGGCCCGGATTTACCAGACCACCGAGAAGGTCCTGGACCTGGCCCGGGACAAGGGCATCCCCACTTACCGGGCCGCCGACCTGGTCGCTCAGGAAAGAATCGTCGCCGTCAGTCACATCAAGCGCTCCTCCGGGAGCAGAGAGGTTCGCTGAGAGGCAATGGATAAGGCAGGGAAAAGCGCCGTTTCGATAGTCCGGATTGAACAGGATCAGATCGCCCCGGCCGTGCGCCAGGCCGTTGACCTGGTGGGCGGCGTCAAGTCCGTGGTCAGCCCCGGGGACAAGGTTCTCCTCAAGGTCAACTGGTGCGTCGTGCCCGAGGACCCCAAGGTCGGGGTGGTGACCAACCCGGCCGTGGCCCGGGCCGTGGCCGATCTGGTGGTCGAGGCCGGGGGCGAGCCCGTCATCGCCGACTCGGCGGCCCGGGGCGTCAAGACCGAGCTGGTCATCCAGGCCACCGGCTACGCCGAGCTGCGCCAGGCCGGCTACCGGGTCGTCGACCTGGACTCGGAAGAGGTGGTCAAGATCGACCTCCCTAAGGCCAAGCTGCTCCAGAAGATGAAGACCTTCGCCCTGGTGACCCAGGTGGACAAAATCATCGACATCCCCCTGCTCAAGACCCACGACTCGGCCGAGGCGACCCTGGGTCTCAAGAACATGAAGGGCCTCCTCCACGATGATCACAAGTCCAAGCTCCACCGGGAGGGTCTCTTCGAGGGCGTGGTCGACGTGAACGCCCACTTCACCCCGGACCTGGTCGTCTACGACGGCACCTGGGCCATGGAGGGCCTGGGGCCGATGTACGGCCTGCCGGTCAAGCTGGACCTGATCCTGGCCAGCCGGGACGTCGTGGCCGGGGACGCCGTGGCCGGAAGCGTCATGGGCTTCGAGCCCGGCGAGCTGATGATGACCCGGACCGCCTTTGAGCGCGGCCTGGGGGAGATGGACCTGGACAAGATCCCGATCCTGGGCGAGCGGCTCGATTCGGTCAGACGGCGGTTCAAGCGGGTGGCCGACGACGACCGGATCATCTACCCGGAGGTGAACATCATCCACGCCGAGGGGACCTGCACCGGCTGCAAGGTGGCGGTCATGAGCACGCTCTTCGACATGAAGAACAAGGGCCTCCTGGACGAGGCCAAGGGCTTCACCTTCGTCACCGGCGATGCGGAGCTGCCCTACGGCATTCCCCGGGACAAAGTCGTCACCGTGGGGATCTGCGTGCCCAAGGAGAAGAGGGGCGAGCGCTGGTCCCGGGGCTGCCCGCCCAACAACGTCGTCACCATAGAGGCCATCACCAGCCGCCAGTTCAAGGACAGTTACGCGCGCGATTAGACGGACGCCCCGGCCCCGGGCCGGAGCGCTTCCAGAAGGGAAGGGAGGGAGTCGCATGATCTACCAGGCCAAGAAAGACCAGGTCAGCTACGGTGAGGCGATCGGCATCCTGCTCCTGGACAGCTACATCGCCTTTGTCCCCGGCGACGTGGGCAACGCCACGACCTACTCCTTTCCGGTGCGCTACAAGGTGGTCAAGGGCGCCTCGGTGGATCGGCTGATCAACCAGCAGGATCCCTCGCTCCTGCAGCCTTTCATCGAGGCCGGCTGGGACCTGGTCAGGGAAGGGGTCAAGGCCATCACCGGGGACTGCGGCTTCATGATCCTCTTCCAGGAGCAGCTGGCCAAGGAGTTCCCGGTCCCGGTCTTCATGTCCAGCCTGCTCCAGATCCCCTTCATTTCCCGCACTCTGGCCCCGGGCGAGAAGGTCGGGATCATCACCGCGGACGGCCGCAACCTGACCGAGAAGCACCTGAAAGCGGCCGGAGTGGATAAAAACATGCCCCTGGTCGTGGCCGGGATGCACGATCAGCCGCACTTCTTCGAGGCCATCCTGGCCGAGAAGGGCCAGCTGGACTTTGACCGGATCGAGGAAGAGGTCGTCGGGGTGGCCGCCAGGATGGTCAGCGAGGATTCCAAGGTTAAGGCCATCCTGCTGGAGTGCAGCGATCTGCCGCCCTACGCCGCGGCGGTGCAGCGGGCGGTGGACCTGCCGGTCTTCGATTTCACCACCATGATCAATTACGTTTTCTCGGCCCTGGTGCGCAAGAGGTTCGACGGCTTCCTGTGAGCGGCCGGGCGCCCGGCGGATCACTCTGAACAGCGGTTGAGTTCGGGGTTGGGCTCGGCCGCGGGGAAAAGCGGGTCATGTTCATCCAACAGCTGATCAACGGCATATCGCTGGGGGCCATCTACTGCCTCATCACCATCGGCTACAGCATGGTTTACGGGATCATGCGCCTGATGAACTTCGCCCACGGCGATGTTTACATCTTCGGCACCTTTGTCTCGTTCATGTTCATGGTCACCTACAAGATGAACATCTTCCTGGCCTGCGCCCTGGGCATGCTCACCGGGGCCCTGTTGGCCTCCTTCGTCGAGATCTTAGCCTATCGCCGCCTCAGGCACGAGAGCCGGGTCATCTCCATGATCACCGCCCTGGGGGCCGGTTTCATCATCCAGAACGGCGAGGAGATCTTCTGGGGCGTCGAGCTGCAGAGGTTCCCCTCGGTCTTTCCGGCCGACACCTTCACCGTGCTCGGCCTGAACGTCTCCACGGTCCAGCTCTTCACCCTGGTCTTCACCTTCGCCCTCCTGGCCGCGTTTCACCTCTTCCTGACCTACGCCAAGACCGGCAAGGCCATCCTCTGCCTGGCCCAGGACATCACCACCACCAGCCTCATGGGCGTGCCGATCAACAGGACGGTGACCATCGTCTACGCCCTGGGCGGCTTCCTGGGCGTGGTCAGCGGCATCCTTTACGCCAGCGCCTACAACGTCATCTCCATCAGCATGGGCTTCGCCGGGACCATCGCCGCCTTCACCGCGGCCGTCTTCGGCGGCCTGGGCAACCTCAACGGCGCCATCGTGGGCAGCCTCATCCTGGGCGTGACCCAGAGCCTGGCCGGGGCTTACGTCTCCACCGCCTTCAAGGACGTCATCAGCTTCGGCCTGTTGATCCTAATCCTGCTGGTCCGCCCCATGGGCATTCTGGGCGAGAAGAAAGTGGAGAGGGTCTAAGGCATGGCCGCTCAAACCAGACCCTGGCGCTGGCAGTTTCTTTTCTATCCCCTGATCCTGGTCGGACTGCTGATCCTGCCCCTGGTCGTGACCAACGAGTATGTCCTCAGAATAATGATCATGATCTGGATCTATTCCGTGGCCTGCCTGGGCTACAACTTCATCATGGGCTTCACCGGGCTGCTCCAGTTCGGCCACGCCGCCTTCTACGGCATCGGGGCCTACACCACCGGCCTGCTCATGACCGAGCTGGGCTTCAGCTTCTGGCCGGCCCTGGCCGCGGCCGCGGCGGTGACCTTCATCTTCGGGATTCTGATGGGCCTGCCGGCCCTCAGGCTCAGGGGCGACTATATCTGCCTGGTCACCCTGGCCTTCGGCGAGATATTCCGGGTGACCATGCAGGGCTGGCAGAGCTTCACCCACGGCCAGATGGGCATCGTCGGCATCGCCCCGCCCAGCGTCTTCGGCTTCAGGATCGTCAGCAACTTCCACTTCTATTATCTGGGCTTGGCCTTTGTCGTTACCAGCTTCCTCTTCCTGACCTACGTGGCCAACTCCAAGATCGGCCGGGCGGCCACGGCCATCCGCGAGGACGAACTGGCCGCCACCTGCCTGGGGGTGAACACGGCCTACTACAAGGTCCTCTGCTTCTCCATCGGCTGCACCCTGGCCGGCGTGGCCGGCAGCTTCCTGGCCGTCTTCCTGTCCACTATCGCGCCCTCCAACTTCACCCTGGGCGAGACGGTCCTGATGTGCATCATGGTCATCGTCGGCGGCCTGGGCAGCCTGCCCGGATCCATCCTGGGCGCGGCCTGCCTCATCTTCGCCACCGAGTTCTTCAGGCAGGTCTACGAGTACCGCCTCCTCATCATCGGCCTGATCATGGTCTTCGTCCTGCTCTGGCACCCCCAGGGAATCATGGGCATCCGAGCCTGGCAGAGGCACGAAGCGGAAGGAGGGGACTAGCCATGGCGCCGCTGCTTGAGGCCAAGGGCGTGAGCGTCTACTTCGGCGGCGTGGCCGCCCTGGCCGACCTGAGCATGACCATAGACAAAGGGGAGATCCTGGGAGTCATCGGCCCCAACGGCTCGGGCAAGACGACCTTCATCAACGTCCTGACCAAGATGTACGTGGCCAACGAAGGGACCATCGACTTCAAGGGCGAGCGGATCGATCATCTGCCCCCCCACCAGATCACCGACAAGGGCATTGCCCGGACTTTCCAGAACCTGAGGATATTCAAAAACCTGAGCGTACTGGACAACGTGATCATCGGGGCCCACCGCCACATCCGGACGAACTTCTTCAGCCTCTTCCTCAGGCCCGGCCACCACTTGAGCGAGGAGAGAAAGGCCCGCCGCCAGGCCATGGAGCTGCTGGAGCTGATGGGTTTGAGCCGCAAGGTCCATGAGCTGGCCAAGAATCTGCCCTATGGCGAGCAGAGACGCCTGGAGATGGCCCGGGCTCTGGCCACCGAACCGGACCTGCTCCTGCTCGATGAACCGACGGCCGGCATGAACCCCGGAGAGAGCATGGCCATGATCGACCTGCTCCGGACGGTCAACCAGCGGGCCACTCTCCTGATCATCGAGCACAACATGAAGATGATCATGAATTTGGCCCAGCGCCTGGTCGTGCTCAACGCCGGGCAGATCATCTTCGAGGGCACGCCGATCCAGGTCCAGAAGAACGAGCGAGTCCAAGAGATCTACCTGGGCAAAGAGGAGACTTGAGGTGCTGAAGGTCTCTGATCTGACCGCGCATTACGGCAACATCGAGGTGCTGCACGGCATCTCCCTGAAAGTGGAAGAGGACGAGATCGTCACCCTCATCGGGGCCAACGGCGCCGGCAAGAGCACCCTGCTGAAGGCCATCTCCGGGGTGATCCGACCCACCAGCGGCGAGATATCGTTCCTGGGACAGAGGATCAACGGACTCATCGCCGAGAAGGTTGTCCGCCTGGGCATCTCCCACGTCCCCGAGGGTCGCAACGTCTTTCCGGTCCACACGGTCGATACTAATCTGGACATGGGCGCCTACATCCGGCGGGACAAGGAGGGGGTCGAGAAGGACAAGGAGTTCTTCTACGCCAAGTTCCCGCCCCTGAGCCGAATGAGGAAGAAGCTGGCCGGGCTCCTCAGCGGCGGCGAGCAGCAGATGCTGGCCATCAGCCGGGCCCTGATGTCCCGGCCCAAGCTGGTCCTGATGGACGAACCCTCCATGGGCCTGGCCCCGGTGCTGGTCAACGAGATCTTCAACATCATCAAGCAACTCCATAAAGAAGGCACGACCATCTTCCTGGTCGAGCAGAACGCCAGAAAGGCGCTCGGGGTGGCGGAGAGGGGTTACGTCCTGGAGACGGGCAGCGTCGTCCTGGAGGGGACTTCCCGGGAGCTCCTGGGCGACGTCAGGGTCCGCAAGGCTTACTTGGGCGAGAGTTAGAACCTGGAAAGGAGGCGCGGGCCAAGGATTTGGTTTTCGGGAATAGGTGGTTTTGGGTTCAACTAGCTGGATTCAAGGAGGTTGGAGATGAGGGGAAAGGCTTTCCTGGTGTTAACCGTTTTGGTGGCCGCTGTAGCTCTGGTGGCTCTGGCGGCCCTGCCCGCCGGGGCGGCCAAGGGCGTGGATGCCAAGAACAAGGTCATCAAGGTCGCCGTGGTCGGTCCCCTGACCGGACAGTACGGCGTCTACGGCCAGGACCAGAAGAAGGGCGTCGAGATCGCGGTCAAGGAGTTCAACGACGCCGGCGGCTTCCAGAAGGGCCCCTTCAAGGGCTACAAGCTTGAGGCGACCTATTTCGACGACAAGGGCGATCCCAAGGAGTCGGCCAACGTGGCCCAGCAGGTCGTCATCGGCGACTACTTCGCCGAGATCGGGCCGACCAACAGCTCTCCGGCCAACGCCTCGGCGCCCCTTTACGACCGCAACAACATGGCCATGATCCTGGTCTACGCCAGCGACTACCGTTTGACTCACTCGGGCTACAAGAACGTCTTCCGGATCGTCTGCACCACCCAGACCGAGGGCTATTCCTACGCCAACACGGCCATGAAGATCCTCAAGCTGAAGAAGATCGCCGAGGTCTGGGAGAACACCGCCTACGGGCAGACGCTCCACAAGTTCTTCATCGAGAAGGCCAAGGAGCTGGGCGCCGAGATAGTGGCCAGCGAGACCTTCGTCGCCGGCCAGGACATCGACTTCAAGCCCATCCTGACCAAGTTCAAGGGCCTCAATCCCGACCTGGTCATGCTGGACGTGACCTACAACGACGGCGGCCTGGTCGTCAGCCAGGCCCGGAGCATGGGCTGGGGCGTCCCCATGCTGGCGGCCATCGGCTGCAACGCGCCCAAGTTCGCCGAGATGATGCCGGCCGACCCGGGTGAAGTCTACATGAACGTGGTCTTCAACCAGCTCTCCAGCAGCCCGGTCGTGGTCAAGTTCATCAAGAACTACACGGGCATGCACAAGACCGACCCCAGCGAGTCCGGGGCCCTGGCCTACGACGCCACCTTTGCCCTGATCAACGCCGTGGAGCTCGGCGCGGCCAAGAGGGAGGAGGTCAAGGACTTCCTGAGGAAAGCTGACTTCCCGGGCGTGACCAACCAGATCAAGTTCGACGAGAACGGCGACGTTCTCCAGCCTGCCTTCCCCTTGCTCAAGATGGGGCCGGGCAAGAAGTGGGTTGAGTACAAGTAGCATTCGGTCCTGAGAGTGGCGGGGTGCGGGGCTCAACTCCGCACCCCCTTGAACTTTCCGGTTCCACCTTCGCGAAGAGAGGTATTTCGATGCCGTCCTTGGAAGAACTGAAAATACTATATCTTTCCCGAAAAGAGGTGGAGAAGCTCGACCTGAGCATGCAAGACGTCATCGACGAGGTCGAACGGGTCTTTGTCGAGAAGGGCCACGGCCGGGTCGAGATGCCGCCCAAGCCGGGCATCCATCCGGTCAAGAACGCCTTCATCCACGCCATGCCGGCCTCGATCCCCAAGATGCAGGCGGCCGGGATGAAGTGGGTCAGCGGCTACCCCGAGAACCTGAAGCAGGGCCTGCCCTACATCATGGGCCTCATCGTCCTCAACGACCCGGAGACCGGAACGCCCCTGGCCGTCATGGACGCCTCCTGGGTCACGGCCATGCGGACCGGAGCGGCCACGGCCGTGGCGGCCAGGCGCATGGCCAGCCCCGGGGCCGAGACGATCTGCATCCTGGGCTGCGGCGTCCAGGCCAGGACCAACCTGGAGGCCGTGGCTCTGGTCTGCCCCAATCTGAAGACGGTCAGGGTTCACGACATCGTCCCGGCCAACCAGGAGCGCTTCGTGGCCGAGAACGCGGCCAAGTATCCGGCCCTGAAGGTCAGCGGCGCGGCCAGCCACCAGGAGGCCGTGGTCGGGGCCGACATCGTCCTCAGCCTCATCGCCATCGAGGACAAGCCCAGCCCGATCATCCAGCCGGACTGGCTCAAGGAGGGCTGCTTCGGCGGGGCCCTGGCCTTTGACGCCGGCTGGTCCGGCCCGGCCCTGGCCAGCTTCGACCGGATCGTCACCGACGACATCGGCCAGCTCGAATACTACCGCACCCAGGGCTTCTTCAAGACCACGCCTCCGGTGGACGTGGAGCTGGCCGAGGTGGTCATCGGCCGCAAACCCGGCCGGGCCGGCGAGAAGGAAAGGACCATGACCGTCAACCTGGGCCTGGCCCTGGAGGACGTGGTCACGGCCCGGAAGCTCTACGAACGGGCCCTGGAAAGGAAGATGGGGACCTGGCTGCCCCTGTGGTAATGGGCGACCAGCCGTCCCGGAAAGGCCGTAAGTGATGTCCGAAGCATTCAGGTTTCTCTTCGCCCCGATAGACCTGGGCTCCACCAGCCTGCGCAACCGCATCGTCAGCACGGCCCACGCCACGGCCTACGCCGAGGAGGGCCTGCCCACCGACCGGCTCATCGCCTATCACGAAGCCCGGGCCAGGGGCGGGATCGGCCTGATCATCACCGGCGCGACCACGGTCCACCCGACTTCGCCCTACGACGAGTACAACCTTCTGTGCAACATCGACGAGAGGATAATTCCCGCCTACCAGAAACTGGCCCAGGCCGTCCACCGGCACGGGGCCAGGATCATGGCCCAGCTCTCCCACATGGGCCGCTCGGGACTGACCGACGATTCGCCTTACCCCCTCTACGGTCCCTCGCCCATCGCCGACGAGGTCCGCCGGGAGCCCCCGGCCCAGATGGACCTGGCCCTGATCGAGGAGATCATCCAGGCCTACGGTCTGGCCGCGGCCAGGGCCAGGGCCGGCGGTCTGGACGGGGTGGAGATCCACGGCGGCCACAGTTCCCTGGTGGCCCAGTTCATGTCGCCCTACGCCAACCAGAGGTCAGACGCCTTTGGCGGCAGCCGGGAGAAGCGCCTGGAATTCCCCCGGCGGGTCCTGGAGTCCATCAGAAAAGAGGTCGGCCGCGACTTCACCGTGGGCATCCGGCTCAGCGGCGACGAGTTCGTGGACAACGGCCTTAACCTGGAGGAGGTCAAGCTCAACGCCAGGGATCTGGAGGCCACGGGCCTGCTGGATTTCGTGGACGTGAGCGCCGGCACCGACTCCAACATGCACAGCCTGTTCATGCACTACTCGCCCATGTTCGTGCCCCTGGCCAGCCTGACCTACCTGGCCGCGGCCATCAAGCAGGTGGTCAAGCTGCCCGTGCTCACGGTCGGCCGGATCAACGACCCGGTCCTGGCCGAGAAGATTCTGGCTGACGGCCTGGCCGACCTGGTGGGCATGACCCGGGCCGCCCTGTGCGACCCGGACTTCCCCAACAAGGCCCGGGAAGGCCGCCTGGACGACATCCGCCACTGCATGGCCTGCAACCAGGGCTGCTTCACCAGAATCTACAAGGCCCAGCCCATCACCTGCGTCCAGAACCCGACCGCGGGCAAGGAGCGGGAGCTGGGCGAGCCGGTCAAGGCGGCCCGGAGGCGGCGGATCATCGTCGTCGGCGGCGGACCGGCCGGGATGGAGACGGCCCGGGTGGCCGCGCTCAGGGGTCACGAGGTCATCCTCTTCGAGCGAGAGGCCGAGCTTGGCGGCCAGGTCAACCTGGCCGCCAAGGCGCCGGGCCGGGAGGAGTTCGGGGAGGTGGTCCGCTACCTCATCGGCCAGATTAAAAAACTGGACCTGGACCTGCGCCTGGGGGTCGAAGCCAGCCCGGAGGCGATCCTGGACCTCCAGCCCGAGGCCGTGGTCATCGCCGCCGGGGCCAGGCCCCTGATCCCGGAAATTGAAGGCGCCGGGCAAGAGGGCGTCCTGACCGCCTGGGACGTGCTCCAGGGCCGGGCCCCGGCCGGCCAGAGCTTCCTGGTCGTGGACGGCGACAACGAGAACCAGGTGGCCATCGGCGCGGCCGAGTACCTGGCCGACCTGGGCCGGCAGGTCGAGATCGTCACCGAGCTGACCCACGTCGGCCGGGACCTGCACATCACCAACCTGACCCCCGTCTACCAGCGGCTCTTCCTCAAGAAGGTCAAACTGACGCCCCACCTGGGCCTGCGCCGGATCGGCCGGGGAGAGGCGACCCTCTTCAACGTCTACACCGGCGAGGAGGAGATCAGACAGGGGCTCGACGGCATTGTCCTGGCCCTGGGCCGGCGGGCCGAGGACGGCCTCTACTGGGCCCTCCAGGGCCGGGTCAAGGACCTCCACCGCATCGGCGACTGCCTGGCTCCCCGGTCCGTCCTGGCGGCGATCAGCGAGGGGACCAGGCTGGGCCGGGCCCTCTGACCCCGAGCCTCGGCCCTGGGGAAAAAATGGCTGTCTGGGTCGTCACCGACTGGCGGAGGGACAATCTCAAGGACGTCTCCCTGGGCCTGCTGGGCGAGGCCAGGCGGGTGGCCGAGGCCCCCGGGGAGAGCCTCTCGGCCCTGGTCCTGGGCCTCAAGCCGGACCAGGAGGTGGAGCGGCTCTTCAGCCACGGCGCGGACCAGGTCGTCCTGATCGAGCCGCCAGCCCGGCCGGTCATAGATCCGGCCCTGCTGGCTCAGACATTAGCCGACCTGATGGGCGATTCCCCGCCCCGGCTGATCCTCTTTCCGGCCAGCCCCTGGGCCAACGAACTGGCCGGCCGGCTGGCCGCGATTCGCCAGGCCGGCCTGGTGACCAACGCCGCCCGCCTGGAGGCGGACCAGGGCCGCCTCATCGCGGTCCGGAACATCTGGAGCGACCGGGTCGAGACCAGGCTCAGGATCGGCCCGGGCCTGACCCTGGTCAGCCTCAAGCCCAAGGAGCTCCAGGCTCCCGAGCCCGACCCGGCCCGGAGCGGCCAGGTCGTCCGTTGCCGGGTCAACCCGGAGGCCGCGGACTTCCGCGTCCTGGACTTCAGGCCCGGCGACCCCAGCAACCTGGACCTGCGGGAGGCCGAGCTGATCGTGGCCGGCGGCAAGGGCGTCGGCGGGGCCGAGGGCTTCGCCCGGCTCCAGCGGCTGGCCGAACTCCTGGGGGCCAGCCTGGGCGGCTCAAGAGAGGCGGTCGACCGGGGCTGGCTGCCCCACTCCGGCCAGATCGGCCAGACCGGCAAGACGGTGACTCCGCGCTGCCTCATCGCCCTGGGCATCTCCGGGGCGATCCAGTTTCTGAAGGGCATGGACGAATCCCAGTTCGTCGTCGCGGTCAACACCGACCCCAAGGCGCCCATCTTCAACGCCGCCGACCTGAAGGTGGCGGCCGATCTGGAGCAGGTCGTCCCGGCCCTGATCGACCGCCTGGCCGAACGGGCCTCGACCGAGGCCGAGGGCGGCGATCCATGAAATCTCGCTTCGACGCCATCGTGGTCGGGGCCGGCCCGGCCGGCTCGGCCGCGGCTCTGGGCCTGGCCAGAGGCGGAGCCAGGGTCCTCTGCCTGGAGCGGGGCGAGTACCCCGGGGCCAAGAACGTCTCCGGCGGGGTCCTCCACGGCGATCTGCTCCGGGAGCTGGCCGGGGAAGGGAAGGGCGAGATCCCCCTGGAGCGGAGGATCGTCCGCCACAACTTCCACCTCTCCGACCAGGACAACCTCCTCAGCTTCAGCCACCAGCCCCTGGGCGGCAGCCGGCCGGACCTGGGCTGGAGCGTCCTCAGGACCAGGTTCGATAGCTGGCTGAGCCGCCTGGCCCAGGCGGCCGGGGCCAGGCTCCTGACCGAAGCCCCGGCCGACGACCTGATCTGGCGGGACGGCCGGGCCGTGGGCCTCAAGGTCCGCCGGCCCGAGGGCCAGGTGGCGGCCCCGGTGATCATCCTGGCCGACGGGGCCAACTCCCTCCTGAGCCGCAAGGCCGGGCTGCGGCCGGCCTTCAGGACCGACCAGATGCTCCTGGCCGTCAAGGAGGTCATCAAGCTGCCCGGCGAGGTCATCGACTCGCGCTTCAACCTCAGCCGGGAGGAGGGGGCGGCCGGCCTGATGGTCGGCCAGGCCAGCAACGGCCTGGAGGGAGGCGGATTCCTTTACACCAACCGGGAGAGCCTCTCCCTGGGGCTGGCCTGCTACCTGGACGCCCTGATCCGGGAGAAGGTAAAAATCCACGATCTCCTGGAGCGCTTCAAGTGCCTGGACTGGGTCGCCCCCCTGATCGAGGGCGGCACCCTCAAGGAGTACTCGGCCCACCTCATCCCCTCCCAGGGCTTCAGGGAGAGGCCCAGGCTCTTCGGCCCGGGCCTGCTCGTGGCCGGCGACGCCGCCGGGCTGACCCTCAACAACGGCCTGATCCTGAGGGGCATGGACCTGGCCCTGGCCTCGGGCCTGGCCGCGGCCGAGACGGCCCTGGCCGCCCTGGAGCGGGGCGACTTCTCGGCCCGGACCCTGGCCGGCTACGAGGACCGCCTCAGGGCCGGCCCGGTCTGGCGGGACCTGGAGACCTTTGCCCGGGCCAAGGGGGCTCTAAGGAACAGGGCCCTCTACGCGGTCTACCCCGGCCTGCTGGGCGGCGTCCTGGCCGAGGCCCTGGCCGCGGGCAGGGGACCCCAGGAGCGGACCGGCCGCCTCCTCTGGCGCCGCCTGCGCCGGGACAAGATGGCCGTCAGGTTCATCAAGGACGGCCTCAAGACGGGCAGGGCTCTGTGAATCTGAGCGAGAAACTCCACCGCGTCCGCTACAGGGTCAACCAGGGCCGGCCGCACATCCGCCTCAAGCCCGAGGTCTGCGCCGCCTGCCCCGGGAAAACCTGCCTCAACGTCTGCCCGGTGGACAACTACGCCCTGGAGGAGGGCCGGCTGATCTTCAAGTGGGAGGACTGCCTCGAGTGCGGCGCCTGCCGCCTGGCCTGCTCCCAACAGGCCCTGGACTGGGAATACCCCGACGGCTCGTTCGGGGTCTCCTATCGCTACGGTTAGGCGGGCTGAATGGATTCGGTGGTCCTGATCAAGGAAGTGTTCGACCTGAGCGTCTGGGTGGAGCTGGAGGCCAAGACCCTCCGGCTGGATCCGGCCGACCTGGTCCCGGCTCCCAACCCCTCTGACCTGGCCGGTCTGTCCCTGGCCGTGGCCTTGGGGACCGGCTCGACCACGGCCCTGCTCCTGGGTCCGGTCGAGGCGGAGAGGACCTTGGGCAAGTGCCTGGACTACGGCGCCGACCGGGCCGTTCACCTGGTCTGCCCGGACCTGGATAAGCTGGAGAGCCACCAGGTCGCCGGGCTCCTGGCCGGAGCCATCCGGGGCCTGGGCCTGGGCTGCGATCTTCTCTTCTCCGGCCACGACCCCTCGGGCTCGGGCCTGGCCGGCGGCCAGACCGGCACCCAGGTCGCGGCCGAGCTGGGCCTGGCCCAGCTCTCCCGGGTCCTCTCCCTCAAGCCGGCCCAGAGCCCGGGCAGGATCGTGGCCGAGTGCGCCCTGGACCTGGGCGACCGGGTCACGGTCGAGGCCGGCCCGCCCCTGCACCTCAGCCTCGACCTGGAGGCCGGGCCGCCGGCCTATCCGGCCCTGGAGGTCTCCCTGGCCGGCCTGGACAGGCCGGTGGAACGGGTCGAGCTGGCTGAACTGGGCCTCAACCCCGGGAGCCTGGCCCCGCGGACCCAGCGGCTAGGCCTGGCCTGGCCCAGGCCCCGGCCCAAGAAGGTCTTCACCCCGGCGAGCAACCTGTCCGCGGCCGAGCGGATCCGCCAGGTCATGGGCGGCGGCGTGGCCAGGAAGGAGTCCGAGCTCCTCCAAGGTGAACCCGGGGATCTGGCCGGGCGGATCATCGATTTTCTGACCCGGCGGCGCTTGCTGGGCCCGGGCCGGCCGGACCGGGAGCCGGGCTGAGCTGATCTGAGGATTCAACCTGGCCGGCTATCAGGCCGGCCGGGAAAACATCATCTTGGGCTCATTCGGAGCCGGGAGGACGAGATGGCGAAGCAGTTGCCTGATCAAGCCCAGGTGGTCATCATCGGCGGCGGCATCATCGGCTGCAGCGTGGCCTATCACCTGACCAAACTCGGCTGGAAGGACGTCATCCTCCTGGAACGCAAGGTCCTCACCTGCGGGACCACCTGGGCCGCGGCCGGACTGGTCGGCCTGCTCCGGGCCACGGCAGCCCAGACCAGGCTGGCCCAGTACGGGGCCAAGCTCTACGCCAGCCTGGAGGAGGAGACCGAGCAGGCCACCGGCTACACCATCATCGGCGCCCTCATGGTCGCCCGGACCGAGGACCGGATCCACGAGTACGAACGGGGCGCGGCCATGGCCCGCTCCTTCGGCATCGAGATGGAACGAATCAGCTTCAAGGAGGCCCTCAAACTCTGGCCCCTGATGAACACCGACGACCTGACCGCGGTCTACTACCTGCCCCAGGAGGCCCGGACCAACCCGGTGGACACCACCCAGGCCCTGGCCAAGGGCGCCCGGATGGGCGGGGCCAGGATCTTCGAAGAGGTCAAGGTGACCGGCATCCACCTGGACAAAGGGGCCGTCTCGGCCGTGAGCACCGACCAGGGCCGGATCAAGTGCCAGTACCTGGTCAACTGCGCCGGCATGTGGGCCCGGGAGCTGGCCGAGATGGTCGGGGTCAGCATGCCTCTCCACGCGGCCGAGCACATGCACATCGTCACCGAGCCCATGGAGGGCGTCTACCCGGGCATGCCCTCCCTGCGGGACATGGACGGCGGCATCTACTTCCGGGAGGAAGTCGGCGGCCTGATGATGGGCGGGTTCGAGCCGGTGGCCAAGCCCTGGGGCATGAAGGGCATCCCCGAGAACTTCCAGTTCAACGAACTCAACGAGGACTGGGATCACTTCGAGTACTTCACCCAAGAGGCCCTCAAGCGCTGCCCGGCCATAGGCAAGGCCCAGGTGAGGCACCTGACCAGCGTGCCCGAGAGCTTCACCCCGGACAACGCCTACATGCTCGGCGAGGCCCCGGGGGTGAAGAACTTCTTCGTGGCCGCGGGCATGAACTCGGTGGGCATCGCCAGCGCGGCCGGCATAGGCAAGGCCCTGGCCGAGTGGATCGTCAACGGCCTGCCCACCGAGGATCTCTGGGGCGTGGACGTCCGGCGCTGCCAGGGCTGGCAGATAAACCGCCGCTACCTCTACGACCGGACCAAGGAGAGCCTGGGCCTGCTCTATGCCCACCACTGGCCCTTCAAGCAGCCCCGGACGGCCCGGCCGGTCCGGGTCTCGCCCCTGCACGACCGCCTGGCCGCCAGGGGAGCCTGCTGGGGCGTGGTCGCCGGCTGGGAGCGGGCCAACTGGTTCGCCCCGGAGGGGTCCAAGCCCGAGTATGAATACGGCTGGGGCCGGCAGAACTGGTTCACCCCCTCCGCGGCCGAGCACCGGGCCGTCCGGGAGGGCGTGGGGGTCTATGACCTCAGCTCCGCGGCCAAGTTCCTCCTCCAGGGCCCCGGGGCCGAGGCGGCCCTGCAGCGGATTTGCGCCAACGACCTGGCCGGACCAGAGGGCCGGGTGGTCTCCAGCCAGCTCCTCAACGAGCGGGGCGGCATCGAGGCCGACCTGACCGTGACCCGCCTCGCCGAGGAGAGCTACTTCATCGTCGGCGCCGCGGCCAGCGAGGTCCGCGACTTCGACTGGATCAGCCGCCGCCTGCCCCGGGACGGCCGGGCCGTCCTGACCAACGTCACCTCGGCCTACGCCCTGCTGGGCCTCATGGGGCCCAGGTCCCGGGACCTGCTGGCCAAGCTGACCAGCGCCGATCTGTCCAATCAGGCCTTTCCCTTCCTCACGGCCAGGCAGATCGACGTGGCCTACGCCAAGCCCCTGGCCCTGCGGCGCTCCTCAGTGGGCGAGCTGGGCTGGGAGCTCTACATCCCGGTCGAGTTCGCCCCGGGCGTCTTCGACGCCCTGCTGGAGGAGGGCCGGGAGTTCGACCTGAAGCTGGTGGGCATGCAGGCCCTGGACTCCCTGCGCCTGGAAAAGGGCCACCCCCTCTGGGGCGCGGACTTAAGTCCCGATTACACGCCCCTGGAGGCCGGGCTGGACTCGGCCGTCAGCCTGGACAAGGGCGATTTCATCGGCCGGGAGGCCCTCCTGGCCCAGCGGGAGAAGGGCTTAAGGAGGCGGCTGGTCATGTTCAGCCTGGAGGACCCGGAGCCGCTCCTCTTCCAGAGCGAGCCCATCTACCGCAACGGAGAGGCAGTCAGCGCCAACACCCAGGGCGCCTACGCCCACACCCTGGGCCGGGCCATGGGCATGGGCTACCTGAGCAATCCAGACGGCCCGGACGAGGACTGGATCATGTCCGGCCGCTACGAGATAGACATCGAGGGCCGGCTCTGCCCGGCCAGGCCTCATCTCCGGGCGCCTTACGATCCCCGGGGCGAGCGGATGCGGGCCTGAACGGCCGCCCGCCCTTGACAGACCGGGGCGGAGACCAGCAGAATCAGTGGCGCGGCCTGGAGGCCGCGGGGAGGTGAGGCTTGTACCGGGACATCGTCATCGTCAGCGCGGTCAGGACCCCTTTCGGCCGCTACTGCGGTTCCCTGAGAGAGTTCGACTACTTCGACCTGGGGGCCCTGCCCATGAGGGCGGTCCTGGACCGGGTCGGGATGCCGCCCGATCAAGTGGATGAGGTCTACTGGGGCGTGGGCGACACCTCGGTCTGCAAGGACGTCTACACCCCGGTCGCGGCCAGGCAGACCCTGCTCAAGGCCGGCCTGCCGGCCAGCACGCCCTCCCTGGCCCTGGACAAGGCCTGCGTCTCGGCCATGTCCGCGGTCCACCTGGGCTGCCGGGCCATGGCTGCCGGCGAGATCGGCACGGCCATCGGCGGCGGGGCGACCTCCTTCAGCCAGGTGCCCCTCATCGTCCGGGGCCTGCGCTGGCAGGGCTTCCGCATGGGCAACGTGACCATGGAGGACCCCCTCTTCGCCCTGGGCTACAAGGACTTCAACCCGGTCTCGGTCGACTCGGACAACGTCGCCGCCGAGTACGGGGTCAGCCGCCGGGAGCAGGACGATTGGGCCCTGCGAAGCCACCAGAACTACGGCCGGGCCTGGGAGCAGGGCAAGTTCAAGGACGAGATGATGCCCCTGGAGATCCCCCAGAAAAAGGGCCCGGCCCAGGTTCTCGACATCGACGAGCAGTACCGGCCCGAGGCCAGCCTGGAAAAGCTGGCCAAGCTGCCCGGCATTTACGGCTGCAAGGGCGTCACCGCGGGCAACGCCCCCGGCCTGAACGATGGGGCCACGGCCATCCTGTTCATGACCCGGGCCAGGGCCAATGAGCTGGGCCTTGAGCCCCTGGCCGAGATCGTGGCCATGGCCAGCGTGGCCACTGACCCCAACCGCCTGCCCGAGGGCCCGGCCCTGGCCGCGGCCAAGGTCCTGGACCTGGCCGGCCTGGGGCTGGATGACCTGGCGGTCATGGAGATCAACGAGGCCTTCGCCGCGGTGCCCCTGGTCAGCACGATCATGCTGGCCGGCAAGGACAAGAGGAAGACCCAGGCCCTCAGGGACAAGACCAACATCAACGGCAGCGCCATCGCCACCGGCCACCCCAACACGGCCAGCGGGGCCAGGCTGATCATGAATCTGATGTACGAGCTGAGGCGCCGGGGCGGCGGCCTGGCCCTGGGCGCCATTTGCGGCGGCCTGGCCCAGGCCGACGCCTGCCTGATCAAGGTCGGCTGAGCCGGGAGGGCCCGGAAATCCAGGCTCGGCCTGGGTCCGGGCCGGTCGGTTCGAATCGGCCCTTGCAATTGAGGGCCAGATGTGTCAGCAAGGAGGACGCCGCGGTCGGGTCAAGGGGCCGGGGCGTTCGGAAATGAAATGAGAGGAGCTGTTTAATCCAGGACCAGTAGGGGCCAAGAGGGGGTGAGGGCATGATCCGGACGACCCGCCTCATCGACAGGGCGCCGTCAGCCTATTCCTATCCGCTGCTGATCAAGCACCTCCTGCACACGCCGCGCTTCTACATGCCCGACCGGGAGATCGTCTACCGGGATCTGGTCCGCTACACCTACCGCCAGTTCTTCGGCCGGATCAGCCGTCTGGCCACCGGGCTCCTGGCCCAGGGGATCGGGCCGGGCGACGTGGTCGCCGTGCTAGACTGGGACTCCCACCGCTACCTGGAGGCCTACTTCGCCGTGCCCATGATCGGGGCAATCCTCCACACGGTCAACGTCCGCCTCTCCCCGGAGCAGATCCTCTTCACCATGAACCACGCCCGGGACGCCCTGGTCCTGGCTCACCAGGACTTTTTGCCCCTCCTGGCCGGGATCAGAGACAGGCTGGAGACGGTCAGGGGCTTCATCCTCCTTAAGGACGGCGAGGGGGCGGTCGAAAGCCGGATCCCCTTCGAGTCCGACTACGAGGGGCTCCTGGCCGGGGGCCAAGAGGAGCACGATTTTCCCGACTTCGACGAGAACTCCATGGCCACCCTCTTCTACACCACCGGCACCACCGGCCGGCCCAAGGGGGTCTGCTTCAGCCACCGCCAGCTGGTCCTGCACACCCTGGGCCTGGCCGCGGCCTTCGGGGCCTACGTCGGTCAGGGCCGCTTCCGCTCCGACGACGTCTACATGCCCCTGACGCCCATGTTCCACGTCCACGCCTGGGGCATGCCCTACCAGGCCACCCTCCTGGGGGTCAAGCAGGTCTACCCCGGCCGCTACGAGCCGGATTTGATCCTGGAGCTCATCGATCGGGAAGGGGTGACCCTGTCCCACTGCGTGGCCGCCATCATGCGCCTGATCCTCTCCAGCCCCAAGGCCAGCCAGGTCGACCTGTCCCGCTGGAAGGTCGTGGTCGGCGGCGGGGCCTTCCCCCAGGGGCTGGCCCAGGAGACCCTGGACCTGGGCATAGACGCCTACGGCGCCTACGGCATGAGCGAGACCTGCCCCTTCCTGACCCTGTCCAGCCTCAAGCCGGACAGGCTGGACCAGAGCTGGCAGGAGCAGATCGACGTCCGGGTCAAGACCGGTCTGCCCTTTCCTCTGGTCGAGATGAAGCTGGTCGACCTGGAGGGCCGGACCCTGCCCTGGGACGGTCAGTCCACCGGCGAAATCCTGGTCCGGGCCCCCTGGCTGACCCAGAGCTACTACCAGGACCCGGATATGGGCGAGACCCTCTGGCAGGGCGGCTACATGCACACCGGCGACGTGGCCTACGCCGACGAGCAGGGCTACTTCAGAATCACCGACCGGCTCAAGGACGCCATCAAGAGCGGCGGGGAATGGATCTCCTCCCTGGAACTGGAGAGCCTGATCAGCCAGCACCCGGCCGTCCGGGATGTGGCCGTGGTCGGCCTGGCCGACGAGAAGTGGGGCGAGCGGCCGGTGGCCCTGGTGGTGGCCCAGCCCGAGGCTGGGGAGCTCTCCGGCCAGGAGGTCCGCCAGTTCCTCCAGGGCTTTGTCGAGCGGGGGGTCATCACCAGGTACGCCGTGCCGGACCGGGTCCTGGTGGTCGAGGACATCCCCAAGACCAGCGTGGGCAAGATTAACAAGAAGCTCATCCGCGAGCAGCTGACCGGCCGGCCCTGAGGCGGCCCGAGTCCGTTTGGGGGAGAAGCCATGAAGATCGGCAAGGAGAAAATCCTGGGCCTCTACGCCACCATGGTCAAGATAAGGCGCTTCGAGGAGCGGATCGTGGACCTCTACGCCCACGGCGAGGTGCCCGGCCTGGCCCACCTCTACGTCGGCGAGGAGGCGGTCGCGGCCGGAGTCTGCGCCGCCCTGGAGCGGGCCGACTACATCACCAGCACCCACCGCGGCCACGGCCACGTCATCGCCAAGGGGGCGGAGCTGAAGTACATGATGGCCGAGCTGTTCGGCAAACGGACCGGCTACTGCAAGGGCAAGGGCGGCTCGATGCACATCGCCGACATGAAGATGGGCATCCTGGGGGCCAACGGCATCGTCGGCGGCGGCCTGCCCATCGCCGCCGGAGCCGGCCTCTCGGCCAAGACCAGGGGCAGCGGCCAGGTCACGGCCTGCTTCTTCGGCGACGGGGCGACCAACACCGGGGCCTGGCACGAGAGCCTCAACCTGGCCTCGGTCCTGAAGCTGCCGGTGGTCTACGTCTGCGAGAACAACGGCTACGGCCTGTCCACCTGCCAGGCCAAGCACCAGGCCGTGACCGACGTGGCCCTCCGGGCGGCCGGCTACGCCATGCCCGGGCTGGTCGTGGACGGCAACGACGTCCTGGCCGTGCACGAGGCGGCCCTAGGCGCGGTCAAGCGGGCCAGGGCCGGGCAGGGCCCCAGCCTGATCGAGTGCAAGACATACCGCTGGCGGGGCCACCACGAGGGTGACCCCAACCAGGGCGAGCGCTATCGGACCAGGGCCGAGATCGAGGACTGGAAGAAGAAGTGCCCCCTCGAGCGTTTAAAGAAAAAGATCCTGGCCGGGAAGATGGCTCCCCAGAGCAAGCTGGACCGGCTGGACAAGGAAATCCTGACCGAGCTGGACCAGGCCGTGGCCTTCGCCAAGGAGAGCGAGTTTCCCGGCCTGGCCGAGATGTACGAGGACGTCTACGTTCTGGAAGCGGGGAACTGAGATGAGAGAGCTCACCTACGCCCAAGCCCTCAACGAAGCCCTCAGGCAGAACATGCGCCGGGACGAGCGGATCATCGTCATGGGCGAGGACATCGGCTGCTTCGGCGGCATCTTCCAGGTCACGGCCGGCCTGCTGGACGAGTTCGGCCCCCAGCGGGTCGTGGAGACGCCCATCTCCGAGGCCGGCTTCCTGGGCGCCGGGGTGGGCGCGGCCCTGACCGGCCTGAGGCCGGTGGTGGAGATCATGTTCATCGACTTCACCACGGTCTGCATGGACATGATCGTCAACCAGATGGCCAAGATGCACTACATGTTCGGCGGCCGGGGCAGGGTGCCCATGGTCCTCAGGGTCAACATCGGGGCCGGCCGGGGGGCGGCGGCCCAGCATTCCCAGAGCCTGCACGCCTTCTTCATGCACGTGCCCGGCCTCTACGTGGTCGCGCCGTCCACGCCCTACGACGCCAAGGGCCTGCTCAGCGCGGCCATCCGGGACGACAACCCGGTCCTGTGCGTCGAGCACAAGAAGCTCTACGCCGAAAAGGGCCCGGTGCCCGAGGAGGACTACACCATTCCCCTGGGCCGGGCCGAGGTCAAGCGGGTCGGCGGCGATCTGACCGTGATCGCCACCCACGCCCTGGTGGGGCGCTCCCTGACTGCGGCCGAGGAGATGGCCAGGGAGGGGGTCGAGGTCGAGGTCGTCGACCCCCGGACCCTGAAGCCGCTGGACAAGGAGACCATCCTGGACTCGGTCCGCAAGACCGGCCGGCTCCTGGTGGCCGACGAGGGCCACAAGACCTGCGGCCTGGCCGCCGAGATCGCCGCCCTGGCCGCCGAGGAGGCCATCGAGTGGCTCAAGGCCCCGGTGGCGCGGGTCTGCTCCCCGGACACGCCGGTGCCGTACTCCCCGGTCCTGGAGGCGGCCTACATCCCCGAGGTCAAGGATCTGCTGCCGGCCATGAAGCGGCTGATGGAATACGCCTGAGCGAGGAGGGCGCCAGTGGCCACCGAAGTCGTCATTCCGGCCCTGGGCATCACCGCCACCCGGGGCAAGATCGTCAAGTGGCTCAAGCAGGAGGGCCAGCCGGTGGAGAGGGGCGAGCCCCTCTTCATCGTGGAGACCGAGAAGGTGACCACCGAGGTCGAGTCCCCGGCCTCGGGCATCCTGGCCCGGATCCTTATGCCGGCCGGGGCTGAGGCCCCGACCCTGGCCCTGGTCGGACTCATCACCGCCCCGGGCGAGGAGCTGCCGGCCGAGTACGCCGCCCTGGCCCCCGGAGAGGCGGCCGCTCCCCAGGCCGAGACCGTTCCCCAGGCCGAGTCCCGGGCCGAGACGCCCGCGCCGGGTCAAATTCTGGCCGTGCCCGCGGCCAGGCGCCTGGCCAGGGAAAAGGGTCTGGACCTGGCTCAGGTGACCGGCAGCGGCCCGGGAGGGGTGATCCTCTTCCGGGACGTGGAGGCGGCCGCGGCACCGGCCGAGCCCCGGGCCAGGGTCTCGCCCCTGGCCCGCGAGATCGCCCGCCAGGAGGGGTTGGCCCTGGAGGGCATCCGTGGCTCGGGACCGGGCGGCCGGATAATGCGGGCCGACGTGGTGGCCCGGACCGCCCGGGCCGGAAGGGCCGGGTTCGATTTGGGCCAGGTCATCCCCCTCAGCCACGTCCGCCGGGTCATCGCCCGGCGCCTGACCGAGAGCGTGGTCACCGCGCCGCACATTTATCTTTTCTCGGAAGTCTGGCTCGACCCGCTCCTGGACTTCCGCCGGGAGCTCCTGCCCGACTTCGAGAAGCACTTTGAGCTGAGACCCTCGCTGAACGACTTCCTCATCAAGGCCGTGGCCCTGAACATCCTGGACTTCCCCCTGCTCAACGCCCAGCTCCAGGGGGACGAGATCCGGATCATGCCCGAGGTCAACATCGGCCTGGCCGTGGCCCGGCCCGAGGGCCTGATCGTGCCGGCCATCGCCCAGGCCGACCGGCTGGGCCTGGTCGAGATCGCCCGGCAGCGGGCCGACCTGGTCGCCCGGGCCAGGGAGGACAAGCTGACCCTGCCCGAGCTGGAGAGGGGAACCTTCACCATCTCCAGCCTGGCCCAGTACGACGTCATCGCCTTCACGGCCATCCTCAACCCGCCCCAGAGCGGGATTCTGACCGTGGGCAAGACCGACGAGAAGCTGGTCCTGATGGACGGCCAGGTCCAGGCCAGGCGGGTGGCCAGGTTAGGGCTCTCGGTGGACCACCGGGTCGTGGACGGCTCCCTGGCGGCCGAGTTCCTCCAGGGCCTCAAGCAAAAGCTGGAGCGGCCGGCCTTCACCTTCCTCCACCTCTAGATCGGACGTTACAGGAAGGTCCATTTAATAGGTAAGGAAAGAGCCTAACTGAAACGGGCTAGCCATATATAGGCTAAATTTACAATACTAAGGAGCCTGAGTCAGACCATTGATAAAGAAAGAGATAGAATGAGTAGCTAACTATCATGAACAACATACAATCGCCTGCTTTGCCAATAAAAACTAGAGTCTTCATTTGCCTGTTTGCCTTTTTTACATCATTTTTGCTCATTGGCCTACAGCCCTGCTTAAACCCTACCGTCAGAGAATGCAAATTAATAATTGGAATAGCATCCCCATATAACTTCTACAACTTGATTAATATGTTAGTCATACCAACCACAATATTCCAAATTACTCTATTGGCTATTAACTTTTTTATTATCGCCATTCTGTTTACAGCTTCGTTTATTTATTGTAAAACATTAAATTTGATGGCTATTGTATTTCCTGCTTGCTATTTTGGGCTCCATTTGGTGTGGTTTGGAATATTTAAGGATGGATTTATTCCTTTAAACTGCACTATTAGTTCTTTATTGGTTGGTATTTTTATCAACGCCCACCAGCCCTTAGACTTTAAAATTGAGTCAATACGTGAAGATATGAGGACTATGTTTATTCAAGAAAAGATAAATTATATAAAATATTTTATAAAAATAATTGTCACCGTTGCCCTTGCCATAACAGGATCTGCTGTTGCTTTTAATTATGGTTATATGGAAAAAGTATTTAAAATGGCAGGAAGTGGTAATTATGAATTAGCTCTATATATAGCGCAACGGCAAGTAGCGACTATTATGATTTGGCACGTTCTTATCTTCTTAGTGTTTGTCCTTCCGAGAATATATAAAAGAATTGATGATATATTAGATTTATCCAAAACAGCTTAAAAATATTCAAAATACTCAATCTTAAGCCATGAAATCTATTAATATTATTATATTAATTAGCAATAATAAAAATATGATCTGCCCTTTATAAATAATATTAGGGCGTTTTAATATTCCAACTCCGATGAAAGGCGAGATGCTCTGAGGGGTTGATTTAGAAGAATCAGAAGCGTTTCTCGCACGGAATAGAAGAAGTTCTTAAAAGATGCTACCCCTATTACACGCCGGATAATCAGCTTTTAGACCAAAAAACCGATGGGCCAGATTATCTGGATAACATTTGAAGGATCAGAACGGGGAGGGGGCTAATCGTCGGGTTCAGCCCTTGGGTCTCAGGAGCCGGGCCGAGTTGCGCAGGTGGGTCAGGGTGGCCTGGCGGGCCCGGAGAGGGTCCTGGGCCTCGATGGCCTCGAAGATGGCCGTGTGCTCTTGGAGGATGATCCGGGGCAGGCCGGGCTCGCGGTCCAGGTTCTCCCAGACCTTGAGAAAACCCCGGATGACCGTGTCGATGAGGAAGTTCATCAGCTCGGCCAGATAGACGTTCTGGCTGGCCCGGGCCACGCAACGGTGGAATCCGGCGTCGGCCGCGGTCCTCTCGATCCTCTGGTCGGCCGCCTCCTGGATTGCCCGGAGGCAGTCCTTGAGCCGGGTCAGATCCTCCTCGCCGCGGCGCTCGGCGGCCAGGGCGGCCGCCTCGGCCTCCAGGGTGGAGCGCAGCTCGTAGAGCTGCTCCCAGTCCCTCAGCTTCTCCTCGTCAAAGGTCTCCAGGCGAAAGGCCCTGGAGCTGCGGTCGCCCACGACCGTGGCCCCGATGCCCTGGCGGGAGTCCAGGAGGCCGTCGTACTTGAGCCGGCCCAGGGCCTCCCGGATGACTGTCCGCGAGACCCCGAAGCGCTCGGCCAGGGCCGCCTCGGGCGGCAGCTTTTCGCCCACCTGGAAGGTGCCCTTGCGAATCTCGGCGGCCAGGAAATCGGCCACCTGGTCGGGCAGCCTGGTCGGCTGGCGAAATTTTTTGACCTTGATCAGACGAGAATCCATATTTTCCTATTGTCATACAATACCAGAGTATGTCAAATAGGAAATGGAGCCGGGGTCCGCCTGGCTCCGGGGATGGGGAAGGACTACGAAGGCGCTCAGAAAGCTTGAGCCCGGGCCCGGCCTCCTGGATGTGGTCGAGACGCCCGAGCCGGTGCCTGGTCCGGGCCAGGTTCTCATCCGGGTCCGCCGGGCCGGCGTCTGCGGCACCGACATCCACATCTGGCACGGCCTCTTTGGCAAGGCCAGGCCGCCGGTGACCCTGGGTCACGAGTTCGCCGGTGAGGTGGTCGGTCTGGGCCAGGGAGTGGACGAGTGGCGCCTGGGCGACCGGGTGACCGTGGAGTCCGAGGCCTTCTCCTGCGGGCGCTGCCAGCACTGCCTCCAGGGCTGGACCAACCTCTGCTCCGAGCGCCTGGCCTACGGCTACAGTCTGGACGGCGCCTTCGCCCCGCTGGTGGCGGTCCGGCGGGACGCCCCGCATCTATTGCCCGAGCAAGTCTCCTTTGAGGAGGCGGCTCTGGGCGAACCCCTGGCCGTGGCCGTCCACGCGGTCATGGAGGTCAGCGCCGTGGCGCCCGGTCAGAAGGTGCTCATCACCGGCCCGGGAACCATCGGTCTCATCGTCCTCCAGGTGGCCAAGGCCGCCGGGGCCGAGGTGATCATCAGCGGCCTCGAGGCCGACCAGACCAGGCTCAGCCTGGCCGCCGAACTGGGCGCGGATCACTGCCTCAGGAGCGACCGGGACGATCTCCCGGCTTTGGTCCAGGAGCTGACCGGGGGCGCGGGCCTGGTCCTGGCCCTGGAGTGCTCGGGCGCGGCCGGAGGCCTGAACGACTGCTTGGCCTGCCTGGGCCGCCGGGGAGAGGTCGTCCAGGTCGGCCTGTTCGGCCGGCCGGCGGCCGTGGACCTGGACCAGGCCGTGCTCAAGGAGATCGTTCTAAAGGGCAGCTTCGCTCACTGCCGGAGCTCCTGGGACAAGGCCGTCCGGCTGCTGGAAGAGAAGAAAGTCAGCCTCAAGCCACTGATCTCAGGCCAGTTCGCCCTGGAGGACTGGCGCCGGGCCTTCGAGCTCTTCGAGCGCGGGACCGGTCTCAAATACCTGCTTTACTGCCCGGACTAACCACTCCCCCGGCTCTGGCCGGAGGAGTTACCGGGGAGTTGGGTCGTTGACAGCTCAGGCTCTCCTGCACTAATTTGGCGGTGCAGGGTCACGGCGCTTGGGGGCGCCAAAACGGTCACAATCATGGGTCACTGGTCCAGCCTGCGCTTGGACCTTGAAGCCTGCGGGGGAGGGGACCTCCTCACCGAGGCTCGCTGAGCGAGTCAGTCCAGTAAGCCGAGCGCCGCCCGGGGCGGAGCTTGTGGAGCAAATCATTGCCCACTAGGAGGAGGTGGATTGTGAAGAGAATTGGCGTCTGGATTGCTATTCTGGCCGTTCTGATCCTGGCCCTGGCGCCCCAGGCCCTGGCCAAGGAGCAACTCAAGATCGGCGTCCTTTACTCCATAACCGGCTCCTTCGCCCTGGCCGGGGCCGAACCGGGCCAGCGCGGCTCCCTGATCGCCATTGACATGTGGAACGACAAGGGCGGCGCCGGCGGAAAGTACGAGCTCGTCCCGGTCATCTCCGACGCCCAGTCCAGCCCGGACGTGGCCATCCGCGAGACCGAGCGCCTGATCGACGTGGAGAAGGTGCCCATCATCCTGGGGCTCTACTCCAGCTCCATCGCCGTGCCCGTGGCCCCCAAGTGCGATCAGGCCAAGACCATCCTCTGGATCACCATCGCCATCTCGGACAAGGTCGTCCAGGGCCGCAATCAGAAGTATATCTTCCGGCCCCAGCCCATGGGCTCCCAGTGGGGCAACAGCTCGGTCGACTACCTCAAGGACAACCTGGACAAGCTGGGAGCCAAGAGCCCCGGCGACCTGCGCCTGGCCGTGATCTACGAGGACGGCCCCTACGGGACCAGCGTCCAGGTGGCCAACATGGCCCGGGCCAAGAAGTACGGCATGAACGTCGTGCTCCAAGAGGGCTACAACCACAAGGCCAAGGACCTCTCCTCCCTTATCCTCAAGCTCAAGGCCTCCAAGCAGGACGTCATCCTCCACACCGGCTACTATCCGGACATCGTCCTCCTGCTCAGGCAGGCCCGGGAGCTGGGCCTGAACACCAAGGCCCTCATCGGCCACGGGGCCGGCTACGCCAACTTCCCCAACCTCCAGAAACAGCTGGGCCCGGTGCTGACCCAGTACATCCACAACGTGGACCCGGCCCCGGCCCAGAACTTCGACCTGAGCAAGTTCCCGCCGGACATCGCCGACGCCATCAAGGAGTTCCTGAAGCGCTACAACGAGAAGTACAAGGAGCCCTCGCCGGCGGCCCACGCCACCATGGGCTTCGCCCACGCCTGGATGCTCCTCAAGACCCTGGACTACACCGTGGAGAAGTTCGGCCAGCCCACGCCGGACAACATCCGCAAGGCCGCCCTGGAGTTGAAAATTCCCGAGGGCGCTTCCCCGGCCGGCTACGGCATGGACTTCGCGCCGCCCGAGCACGAGTTCGCCGGCCAGAACCTGATCTCCTATCCGGTGGTCACCCAGTGGGTCAAGGAGAAGGTCGAGATCGTCTGGCCTTCGGCCATGGCCAGCCTCGGGGCCAAGCTGCCCATGCCGGCTGATTCACCGCTGGCGGCCAAGTGAGCGGCTGAGCTTCGTTGACAGCGCGGGGGCCCTGGCCGCGGGGCCGGAGGCCCCCGCAGAGAAACGCTCTCCAGATAGGGGATGACCCAGGCATGGCCGCCCCGGAAATACTCAAGGTCGTCTCGGCCTCCAAGGACTTCGGACAGTTCCGGGCCCTCAGCGAGGTCGACTTCACGGTTCAACCGGGGGCCTTCTGCGGCTTGATCGGGCCCAACGGCTCGGGCAAGACGACCTTTTTCAACGTCATCTCTGGCGTCTTCCCGGCCACCACCGGCCAGGTCCGCTACAAGGGCCAGGACATCACCCACTGGACCCCGGACCGGATCTGCCAGGCCGGCATCGCCCGGACGTTTCAGATCCCCCGGCCCTTCACCGAGATGACCGTGGTCGAGAACGTCATGGTCGGGGTCCTCTTCGGCAAGAGCGGCCGGCGTTTCTCCGAGGCCCGGGCCAGGGAGGAAGCCCGCCTGTGGCTGGACTTCGTGGGCCTGGCCGCCGAACGGGGGACCATGCCCCAGGAGCTGACCGCCGGCAACCTGAGACGCCTGGAGATGGCCAGGGTTCTGGCCACCAAGCCCGAGATCTTCCTGGCCGACGAGATCATGTCCGGGCTCAACCGGGAAGAGATCCGGCAGACCTCCGGGGTGCTCAAGAAGATCCACCAGGAACTGGGCATGACCATCGTCTGGATCGAGCACATCATGAGCGCCCTGATGAACCTGGTGGAACGGGTGACCGTCCTGGATTACGGCCAGGTCATCGCCGAGGGCTCGCCCGGCCAGATCGCGGCCGACGAGAAGGTCATCGAGGCCTACCTGGGCAAGGAAGAGGACTAGCCGGAGCGCGAATGCTCGAAGTCGAAAACATCAGCGTCTACTACGGTGAGTTTCAGGCTCTCTTCGGCCTGAGCATGAGCGTCGGAGAGCAGGAGACGGTCATCACCGTCGGCCCCAACGGGGCGGGCAAGAGCACCCTGCTCAAGGCCATCTCCGGGCTCCGGCCGGCCAAGGCCGGCCGGATAATCTTCCTGGGACAGGCCATCGACCGGCTCCAGCCCCACCGGATCGTCGATCTGGGTCTGGTCTACGTCCGGGAGAGCGGGCAGGTCTTCCCCCAGCTGAGCGTGCTGGAGAACCTCAAGATCGGCTCCTATCTCCGGCGGTCCCGGCCCGGTTTCAAGCGGGCCCTGGAAGAGGTCTACGGCCTCTTCCCCCGCCTCAAGGAGAGACGGGACCAGGTGGCCGACACCCTCAGCGGCGGCGAGAGGCAGATGCTGGCCATCGCCCGCTCGCTCATGTCCCAGCCGAAGATGATTCTCCTGGACGAGCCCTCCGGGGGGCTGGCCCCGCTGATCGTGACCCTCCTGTTCGAGTTCGTGGCCCAGATCAAGGCCCAGGGCTACTCCATCCTCATGGTCGAGCAGAACGTCAAGAAAGCGCTCAAGCTCTGCGACCGGGCCTATCTGCTCGAATCGGGGCGAGTCAGGCTGGAGGGGGACCGGGAGTCCTTCTCCCAGGAGGAATACATCCGGCAGGCCTATCTGGGGATCTGAAGCATGTCCATCCTGATCATGAACGCCCTGGTCAACGGCATCCTGCTGGGCGGAGTCCTGGCCCTGCTGGCCTTCGGGATGAACCTGATCTTCGGCGTGGTCAAGGTCATCCACATGGCCTACGGCCAGTCGGTCATGCTGGGCATGTACGCCGTCTACACCCTGAGCGGGATCTACAACCTGCCCCTCCTGGTCTCGGCGGCGGCGGCCATCGTGATCATGGCCGTCTTCGGCGCCCTGCTCCAGGTGGTGGTCATCCAGAGGCTCCTCCAGGCCAACCGCCTCAATCAGCTCCTGGCCCTGGCCGGGCTGATCATCGTCTTCGAGAACTTCGCCCAGGTGGTCTGGGGGGCTGACCTGCGGGGCATCCAGGTCTTCATGCCGGTCCTGAGCGTGGGCAACGTCTTCATCAAGACCTCCAACCTGGTCGCCTTTGTCGGGGCCCTGGTCGTCCTGGGGCTCCTGCACTTCTTCCTCCAGAGGACCTACCTGGGCCTGGCCATCAGGGCCATCGCCCAGGATCTGCCCGGCGCCTGGCTGATGGGCATCAGCCCCCGGACCATCTACCTGGTCACCCTGGCCGTGGGCGGGGGGCTGACCGGGGTGATCGCCGCCTTCTTTTCGCCCATCTACTCGGTCCACCCTCACTTCGGTGGCTCCTTCACCATGATGGCCTTCATCATCGTCGTCCTGGGCGGGATGGGCAACCTCCTGGGCGGCTTCATCGGCGCCTTCATCATCGGCATCGTCACCTCCCTGGCCGCGGTCCTGACCTCGACCGAGATCGCCGAGATCATCGCCCTGGTCATCTTCATCGGCGTGGTCCTGGTCAGGCCCCAGGGGCTGCTGGGCGTCAAACAACACAGATAGAGGGGCGGGCGCGTGAAGCGGGCAGTCATCGTTCTCATCTTCGGGCTGATCGCGGTCTTTCCCGCCCTGGGACCGTCGTCCTATGTCCTCCACATCGCCACCCTGATCTTCATCTGGGCCTTCATCGCCACGGCCTGGTCCTACATGGGCCGCTTCGGCCTGGTCTCCCTGGGGCACGGTGCTTTCCTGGGACTGGGGGCCTACACGGCCGGGCTCCTGTTCAACTCCCTGGGCCTGACGCCCTGGCTGGGCATGATCCTGGGCGCCCTGATCGCGGTCGGCCTGGCCGTGATCATCGGCTTCGCCTGCTTCAGATTCGGGGTCATCGGCGACTACTTCGCCCTCCTGACCCTGGCCCTGGGCGAGATCGTGACCCTGCTCCTGGTCGCCTTCAGGGAGTACACCGGCGGCTCCCTGGGCTTCACCCTCAAACGGGTCGAGCCCTCCCTGCTGTACATGCGCTTCGACGACAAGGTCCACTTCTATTACCTGGCCCTGGCCTTTCTGGGCGCGGCCCTGGTGCTCTGGAAGCTGATTGACCGCTCCAAGATGCAGAAGGCCCTGCGGGCCATCGGCGAGGACGAGGTGGCCGCCTCGACCCTGGGCATCCCCATCGTCCGCTACAAGCTCTACATCACCATGGTCAGCGCCTTTGTCACGGCCATCGGCGGTGTGCTCTACGCCCAGTACGTGACCTACTTGAACCCCCACACCCTGGCCGGGGTGGCCCCCTCGCTGGACATCGCCTTCAAGGCCATCCTGGGCGGCATGTTCCATCTCTGGGGGCCGAGCATCGGCACCGCCCTGATCGTGGTCCTGGAGGAGTACATCCGGGTGGCCTACGGGACCAGATTCGTAGGCATCTCGCAGATCGCCTACGGCGTTGCCCTGGTGGTCCTGATCATGTTCCTGCCCAAGGGGATCTACGGCAGCCTCGAGGCTTACTTCCGCAAGCTGCGCCGCCGCTCCTGATTTAGCCCCGATCCCCCGGCCGGCCTTCCGGCCGAAGGGAAAGGGCATTCATTGAACCACAAGGAGGTCCCAATTCATGTCCAGTCTGATCCAGGACAAGGCCCACGTCTTCTATTCGCCCCACAAGATCGTCTTCGGCCTGGGCGCGGCCAAGAACGTGGGCCAGGAAGCCCGTCTCCTGGGCGCCAAGAGAGTCATGATCGTCACCGATCCCGGCGTGGCCGGGGCTGACCTGGTCCAGCCCATCAGCGCCTCCCTGGAGCAAGCCGGCCTGGCCACCTCGCTCTACGCCAAGGTCGAGCCCGAGCCGCCGGCCCGGGTCATCGACGAAGCCTCGGCCCAGTTCAAGGCCCAGGATTGCGACCTGGTCATCGGCCTGGGCGGCGGCAGCTCCCTGGACGTGGCCAAGGGCGTCTCGGTCGTGGCCGCCAACGGGGGCAGCGTGCTCGACTACTGCGGCTTTGACCTGGTCAAGAAACCCGGCGCCCCCAAGATTCTGATCCCGACCACGGCCGGCACCGGCTCGGAGGTAACCCGGGTCTTTGTCCTGACCGACGAGGCCCAGCAGGCCAAGAAGGCCGTCTACAGCTTCTTCACCCTGCCCGAGGTGGCCCTGGTCGATCCGGCCCTGACCCTGACCATGCCGCCCCAGGTCACGGCCGACACCGGGGTGGACGCCCTGGTCCACGCCATCGAGACTTACGTCTCCTCCAACGCCACGCCCTTCTCGGACACCCTGGCCGAGAAGGCCATCAGCCTGATCGCCCGCTGGCTGCCCCTGGCCTGGGCCAAGGGCTCGAACCTGGAGGCCCGCTACCACATGTCCCTGGCCGCGACCACCTCCGGCCTGGCCTTTGGCAGCGGCGGGCTGGGCGCGGTCCACGCCCTGGCCTACGTCCTGGGGACCGACTACCACCTCTCCCACGGCCGCTCCAACGCCATCATGCTGCCCCACGTGATGAGGTTCAACCTCCCGGGCAATCCGGAGAAATTCGCCGACATCGCCGCATTCATGGACCAGGACGTCGAGGACCTCCCGGTCATGGAGGCGGCCGAGGCGGGCGTCCAGGCGGTCGAGGAACTCCTGGAGACGATCAAGCTGCCCTATCGCCTGCGCGACTACGACATTCCCGAGGCCGATCTGCCCAAGATGGTCGAGGGAGCCATGAAACAGACCCGCCTCTTCGTCACCAACCCCAGGGACCTGGGTCCGGAGGACATCCGCGAGATCTACGAAGGGGCCAGGTGAGGGGAGCCGGCCGAGGATAACAGGGCCGCCTCCAGGGCGGCCTGGGCTTTGATGTTGGAGAGCAGGGGGCCGCAACCAGCCGGCCGGTCAGGGCGCGGCCCTTGTCGATCTTGGCGTTGACGAAATCCCCGGGCCAAACCTGGCCCTGGCCAAGGCCAGGGCCAGTAATACTGCCGCTTCGTGGCTGGGCCGCTAGCCCAGCTTGCGCTGGACGGCCTGGCCGAACTCGGTGGTCGTGGCCCGGCCGCCCTGATCCTGGGTCAGATGCTTTCCCTCCCGGTACACGGCCGCCACGGCCGCTTCCAGGGCCCTGGCCGCGTCGGTCATGCCGAAGTGGTCGAGCATCATCATGGCCGAGAGGATCATGGCCGTGGGGTTGATCACGTTCTTGCCGGCGTATTTGGGCGCCGAGCCGTGGACCGGCTCGAAGTAGGGGGTCTGTCCGCCCAGGCAGGCGCTGGCGGCCAGGCCCAGCCCCCCGACCAGTTCCGCGGCCTCATCCGAGAGGATGTCACCGAACATGTTCGAGGTGACTATTACGTCCATGTCTCTGGAATATCTGAGAATTCTCCGGCAAGTGTCGTCGATGTAGTAGTGCTCGTAAGCAAGGCCGGGATGTAACTTGACCTCGGCCTCGGCCGCCCGCTGAAAGATGCCGCAGGACTGGTGCAGAACATTGGACTTGGTCACGCAGGTCAGCTTGCCCGGCCGGCCGGTCATCTTCCGCTGCTCGGTGAAGTCGCAGGCGAACTTCATCATCCGCCTGGCCCCGGCCTCGGTGATGATCCTGATGGCGAAAGCGCCCTCGCCGTAATCGCTGAAGCGCCTGCCCAGACAGGCGTCGGTCCATTCGGGCCACCTTTCGGCCAACTGGGCAATGGCCCCCTCGCGGCCCCAGGGGTAAAAGCCCTCGCTGTTCTCGCGGAGGATGACGAAATCGATGCCTTCGGCGCTCTTGAGAGGGGTCTGGGCGCCGGGATAATACTTGACCGGCCTGATGTTGACGAAGTTGTCCATCTTCCATCTCAGGAAGACCAGAATGGGTAGGCTGGCGCTGGCCGCGGCCCCGAAGAGGACCGCGTCGGCTTCGAGGCAGAGCTTCCTGGTCTCCTCGGGCAGGGCGGAGCCGAATTCCTGGATCGCGGACTCGCCGCCCGGCGGCTTGAGGATCTCTAGGCCCAAGCCCATGCTCTCCAGGATTCCGCAGGCCACCTCAGTCACCTCCGGGCCCACGCCATCGCCACCCAAGGCCACTATCTTCTTGCTCATCTGCACTTTCTCCTGACTCTAGGAAATCGCTTCATTCTCATGGGGGTAGGGGAGGACAGAGCACTGTTGGGGGAGGTCATTCAAGTTCCAACTGGTGCACCGATCTAACTGACGATTAACAGGCTGTCACGGATCATCCGCCGCAGCTCTTCCGAAACTCCTCAAAGGAAGGGAAGGCCGGCATCTCGAATTTCCGCTCGAATTGCCCTGGCTCAAAGGGATAACTTCCGTACAACTTAGCAGCGTGCACGGCTCCGTGAACGTTTTCGGGAGGAGTGTCCTTGGTGATCTCATTCAAGAACAACAGCAAGCGGCCATTCTCTCCGGCCGCTTGGATGTATTTCTTCACCCGCTCAGCAATTTTTTCGACAGGCCCCGAGGAAACCAGGGTGGCCTCGATGCCGAGCATGAGCGGCATGTCGTTGTCGTCAGCATATTTTCGGAAAGTCTCGATTCCGACCGTCTCCGGGTCAGGATCCAAGGCCAGGTAATACCCCGGTTTAGCCGCGTCACGTTTCAAATTCATGAAGTGGGCCAGCTTCTCCGGCCTGTTTTTTTCAAATCGCTCGCCCCACCAGCCCCGGGCGCTGACGTTACCTATTTTTTCTCGGAGTCTCAGGACATAGGCGTGGGCGAATTTTTCAATAATATCAGGATTGGTGATGGGCAGTGAAGCGTACGCGTCCGCGCCCATGGCGTTCGATTCGCCGCCGGTCACCCTTCTCTGTTCATAGATCCAGGGCGCCAGTACCTCGTCCGTGAGAAAAGTAAAGAGCCGGTGATAAAACCCGGGATTCATCATAATGCCGAGGATCAATTCCTGGAGCCCGCAGAGGTTGGCCGCAAGACTGAAAGGGGCGCAGTAGCGCACGCCTGGGAAGAAACCCGCGTCAAGGGCGCGTTTCTTCAACTCCAACACGAAAGGCATTCTTCCGGATTTCTTGGGGTCGGGCGGGACTAGTCGATCCAGATCAGCGGGTCCCTTGATCAGATGGTTCTTGTGATTAATCTCCGGGGCCAGGTTGTCAAACCAGGTGAGCTCTTGACCGAGTGCCTCGGCCTCGATGTTGTACAAGTCATAATATTCGGTCCCAGGAAAATCCAATTCAAAATAGTCTGATACCATAAGTTGGTTTTCAAAAAAAATCCCGGCGTTGTGATAGTACTCCTTCGCGTTATAGCCGCTGAATTTCCTCGCTCCTTCGTTCATCTGGGCGAGAAGGGGAACCCGGTCCGCCATCCCTTTGGACGCGGTTCCGATCCTGGCGATACCTTTCTGCATCCTTGCTGAAATTGCCATCACTACCTCTCTGTATCCCACAAGGCGTCATCTGCTTTTTAACGCCATTTTTGTCGGTTAATGTTTTTATCTTAGCATTCCCGGAAGATACAAGACGAGCTGGGGGAAGAGTATCAACAGACCCAAGGTTATGAACTCAAGGATAATGAACCGCGATGCTCCTCGAAATATGTCCGCCAGATCGATATTCTTGGCGATGCCGCTGATGACATACACGTTCAGTCCCACCGGCGGCGTGATGAGGCCGATCTCGCACATCTTTATCATGAGTATCCCGAACCAGATGCCGCTGAAGTTGAGCGCTTGAATGATGGGAAAGACGATCGGAAGGGTAATGAGCATAATGGAGACGGTGTCCAAGAACATTCCCAGGGGAATGTAGATAAACAGGACCAGGCCGAGCAGCGTGTACGGGGAGACATCCAAGGAGGTCATAAAGGTGGTCACGTTGTGGGGAATTCGCGCCAAGGAAAGAAACGTGGTGAAAAACGTGGCCCCCAGCATGATGATGAAGACCATGGAAGTGACCGTTCCGGCCAGCTCCAAGGCCCGCGGCATTACTTTAAAGCTGTTTTTGCCGTGGCGCAGCAGGAGCAGGATAAAAGCGCAGAACGCCCCGTTTGCCGCGGCCTCGGTTACGGTGCAGACACCCGAATAGATGCCTCCGATGACAACGCCGATGATCAAGAGAAACCGCCAGGCCTTGGGAAGGGCCCTCAGCTTTTCCCTGAGCGAAGACACCTCGCCCAATGGAGCCAGCCGGGGATTCATCATCACCATCACCACGATCCCCAGTGAAAAAACAACGATGGTCATGATTCCCGGAATGATCCCGCCGATCAGGAGCGCGCCGATCGATTGCTCGGTGATAAAGCCGTACAACACCAGGGGGACGCTGGGGGGGATCATGATACCCAGTAGACCGCCCGCGGCCACGGAGCCTGTGGCCAGTTTCGAGTCATAGCCGTGCTTTTCCATCTCGGGAATGGCTATGGAACCCATGGTCGCGGCGGTGGCCACGCTCACTCCGGAAGTCGCAGCGAAAAAGCCGCAACCGATAATGGTTCCGATGGCGAGACCGCCGGGCAAGCGCCCGAAGAATTTATTCCCGATATCGTAGGCGTCGGTGCTTATGTCCGCGTATAGGGCGAGTTGCCCGGCCAGGACAAAAAGCGGAACACAAATGAACACCCAGGAAGCGGTGCTCTCGTAGGGTATGGAAAAAAGCAACCCTAACGCGCAATCGAGGCCTTGCAGCGCAATCACACCGCCGAGCCCCACGAAGGCCAAGGCAAAGGCAACCGGCATCCGCATGCAGATCAGGAAAAGCAGCGCCAGAATGGCTATGATACTAACGACAGTGGTGTACATCTTTACCTATCTCGCGGCCCGTCAAGTTGCCGCGCTCTTTTTGAAAGAATCACACACCCATTGCCCTATGAGCCTTGATCCAGCCTTCCGGATCGAATCAGAACGATACTCTGCAAGATCTCTGAGATCAGCTCGCAACACAGCGTAGCGGCTCCCAAGGCGATCGTGGCCTTGCCTGGCCACAAGGGGAAACGAACAGCGCCCTGCCGGAAATCGCCTATTTCCCACGCTTCATACGCGGACATTATCGATTGATAGGTTAGTGCGGCAATCACGAAAAATGCTAGGATCAAACCGACAACCGTAATGATTTCTTGGCGCCGAGGCGACAGTTTTTTAATAAAAAGCTCAACAAACACATGTTCCTTTCTTACCTGCGTCCAAGAAAGGCAAAGAAATATAACCGCGACAATGAAAGCCTCGTTCAGCTCGATTACCCCGACTATTGGAAAATTAATCAAGGACCTCAGGAAGCCGTCCAAAACCGTGCTGAACATCATTATCAAAAGAATTACGCTAGAAAAGTACAGCAACATTTTGGAGAACCATCTGACAGCGCTGGCGTATGCCTCTAATGCTCTCATGTATCTTTAAGCCCTTAATAGGATCTTGAGACTTTTTTGGAAGGAGTTCATTGCACCAGCCTCACTATGCTGGGGCAGCACGGACTCGGTTTTTATCTCAAACGGCGAGCGTACCCGCCCAGAACTGCTTGAATTCTGGGCGGATACGACTTGAGCCTGTCCTTACTTTATCTCGCCGCTCGCCCGCATCTGTTTGTATTGTTCGAAGGGGCTGACAAACTTGGAATTTGCTTCGTATTCCGGAAGGAGTTCCCTGAATTTCTTTACGCACTCCTCGACATCCACGTTGTTCTTCTTCATGGTTGCCTTCCAGTTGTCCCACAGAGCCGGAGTGACTTTCTCCTTCCAGCGCTTCATCTCTTGATCCGAGAGCGGAGAGAGTTTTGCGCCCATCTCAATCGCGCTCTTTACCGACACCTTGTTCTTGGACATCGCGATATCAAGGGTCTTGATGGGGAAGTCCTGGCCCAGCTCATCTATGACCCTTTTGATGTCAGCAGGCAACTGGTCATAGAGCTTTTTGTTGATAACCGTGGCCAGGGTGATGTAGATGCCTACGCCGGGATCGGTGATGTAGGCTCCCACCTCGGGCATCCGCATGCTGATGGCCCAGTCAAAGGCGGCGCCACAGACGCCATCGATAACGCCTCGTTCCATGGCGCTGTATATCTCCGTCCCGGGCAAAGACAACGGTACGGCGCCGAGAAGCTTTATGGCCTCGCTGATCAGGCCCAATCCCCTGATTCTCAATCCTTGGATGTCTTCAAGGGAATTGACCTGCTTCTTGTTGATCAACACCGAGCTGTAGCTGTTGTGGAAGTGGGTGACATGCATGCCCCACCGCTCCCATTCATCCCTGAAAGGCTTGTAGGTCTTGTAGAGCTTGGTGCAGGCCATTGCTTGGGCGTCGGGCTTATCCGTAATGTAAATAAGCTCCGTGCTTGAAGAAAGCGGCAGCTTGCCGTGGAAATAGGCCACCGGCACGAAAGACAGGTGGGCTATGTTTCTGGACACCGCATCGATGGACTCGCCGACTTTGACCAGTGACTGGGCCCAGTAAAATTGAATCTTGACCCGGCCGGCGGTTCTCTTTTCCAACTCCTGAGCCCACCAGGTGAGCTCTTTGCCGATGATTGTGGTATCAGCCGCGTAGGTATTAAATTTCAAGATTAATGGTTTATCTTTTGTTGGATTCAGAGTTTTCGCGCCTACCGTATTCGCGCACAAAAAAAGCGCCAATACGGCTACGATCAGGATGTAGTGTTTTTTATTCATCAAGCACTGACTTAGCCTCATGATCCCCTCCTTTGGCAGCACAAGAGCAACCCCGTTCAACCTTTACCCGCTAAAGCAGGTGAATTGCAGTTACGGCTGAAAGCCGGACGTTTCAGCTGAAGCCGATTACTAGACAGCGATTTTAAATGCATCCTTTGACGGTGCGGCCTCCTGTTGTTCTGTGTCAACCCACGTCATTCTTTTCAGTCACACGGGCAACCGGTTCGAGGAAGCAAGCGAAAGACCAGAGGTGCCTGCCCCGGCAACGCCGGATTTTCTTTCTTGACGGAGAGTAACCCCTGCTAAGATCTTGATTCCAATAGGTTAGCCGTGTTCTTCAAGTATTTTGCCTCGGCTTTGTATGTTGGCATACAAAGATACATCCGTCAAGTGGATTTTCGAATGCCTATAAATAGCTGAGACAACTGGTATATCGCTGTTTATAAAGCCCTTTAGGAGGAGAAGTGTTAACTCCGCCCGCGGCCAAGGAACTGTCACAGGGTTCCCTTGTGACCCCAATAAAAGGTTCTTTAGCTGGAGGTTGACTTGAGCAAGCTCTGCCTGACCGACGGCCTGGCCCCCTGGCGGCCGTCCGGAAGGGTTGACATAACCGGTTTCCAGGAAGAGTCTTGCCCGGAGGGGGGATCCCTTTCCCGAAGGATGGGCCATTGTAAACGATCCCGGCCGGACTGCCCTTGGCCGGGGATAGGGGCCGAATTCCAAGGAGAGACGAAGATGGGTCTGTTCTGCATCGATCCGGACAAGTGCCAGCGCGATTACATCTGCGTGGATGAATGCCCCATGGGTCTCTTCCTGAGGTCCGGCCGGGGCGATCCGCCCGTGGAGGCCGAGGGGGCCGAGGAACTCTGCCTGGACTGCGGCCACTGCCTGGCCGTCTGCCCCCACCAGGCCATCAGTCTCAGGGGCCGATCCGCGGCCGGCCTGCCGCGCCTGGAGAGCTTCCCCGGGATCGGGCCGGAGCAGATGGCGGGCCTGGTCAAGGGCCGCCGCTCCATCAGGGCCTATCGCAAGAAAAGAGTCCCCCGGGCCACCCTGAACCGGCTCATCGACCTGGCCCGCTACGCCCCCTCGGGCAGCAACACCCAGCCGGTCCATTTCCTGATCGTGGAAAAGGCCGAGCAGGTCCAGGCCCTGGCCGCCCTGGTCACGGGCTGGTTCCGCCAGACCATCGAGCGGCAGCCAGAACTGGCCGGGCAGCTGCACCTGGACAAGGTGGTCGAGCGCTGGGAGTCAGGCTGCGACTGCATCCTGCGCCGGGCCCCGCACCTCATCGCCGCCCACGGACCCAAAGATCTGCGGACCACCCAGACGGCCTGCCTGATCGCCTTGACCTACCTGGAACTGGCCGCCCCGACCTTCGGCCTGGGGACCTGCTGGGCCGGCTACTTCATGACGGCCGCGGCCAATTACGCACCCCTCCAGGAGGCCCTGGCTCTGCCCCAGGGACACCAGTGCTTCGCCGCCCTGATGATCGGCTGGCCCAAGCACGGCTACGTCAGGGTGCCGGAGAGGAAGCCGGCCCGGGTGGAGTGGCGGTAGAGGCAAGCCGGCCCGAGGGCTAGTTCGACCAGCGCCGCCCGCTCAAGCCCGGCGGGAAAAGGTGACGCCCGGGTGAGAGTTGCCCCTGACGGCCAGACCCTCGTCCTCCAGGTACTTGAGGTGGGCCACCGCCTCCCCGGCGGCGAACCACTTTTGAGTCACCGGGAAGCGCTCCCAGTCGCGGCCGATGTCCCAGGTCATCCGCGAGGCCACGGTGAACGGATCCAGGCCCCGGCTGCCCAGGAGGCCCAGGACCTCGTCCAGCCTCTGGCGGTGGTGGCGACGCAGGGTTTCGATCCGGCCGCGCAAGTCTCGGATCAGCCGCCGGTGACCGGGCAGAACCAGGTCGACCTCCAGGCCGGCCACCCTGTCCAGGCTGGCCAGGTACTCGGCCAGGGGGTTTTCCTCCCCGTTCCAGAGCTGGATGTGGGGGCTGATGTCCTCTAGGACGTGGTCCCCGGCGATGAGCAGCTTCCGCGCGGGTTCAAAAAGGCAGGTGTGGCCCGGGCTGTGGCCCGGGGTGGCCAGGCAGGTGAACGAGAACCCGCCCGCCCTGATCAGGTCGTTGTCCTCCACCAGGCTGAAGTCGACCAGCCGGTAGTCGCGGCCGTGCTTCCAGGACGGATGCTGCTCGACCAGGGTCTTCATCTCCTGAGGCGGAAAGCCGCACTGGCCGGCGTAATCGACCATGGCCTCCCAGCGGCCCGGCTCCTTGAGGCGCGAGGCGTCGGGCCGGTTGAGGTAGACCTTGGCCCCGGGCGCGACCAGCCTGGCGACCAGGCCGAGGTGGTCGGAGTGGAAGTGGGTGATGAAGAAGTCGGTCTCTTCCGGGCGGAAACCAAGCTCGCCAAAGGCCTGGTTCATGGCCTCCAGGCAGGCCGGGTGGTTCAGACCGGTGTCCACGACCAGACTGCGGGGCTTGCCCCTGATGAAGTATGAGTTCAAGACTTTGAGGGGGCTGTCGGGCAGGGGGACTTTTACCCGATAGAGATTGTCAACTATTTCTTCAATCATATTAACCCCTAAGCCCAGACCATGGGTCAGGCGGTGATTCTATACCCTCCCGGCCGGGGAGGCAAGGGGGGCAGGGGCTGGACAGGGCAGCTTCTACGAATTGGGTCGGGTCAGGGCATATTGGCAGGCCGGAAGTATGAGCCTGTTATACTGTCCAGAAATATTCCCATTGCCCCCTTCCACTTTCCGAAAACACGGCGGAGCCTAGGACTTTCTTACGAAATATCGAAGTCTCAACCCAGCCAACTCGACCGGTTGAAATGCCTGAGGCAAGGACCGGAATGGATAGAAATAACCTATCATAGAAACAAAATTAGATATGCATTATGATGTATCTTTTTATAATAATTAGTTACTATATAAATACCAGCCGGAAGTCGTCGGTATATTCTACTTGACTCAGTTCAGCTGCGCATAAGAGGATGAATGATAATCAGGCAATCCAAGAAGAGCCTTGGTCCGTAGAAACGGCCGCGAAACCGATAACCTGAATATCAGTGGTCTTGGTTTTCTTGTTTTCCTGTCTCAGCTGTTGTCCTGTTTTCTTTTGAGATGGGCGAGGGTGTCGCATGATTCGGTGCAATTAACTCGCTACCACCAAAAGGAGAACAGAGGTGTCCTTCGGAAAAAGTTTGATCAGTTTTTTAGTCGGTTTGTCCTTTCTCTTTTTAATTGCCGGCGTGGCGCCGGCTGAACAGACTACCGTCAGTATCCCCGGGGATCAATTATGGACAAATACCGGCGTCAGCCTCACCATTGGCGACGCATATTCCGTCACGGCCAGCGGGACCATTTGCCACACCGATCCTTGCACCGAGAACATCGGCCCGGATGGCACTGGGCCAGTCTGTAATTACTGCTACTTATCATCAGCGCCCAAAGCAGCCCTTATAGGTCGAGTTGGAACTGGAGGCGCGTCCTTTCTGGTGGGGAGTAACTTCAGCGGCACGGCTTCGTCCAGCGGGACTCTCTATCTCGGAGTCAACGAAAGTTACGGCGTCACCTGCGGGGGCGGCCTTGAACTTTGTGACAACTCCGGATCATGGACGGCGGTGATAGTTACACCTGACCCGGTTCCTGCGGTTATTCAGGTGGATATCGATATCAGGCCATATAGCGAACAAAACTGCATTTGCCTTAACGGACGCGGATTAATTCCGGTGGCCATTTTTGGATCGGCCGAACTGAACGTCCGGCGGATCAACACTTCTACTTTGACCTTAGCCGGGATGTCCGTTGCCACCTGGGGCAGGAGGAGAATTCCTCGATGCTCACTGATGGACATAAACCGCGACGGCATTTTGGATCTGTACTGTATGTTTAATAACCAGCCAGCAAACTGGTCTCCCGTGGGATCAACGGCAACTCTGCGAGGGCGGTTGTGGAACGGGACCACCCGCATTGAAGGATCTGATCAGTTTTGTCTGATTGGAGCATGGTTGACCCTGAGCCTGAACCGGAGCGGAGATGGGACCGGCCGGATCAGAGTCAACAACGTTGTTCGTAATCTGCCGGCGGTTTTGAGAGTAAGACGCGACTCTGAAGTTACGCTGTTGGCCATGCCCGGAACGGATTCGACCTTTGTCCAGTGGACCGGTGACCTATCGGGAAGCAGCAACCCCGCGACGATAGAGATGGACCAGAACAAGTCAATAACGGCCGAATTCGCTCATAGCTCGCCTTGCGGTTTCAATTCCCAGTTCACCTCCGATTCAAGCGGCTGGGTGCCCGGGAAAGGCACCTGGTACGTCGCCAACGGCTATTACACTACGATCGTGCCGCCTTGGGCTTCTGGTGACGCCGGTTGTTTCGCCCACTACGACGCCTCTTACACAGATTTCACCTTTGAGACCAGGATGCGGTCGCTCGATCAGGCTCCCAACGGTCATATTGGCATCTATTTCAGAGGCGATCCGGCGCCCCATAGCGGCGACCCCAACCGCTGGGAATCCGGTTACGTGTTCCAGATCCAGCAGGCCCGACCCGACGAGGGATACTGTTTGCTTAAATATGACGGTCCCGACAGCAACTCTGTCTGGATCGTTCCCTGGCAGGTTGATGAACTCAATTTGATAAACGCCAACGACTGGAATACACTCAAGGTCGTTGTCGTGGGGGAATCGATCACCTGTTACCTCAACGACGTTCAGGTGATTTCGGTGACAGATTCGAGTCTGGCTTCGGGATACGCAGGTCTCAAGGCGGGATCAACGGTCGGTCAGTCGGCTACCTTTGAAGTCGATTGGGCCGTGCTGACCTGTAACGGCGACTGAGGTTGGTTATACCGAGACGAAGACTTGAACGCAGCCAAAAGGGCTTGGGTCTTATCAGACCCAAGCCCTGGTTTTTTCTGGCAGTCCCAACGGGACTCGAATCCGTGTCCCAGGCGTGAGGGACAATGGACAGGGTAGGGGGCCTATCCGGGAAACCTCGCCACCTTCAGAGGAGCGGCTGCGGACGTTGCGGCGAGCGGCCCTTTAAGCCGGCCCAGAGCGGCTTGACTTCCTGGAAGACCGGAGCTTTCACAGAGTTTACCATCCAATCGGCCCCCTGAGCACCTGGGCTCCGACCACGACCTTGGGCAGCCAGAGCGAGACCCAAGGCACGTAGGTCGTCAGGAACAAAGTGGGCAGGGCGCCGAAAACCAGGAAGGGGATGAGCGGCTTCAGGGTGCTCTGGAATTTGACATCGCTCACCCGGGCGACAACGAAGAGGTTGGTGGCCATGGGCGGGGTGAAGGTGCCGATGCCGATGTTGACGAAGAGAATCGTGCCCAGATGGATGGGGTCTATGCCCATGGCCGTGGCTGCGGGCATCATCAGAGGAGTCATGATCAGGGTCAGGGTGACCGCATCGAGGAACATGCCGGCGATGAGGAAAATAATGTTGAGAATCAGAAGCATGGCGTACTTGCTCTCGGTCACGTCGGTAAGCCAGTAGGCGATGTCCTGGGGGACGCCTTCCAGAACGAGGACGCGAGTGTAGACCAGGACCATGGACAGGATGATCATCAGCACGCCCAGGGTTCGCGAAGAGATGACAAAGACCTTGAGCACCTCCCTGAGCTTGACCTCGCGGTAGATGAACAGGCCCACCGGCAGGGCGTAGGCGCAGGAGACGGCCCCGGCCTCGGTCGGGGTGAAGACGCCTCCGTAAATGCCGCCCAGGATGATGACCGGCATCAGTAAGGCCGGAATGGCCGCCCAGGTGGTCGACCCCAGGTGGGGCCAGTAAGCGCCCGGCTGCACCTCGGCGGCGACCTTCTCATTGGGCTCGGTCTGCCACTTCTTGCAGATGACGGCGTTGATGACGATGTTGGACACGCCCCAGTAAATGCCCGGCAGAATGGTCGCCAGGAAGACGGCCGCGATGGAGGTGTCGGAGATGACGCCGTAGATTATGCCGAGCATGCTGGGCGGGATCAGGTAGCCCAAGGAGCCCGAGGCGGCGGTCAGAGCGGCCGTGTAGCGCTTGTCGTACCCGTATTGCTCCAGGCGGGGGATCATGATCGAACCGATGGCCGCCACGGTGGCCGTGCCCGAGCCCGTCAGGGCCCCGAAGAACATGGAGGCGACCGGTATGGTTCCGCCGAGGCCGCCCCGGATGCGCGACATCAACGCCCCGGTGAAGGCGATGAGGCGGTTGGCCAAGCCCCCCAGGTTCATGATGTCACCGGCGACCAGGAAAAAGGGAATGGCCATGAGGGCGAATGAGTCCAGGCCCTGGTAGGCCACCGAGGTGATGAACGACGTCTTCATTCCGGTCAGGCCGACGAAAACCAGGGTGCCGCTCAGGAAGCTGAAGGCGATGGGCAGGCCGAGACCGATCAGGGCGAGAATTATCAGAGCACTGATAACTACTTCCATGACTGCTTTCCCCTGAGGTCGTTGATCACTCTGATCGCGGAGTAAACGGTCATCATCAGCGCCCCGATAAACACACAGGCGGTCGGAAGCCACATCGGGAACCTCAGGGCGATGGACCGCTCGCCAGAGGACAGGTTGTAGGCCAGATACTTGGCGCTGAGGATGAAGAAGATGCCGACCGCGATCAGGGTCACGAAGTCTAGAAAAACCCGCACCCCTTTGATGAGCCTCTCGTTCTTGAGGACCATGGGCAGGATGTCGATGGAGATGTGCTCGCCGGTCCTGACCGCCGCTCCGGCAACGAGAAAGCTGATCCAGATCATCAGGTAGCGGGCCATCTCCTCCGCTCCCATGGGGGAGACGTGGAACACGTACCTGAACAGCACCTGGAGGACGACGAGGAGGATCATGCCAATGAGCATCAAGGCGGCCGCGTAGTCCTCGATCTTGTACCAGAAATCAGCCGGTGTTCTGGACTGTTCGCCCAAGGCCATTACCCCTCATTTTGTCGGCGCGACATCCGGGCAGGGGGATGGTGATCGGCCCGGATGCCGCGCCTGGTGGTGTCGGTTCTATCTGACCGATTTGGCCGCCTTCATGACCTGATCGTAGACTTCAGCCCCCACGACTTTCTTGAACTCGGGGGCCAGCTTCTCGGCCACGACGGCGAACTCGGTCAATTGCTCCTCGGTCAGCTGGTTGACCTTGACGCCGAGCTCCTCCAGCTTCTTGACCACGTCTTCGGCGTCCTTGCGATTCTGATCCCGCTCGAATTTGGCCACCTCGGTCGCTGTTTCTTGGACGACCTTCTTCAGATCATCGGGAAGCGAACCGAAGACCTCCTTGCCCATGAGGATCATCTGTGACGACCACTGCCAGTTGATGAAGGAGAAGAATTTGGCGCCCTCGTGGAACTTGTAGGCGTACATGGCCGCCGCCGGGCACTCCAGGCCGTCCACGGTGCCCATGGTCAGGGCCGAGTAGACCTCGCCCCAGCTCAAGGGCGTGGCCACGGCCAGCTCCTTCCAGAAGGCGAAGCAGATGGGCGACTGGTAGACCCTGATCTTGAGGCCGGAGATGTCCTGGGGGTGGTAGATCGACCGGACCTTGTTGGCGCAGCCCCTGAAGCCTCCCTCGCCGATGCCCAGCAGCTTGACCTTGTGCTCGTCCAGCCAGCCGGCGACAACGGGGTAGAGGGGAGAGTCCGGCTGGCAAAGAACCTTGTCTATCTCGGCGGGCGTCCGGGCCAGGTAGGGGATGGCCCAGGAGTCGAACCTCTTGTCAGCGCCGCCCAGCGGATTGATGAAGGCGCATTCGATGTCGCCCCTCTTGAGACCCTCAAACAGCTCCCGTTCGCCTCCCAGAACAGACATGTAGTAGGGCCTGACCTTGATCCGCCCTTTCGAATTCTCCTTGATCAGGTCGCAGAACATCTTCTGAGCCAGACCACCGGCATTGAATACCTTGGCCGTGCTCGGGTCGGCGAAAATGCTCGGCATTTTCCAGGTGTATTCGGCCGCCGAAGCTCCAGCCGCAGCCATCAGAAGAACGGCCGCGCAAGCAATCACCGTGATCGCGAACAATGACTTGGGTTTCATCTTGACTCATCCTCCCTATTTGATCTTGTCGTCCAAGCCCGCTCCCTGCTCATTGAGGGTTTTCCTGAGTTCCAGAGCGTCAACCTTCCGGGGAATGCTCTTCTCCCGCATGGACATCACGCAGGCCAGCCCGGCCGCCTGGCCCTCGGCAAAGCACTGGGCCGTGACCCTCGCCGAGGCCTGAGCCTCGTACTCGGTGGCAATGCAGCGCCCGGCCACGAGGAGGTTGTCCACCTTGAGCGGCACAAGGCAGCGGTAGGGGATCTCGTAGAAATCACCCGCTTCGAGCCAGACTATCTTGACCTGGGTGGCCTCGTGGCGCTCGATGCACCAGGCGTTCTGGACAACCGCATCCTCGAACCTGGCCCCGGAAAGGACGTCCTCGGTGGTCAGGACGTACTCTCCGTCGATCATCCTCGTCTGCCTGATCCCTATCTGCCCGGCGTCCTCGATGTAGGCCGCCTCGAAGCCGGGAATGTATTTTCTCAGGAACTGACCGTAGTTCTGGACCTGTCTCTTGCCCGAGACCTCGGCGTAGGTCAGATCCTCGACGCTCAGACCGTTGAGCCAAGCCCCGTTGCGGCTGACTCGGGTCAGGTTGCACATCACCTCCCCAGGCCTGGGAGTGGGCAGAAAAACGCCGTCAGTCCGGGGCAGATCCAGCTCGCCTCGTTTGGCGACGGCCTCCATCTTTGCCCTCAGGTCCGGGACGGGGGTCCTCATCGCGGTCTCTATGTTGACGTTGCCCATGTGGAAGTTGTGGGACGGGTACTGGGTCTCCCCGTTGCGGCCCAGGCGACAGGGCGCGCCGGCCCTGGCCGCCAGGTCGGCGTCGCCGGTGCAGTCGACAAACATCCTGGCCAGAATGGCTCCCCGGCCGGCCTTGCTCTCAATGACGACCCCCTTGATCGTGTCCTGACCGTCCATGATCACGTCCACGATCAGGGTGTGGAGGAGGAGCTGGACTCCGGCCTCCAGGGCCAGATCCTCGGCGATTATCTTGAACAGAAACGGATCGTAGGTCACCGCCCCGGCGTTGCCGAAGACGTGGGGGCTGCCCAGGCCCTTCCGAGCCTTCAACCTGTCCAGGATCTCGCCCCCGATGCCCTTGACCAGCTGGACCGGCCGGCCGCCGATGTTGATGTGAAAACCGCAGAAGCTGCCCACCCGGGCCGAGGCATGGAGCCCGGTCAGGTAGCCGTAGCGCTCGACAAGGATCACCCGGGCCCCGTTCCGGGCGGCCGAGGCGGCGGCGGCCAGGCCGGCCGATCCACCGCCGGCGACCAGGACATCGCATTCACCGATGACTGGGGTGTCCCGGGCGGGTTCTTTGATCACCTTTTCGGACATAAAAACCACCTCTTGTCCCTCTCAAACCGCTCCCGCCGATCGAGCCCGCGGGCGCCTGGGCTCCTTGTGGTTATCTCTTGCTCTTTTCCTTGCCGTTCTTGTAGATCTCGACGACGCCTCTGTCCCCGTCCACCTTGACCCAGTCCCCGGTCTCGATGAACTCGATCGGGTTCTTGTCCAGGTCGGTGACGCAGGGTACGTCCATGACCAGGGCCGCGAGCACGGTCAAGGCCAGGCCCTTGCGGTAGACCATGGCCACTGGATTGGTCCCGTAAAATTTTGTGAAACCGTAAAAGATCCAGCCGCCTGAGCCCCTCGGCTCGGGAAAGACGAAAACTTTTCCCTTGAGGGGAATGCGGAAGAGGGGGTGGTTGCGCTCCGTGGTCACCCCCCGCTTCTGGTCCACGTTGCCCCAGCCCATCATGGGCACCTTGGAGACCAGGGCCTCGCCCTCGGCCACGCCACCGATCACCTTTCTCCCTTTGAGTACGATCTTTTCGGCCTTCTTACTCATCTTTCCCACCTCTATCCTCGGCGCGGCCCAGGGCCGCCCTGGAAGTACGTCTCGGGACTATCGAGGCTTTTTCTAGGACCACTGGCCTTCCCACTTGCCGGTGACGGCCGCTTCGACGCAGTCCTCCACGGAGCCGTACCAGGCCTGAAGAGGGCGAGGATCGATGAAGCCGGTGATGTAGTAGTTCTGCTTGGCCGAATCGGTGGCGATGACGTCGGCCGGCGGCATGCAGCCCTCCATCATCCCCGGACAGGTGCCCGAAAGCAGGGCCGCCCCGGCCTGGACGAGCGTGTCTCGATAGCCCATCTGCTCGGCCATTTTGAAGGTCCAGGGGTTGGTCATGACCCACATCGGCACCCTGACCTTCCGGCCCTTGAGCAGGCTGACCACCTTTTGAATCTCGATGATGTTGTAATGGGGGCAGCCGAGGTAGACAAAGTCGACGCTTCTTTTCGAGGCGTAGTTGATCTTTTCGTAGACCTTTTTCAGGTCGTTGCGATCGATGGAGTACTTCTCCTTGAACTTCATCGCGGCAACTTCGCCGGGATGGGGTGCCTCCGGCGTCAACCCGGGCACGTGGTACATCCTCACCTGGCCGCCGGTGTTGAGGGTGGAGTTCATCTTGACCAGCTGAGAATAGGTCGGTTTGCCAATGCCGGTGATCACCGGCACCTCGACGCCGATCTTCTCGCCCACGGCCCAGCCGAAGAGGTCGTAGTCCATGTCGGTCTTGAGTTCGACCTGGCACTCAACCAGTCTGGTCGGCTTGCGGTTTTCATCCAGGTGCATGTCGTAGGCCGGAATTTTGCCCAGATAGGCCGCCTCGAAGCAGCCGTCATAGTTGGCCCGGGCTCCCAGGATGGCGTTGACCCAGGGGATGGCCGAACTCTCGCCCCAGGCGCAGTGCTGGCCGGCCGTGGGCAGGAAGGAGCTGATCAGGTAGTAATCACAGGACAGGGCCGGGATCATGCCCATTTGCATGTAGGGCTTCATCCGGGCCAGGTACTCAGCGTGGCAGTCAGGGTCGTTCTGGGGCCAGACGCCGCAATCCTCCCAGCCGTGAACGATGAAGGCCGGCGAGCCGGGTTTGTTGCCGAAGGTGGGCACCTTGAACCTTTCCCCTCGAGCGGCCAGCTCCTTGATCTCGTCTAAGGTGATGGCCGTCTCGGGAAACCAGGAAGCATAGAGGCCGGGGTGAAAGTCCGCTGTTCCGTCGAGGTCGATCAGCCGTTCCGCTCCGGCGGCTTCCCCGTAGCGAACGAGAAAGGTCATGGCCTTTTTCTTGATGTAGCCCTCCTCGCCGTTCAACATTCTTTCTTCTGCCTGGGTGAGACGCATTTTCCGTCCTCCGCTGAGCTTTTTTCGATCTCAAGGCCTTGTTGTGATTATCCAGTCTTGATGCCACCGGCCTTTGGTCGGCCTTTACCTAACCTCCGATTCGAGCACTTGCTGCCAGTCATGGCTTCTTAGGCGGCTCCGGGCCCGTCTTCAGCCGCTCCCCGCTTCAACCCGGCCAGCTTGCCCGTTAGAGACCTGAGAACTCTTTCTATGTTTCTGGCAGCTATAGCGCCCGGTGTACATTGGGGTTAACCCGGATTTAATGCAGAAAATACCCTGAGGCAGAGTCACTCAGCCGCGGCCTGGGCGGAGCGGGGGAAAAAGCTCCAGGCTGGTTGAGGATTACAAGCTGATGAGCCCCTTGCGAATGGCGTACTTGGTCAATTCCGCCGGGGAGCGCATGTCAAGCTTGTTGGTCAGGCTGGAGCGGTGGCTTTCCACCGTCTTTGAGCTGACGCAAAGAATTTGGGCGATCTCCTTGTTGGTGTGACCTTCGGCAATGAGCTGAAGCACCTCTCGCTCCCGGTCGGTGAGCTTCTGGTAGCGCACGTCACCGGTGTCCATCTTGTTAACCTGCCTGATGTACTCGGCTATGACGGTCTTGGATATGGACGGGCTGAGGAATGACTCGCCTTGATAGACCGCCCGGATTGCGGCGATGAGCTCGGTCGGGGCGGTTCTCTTGAGCAGATAGCCGGAGGCGCCTGCCTGGAGCGTCTCGAAGACATACTCCTCGGTAGCGTGCATGGTCAGGATGAGAACCTTGACCTGGGGGAGGGCCTTCTTCAGCCGCCTGGTGGCTTCGAGCCCATTCAGGCTCGGCATGGTCACGTCCATGAGGACCACGTCTGGCTCCGTGGCGGCAGCGATGTCTAGAACCTCCCGTCCGTCCTCGGCTTCGCCGACGACCTCGATCCCTTCTTCCTCTTCGAGAAGAGAACGGATCCCCTTGCGGACAATGGTATGATCGTCGGCTAGAACAACCCTGATCTTGGGCATAATCCCTCAATCTCCCGGGATTGGTATTTCCACTTTAAGATTCGTTCCCTGACCCGGCGCGGAGCGAATCTCGAACCGGCCGCCGAGAAAGCTGACCCTCTCCTGGATGCCCAAGAGCCCCACTCCCCGCTCCGGGGACTCCGAAGCCCTGACCGCCTTAACGTCGAAACCTACGCCATTGTCTTGAATGCTGGCCGCTATCCAGCCGTCTTTCAGGTCCAGATCGATCCGGACCCGGGAAGCCGAGGCGTGCTTGGCCACGTTGTTGAGGGCCTCCTGGATGAGTCGATATAAGACCGTCTCCATCTCCTCGCTGAGAACGCGGGGCGGGACCTGACACTTGAACTCCACTTCGATCAGGGTCCTTTGGGTCCAACGGTTAAGATACCACCTTAACGTGGGGAAAAGACCCAGTTCATCGAGCATCGTCGGCCTGAGGTTCAAGGTCAGATCATGGATGTGATCCGCGACCTGGTCAGCCAGAGATCGAGTCTCGGCCACGATCTGACGCGCGCCGCTGATGGCCGCGACCGAGAGTCTGGTCTCGATCGCGGCCAGGTTGAAGCTGATGGCGGTCAGGGCCTGGCCCATCTCATCGTGAAGCTCTATGGAAATACGTTTGCGCTCGGCCTCTTGGGCTTCGATGATCAAGGCCGACATACGCTGCAGGTCGCGTCGGTGCTTGACCACCTCTTCCAGCAAGCGCGCGTTGTGGAGGGCCACGGCCAGAGAGTCGGCCGCCTCCCGGGCGATGTCGATCTTCTCCTGATCAAAGGAGCGCGCTTCTTCCGCGCCCAGGCTGAGGACGCCTATCGTCCGGCCGTGAACAACGAGGGGGACCGTAAGGCGTGAACCGACCTCCCGCGGGCAAAAAGGATAGGAGGCACCCTGGCCGCCTCCCGCCTTGACCCGGTTGTTGACCACGACTTCGCCCCGGCACATTGCATCGAGCGCGGGCAGGTCAGGCAGGGTGGAGTGTTCCTGGACCTCCGCCGGCACACCGTCGACGACCGCGGCCAGGATCGTTGCCTCCGCCATTCTTTGATCAAATATGGCCACGCAGCCCATGGGGCAGCGAAGCAGCTCGTTCACATACTGTAGCGCCACCTGGACGATGCGCTCCTGGGAGCGGGCCTCGAGGATGGCTCGATCGGTCTCGAGGAAAATCTGCAGGCGCTGGATGTAGAGCTGGAGGGCCTCGTCAATGCGCCGCCTTTTGGCAATCTCCGTCATCAACTGCTCGTTGGCCAGGTAGAGCTCCCGCGTTCTGGCCTCGACCCGGGCCTCGAGATCGTCGTGGGCCTTCTGGAGAGCCTCCTCCATGCGCTTGCGTTCGGTGAAATCCCAGTCCATACCGATGATGCGCGCCGGCCGGCCCCGTTCGTCGCGCTGGAGCTGGCCTCGGCTGTATATGCACCTGAGACTGCCGTCCTTGTGACGGAGGCGGTACTCGATGTCGTGATGCTCGCTCCGGCCCAGATAATAATCGCGGAGCATTTTTCGCACTCGAGGCAGATCTTCACCGTGGATGACGTTCTCAATACCTGACAGCGTCGTCGGCAGTTCCTCGTCCTTGTAGCCGGCCAGAGCCTTTCGTTGGGGAGAGATGTAGATACGGTGGGGCCTGTCGGAGTTGTCGGGGTCGATGTGAATCTCCCAGAGGCCTCCTTGGGAGCCCTGGATGGCGAGATTGAGCCGCTCCTCGCTCTCCTTGAGGGCTTCCATTGTCTGCTTGCGTTCGGTGATATCGGATATAACGGCGTAGGAAAACCTGAAATCGCCCTTTTTATCAAAAATAGGCCTGGGTGAGACAATGACGTGTCTCTTCTTGCCGTTCTTGGTCACAACTATGCACTCGTAAGTTTCGCTCACGCCCTCTTTGCGCCGGCTCCACTCCCTCAGAAAAATGTCAACTCCAGCTTCAATGATGTGCTCGGTTGCCGGCACGCCGAGGATCTCTTCGAGAGTGTACTCCATCATCCGGCAGAACTTCTCGTTGGCGTAAACGAAGCGGGTTTCGGCGTCCAGGATCATGAAGCCTTCGTTCATGGTCTGGAGCAGATCCCGCCACCTGAGCTCACTCTTCCAGATCTCCTCGCCGGCGAAACGAGTCCGCCGGAGTCCTTTCCTGTGCTTCTTGTCATGGATAGCGGGGAGCTCGCGCGTACTCTTGGAGGGCATCAGAAGACCATGCTCAACCGACCTTAGAAAGTACTCAATCAGGCAATTTTCTCAAAATCGCATAGACAACGACTCGTATGCTTGTCACAGCCAAGCCTTTCGGTCAAGTCCTATGTTTGATGGGTTTCGAGTCCTCAGGCAAGGTCTTGGGCCGAGCCCTTGCCGACCTGAAATATTGTGCGGAAGGCAAGTTACGCTTTTCAGCGAGCACCGGCAGCCCATCACGAGGCGGCGGAAGTTCTTGAAGGGGCTTTAACGGAGGGCAGGGGTCAGGGCGTTCGGTCAATAAAAAAGGAGGCTGGGTCCAGATGACCCAGCCTCTATAACCTTGGCCCAGGCCTGCCTGGGCATCATGTACGATGAGGGCCGAGGCGTCGCCCAAAGCCACTCTGAGGCGCTGGAGTGGTACCGGAAGGCGGCTGAGCAGGGTCTTCCCAGGGCTCAGTACATCCTGGGCGTCATGTATTCCGGCGGCGAGGGCGTGGCCCAGAATCACGTCCAGGCCTACCTGTGGTTTGATCTCTGCGCCTCAACAGCCGAGGGTAATCTACGAGAGGCAGCAGTGGAGATGCGCGATCGTGTCTCCGAAAAGATGGCCCCGGCCCGGATCGCCGAGGCCCAGAGGCTGGCCCGGGAGTGGCGGCTGAAAATCAAGGAACTGAAAGCTGAGATTGAGATGTGAGGAGACCTGGACCGAGGCTGGGGGCTTTAATTCACCAGAGGATCTCTAAAAGGCCGTCAACCGCGGAAAGCAAAAGGGCTCAGGCATCGCCGCCTGAGCCCTGGTCTTTTCTGGCAGTCCCAACGGGACTCGAACCCGTGTCTTCGGCGTGAGAGGCCGATATCCTAGACCGCTAGACGATGGGACCGCACCTCTTTTTGGCTGGGGGACGAGGATTCGAACCTCGGTTAGATGGTCCAGAGCCATCCGTCCTGCCGCTAGACGATCCCCCAAGCGGGTATCGAAAATACAGGCCGCCGGGCTTCCTGTCAAGTTCAATCAGGCCGCCTTGGCCTCCACGTGGGCCCTGGCTCTGTCCAGCCGCCTGAGGCACTCCTCCTTGCCCAGGGCGGTCATGACCTCGAAGAGACCGGGCGAGGTGGTCCGTCCGGTCAGGGCCAGCCGGGTCGGCTGGGCGACCTCGCCCAGCTTGAGGCCCTTCTCCTCGGCCAGGGAGCGGAAGAGCTCCTCCAGGCCGGCCTCGCTGAACTCGATCCCGGCCAGCCGGGCGGCCAGCTCGGCCAGGAGCGGACCGGCCTGGGGTTTGAAGAACTTCTGCTCGCCCTTGGGCTCGTAGCCGCTCGGAGGCTGGAAGAGGAAGAGGGCCTGGTCAGCCACTTCGAGGAGGGTCTTGGCCCGGGGTTTGAACAGGCCGATCACCTCGGCCAGGCGGGCCTGGTCGGCCTCGACCCCTTTGGCTCGCAGGAAGGGGGCGGTCTGGCTGGCCAGGCGGGCGTCGCCGGCCTCCTTCAGATGATTGGCGTTGAGCCAAAGCAGCTTGTCCGGGTTGAAGACCCCTGGCGAGCGGCCGACGCTGTCCAGGTCAAAGAGCCGGACCAGCTCCTCGCGGCTGAAGATCTCCTGGTCGCCGTGGGACCAGCCCAGGCGGACCAGGTAGTTGAGGAGGGCCTCGGGCAGGATGCCCATCTCGCGGTAGGCCAGGACCGAGGTGGCGCCGTGGCGCTTGGAGAGCTTGTGGCCGTCCGGGCCGTGGATCATGGGCACGTGGGCGTAGACGGGCAGGTCCACGCCCAGGCCGTTGTAGATCATGATCTGGCGGGGCGTGTTGTTGACGTGGTCCTGGCCCCGAATGACGTGGTTGACGCCCATCTCGATGTCGTCGACCACGCAGGCCAGGTGATAGGTCGGCGAGCCGTCGGAGCGGAGCAGGACCAGGTCGTCCAGCTCCAGGTTCTCGAAGCGGATCGGGCCCATGATCTTGTCGTCGAACACGGTCGCCCCGGTGCGGGGGGCCTTGAGCCGGACCACGGCGCCCTCGGCCGGGCCCAGGTCGCGGTTGCGGCAGGTCCGGTCGTAGACCGGCTTGCGCTTCTGGCTGAGGGCCAGCTTGCGCTTGGCCTCCAGGGTCTCGGGTGAGCAGTGGCACCAGTAGGCCTCGCCCCTCTCCAGGAGCCGGTCGATGGCCGCCCGGTAGCGCTCCAGGCGCTGGGACTGGTAGTAGGGCCCCTCGTCCCAGTCCAGGCCCAGCCAGTCCATGGCCTCGAGGATCTGTTGGGTGGCCGCCTCGGTGGAGCGCTCCCGGTCCGTGTCCTCGATGCGGAGCACGAAGCGGCCGCCGTGATGGCGCGAGAAGAGCCAGTTGAACAGGGCCGTCCTGGCCCCGCCGATGTGGAGCTCGCCGGTGGGCGAGGGGGGGAAGCGGGTCACTACCATGCCAGATTCCTTCAAGTATTTAGATCAAGTGATAATTAAACCAGCGTAACCGACCACCTGGTTGTAGTCGCCGCTGGTCTCGCCGGAGGTGGCGTATTGGATCAGCTCGGCCTGGCGGGCGCCCAGGTCCAGGGCGGCGTAAAGGGCGCAGACCGTGGGGATGACCCCGCACATGGTGATGCCCTGGCTCGTGACCACCCGGTAGAGGCCCTCAGGGTCCAGCTCCAGAATCCGGTCGATGGCCTGGCGATCCTTGAGCCGGGCCATCTCCTGGGGCTCGTAGTGGGTCATGTCGGTCGAGGCGACGATGAGGGCCGGCCGGCCCGAGGCCTCGATGGCCTGGGCCATGGCCGAGCCGATGTCCTGGCAGACGGCCAGGTCGGAGCGGGCCAGGACAATGGGCGTCAGCTTGAAGTCGGGGTTGACCCGGCTGAGGAAGGGCAGCTGGACCTCCAGGGAGTGCTCCTGGACGTGGGCCAGGGCGTCCTTCTCCAGGATCCGGCTCCGGGCCAGGATGGCCTCGCCCAGCTCCTGGTCCAGGTCGATTTTGCCGTCGGGCATGAGCCAGGAGCCCTCGGTCATGATCGCCGCCGGAGCGCCCAGGCCCCGGTGGTTGGGGCCCAGGACGATGACGCTCCCGGGCACCTGGCAGCGGGCCAGGGTCCGGGCGGCCACCCGGCCCGAGTAGACGTAGCCGGCGTGGGGCGAGACCACGGCCAGGGCCTTGACCGGGGGCAGGCCCGGGGCGGGCCAGATTTCGTCTATCATCCGGTTCAATTGCCTGGGCTCGGCCGGATAGAACATTCCGGCCACGGCCGGTCGCCTGGTCATCGGCCACCTCCCGGATTGAGTCAATCCCTTCCTATCACGAGCCCGTCCCCCAGGCAAGCCGGCCGGGGGCCGCGCCTCGCCCCGATCAGCCTAGTGTGTTATATATTCTTACGTTTGTCCCCGGCCCACCCCCGGGTCGGCCGGGCAGGAAAGGAGTCATGCCCCGACCCGCGCCCACAGCCGCGCCGGCCGCGCCGGTCTACCCTTTCGCCGCCCTGGTCGGCCAGGAGACCATGAAGCTGGCCCTGCTCCTGGCCGCCATCGATCCCTCCCTGGGCGGAGTCCTCATCCTGGGAGAGCGGGGCACGGCCAAGTCCACCGCGGCCCGGGGCCTGGCCGAGCTCTGGCCCGGCCGGGCCGGCCTGGTCACGCTGCCCCTGGGCGCCACCGAGGACCGGGTCGTGGGCAGCCTGGACCTGGAGGCGGCCGTGACCTCAGGCCGCCTGGTCCCGGAAAAGGGCCTCCTGGCCAGGGCCGACGGCGGGGTCCTCTACGTAGACGAGGTCAACCTCCTGGACGAGCACCTGGCCGCCCTGATCCTGGACGCCGCGGCCAGCGGCTTTGTCCGCCTGGAGCGGGAGGGGGTCAGCCTGGGCTACCCGGCCCGCTTCGTCCTGATCGGGACCATGAACCCGGAGGAGGGCCAGGTCTCGCCCCAGCTCCTGGACCGCTTCGGCCTGGCCGTGGGGGTCCGGGGCGAGCGGGCCGCGGCCGGGCGCAAGGAGCTGATCCGGCGGCGCCTGGCCTTCGAGGCCGACCCCGAGGGCTTCCGGCGGTGCTGGGCCCGGCCCCAGCGGGAGCTGGCCGAGCGCGCGGCCCGGGGCAGGGCCGGGCTGAGCCAGATCAGGATCAGCCCCGAGGCCCTGGCCCTGGCCGCCGGGCTGGCCCAGGAGGCCGGGGCGGCCGGGCAGCGGGCCGAGCTGAGCCTGGTCAAGGCGGCCCGGGCCCTGGCCGCCTGGCAGGGGCGCGGCCTGGCCGGCCGGGCCGACGTCAGGGTCGTGGCCGAGCTGGCCCTGGCCCACCGCCGCCGGCAGTTAGTCGAAGCAACGCCGCCGCCGGAGCGGCCCGGGCTAAGGGAGCCGCCCCTGGCCGGAGAGGCCCAGGGGCCCCGGACCACGGTTGAGCCGGGCCGGGAGGCCGACCCGCCGTCCGGCCGGAGCGATTCCGGCCAGGCCTGGGGCCTGGAGCGGGTCCATCAGGCCAATTCGTCCTTCAGACTGATCAGCCAGGACTCCACCCGCCAGGGCGGCTGGCTCAAATCCTCGGGCCGGCGGCTCAGGCGCGAGACCCAGAACGGCTCCGGACGCTACGTCCGGGCCTCCATGGAGCGCCTGGGCCGGGAGATCGCCCTGGACGCCACCCTGCGCGCGGCCGCGCCCAACCAGCCCCGGCGAAAAAGGACCGGGCTGAGCCTGGCCGTGGTCTCCTCCGACATCCGGGAGAAGGTCAAGGTCAAGGCCACCGGCCGGCTCATCCTCTTCCTGGTCGACGCCTCGGGCTCCATGAACTCTCTGCTGCGCATGCGCGAGGCCAAAGCGGCCGTGCTCTCCCTCCTGGAGGAAGCCTACCGCAAGCGCGACCGGGTCGGCCTGGTCAGCTTCCGGGGGGACTCGGCCCAGGTCCTCCTGCCCCCGACCAACTCGGTCGAGCTGGCCAACCGCTCCCTGGCCGAGCTGCCCACCGGCGGCAAGACGCCCCTGGCCCAGGGACTGGTGACGGCCCACCAGATCGTCGAGCGCGAGCTGGCCCGGGACCCCAAGCTCGAGCCCCTGATCGTCATCCTCTCCGACGGCAAGCCCAACGTTCCCCTCCAAGCCGGAGCCGACCCCTGGGAGGAGATCCTGGCCCTCTGCCGCCGCCTGGCCCGGCCCGGGATAAGCCACTTGCTGGTGGACAGCGACTGGGGTCACTACCTCAGCTTCGGCCTCTGCCGCCAGATGGCCGAGTCCTTGAGGGCCAGCTACGTAAAACTGGATCAGCTCCGCTCGGAGGGACTGGTCAGGCTGATCAGCCGGCGAGCCCCGCTCCGGCCTGGAAAGGGCGCCTCATGACCGAAAACCACCCCGTCTTCCCCTTCGCCGCCCTGGTCGGCCAGGAGATGATGAAGACGGCCCTCATCCTCAACATCATCGACCCCTCGCTCTCGGGCGTGCTGATCCGGGGAGAGAAGGGCACGGCCAAGTCCACCGCGGTCAGGGGCCTGGCCGAACTCCTGCCCGAGCTGAAGGTGGCCCAGGGCTGCCCCTACAACTGCCCGCCCGATCCCAGGGCCGACCTCTGCCCCGAGTGCCGCCGGCGCTGGGCGGACGGGGAAGCGGTCGAGGCCGTCAAGAGCAAGGTCAAGGTGGTCGAGCTCCCGGTGGGCGCCACCGAGGACCGGGTCCTGGGCACCCTGGACCTGGAGGAGGCCATCACCGCCGGCCGGAGGAGCTTCTCCCCGGGCCTGCTGGCCCAGGCCAACCGTAACATCCTCTACGTCGACGAGGTCAATCTCCTGGACGACCACCTGGTGGACATCCTCCTGGACTCGGCGGCCATGGCCGTCAACACGGTCGAGCGGGAGGGCATCTCCTTCAGCCACCCGGCCCGCTTCACCCTGGTGGGGACCATGAACCCGGAGGAGGGTGAGCTGAGGCCCCAGCTCCTGGACCGCTTCGGCCTGTGCGTCCAGATCGCCGGCCTGGACGACGCCGCCTCCAGGGCCGAGGTGGTCCGGCGGCGGCTGGCCTTCGAGGCAGGGCCCGAGTCCTTCGCCCGGTCCTGGCGCCGCCAGGGGAGGGACCTGGCCCGGCGCCTGGCCAGAGCGCGCCGGCTGATCAAAAAGGTCAGACTGGCTGAGGACATCCTGGACCAGGCCGTGGCCATCTCCCTCAGAGCCGGCACCGACGGCCACCGGGCCGACCTGACCATGATCAAGGCCGCCCGGGCCCTGGCCGCCTTCGAGGGCCGCCGGGAGGCGTCCCGCCAGGACCTCTTCCTGGCCGCCCGGCTGGCCCTGCCCCACCGGGTCAAGCGCCGGCCCTTCGAGGAGATGGTCTTCGACCTGGACGAGCTCTTGGCCGCCTGGGCCTGAGGCTAGGCTTTTACTTTGACCGAAGCGGTCTTCTGGGCTACCCTGCCCTCATGCCCACCGACATCGGTGACCTGGTCCTGGTTCACGTCAACCGCAACCCGGCCTTTTTCGCCCGCCTGGAGTCCGTCCAACCCGACGTCAAGCCGGGCTGGTATCAGGCCAAGCTCCTGGTCCTGCAGGTCCCCATCAGGAGCGTGGTCTGGATCCTGAGGGACGCCTACATCCAGGGCGAGGAGTTCTCCATGGGCGGCGCCCCGGTCAGGCTGGAGAAAGTCGTCGCCCCGCCGGACGAGAGCGAGCCGGAGCCCGAGGCTCCGCCCCCGGATGGGGGCGAGGGCAAGCCCCGGGCCAGAATCATCTCTCTGAACGAGCGCCGGAAGAAGAGTTAGCCTGGCCCGGTCTGAGATAGACCAGCAGCGGGATCAGGCTGATTACTGACAGAACCCCGCCCAGCCAGAAGAGGATCGAGAAGTCGGCGACCTCGTAGAGGGCGCCGGCGATCATCGGCCCGCAGAGCATCCCCAGGCTCTGGGCCGTGAAGAGCAACCCCACGACCGCCCCGATCATGCCGACCATGCGGCCCAGGCTGGTGACAATGGCCTGGAGGGCGGGCATGAATATGCCGCTGGCCACGCCCAGGCCGATGTTGAGGGCCAGGAGCGGGCCCAGGGAGCGGCCCAGGGGCAGGAGGGAAAGGCAGACTGCCTGGATAAGGGCCCCGACGAGGATGAGCTTGCGGCGGTCGATCCGGTCGGCCAGGCGGCCCAGGGGCGCCTGGAGGAGGGCCATGACCGAGACATTGAGGCTGACCAGCAGGCCGATCCAGGCGGCCGGCAGCCCCAGGACAATATCCAGGTAGAGCGGCTGAAAGCTCCAGGACAGGGCGATGCAGACCGAGATCAGGAGCCGGAACAGGAAGGCCCCCCTCAGCTCGGGGTAGCGCCGGAGCAGGTCCAGGGTGCGGGAGGAGCGGCCGGAAGGCTTGCTCCGGAAGGGCTCCTGCCGGGGCAGAAAGACAAAGGCCAGGCCCAGGCCAAGCAGGCTCATGCCGCCCATGGTGTGGAAGCAGGCCTGGATGTTGATCAGGTCCTTGATCAGTCCACCCAAGAAGGGCCCGGAGGCCAGGCCGGAATAGGTGGCCAGATTGAAGAGACCCATGTAGGTCCCTTCCCGGCCCGGCGGGGTTATGTCGCCAACGTAGGCCGCGGCGATGGGCCAGACCATGGCCGCGGCGCCGCCCTGGAGGAGACGGGCCAGGACGAGCTGGGTCGGGTTGGCCGCCGCGGCGTAGAGGAAGGAGCAGACCGCGTAGAGGGAGAGGCCGATCACGATCAGCCCGCGCCGGCCGCGCCGGTCGGAGAGCCGCCCGAAGAAGGGCAGGAAGGCGCTCCGGGTCAGGGAGAAGGAGGCGAAGATGAAGCCGATCAGCAGCCCGCCGGCCCCGTGTTCCCGGGCGTAGACGGGCAGGAGGGGCGAGACGATTCCCGCGCCGAGCATGGTGGCGAAGGCGGCCCCGAAGAGGGCGGCCAGGATCGACCTGAAGTCTCTGGGACGGGAGGTTGACACCGGTTCCCTATAACGCGTTTGCCGCAGGAGGGGGAAATATTCTGTCAAGATTTTCCGGATTATGGTCTTAGATTCCTGAAACATTTTTCTCGACCTCTTCCAACCGCCTTCTGGATCGGCCGCGGCTAGCTTGCCCGGGGAGGCCGCTTCTGCTATCTGATGGTCCAGCCTGCCGAACCGATTCAGCGGAGGAAGCATGGACTACGCGAACATAGTCGAGGTCATCGCCCCCTGCGGGCTCGACTGCGGCAAGTGCCTGGCCTTTCAGGACGGCGCCATCAGGCGGCACAGCCAGGCCCTGGTCGAGCTCCTCGGCCCCAACTTCGACCAGTACGCCCAGCGCTTTTCCGGGATGAATCCTGTCTTCGAGGGCTACCCGGCCTTCAAGGAGCTGCTGGCCTTCCTGGCCCAAGGGAGCTGCCGGACCTGCCGCCAGGGCGAGTGCCTCTTCCAGGCCTGCCGGGTGCGCGGCTGCGTCACGGACAAGGGGGTCGACTTCTGCTTCCAGTGCCCGGAGTTTCCCTGCGCCGAGACGGGCTTCCCGGCCCCGCTGGAGGCCAGGTGGCGGCGGAACAACGAGCTGATGAGGGAACTCGGAGTCGAGGGCTACTTCGAGAAGATCAAGGACCGGCCCCGCTACCCCTGAGGCACTCTATCTATCGTGGCCCGCTGCCTGACGGTCATGACCTTCAACCTGCGCCACGGCTGGGCCGACGACGGGGCCCATTCCTGGGCGCAACGCTGCCATAGTGTGGCCCACTTGCTGGAGCGCCACCCGGTCGACGTCATCGGCTTCCAGGAGGTCAACCCCGACCAGATCGGCTTCCTCAAGTCAACCCTGCCCGGCCACCTCTGCCTGGGCGAAAGCCAGGGGCAGGGGCCCTTCTGGGAGGACCGGCCCATCTTCCTCAATCCGGCCCACCGGGTCCTGGAGGTGGAGACCCTGAGCCTGTCCCGGACGCCCAGCCGGCCCTCCAAGTCCTGGGGCTCCCGCTTCATCCGCCAGGCCACCCGGGCCCTGATCCGGACCGGCGGCGTGGAGACGGCCGTCTACAACACCCATCTCGACTTCGACGAGCCGACCCAGCTCCACCAGGTCAGGGTCATCTGGGGCCGGGTCAAGGCCGCCGACCTGGAGCGGCCGGTGATTCTGATGGGCGACTTCAACTCCACGCCCCTGGGCGCGGCCTATCGCTTCCTGACCGGCGGCCCAGGCTTCAGGGGCCATGGGGGCGATTTCGGGGACGCCGCGGCCTGGCCCCAGGCCTTCAGCTATCACCACTTCACCGGCCAGCCCCGGATCGGCTACATCGACTGGATCCTCTACCGGGGCCGCCTGGACCTGGCCAGGCCGGCCGAGGTGCTCTACGAGAAGCACGGCGGGCTCTTCCCCTCCGATCATTTCCCGGTCCGGGCGGCCTTTGACCTGGACCCGGACGGCCGGGCTCAGCCGGTCCAGGCGGGCGGCAGGTAGTAGACGAAGAGCCGGCCGGCCAGGTCGAACTGGCGGTCCGTCTCGGCCCTCAGGCTGTCCAGGAGCTCCTTCAGGGTCGCCGCCCGGCTCAGGTTCTCCCGGAGCAGGTTCCGGGGCTGGAGCTGGGCGGTCAGGGGCAGGAGAAAGCCCTCGGCCGAGGCCGGCCAGCGGAGGTTGAGCTGGCCGGAGGTGGCCTCGACCAGCTCGAAGACGCGTCTGACCAGGTCGGTGCGCAGGACCTCGTGGGACAGGCCGGTGGCCAGCTCCATGAGCCCGCAGAGGAAGTAGACCCGGCGCATGGTCGGCTCCTCGACCCGGTGCTGGAACAGGGCCCGGGTGGTCTGGGAGAGCGAGCCCTTGAGGCTGACGTGGGACGGGGTGAAGGCCAGGGGCCGGCCCAGCTTGAGGGCCTCCCGGCGCTTGGCCTGATAGACCTCGGCCTCGGGCCGCCAGACCTGGGCCGCCTCCCGGGGGGCCCAGTCGGCCCGGCGGAAGCAGAAGGGCTCGGCCGCCAGCAGGTTGTCGCTCCGGGCCGGGGCCGGGAAGGGGATGATTCTGGCCACGGTTTATTGTAACATCATCTGGAGCTTGACCGCGTTCGGCGGACTGGAATCGAGGCGCCAGGGCCGGTCAGCCCGCTGGGTGGCGGCAGTGTTGTCCAGTAATAAGAACTGATTTGGCGCATGAATTACGCAGGAGTTGAAGTAGTGGATTATCTTTTACCGGTCGGCCTGCTCATCGCCGGCCTGATCCTGGGCGCGGCAATAGCCTGGCTCCAGGCCCGGAGCAAGCTGAGCCTCCTGGCCAGCCGCCTGGAGCGGAGCGAGCAGGACCTGGCCCAGGCCCGGGCCGACCTGGAGGAGAAGAGCGGCCGGCTGGGAGAGGCCCAGTACCAGATGGCCAGGCTCCAGGCCGACCTGGAGCACGAGCGAAAGAGCGGCGCCGAGAAGCTGGCCCTCCTGGAGGAGGCCAAGGCCGCCCTGGCCGACGCCTTCAAGGCCCTTTCGGCCGAGGCCCTCAAGTTCAACAACGAGGCCTTCCTGGAGCTGGCCAAAGCCAACCTGGAGAAGTTCCAGGTCCAGGCCAGGGGCGACCTGGAGCTGAGGCAGAAGGCGGTGGAGGGCCTGGTCCAGCCCATCAAGGTCAGCCTGGAGCAGGTCAGCGGCCAGATCAACGAGCTGGAGAAGGCCCGCCGGGAGGCTTACGGCAGCCTGACCGAGCAGGTCAGGTCCCTGGCCGTCAGCCAGGAAAAGCTCCACTCCGAGACCAGCAACCTGGTCAAGGCCCTCCGCCGGCCCCAGGTCAGGGGCCGCTGGGGCGAGATCCAGCTCAAGCGGGTGGTCGAGATGGCCGGCATGATGCCCCACTGCGACTTCACCGAGCAGCAGAGCCTCCAGACCGAGGACGGCCTGCTCCGGCCGGACCTGATCGTCAAACTGCCCGGCGGCAAGAACGTGGTCGTGGACGCCAAGGCCCCCCTGGAGGCCTACCTGAACGCCGTGGAGGCCCAGGACGAGGCCGAGCGGCAGAGGTTCCTCCAGCAGCACGCCCAGCAGATCCGGGCCCACGTGACCAAACTGGGCCAGAAGGCCTACTGGTCCAAGCTGGAAGCCACGCCGGAGTTCGTCGTCATGTTCCTGCCCGGGGAGAGCTTCTTCGGCGCCGCCCTGGAGCTGGAGCCCCGCCTGATCGAGGAGGGGGTCAGGCAGAGGGTCATCCTGGCCACGCCGACCTCGCTCATCGCCCTCCTGCGGGCCGTGGCCTACGGCTGGCAGCAGGAGCGGATCGCCGAGAGCGCCCAGCAGATCAGCCAGATCGGCCGGGAGCTCTACGACCGGCTGAGCGTCCTGACCGGCCACTTCGAGAAATTGGGCAGCAGTCTGGACAAGGCCGTGGAAGCCTACAACCGCTCCATCGGCTCCCTGGAGGGGCGGGTCCTGGCCTCGGCCCGGCGCTTCCTGGATTTGGGCATCGACTCGGACAAGAAGCTGGGCGAGCTGCCGGTGGTGGACAAAAAGGCCCGGGCCATCGAGGCCCCGGAGCTGGTCAACCCGCTCCGGAGCGAGAGCGAGGATGACCGCTGAGCGGGCTCATGGCCCGGCGGCTCCTGCCCTGACCGGGGCGGCCGGTTGATGCTCCTCCGCGTCCTGCCCAACGCCACCGCTCTTCGGGCGGCCCGGGAAGCGGCCCTGGAGGAGAAGGGCGTCTGGCTGGGCCCCGGGCCGGTGACCCTGCGGGAGTTGGTCGAGGCCTTTCTGGAGGAAGCTGGCGCGGCCTCGGCCCCGGACCGTCCGGCCCTGATGGAAGCCGCCCGCTGGGCGGTCGAGGGCAGCCCCTTGGAGCGGGCCGCGGCCCAGCCGGGCCTCCTGGGCGGCCTGGTCAGGGTCTGGGAGCGCCTGGCCGCGGCCGGACCCGAGGCCGGCCGGACCGTTACTCTGATCGAGGCCCTGGGCCGGCCCCGCCTTAGCGAACTGGCCCGAGGCTTCACCGCCTTCAGCCAAACCCTGGCCGGCCTGGGCCTGAGCGATCCCCAGGCCCGGGTCTGGCTGGCCGGTCAAGCCTGCCGCCGGGCCGAGGCCTGGCCGGAGATGCTCCACGGTCGGGCCGGGGTCAGGGTCGAGGGGGTGGAGAGCTTCAGCCCGGCCCAGGTGGATCTGCTCGTCGCCCTGGCCGAGCAAGGACTCAGGGTCGAGGTCCATCTGCCCTTCCTGGCCGGCCCGGGCGGGCAGGGGCTCAACGAGGCAGGCTTCGGGCCCTTTGAGCGCCTGGCCGACCTGAGCGCCGACCTGGAGGTCGTGGCCGATAACCTGGACCGGGAGGCGCCGCCCGGGTTAAAGGCCCTGCTCCGGGCCGTGGTCGACCAGCCGCCGCCCCGGGTCGATCCGGGGGACTGCCTGGTCCGCTTCCGGGCGGCCAGCCGCTACCAGGAGCTGGAGGAGGCCGGCCGCCGCATCAGGGCCCTCCTGGAGGCCGGCGTCCCGCCCGGCCGCATCGGCCTGGTCCGCCGCTCCCTGGCCGGACTGACCGGGCAGATGATCGAGGACGTGGGCCGCCGCTTCAGCCTGCCCCTGGACATGAGGCGCGGCCAGCCCCTCAGCGAGACCGGCCCGGTCCGGGCCCTGCTGGCCGGGCTGAGCCTGGCCCTGGACGGCCCCCAGCGGAGCAATCTGATCAAGCTGGTCGAGTCGGCCTACTTCCGGCCGGACAACGGGTCCGAGTTAAAGCCTGGCCAGGCCCTCCAGACCTTGTTGGCCGCGGGCTTCCTGCCCGGCCGGAGCCAGTCCTGGCGCCGGGCCCTGGAGGAGTCGGGCCGGCAGATCGACCCCAGCCTCAAGAACCTGACCCGGGCCCGGGTGGAGGGCTTGATCCGGACCTTTGCCCCCTGGTCCGGGCCGCTCCGGCCCGGACCGGCTCTGGCCGAGTTGATCAGGCTGTTGGACTCGATGAATCTGGCCGAGGAGCCGCCCTGGCTGGCCCGGCGGGAGAGGGCGGCCGCGGCCGAGCTCCGGGAGGCCCTGGCCGGCCTGAGCTGGGACCTGGACCGCCTGGGCGGGCTCGACTCGGAGATCTCGCCCGGCCGCTTCCTGGGCCTGGTCCAGTCGGCCCTGGCCGAGCGGACCGTGGCCTGGGGCAGGCAGGAGCCGGGCGGGGTCAAGGTCCTGCGCCTGGAGGACGCGGCCGGCTTGGACTTCGACTACCTCTTTCTGAGCGGCCTGGTCGAGGGCCAGTGGCCCGGCCCGGCCGAGGCCGACCCCTTTGTGGACGATGAGGACAAGCTCCGCCTCAACCGGGCCCTGGGCGGCCGGCTCTTCTCCACCGCGGCCGAGCATTACGCCCGGGAGAGGCTCCTCTTCCTGAGGCTCCTGGGCTCGGCCCGGCGGCGGGTCTTCGTCTCCCGCTCCACCGACGACGGCCAGGGCAAGCCGATCCTGGCCTCGGCCCTGTGGGCCTGGCTGGACGGGGCTTTGAGTGAGGGCGCGGCCCCGGAGGCGGCCGAGCCCGGACCTGGACCGCCCGGCTGGGCCGACCTGCTCGGGCCGGACGAACTGGTCGGCCGGCTGAGCCTGGACCTGCTCTCGCCCGAGGCGGACAGCCCGGACCTGGCCCGGGCCGTCCTGGACCAACTCCAGGCCCGGCCCGGCTGGTCGGCCCGGCTGGACTCCATCCAGGCCCGGGCCGGCATCGAGCGGGAGCGGGAGTTCTTCCTCCTCCAGCCCGACCGGGACAAGGCCAAACCCTGGCTGGGCCCCTACGTCGGCCGCCTGGCCTCGCCGGCCGCCCTGGAGGCCCTGGCCCGCTGGCTGGGCGACCCGGCCGGGGCTAGGCTGAGCATCCAGGCCCTGGAGGCCTACGCCGGCTGCCCCTTCAGCTTCCTGGCCCAGTACCTCTGGCGGGCTGGATTGGAAGAGCCGCCCGGCCCGACCCCGGCCGCCCTGGGCGAGGGCGAGCTGCTCCACCAGGTCCTCAGGCGGCTGAACCAGGAGGCCCTCGAGGCCGGCCGCTGGCCGCCCGAAGTCAAAGACCTGGCCCCCAAAGCCGCCCCGGCCATCGAGGCCTGGCGGAACTTCAGGCCGCGCGGCCACGGCCGCCTGGTCGACCTGGCCGTCCAGGAGGTCCTGGCCATGGTCAGGGCGGTCCTGGCCTGGGAGGCGGCCACGGCCGATCAGGGCTGGCGGCCCTGGCGGCTGGAGTACACGCTGCCGCCCCTGGAGCTGGACCTGGCCGGCGGGGGCAAGGTCATGGTCCAGGGCCGGGCCGACCGGGTCGACCAGGGACCGGAAGGGCTGCGCGTCCTGGACTACAAGAAGGGCGCCCGGCTGGACACTTACAGCCGCCTGATCAGGGAGGCCGGCCAGACCGCCTTCCAGCTGCCCGTCTACCTGACCGCCCTGGCCCAGGAGCACCCGGGCGAGCCCCTGGAGGCGGCCTACCTCCTGGCCCGCCTGGGTCGGCTCTCGACCGGGATCACCTGGGATCAGACTAGGAGCCGGGAGCTCAAGGAGCGGCTCCAGGCCATTCTGGAGGACATCCGGCGGGGCGTCTTTGACCTTCAGCCCCGGAACGACTGCGGCTTCTGCCGGCTGGCCCCCCTGTGCCGCTACCAAGCCCCCCTGACCTCGGCCGAGGAGACGGCGTGAGCGGCCGGCCGGAGATGCTGCTCCCCGGGGCCGACCTGGTCCTGACCGCCGGGGCCGGGGCGGGCAAGACCACGGCCCTGGTGGAGCTCTACGTCGGCCTGATCCAGGGCCGGGTCGGCGGCCTGGGCCGGCTCAGGTGCACCGATCTGCTGGCCCTGACCTACACCGAGAAGGCGGCCCAGGAGATGCGCTGGCGGATCAGGCAGGAGCTGGCCGGCCTGGGCCTGAGCCAGGAGCTGGAGCGGCTGGAGCGGGCCCCGGTGGGGACCATCCACGGCTTCTGCGCCGGGCTCCTGCGCGAGTTCGCCCTGGAGGCCGGCCTGGACCCGGACTTCGGCATCCTGACCGAGCGGAGCCTCCTGGCCGAGACGGCCGTGGAGTTCCTGATCGAGGCCCTGGACCGGGGCGACCCGGACCTGGAGACGCTCCTGCGCTTCCTGCCCTTTCAGGGCCCCTCGGGCCTGGCGGTGAATCTGTCATCCAGCCTGGCCCTGGCCCGGTCCATGGGCCAGCCGCCGGCCAGGCTGGCCGAGGGCCTGGTCAAGGAGGGCCGGGAGCTGCCCAGGCTCAGGCGCGAGCTGGCCGCGGAGTACGGCCGGGTCATGTCCGAGCTGGCCCGCCTGGTCGGCCAGGGCGGGCTCAACCCCAAAGCCAAGAGCACCCCGGTCCTGGAAGAGGTCGCGGCCCAGGCGGACCGGCCCCTGGACCGGGACCGGGCGGCCTGGCTCCGGGAAAAAATGAAGGGCCACCAGCCCCGGGCCGTGGGGCCGCTCAAGGAGCGGCTCCTGGCCCTTTTGGACGACTTCGACCGGCTGGCCCTGGAGCCTCAGGGGCTCGAGGCGGCCGGGGCCCTGGTCCGGCTCATGGACGGTCTCCAGGCCCGCTACGACGAGGCCAAGTCAAGCCGCCAGGCCCTGGACTTCGACGACCTCCAGCTCCTGGTCCGGCGCATTCTGTTCCAGCGGACCGACCTCAGGCAGCGGCTCAAGGAGCGGACCAGGCTCATCCTGGTGGACGAGTTCCAGGACACCAACCCCCTCCAGTGGCAGATCATCAACTGCCTCCGGGAGCGCCTGGACCAGGCCCAACCCCTGGAGGAGGGCCAGGATCCGGCCCAGGTTCTCGACCTGGAGCCAGGCAAGCTGATCGTGGTCGGCGACGCCAAGCAGTCCATCTACCGCTTCCGGGGGGCCGAGGTGGGGGTCTTCACCGGCCTGGTCCGCCGGGCCGACAACGGCCTGGGTTGCCGCGCGGCCAGCCTGGACTGCAACTGGCGCTCCCAGCCGGGACTGGTCGAGTTCTACAACAATTTTTTCGACGTTTTTATAGGGCAGGGCGATAAAGACTTCGAGGTAAACTTCAACTCAGCCGACCGGCAGGCTCGGGGCCGCCAGGGCCGGGCCCAGGGCCTGGTCGAGTTCCTGGAGAGCCGGGCCGGGGACCAGACCCCGGCCAGCCGGGAGCTGGAGGCCCGGGCCGTGGCCTGGCGCATCAAGGAGCTGGTCGAGGTCGGCTCGCCCGTGCCCATCGGCTCCCCGGGGAAGGACCGGGCCGAGTGGGGCGACGTGGCCGTGCTCCTGCGCAAGCTGACCCAGGTCGCCCCCCTGGAAGCGGCCCTGCGCCGCCTGTCCATCCCCTATCAGCTCGTCCGGGCCCAGGGCGGCCAGGACAGCCCCGAGGTCCGCGACCTGGTCAACCTGCTCTGCTACCTGACCCGGCCCTTTGACCTCTTCCTTCTGGTCAGCCTGCTCCGCTCGCCCCTGGCCGGCCTTAGCGACGAGAGCCTCTTCCTGATGGCCCAGGCCGGGGGCATCGACCGCTTCGCCGGCCCCTCGGCCAAGGACGGGCCGGCCCCCCTCCCGACCGACGAGGCGGCCAGGCTCAATGAGTTCAACCGGCTGATCCGGGACCTCTCGGCCTGGCGGGATCGCCTTCCGCCGGCCGAGCTGATCGAGCTGGCCCTGGAGCGGAGCGACCTGGCCGCGGTTTACCTGGCCGGCTTCCAGGGCCGCCAGAAGCTGGCCCAGGCCCAGGCCCTCATCGAGAGCCTGCGCCGCCTGGCCGCGCCCGGAGTGAGCCTCTTCGACCTGGTCGAGCAGCTCCGGCCCCCGGACGGCCGGCCCGGGGTGGAGCTGGACCCGCCCCTGATCGGAGGGCTCAACGCGGTCCAGGTGATGACCATCCACAAGGCCAAGGGCCTTCAGTTCCCGGTGGTCATCCTGGCCCAGTCCGGCCAGTCAGAGAGGGGGCCGGCCCCGCCGGCGGTCCTGATCCGGCCCGGCCTGGGCCTGGGAGTCAAGCTCAGGAACCTGGACACGGGCCAGTGGGGCGAGACCTGGAGCTACCGCCGCCTCAGGGAGCAGGAGGACGAGCGGGACCGGGCCGAATCAAAGCGGCTTCTCTACGTCGCCCTGACCCGGGCCCAGGACCTGCTCATCATCTCCGGCCCCGGGCCCACCGAGAGGCAGCTGGAGACCGGCTCGACCTGGCGGGCCGCCCTGGAAGGCTTCGCCCTGGCCGGAGGGCTCGAGGCCGGCCTGATCCGGCGGCTGGAGGGCCGGGAGGAAATCCCGGACTTCGAGACCGACCTCCCGGCCGGCTTTGACCCGACCGGGGAGGGAGAGCCCTCGCCCGAGATCAGGGCCGAGGCGACTCGGCTCGCGGCCAGGATCCTCGAGCCGCCCCGGCCCCCGGCCCGCCTGGTGATCTCGGTCTCGGCCCTGGAGGACCTGGCCCTCTGCCCGCGCCTCTTTCTCAGGCGGCGGCTCCTCCTGGAGCCGGCCGATTACGCCAGGCCGAAACCGGCCCCCTCGACCCCGGACCGGGTCCTGGACCCGACCCAGCGAGGCCAGTGGCTGCACAAGATACTAGAGAGGATAGACTTCGCCGCCCCGGACCAGACGGCCGGCCTGGTCGAGGCCGCGGCCGGCTCGCTCCTCTTCCGGCCTTCGGTGCAGGAGAAGGAGGAGATGGCCGGCCTAGTCGACCTCTTCCTGGCCAGCCCCCTGGGCCGGCGGCTGGCCGGGCTGACCGGCGCCGGCCTGAGCCGGGAGGTCCCCTTCAGCCTCCAGGTCCCGGTCCAGGGGGGCGTCCTCCAGGTCAACGGCGAGATCGATCTCCTGGCCCGGGCCGGGGAGCGGCCCTGGCTGATGGATTACAAGCTGGGCCGGCCCAGGCCCGGCCTGGACTACTCCTTCCAGCTGATGACCTACGGCCTGGCCGTGACCCGGACCTTCTCCAGGCCTGGCCTCACCTTGGTCTACCTCAACCAGGATGGGCTCCTGGAGAAGGAGATCCCCTTCGGCCCGGCCGAGGAGGAGCTCATCGCCAGGCGGCTGGAGGAGCTGGCCGATCGGCTCCTGGCCGCGGGTTCCTCCCTGGAGCCGGCCGACTGGCCGGCCCGGCCCCAGGGCCCGGCCGAGGCCTGCCCCTTCAGGGGAGGGGGGTGCCCCTGTGGCTGAGCCGGGCCTGGAGAGGGTCGCCGGCCGGGTCGAACGGGTCATCTACGCCAACCCAGCGACCCTGTGGAGCGCCGTGGCCCTGGAGGCCAGCGGCCGGCGGCTGGTGGCCGTGGGCCTCCTGGGCTCCCTCAAGAAGGGCGAGAGCCTGGTCCTGCACGGCCGCTTCCGCCGCCACCCGGTCCACGGCCAGCGCCTGGAGGTCGAGCACTTCCAGATAGTCCTGCCCGATTCAGGGGAGGGCATCAGGGCCTACCTGGCCTCGGGGCTGCTGCCCGGGGTCGGGCCGGCCCTGGCCGAGCGGGTCATGGCCCGCTTCGGCCAGGAGACCCTCCGCATCCTCCACGAGGAGCCGGACCGCCTCCTGGAGGTGCCCGGCATCGGGCCCAAGAAGCTGGCCGCCCTGCGCCGGGCCCTGGAGGAGAAGAGGGGCCTGGAGGGGCTGGTCCTCTTCCTCAAGAGCCACGACCTGCCCGTCTCCCTGGCGGTCAGGCTCTTCCGGAGCTACGGTCCCCGGGCCCTGGCCCAGGTCCGGGACAATCCCTACCTCCTGGCCCAGGAGGTCAGCGGCCTGGGCTTCAAGAGGGCCGACCAGGTGGCCCTCAAACTGGGCCTGGACCGGGAGTCGCCCCTGCGCCTGGAGGCCGGCCTGAGCCACGTCCTCAACCAGGCGGCCGAGGCGGGCCATCTCTTCCTGCCCTACGAGGAGCTGATTTCAAGGACGGCCGAGCTGCTGGAGATCGGCCAGGAGGGCCTCCGGGCCGGTCTGGCCGATCTGGTCGCCCGGGGCAGCCTGGCCGTGGAGGACATGAACCAGGACCTCAACCAGTTCCAGGCCAACTTCAAGGCCGTCTATCTGCCGCCCTTATACCGGGCCGAGAGGGGGGTCGCCCTGGACCTGGCCCGGTTGACCGCCTCTGACCAGACCCTGGCCGCCGGCGGCGGGGTCGAGGTCCTGGCCCAGGTGGAGGGGGACCTGGGGCTCAGGCTGGCCCCGGGGCAGCGGCAGGCCCTGGAGAAGTGTCTGACGGCCAAGGTCCTGATCATCACCGGCGGCCCGGGCACGGGCAAGACAACTATTGTCCGGGCCCTGGTCGATCTCCTGGAGCGGCTGGGCCTGTCCCTGGCCCTGGCCGCGCCCACCGGCCGGGCGGCCAAGCGCCTGGCCGAGGCCACGGACCGGCCGGCCATGACCCTGCACCGCCTCCTGGAGTACGGGCCCAGCCTGGGCTTCAAGCGCCACCGGGGCAATCGGCTCGACCTTGAGGCCGTCATCGTGGACGAGGCCTCCATGATCGACATCGGCCTGATGGCCCACCTTCTCCAGGCCCTGCCGAATTCGACCCGGCTGGTCCTGGTCGGCGACGCCGACCAGCTGCCGCCGGTGGGGCCGGGCCAGGTCCTGGCCGACCTGATCGCCTCTGACCGGGTGGCCGTGGCCCGCCTGGACACCATCTTCAGGCAGGCCAGCCAGAGCCGCATCGTGGCCAACGCCCACCTCATCCGCCAGGGCCGGATGCCCCACCTCAATCCGGCCGGGGACTTCTACTTCATCAACCAGCCCGACCCGGCCAGGGCCCTGGCGACCATCCTGGAGCTGGTCAGCCGGCGCATCCCCGGGCGCTTCCGGCTCGACCCGCGGCGCCAGATCCAGGTCCTGGCCCCCATGCGGCGGGGCGTCTGCGGCGTCGAGGCCCTCAACCTCAGCCTCCAGGAGAGGCTCAACCCAACCGGCGGCCCGGTCGGTGGCGGCCGGTTCAGGCTGGGCGACCGGGTTATCCAGACCAGGAACAACTACGACCGCCTGGCCTTCAACGGCGACATCGGCTTCATCGAGGCCGAATCGCCGCCGGGCAAGCTCCAGGTCAACATGGAGGGCGAGCTCAAGACCTACGCCCTGGAGGAACTGGACGAGCTGGCCCTGGCCTACTGCCTCTCGGTCCACAAGGCCCAGGGCAGCGAGTACGAGGCCGTGGTCGCGCCGCTGCTGGCCGAACACGCCATAATGCTCCGGCGCAATCTGGTTTACACCGCCCTGACCAGGGCCCGGCGCCTGGTCGTCCTGGTCGGGGACCGCTCCATCCTGGCCCGGGCCGTCCGCGACGACAGCCGCTTAAAACGCCACAGTCTTCTGGAGCGCCGACTCAAGGAGGGCTGGGACGAGGCCCTCCTGGCCGGCCGGGGGGAGGGTTAGGCCGCGCCAGGACAGGCATTTTAGTTGTCGCCTTGAAAAGAAGATGTTATATAGTAGCACCCTTTGGGCCGGGACCCCAGGTCTTGCCCTGAGCCCGGCCGCGGAATCAATCCGGTGGAGGCCCGAGGTGCGCCTGGCCCTGTCCGAGATCGGCCCAGAGGGCGAGCGCTTTGAGCTGGCCTGGCCAGCTGATTTATTTCCGCCCCCGGGCTGGGGCGGCCCGGCCGGGGAGGCGGACCTCAGGGTCGTCGGCCCGGTCAAGGGCGAACTGGAGATTACCCGGGAGGACTCCCGGTTCAGGCTGAGGGGCGGGATCAACACCAGGATAGCCTGGTCCTGCCACCGTTGCCTCAAGGAGGTTGAGGAGCCGGTGGAGCTGGCTCTTGACCTGGTCATGGTCGAGAGCTTCGAGGTGGAGAGGGCCGAATACGAGCTCAAGCCCGAGGATCTGGACGAGGGCCTCATCGAGGGCCCGGAGCTGGATGTGGTCCAGATCGTCTGGGAGCAATTGGTCCTGAGCCGGCCCATGGTCAGCCTCTGCCGGCCCGACTGCCGCGGGCTCTGCCCCAAGTGCGGCGCCGATCTGAATACGGACGTCTGCCACTGCGACGTCAAGGAGATCGATCCCCGGCTGGCCGTCCTGAGCCAGTGGTCGCCGGCCGGGAAGGATGACTGAGAGGAGACTCTGAAATGGCGGTTCCCAAACAGCGACACTCCAAGACCCGGCGGAACAAGAGGCGGGCCCACGACTTTCTGACGGCCCCGACCTTCGTCTCCTGCCCCAACTGTAACGAACCCAAGCTGCCGCACCGGGTCTGCCCGGCCTGCGGCATGTACAAGGGACGGCAAGTTATCAAGGTCGAGGAAGACTAGATCGTGGTCGTCGCCATTGACGCCATGGGCGGGGATCACGCTCCTGGTGTTGTGGTCGAGGGAGCTGTCCGGGCCAAGCGGGAGCTGGGCCTGGATGTCGTGCTGGTCGGGCCCGAGGAGCTGATCTCGGCCGAGCTGGTTCGGCTGGGTGCCCAGGGCCTGATCCCGGTAGTCCACGCCACCGAACTGATCGGCATGGACGAGAAGCCGATGAAGGCCGTCCGCTCCAAACGCGACTCCACGATGCGCCGGGCCTTTGAACTGGTCAGGGACGGCCGGGCCCAGGCCGTGGTAACGGCCGGCAACTCCGGCGCGGCCATGGCCTGCGGCGTACTGGTCCTGGGCCGGGTCAAGGGCATCGAGCGGCCGGCCCTGGCCTCGGTCTTTCCCACCCTGGGTCCGCCGACCGTGGCCCTGGACATGGGCGCCAACCTGGACAGCCAGCCCAGGCACCTTTTCCAGTTCGGGCTGATGGGCCAGGTCTTCGCCCAGACCGTCCTGGGCAATCCCGACCCCAAGGTGGGCCTGCTCTCGGTGGGCGAGGAGGAGGTCAAGGGCAACGACCAGACCCGCCGGGCTCACGAGCTCTTCCGCAAGAGCGAGCTCAACTTCATCGGCAACGTCGAGGGCCGGGACTTCCTCATGGGCAAGGCCCAAGTCATCGTCTGCGACGGCTTCGTGGGCAACGTCTGCCTCAAGATGGCCGAGGGCCTGGTCGTGGCCATGACGGTCATGCTCAAACGGGAGATCGGAAACTCGCCCCAGTCCTTGTTCGGGGCTTGGCTGATGCGGCGCGCCCTGAAGAGCCTGAAGAAAAAGGTCAACTACGCCGAGTACGGCGGGGCGCCGCTCCTGGGAGTCCGAGGCGCCTGCCTCATCTGTCACGGCGCCTCCTCGGCCCTGGCCATCAGGAACGCGGCCCGGCTGGCTGCCGACTGGGTCAAGCAGGACTTCCACCAGACCCTGATCAAGACCCTGGAGCAGCAGCAGGTTCACCTGAACGATCATTGAGGACGCGCCCGGGCCGGCCCGGGCCGTCGGACCGACCCCGGAGGAGAGATGGACTATTTCTGGACCGAGGAACAGATCATGCTGCGCGATCTGGCCAGACAGATCGCCCGGGAGCGAATTGTGCCGGTCAGGGCCGAGCTGGACGAAAAGGAGGAGTTCCCCCGCCAGCTCATGAAGGACCTGGCCGCGGCCGACCTCTTCGGGGTGGTCATTCCCGAGGAGTACGGCGGCCTGGGCTTCGGCTGCCTGGAGAACTGCCTGGTCGTCGAGGAGCTGGCCTGGGGCTGCGCCGGCGTGACCACCTCCTTCGCCGCCTCGGCCCTGGGTTCCTACCCGCTGCTCCTCTTCGGCAGCGAGGAGCAGAAGAAGAAGTATCTCCCGGCCATCGCCTCGGGGACCAAGCTGGCCGCCTTTGCCCTGACCGAGTCCACGGCCGGCTCGGACGCGGCCGGAATTCAGACCCGGGCGGTCAAGGACGGCGACCACTACGTCCTCAACGGCACCAAGCAGTGGATCACCAACGCCGGCGAGGCGGACATCTACTCGGTCATCGCCATCACTGACCCGGCCAAGGGCGCCCGGGGCGCCTCGGCCTTCCTCGTCGAGAAGGGCGATCCCGGGTTCAGCTTCGGCAAGAAAGAGACCAAGATGGGCATCCGGGCCTCGTGCACGGGCGAACTCATCTTCCAGGACTGCCGCCTGCCGGCCGAGAGGCTCCTGGGCCGGGAGGGCCTGGGCTTCATCGTGGTCATGAAGACCTTTGACCAGTCCCGGCCCGGGGTGGGAGCCCAGGCCATCGGCCTGGCCCAGGCCGCCCTTGACGAGGCGGCCGCCTTTGCCCGGACCAGGGTCCAGTTCGGCAAGGCGATCATCAACTTCCAGGCCGTCCAGCACATGCTGGCCGACATGGCCACTCAGATCGAGGCGGCCCGGGCCCTGGTCTACTCCGTGGCCCGCTTCATCGACTCCGGGGCCAAGGAGGTCTCCAAGGAGTCGGCCATGGCCAAGTGCTTCCCCTCGGACGTGGCCATGCGGGCGACCACGGACGCGGTCCAGATTCTGGGCGGACACGGCTACATGCGCGAGTACCCGGTCGAGAAAATGATGCGGGACGCCAAAATACTCCAGATTTACGAGGGCACGAACCAGATCCAGCGGAACATCATCGGCCAGGAGCTGAACAAGGAATACGGCCGACGGAAGTAGAGGCTCAGCGATGAACATCATGGTCTGCATCAAGCAGGTGCCCGAGACCCGGAAGGTCAAGATCGATCCCGAGACCCACACCCTCATCCGTCAGGGGGTGGAGTCGATGATCAATCCCTTCGACCTCTTCGCCGTGGAGGCCGCCCTGAGGCTCAAGGACGAGAAGGGCGGCAAGGTGGTCGCCGTGACCATGGGCCCGCCCCAGGCCGAGGAGGCCCTCCGCGAGGTCGTGGCCCTGGGCGTGGACGAGGTGGCCCTCTTCTCGGACAGGGCCTTCGCCGGGGCGGACACCTGGGCCACTTCCTACGTCCTGGCCCAGGGCGCCCGCAAGCTGGGCCCCTTTGACCTGATCGTCTGCGGCAAGCAGGCCGTGGACGGCGACACGGCTCAGGTGGGACCCGGCCTGGCCGAGCGCCTGGGCTGGCCCTACGTGGCCTTCGTGCGCCGGATCAGGGGCCTGGACGGCCGGGACATGGTCGTGGAGCGCCTCATGGACGACGGCTACGACGTGGTCAGGTTCGCGCCGCCGGCCCTGCTGACCGTGGTCAAGGAGATCGGCGAGATCAGGGTGCCTTCCTTCAAGGGCAAGATGAGGGCCAAGAACCTAAAGGTGCCCGTCCTCTCCGCGGCCGACATCGAGGCCGACCCGGAAATGTGCGGCCTCAAGGGCTCAGCGACCAGGGTGATCAAGGTCTTCGCCCCCAAGCCCCGGGAGAAGCGGGAGCTCTGGGAGGGCGAGGCGGAGGAGCTGGCCCAGAGGCTGCTCCACCGCCTGAGCGAGGACAAGATCATCTCGATAGCTGTTTAGATTGACTTCGCCTGGTCAAGTCAGTATAGGTAGGAGCCATGTCGCTGTCCATTGATCCTGAAAAGTGCACCGCTTGCGGGCAGTGTACCGAAGTCTGCCCCTTCGAGGCCATCGAGGTCATGGAGGGCCTGGCCCGGAGCAACGAGAAGTGCACTCTCTGCGGCGCCTGCGTCGAGGAGTGCCCGGAAGGGGCCATCAGGATCGAGGAAGCCGAAGGCCGGGGCCCGGCCGTGGATCTGAGCGCCTACTCCGGGGTCTGGGTCTTCTGCGAGCAGCGCCGGGGCGGGCTCCACTCGGTCGGGCTGGAGCTGCTGGGCAAGGGCCGCGACCTGGCCAACGACCTGTCCACCTCCCTGACCGCGGTCCTCTTCGGCCACGGCGTCGCTGACCTGGCCCAGAAGCTGATCGCCCACGGGGCCGACCAGGTCCTCCTGGCCGACGACCCGACCCTGGCCGAGTTCACCGACGACGCCTACGGGCAGGTTCTGGCCGGATTGATCGCCGAGCAACGGCCCGAGATCGTCCTCTGCGGGGCCACGGCCCTGGGCCGCTCCTTCTTTCCCAGGGTGGCCACGACCATCGGCACCGGCCTGACCGCCGACTGCACCGGCCTGAGCATCGAGCCGACGGAGAGGCTCCTCCTCCAGACCCGGCCGGCCTTCGGCGGCAACATCATGGCCACCATCATCACCCCCAACCACCGGCCCCAGATGGCCACGGTCAGGCCCAAGGTGATGCGCCAGGCCAAGCCCGATCCCCAGCGCCAGGGCCAAATAGTTTCGGTCGGCCTGCCCGGCGGCTTCAAAGCCCTGAGCCAGGTGGTCGAGTCCATCGAGGAGACCAGCCAGGCCGCCCGGCTGGCCGAGGCCGAGATAATCGTCACCGGGGGCAGGGGACTGGGCGAGGCCAAGAATTTCTCCCTGATCGCCGAACTGGCCGACCAATTAGGCGGCGCGGTCGGGGCCACCCGGGGCGTGGTCGACCAGGGCTGGATCCCTTACGCCCATCAGGTCGGCCAGACCGGCCGGACCGTCTCGCCCAAGCTCTACGTGGCCGTGGGCGTCTCCGGCGCGGTCCAGCACGTGGTCGGGATGCAGTCTTCGGACGTGATCGTGGCCGTCAACAACGACCCCCAGGCGCCCATCTTCGACGTGGCCACCTACGGCCTGGTCGGCGACCTGTTCGAGGTCGTGCCGGCCATGATCAGAGAGCTCAAGGCCGCCCGGGGCGAGGCCTGAAGTGGAGGAGGCACGCTTGGAGATGAAAAGGGTCTGCCTCGTCACCGGCGGATCGCGGGGCATCGGCGCGGCCGTGGCCCTGGCCCTGGCCGAACCAGGGGCGGCGGTGGCCTTCACCCATTTTGACAAGGACGAGGAGGCGGCCAATCAGACCAAGGCCCTGATCGAGGCCAAGGGCGCGGCCGGCGCGGCCTACTGGTTCGACATCTCCGACCACGCCAAGACGGCCGAATGCGTCGCCGACGTGGCCGCCCGCTTCGGCCGGCTGGACGTTCTGGTCAACAACGCCGGCATCACCGCCGACGCCCTTCTGGTCAGGATGTCGGAGGACGTCTGGGACAAAGTCCTGAACGTCAACCTCAAGTCGGTCTTCAACGCCACCCAGGCCGCGGCCAAGATCATGATGAGGCAGCGCTCCGGCCGCATCATCTCGGTGGCCTCGGTGGCCGGCTCGTGGGGCAACGTCGGCCAGACCAACTACTCGGCCTCCAAGGCCGGGATCATGGGTCTGACCAGGACCGTGGCCCGGGAGTTGGCCCCGCGGGGCATCACCGTCAACGCCATCGCCCCGGGCTCCATCGACACCGAGATGACGGCCGGGTTGTCGGAGAAGGTCAAGGAGATGATGCTGGCCCAGATTCCGCTGGGCCGGATGGGCCAGCCCCAGGAAATAGCTGATGTAGTTGCGTTTCTGGCCTCTGACAGAGCGAGCTACATCACCGGACAAGTGATTCATGTCAACGGCGGCATGTACATGTGAGCCAGCCAGCGCACAGGAGGAACGGTTAATGGCTGCCAACGTGGAAGAGAAAGTCAAACAGATCATCGTCGATCAGCTCAGCGTGGCCGAGGAGGACGTGGTTCCCGAGGCGTCGTTCGTGGACGACCTGGGGGCCGACTCCCTGGACCTGGTGGAGATGATCATGGCCATGGAAGAGGCGTTCAACGTCTCCATCGCCGACGAGGACGCGGAGAAGATCAAGACCGTCCAGGACGCCATCTCCTACATCAAAGAACACGCTGCGGAGTAAGGCAAGGTGGAGGCTGGAGGCGTGCCCCGGAGAGTAGTCATTACCGGGCTGGGTCTTGTCTGCCCCCTGGGCATTGGGGTCGGGACCTGCTGGGAGGCGGCCAGCCAAGGCCGGTCAGGCATCAGCCGGGTCACCAGCTTTGACGTCAGCCAGTACCGCAGCCAGATCGCCGGTCAGGTCAAGGGGCTGGACACCGATCTGTACATGCCGCCCAAGCTGGCCAAACGGCTGGACCAGTTCTGCCACTTCGGCATCGCCGCGGCCAAGATGGCCCTGGAGGACTCGGGCCTGGAGATCGACGATAGGCTGGCCGAGCAGGTCGGGGTGATCCTGGGCTGCGGCCTGGGCGGCCTCCTGACCATCGAGAACCAGCACCAGGTCCTGCTGGAGAAGGGGCCCGGCCGGGTCAGCCCCTTCTTCATCCCCATGGTCTGCCCCAACATGGCCGGCGGCCAGATCGCCATGCTCTTCAACGCCAAGGGGCCCAACATGACCCTGGCCACGGCCTGCGCGGCCGGCAACCACGGCATCGGCGAGTCCTACCGGACCATCCAGCGCGGCGACGCGGTGGCCATCTTCGCCGGCGGGGTTGAGGCCGTGGTCGCGCCCTCGGCCCTGGCCGGGTTCAGCTCCATGAAGGCCCTGTCCACGCGCAACGACGACCCGGAGCACGCCTCCCGGCCCTTCGACGCCGAGCGCGACGGCTTTGTCGTGGCCGAGGGCAGCGGAATTCTGCTCCTGGAAGAGCTGGAGCACGCCAAGGCCCGGGGGGCCAGAATCTACGCCGAGGTCATCGGCTACGGCCTCACCTCGGACGCCCACCACATGACCGCGCCCTCGCCGGGCGGGGATGGGGCGGCCCGGTGCATGAAGATGGCCCTCAGGAGCGCCGGCCTCAACCCGGAGCAGGTTGATTACATCAACGCCCACGGCACCTCGACCGACCTCAACGACGTGTCCGAGACCCAGGCCATCAAGACCGTCTTCGGCCCCCACGCCTACAAGGTGCCCATCAGCTCGACCAAGTCCATGACCGGGCACATGCTCGGCGCGGCCGGCGGCGCCGAGGGGGTCTTCTCCACCCTGGCCATCTATAACGGCCTCATTCCGCCGACCATCAACTACGAGCACCCCGACCCGAACTGCGATCTGGACTACGTGCCCAACCAGGCCCGCCAGGCCCGGGTGAACGTCGCCATCTCCAATGCTTTCGGCTTCGGCGGAACCAACGCCACCGTGGTCTTCAGGAGATTCGACGGCTAAGCGAGGGACTCAGTCATGATCATCGCCCTGGGCGCCGACCACGCCGGGCTGCCGCTCAAGGATGAACTGGTGGTCTGGCTGAAGGACCAGGGCCACGAAGTGCTCGACCAAGGCACTTTCTCCTCCCAATCCTGCGACTACCCGGTCTTTGCCGCGGCGGTGGCTGAAGAGGTCCTGGCCGGCCGGGCCGAGCGGGGCTTGTTGGTCTGCGGCTCGGGCATCGGCATGGCCATGGCCGCCAACCGCTTTCAGGGCATCCGGGCGGCCAACTGCCACGATCTCTACGCGGCCCGCCTCTGCCGGGAGCACAACGACGCCAACGTCCTCACCCTGGGGGCCCGGATCCTGGGGCCCGGGCTGGCCCGGGAGATAGTCAGGGTCTGGCTGGCCACCGGCTTTGAGGGCGGGCGGCACCAGCGGCGAGTCGATCAGCTCGACCGGCTCGGGCCGGGCCGGCGGCCCTGAGACGCCAGGGGCCCTGGACAGATCCCGATGACGACCATCATTCCCCCCGAGAGCCGGCCCGCCTGGGACGATTATTTCATGGAGATAGCCCACCTGGTCAAAAAGCGCTCCACCTGCCTGAGACGCCAGGTCGGGGCCGTGGCCGTCCGGGAAAAGCGCATCCTGGCCACGGGCTACAACGGCGCCCCCTCGGGACTACCCCACTGCCTGGAGATCGGCTGCCTCAGGGAGACCGAGGGAGTCCCCTCGGGCCAGCGGCACGAGCTCTGCCGGGGGCTGCACGCCGAGCAGAACGTCATCATCCAGGCCGCCCGCCACGGCGTCTCCATCGCCGAGGCCGACCTGTACTGCACTGACCAGCCTTGCGCCATCTGCGCTAAAATGCTGATCAACGCCGGAATCCGCCGCATCGTCTTCGGCGACGGCTACCCCGACGAGCTGAGCCTGTCTCTGCTCGAACAGGCCGGAATCCGGCTGGAACGCTTCCCGCAGAGGGAGGGGGGTCAGAGATGAGATGCCCTTACTGCGCCGAGAATGACAACCGGGTGGTTGATTCCCGCCTGTCCAAGGACGGCCAGGCCATCCGCCGCCGCCGCGAGTGCAACGCCTGCGGCCGGCGCTTCACCACCTACGAGAAGGTGGAGGAAGTCCTGCCCATGGTCATCAAGCGGGACGGCCGGCGGGAGCCGTTTGACCGGGAGAAGATTCTGGGAGGCATCACCAGGGCCTGCCAGAAGCGGCCCGTCTCGGCCGACCAGATTAAGGACTTCATCGACAGCCTTGAGACCTATTTCCAGGAGCTGGGCCGGCGCGAGATCCCTTCCTCGGCCATCGGCGAGAAGGTCATCGCCAAGCTCAAGGATTGGGACGAGGTGGCCTATGTCCGCTTTGCCTCGGTCTACCGCAAGTTCCAGGACGTGACCGACTTCATGAAGGAAGTGACCGAGCTTATCAAGTCCAAGAAGGCCCTGGAGGACTCCTGAGCCGGTGGCGGTCCCTTCTCCTTCAGCCCGGTTCATGGCTCAGGCCCTGGGCCTGGCCCGGCGGGCCGAAGGCCGGACCGCGCCCAATCCGCCGGTGGGGGCGGTGGTGGTCAGGCGCGGCCGGGTGGTCGGCCTGGGCTTCCACGCCGCGGCCGGCCGGCCCCACGCTGAGGTCATCGCCCTGGACCAGGCCGGCCTTAAGGCCAGGGGCGCCGACCTCTACGTCACCCTGGAGCCCTGCAATCACACCGGCCGGACCCCGCCCTGCACCGAGAAGATCATCGCCGCCGGAGTCGGGCGGGTCATCTTCAGCCAGCCCGACCCCAACCCCGGGGTGGCCGGCGGCGGGGGCGAGCGGCTCAGGCGGGCCGGAATACAGGTCGAGTCGGGCCTCCTGGCCGAGCGGGGCGCCGAGCTCCTCCGGCCCTTCAGCAAGCTAGTCACCGCTTCGAGACCTTTTGTCAGCCTCAAAATGGCGGCCAGCCTGGACGGCCGCATCGCCACGGCCGCGGGCCAGAGCCAGTGGCTGACCGGCCCGAAGGCCAAGCGCTGGCTCCACCGGCTCAGGGACCGTTGCGAGGCCATCATGGTCGGCCGGGGCACCGTGACCATCGACGACCCGGCCCTGACCACCCGCCTGGAGCGGGGCCGGGGCCAGAATCCGCTCCGGGTCATCCTAGATTCCTCCCTGTCCCTGGACCCGGGGGCCAGGGTCGTCACCGGGCCCAGGGAGGGTGGTCCGGCCGGCGGGGGCTGCCTGGTCTTCTGTTCTCCCCAGGCGCCCGGCCAGCAACGACGGGCCCTGGAGGCGGCCGGGACCGAGGTCATGGCCCTGCCGGGCGGGGAGGGGGGCATCGATCCCCTGGCCGCGCTCAGGGAGCTGGGCCGGCGCGGGGTGATGCACCTGCTCCTCGAGGGCGGGCCAGAGGTGGCGGCCAGCTTCCTCAGGGCCGGCCTGGTGGACGAGATCCTCTTCCTTTTGGCCCCCCGGCTCATCGGCGGCCGGGCGGCGCCGGGCCTGATCGGCGGGGCCGGCTTGCCCAAATTGGACTCAGGGGCTAAGCTTGGCCGCATGAGGCTGAGGCGACTCGGCCCGGACCTGCTCGTTCAGGCCCTGGTCGAGCCCTGAGGAGGAGAGATGTTCACCGGTCTGGTGGAGGGCCTGGGCTCGGTCACCGGCCTGCGGCGGCGGGGCCCCGAGGCGGTTCTGGCCGTCCGGGCGGCCTTTGACCTGGGCCAGTGCCGCCCGGGCGACTCCATGGCCGTCTCCGGCGTTTGCCTGACCCTGACCGGACTGAGGGGGAACGATTTCGAGGCCGACGTCTCGGCCGAGACCCTCGGCCGGACCACCCTGGGCGGCCTCAAAAACGGGGATCAGGTCAATCTGGAGCGGCCCCTGCGCCTGGGCGACCGCCTGGGCGGCCACCTGGTCAGCGGCCACGTGGACGGCCTGGGCCAGTTGGCCGGGAGGGAGAGCGTCGGCGGCTCCTGGCGGCTGAGATTCAAGCTGGCCGGCGAACTGCTCCGCTACGTCATCCCCAAGGGCTCGGTGGCCGTGGACGGGGTCAGCCTGACCGTCAACCAGGTCGGGGCCGACTTCTTCGAGGTCAACATCATTCCCCAGACCGCCCGGGTGACCACCCTCGGCTTGAAGAAACCGGGGGATTTGGTTAATATCGAGGCCGATCTGATCGGCAAGTACATAGAGCGCCTCCTGGGCGCCCGCACTTCAAAGGAAAGAGGCGTCAGCCGGGAGCTTCTGGCTAGGCAGGGCTTCCTGGACGGCGCTTCGGAAGAGGACCACTGATAATGCCCGTTGCCACCATAGAGGAGGCCATCGAGGAGATCCAGCAGGGCCGGATGGTCATCCTGGTCGATGACGAGGACCGGGAGAACGAAGGCGACCTGACCATGGCCGCCCAGATGATCACGCCCGAGGCGATCAACTTCATGGCCAAGTACGGCCGGGGCCTGATCTGCCTCTCCATGACCAATGAGCAGGTCGACCGCCTGGCCCTGCCCATGATGACCAACCGCAACCGCTCCCGCTTCGAGACGGCCTTCACCGTCTCCATCGAGGCGGCCAAGGGAGTCAGCACCGGCATCTCGGCCGCTGACCGGGCCACCACGGTCCGGGTCGCGGTCAATCCCGAGGCCCAGCCCGGCGACCTGGTCGTCCCCGGGCACATCTTCCCCTTAAGGGCCCGTTCCGGCGGGGTTCTGGTCAGAACCGGCCAGACCGAGGGCTCGGTCGACCTGGCCCGCCTGGCCGGGCTGATCCCGGCCGGCGTCATCTGCGAAATCATGAACGACGACGGGACCATGGCCCGCCTGCCCGACCTGGAGAAGTTCTCCCAGCGTCACGGGCTCAAGATCTGCACCATCGCCGACCTGGTGGCCTACCGGATCAGGCACGAGTCCCTGGTCCACCGGGTGGCCGAGGCGGTCCTGCCGACCGCCTACGGCGAGTTCAAGGCCGTGGCCTACACCAACGACATCGATGACTGGGAGCATCTGGCCCTGGTCAAGGGCGAAATCGACCCCGAGGAGCCGACCCTGGTCAGGGTCCACTCCTCCTGCCTGACCGGCGACGTGCTCCGCTCCCTGCGCTGCGACTGCGGCGATCAGCTCATCAGCGCCATGAAGCGGGTTGACCACGAGGGCCGGGGGGTAATAGTCTACATGTCCCAGGAGGGCCGTGGCATCGGCCTGGCCAACAAGATAAAGGCCTACGCCCTCCAGGACCAGGGTCAGGACACGGTCGAGGCCAACCTGAGCCTGGGCTTCAAGGCCGATATGCGCGATTACGGGATCGGGGCCCAGATCCTCCGCGACCTGGGCGTGGGCAAGATGAGGCTGATGACCAACAACCCCAAGAAGATGATCGGCCTGGAGGGCTACGGCCTGACCATTGTCGAGAGGGTTCCCATCGAGATACCCCCCAACGAGAACAACCTCAAATACCTCAAGACCAAGTGCCAGCGCATGGGGCACTTGCTGCATCTGAGCTGAGGTGCGCCAATGCCCAAGATCGTCGAAGGCAAGCTCAACGCGTCCGGGATGCGCTTCGCCCTGGTCGTGGCCCGATTCAACGACTTCATCACCGAACGCCTCCTGGGCGGGGCCCTGGACGCCCTGAACCGGAGCGGGGCCAGCCCAGAGGACCTGTCCGTCTACAAGGTCCCGGGCTCCTGGGAGATCCCCCTGGTGGCCAAGAAGCTGGCCCAGAGCGGCAAGTTCGACGCCGTGGTCTGCCTGGGGGCGGTCATCCGGGGGGCGACGCCCCACTTCGACTACGTCGCCGCCGAAACCTCCAAGGGCATTGCCCAGGCCTCCCTGGAGACGGGCGTGGTCATCAGCTTCGGAGTGATCACGGCCGACAACCTGGAACAGGCCATCGAGAGGGCGGGGACCAAGGCGGGCAACAAGGGCTGGGCCGCGGCCATGGCCGCGGTGGAGATGGTCGACCTGGCTCGACAGATCTGACGGCTGCATCCTAGATGGGCCAACGCCGCAGAGCCAGGGAGCTGGCCGTCCAGCTTCTCTATCAGCTCGAAACCAGTCCCGAGGACCTCTCCTCGGCCATGGACAGGTTCGAGCTGGCCTTCGGCTTGCCGGCCAAGGCGGCCGAATTTTACGGCCGGCTGGTCAAGGGCGTCAGCGACCATCGAGCCGAGATCGACCAGCTGATCGAGCGTTTCTCCAAGAACTGGAAACTGGAACGGATGTCCAAAGTGGACCGCAACATCCTCAGGCTGGCCGTGTTCGAGCTGATCGGCTGCCCGGACGTGCCCGACAAGGTGGTCATCAACGAGGCCGTGGACCTGGGCAAGCGCTTCGGGACCGGCGAGTCCGGGGCCTTCATCAACGGCGTTCTGGACGCCATCAAGAACCACTTGGAAGAAGAGGCCGCGGCGTGCGTATCCTGATCATCGGCGCCGGCGAGGTCGGCTACTACCTTGCTTCCCGCCTCTCCACCGAAGGCCAGGACGTGGTCGTCATCGACCGCAACCCCGAGGCCATCCGCCGCCTGGAGCACCTGGACGTCCAGCTTCTCCAGGCCACCGGCTCCAGCCCGGAGATCCTGGAAGAGGCCGGGGTCGGATCCGCCTCCATGGTCGTGGCCGTAACCGACTCCGACGAAGTCAACATGATCGCCTGCCTCTTCACCAACGCCCTCAACCCGGTGGCGACCAAGATCGCCCGCATCAGGGACACCAACCTGAGCCGCTTCCCCCACATCATGGGCCGCGATTTTCTGGACCTGTCTCTGGTCATCAACCCGGAGCAGGAGGTGAGCAAGACCGTCCTCAAGCTCCTGGAGGTGCCCGGCGCCTCGGACGTGGTCGACCTGGCCGACGGACTGGTCAAGCTGATCGGGGTCAGGGCCGGGGCCCGCTCCAGCCTGACCGGATTGACCATGATCGAACTGGGCCAGCTCGCCCTGGGCAACCAGTTTCTGGTGGCGGCCATCTCCAGGGCCGACCAGCTCATCATCCCCCGCGGCCCGGACCGGATCATGGCCGGCGACCTGGTCTACCTCATCATTCAACCCTCGGTGGTGGCCGAGGTCATGGAGCTCTTCGGGGCCAAGGTCTTCAGCCTTAAGAGGGTCGTCGTGGTCGGCGGCGGCGTCTCGGGCTTTGCCCTGGCCAAGGCCCTGGAGAAGATGCCGGTCAAAACCAAGCTCATCGAGCGGGATCCCGAGCGTTGCGCCTTCCTGGCAGAGAAGCTGGACAAGATCACCGTCCTCAACGGCGACGGCACGGACAAGGACCTGCTCCGCGAGGAGAACATCGCCGAGACCGACACCCTGGTCGTTCTCACCGGCGACGAGGAGGAGAACATCCTCATCTCCCTCCTGGGCCAGCAACTGGGCGCCCGCCAGACCATCACCCGCATCTCCAAGCCCGGCTACATGCCCCTGGTCCACGCCGTGGGTCTGGAGAGGGTGGTCAGCCCCCGCATGGCCGCGGCCAACGCCATCCTCCAGCACATCAGGCGGGGCAAGGTCATCTCGGTCACCCAGATCAAGGGCGAGGAGGCCGAGGTCATCGAGTTCGTCGCCCTGGAGACATCAGACATCGTCGGCTGCCCCCTCTCGGTCCTCAAGTTCCCGGCCGGAGCGATCATCGGGGCCATCGTCAGGGCGGGCCAGGTTATCGTCCCCAAGGGCGATACCATCATCCAGCCCGAGGACCGGGTGGTCATTCTGGCCCGGCGCGAGGCCATCGCCAAGGTCGAAAAGGCCCTGACCGTCAAATTGACCCATTTCTGAAAAGCCGGGTCCTGGCCGGGCCCGGCTTTGACAACGAACAGGGCCTTTGCTATCTTGACCGCAATAACGTGCAGGGGCTTTGCCATTCTGACCGCAAGCCTGACCTGTCGCGATTCTACCTTCTGGAGTGACTGACATGAGCGGCCCCCTCAAAGGAATTAAAGTAGTTGACCTGACCCAGACCATGGCCGGACCCTGCTGCACCATGCTCCTGGCCGACTTCGGCGCCGAAGTTATCAAGATCGAACCCCGGGGCGGCGATATGATGCGCTTCTGGGGCCCGCCTTTCCAGGGTGACAACGGCTCCTACTTCCTGATGTACAACCGCAACAAGCGGAGCCTGACCCTGGATCTCCGCAAGCCCGAGGGATACAAGATCTTCCGCGAGCTGGCCAAAGACGCCGACGTGGTCGCCGAGAGCTTCCGGCCCGGGGTCAAGTACAGGCTCAAGGTCGACTACGAGACCCTGTCCCAGGAAAACCCCGGCCTGGTCTACGTCTCGGTCTCCGGCTTCGGTCAGACCGGTCCCTACGCCGAGCGGGCCGGCTTCGACCCCATCGCCCAGGGAATGTCCGGCCTCATGTCCGTCACCGGCACGGCCGAGACCGGGCCGATTCGGGTCGGAGTGGCCGTTGGGGACTATCTGGCCGGCGTTTACTCCTGCCTGGGGACCATCGCCGCCCTGTACGAGCGACGCGTCTCGGGCAAGGGCCAGAAGCTGGACACCTCCCTGCTCGAGGTTCTGGTCGGCCTGCTGGGTCTGCAGGCGGCCAAGCATCTGACCACGGGCGAGCGGCCTCTGCCGGCCGGCAACGACCACCCCATGCAGTCGCCCTACGGCACCTTCAAGACCAAGGACGGCCACATCAACATCGCCGCCGGCAACCAGCCCATGTGGGAGCGGCTGGCCAAGCTGCTGGGCCTGGAAGAGCTCATTACTGACCAGCGCTTCCTGAGCGTGGCCGACCGGGTGGCCAACCGGCCGGCTCTGACCTCGGCCATCGAGGATAAGCTCCGGGCCAAGACCACGGCCGAGTGGCAGGAGCTCCTGGACGGGGCCGGGGTGGCCTCGGGCCCGATCCTTTTCGTCGATCAGGTCTTTCAGGACCCCCAGGTCCTCCACCGCGAGATGATCAAGACCATGTCCCATCCGATCCTGGGCGAGCTCAAGACGACCGGCTTCTCGGTCAAGCTGGGTCGCACCCCGGCCGAAATCAAACTGCCGCCGCCGGTGCTGGGCGAGCACACCGAGGAGATCCTGGCCGAGCTGGGCTATGATAAAGCGGCCATCGCGAGCTTGAAGGAGCAGGAGGTGGTCTGACTCCGGCCGCGACGGCCCCCGATGGCGAGGAGGAAGCGATCGTGCCTCGACTGGTCAAGGTGGGCCTGACGCAGGTCCGGTGTGAGTTGTCCGGCGAGGAGCCGGTGGAGCGGCTCAAGCGGCACATGATCGACAAGCATCTCCCGCTCATCGATCAGGCCGCCCGGGAAGGGGTCAAGATCCTCTGTCTCCAGGAGATCTTCTACGGTCCCTATTTCCCGGCCGAGCAGAACGTCAAGTGGTACGACGCGGCCGAACCCGTGCCCGACGGCCCCAGCCTCAAGCTGATGGCCGAAAAGGCCAGGCAGCACGGGATGGTCATGGTCGTCCCGGTCTACGAAGAGGACCTGCCCCGGGTCCTCTACAACACCGCCGCGATCATCGACGCCGACGGCAGTTACCTGGGCAAGTACCGCAAGAGCCACATACCCCACACCTGGCCAGGCTTCTGGGAGAAGTTCTACTTCAAGCCCGGCAACCTGGGCTACCCGGTCTTTGAGACCGCCTACGGCAAGGTCGGCGTCTACATCTGTTACGACCGCCACTTTCCCGAAGGGGCCCGCTGCCTGGGCCTCAACGGCGCCGAGATCGTCTTCAACCCCTCGGCCACCGTGGCCGGCAAGTCCGAATACCTCTGGCGCCTGGAGCAGCCGGCCCACGCCGTGGCCAACCAGTACTTCATCTGCGCCAACAATCGGATCGGCCTCGAGGCGCCCTGGAACATCGGCGAATTCTACGGCTCGTCCTACGTCTGCAATCCCCTGGGCGAGCTGGTGGTCGAAGGCTCCAGAGACAAGGACGAGGTGGTCGCGGCCGAGATCGATCTGGACACGATCAGCCAGGTGCGCAACAACTGGCAGTTCTTCCGCGACAGGCGGCCGGAAACCTACGACGAGGTCGTGGACCTCTAACCGCGGCGCGGATGAGGCTTGGACGGCCGGCAATCCTTCTGGCCTTCGGCCGGTCAGGGCTGGACCAGAACTTAATGTTTTCCTCCGGGCTCGGCCCGGCCTGACACTCGGGCCCGAGCCCCCTGCCCGGGCTGACCTGGACGGGCAGGGGGGCTGGGGCGGGAGGCTGGTCTGAACCCGGACAGAGACACTTGAGGAGGATTCATGGACGCTTCGAAGGTAAAAGCACTGGACAGAGCCCATCACATTCACTCCTGGTCGGTTCAGAGTCAGCTCGATCCGATCGTCTTCAGCCACGGTCAGGGCGCCGCGTTCTGGGACACCGACGGCAAGCGCTATCTCGATTTCTCCTCCCAGTTGATGAACCTCAACACCGGCCACCAGCATCCCAAGATAATCAAGGCCATCCAGGAAGGGGCCGAAAAGTGCTGCTTCATCGGACCGGGCTACGCCTACGAGTCGCGCTCGGCCCTGGTGGAGAAGCTGGCCGCCATCACCCCGGACAACATCAACCACTTCTTCTTCACCCTGGGCGGGGCCGAGGCCAACGAGAACGCCATCAAGATGGCCCGTCTCTACTCGGGCAAGGACAAACTGATCAGCCGCTACCGCTCCTATCACGGCGCGACCATGGGGGCCATCACCCTGACCGGAGACCCGCGCCGCTGGCCGGCCGAGCCAGGAATACCCGGCGTGATCAAGGTCTTTGATCCTTACTGCTACCAGTGCTCCTTCGGGCTGGATTATCCCTCCTGCCGGATCCGCTGCGCCGAACACGTCCGGGAGGTGATGATGTACGAGGGGGCCAAAGACTACGTCGCGGCCATGATCGTCGAGGGCGTGACCGGCTCCAACGGCATCATCGTCCCGCCGCCCGAGTACTATCCCCGGCTCCGGGAGATCTGCGACGAGTTCAAGGTCCTGCTCATCTGCGACGAGGTCATGTCCGGCTTCGGTAGGACCGGCGAGTGGTTCTCCTTCCAGAACTGGGACGTCAAACCGGACATGATCACCATGGCCAAGGGCCTGACCTCGGGCTACGTGCCCCTGGGCGGGGTGGCCGTGAGCGACGAGATCGCCGCTTACTTCCAGGACCACATGCTCTGGTGCGGCCTGACCTACAACGCCCATCCGCTCTCCTGCGCCGCGGCCGTGGCCTGCCTGGAGGTCTACGAGGATGAGGACCTAATCAACCGGGCCAAGAAGATGGGCCAGGTGATCAAGACCGAACTGGAGGCCCTCAAGGCCAAGCACAGGTGCGTCGGCGACGCCCGAGGCATCGGCATGTTCTGGATCCTGGAGCTGGTCAAAGACCGCCAGACTCACGAACCCCTGGTCCCCTTCAACACCACCGGCGACGTGACCAAGGGGATCATGAAGAGGCTCAGAGACGGCGGGGTGATGACCTTTGTTCACTGGCACAAAATTTTCGTGGTCCCGCCGCTGGTCATCAGCGAGACGGAGCTCAAGGAGGGTCTCGAGGTCATTGACGGCGTGCTCGCCTGGGTGGACGAGCAGCTCTGATCTCGGCCGGGCCCGGAGGCAAGGCAAATGGTTGACCTGAGCGTCGAATTCTGCGGCTTCAAACTCATCAATCCGTTTCTCCTGGCCTCGGCGCCGCCCACCGGCTCCGGGGGAATGATGAGGCGGGCCTATCAGGCCGGCTGGGCCGGGGGGGTGACCAAAACCCTCTTCCTGGACGCTTCGGTCATCGACAACCCCACCCCCAGGCTGGCCTCGTTGGCTTTCTCCAGCCAGGCCGGCGAGCCGAGGCGGATCTTCGCCTTCGAGAACATCGAACTGGTCACCGAGCGGAGCTTCGAGACCTGGCTCAAGGAAATCAAGGAGCTGAGCCAGGAGTTTCCGGACCGGATGACCATTGCCTCGATAATGGACGACGCGGCCAGGCCCGAGGGCTGGCAGAAGATGGCTGAAGCGCTCCAGGCCGCCGGGGCCGACGGCCTGGAGCTCAACTTCTCCTGCCCCCACGGCATGCCCGAGCGGGGCATGGGCGCGGCCGTGGGCCAGCACGCCGACCTCTCGGCCCGGGTGACCGAATGGGTCAAGCAGGTCACGGACCTGCCCGTCATCCCCAAGATGACGCCCAACGTCACCGACATCACCCTGCCGGCCAGGGCCTGCGTCCAGGCCGGGGCCGACGGCCTGGCCGCGATCAACACCGTGGCCGCCATCGTTGGGGTGGACCTGGAGAACCTGACCCCGCTGCCCAACGTCTGGGGCTGGTCCACCCCGGGCGGCCTGTCCGGCCCGGCCATCAAGCCCATCGCCCTGCGCTGCGTGGCCGAGCTGGCCCGGGCCGTTGAGGTGCCCATCTCGGGCATCGGCGGGGTGACCACCTGGCGGGACGCGGCCGAGTTCCTGCTCCTGGGGGCCAACAACCTCCAAGTCTGTTCGGCGGTCATGGCCCGGGGCTACTCGATCATCGAGGATCTCACCCGCGGCCTGTCCGAGTACCTGGCCGAGAAAGAATTCAGCTCCCTCAACGAAATGAGGGGCCAGGCCCTGGCCAACCTGACCGAGCACCACAACCTGGAAGCCAAGCGCAAGGTCAAGGCCCAGATCGACCAGAGCCTGTGCATCGCCTGCGACGCCTGCCGGATCTCCTGTCTCGACGGCGGCCACCAGGCCATCATCAAGCGCAAGGAGGGCGCCTACGAGGTCAACTCCAACCGCTGCACAGGGTGTTCCCTCTGCTTCCACGTCTGCCCGGTCGAAGGCTGCATCAGCCTGCTCGGCCCGGAGTGAAGCCCGCGAGGAGGAAGCCATGGACCTCAAGATTACCGGTGGAACGGTGGTCACGGCCTCGGAGACCTTCAGGGCCGACCTGGCCGTTGACCGGGGCAGGATCGTGGACATCGGCCGCCGGATCACCGCCCCGGCCGACCGGACCATCCCGGCCAAGGGCTGCTACCTCCTGCCCGGGGCCATCGACGTCCACACCCACCTGGACATGCCCTTCGGCGGCACCACCTCGGCCGACGACTTCGAGACCGGCACCCGGGCGGCCGCCTTTGGCGGCACGACCTGCCTGATCGATTTCGCCATCCAGTCCAAGGGCCAGTCCCTGACCGCGGCCGTGGAGACCTGGCGCCGCAAGGCCGAGGGCAAGGCCTGCATCGACTACGGCTTCCACGTGGCCGTGACCGAGGCCACTGATCAGGTCATCGACGAGCTGGCCGATCTGGTCAGGCTGGGCGTGACCAGCTTCAAGGTTTTTCTGGCCTACAAGGGCGCCCTGATGATCGACGACGGCTCCTTCTTCAAGATCCTGCGCCGGGCCAGGCAGGTCAGGGCCCTGACCATGCTCCACGCCGAGAACGGCGACATCATTGACGTTTTGGTCAGCGAAGCCCGGGCGGCCAAGCTCAAGGAGCCGATCTATCACGCCCTGACCAGGCCCGAGGAGTGCGAGGCCGAGGCCACGGCCCGGGCCATCCGCCTGGCTGAAATGGCCCAGGCCCCGCTCTACGTGGTCCACCTGTCCTGTTTCGGGGCCCTGGAGGAGGTAAAATTCGCCCGCGACGCCGGCCTGCCCATCCTGGCCGAGACCTGCCTCCAGTACCTCCTCTTGGATATAGAGCGCTACCGGGAGCCCCGCTTCGGCGGGGCCAAGTACGTCATGAGCCCGCCGCTGAGGCACAAGTCCAACTGGCCCGTGCTCTGGGACGCCCTGGCCGGCGGGGACCTCCAGGTCGTGTCCACCGACCACTGCCCCTTCAACTTCAAGGGCCAGAAGGACCTGGGCAAAAAAGACTTCGCGGCCATTCCCAACGGCGCGCCGGGCATCGAGAATCGACTCCAGCTCATCTTCCACGAAGGGGTCAACAAGAAGCGGATCTCCCTGAACCGGATGGTCGACCTGCTGGCCACCTCTCCGGCCAGGATATTCGGCCTGGCCCCCCGGAAGGGCAGCCTGGCCATCGGGGCCGACGCGGACGTGGTCGTCTTCGATCCCAAGGCGCCGTTCACCATCTCAGCCAGAAGCAACCACATGAACGTGGATTACACGCCCTACGAGGGCTTCAAGGGCCGGGGCCGGGTGGTCACTGTCCTCAGCCGGGGCAAGGTCATCGTCGATGGCCGCAAGTTCCTGGGTCTCCCCGGAGCCGGACAGTTCATCAAGCGCAAGCGCTTCAGCCAATGAACCGGGTCGACCGGGAAAGGAGGTGCGACTGATCTGTAGGGGTGGGGGATTCCAGGCCGCGGGGGGAGCCCTTGGACGGGTAAGAGGGCAGCCCCTTTCCTTAGCCAAGGAGGTTTAAGAGGTGACGGAAGACGTTCATCTGTCCGATGAGTTCAAAGAGCCGCACGCCCACGTGGGCAAGAAGTGGATCATTTACACTTCGGGGAGGCCCTCTTTCTGGGGATCCAGCACTACCTGACCATGTTCGGGGCCACGGTGGCCATTCCGCTCCTCCTGGCCGGGGCCATGAAGATGCCGCCGGCCGAGACGGCCCAGCTCATCGCCACCATCTTCCTGGTCTCCGGGATAACCACCTGGCTGCAGTCCACCATCGGCAACCGGCTGCCGGTCATCCAGGGCGGCTCCTTCTCCTTCCTGCCGCCCACCTTTGTCATCATCGCGGCCACGGTGGGCAAGGGCATGGGCTACGAGGTGGCCATCCAGCAGATCACCGGGGCCATCTTCCTAGCTTCTTTCTTCGAAATAATCTTGGGTTACACAGGGATAATGGGCAGGATCAAGAAGTACATCGGCCCGGTGACCATTGCTCCGACCATCGCCCTGATCGGCCTGGCCCTTTTCCCGGTGGGCGCTCCCTGGGCCGGAAAGAACTGGGTCGTCTCCGGAGCGACCCTGGTCGCTCTGATCCTCTACTCCCAGTTCCTGGGGCGCAAGGTCAGGGTTTTCACCCTGTTCCCGGTTCTGCTGGCCATCCTGACCGGCTGGGCCTTGGCCTGGCTGCTGACCTTCACCGGAGCCATCGGACCGGAAAATCCGGCGGTCATAAGGCTGGACACGGTCATCAACGCCAAGTGGTTCAGCCCGCCGTATCCCTTCCAGTGGGGCTTCTGGGACTTCAAGATCGGCTTTGCCCTGGCCATGATCGCCGCCTACCTGGCCTCTATGATCGAGTCCATCGGCGACTACTACGCCTGCGCCCGGATGGCCGAGGCCCCGGTGCCGACGGCCAACATGATCTCCCGGGGTCTGGGCACCGAGGGCGTAGGCTGCCTGATTGCCTCGGTCTTCCAGACCTGCAACGGCTCGACCACTTACTCCGAGAACATCGGGGCCATCGGCCTGACCAGAGTGGCCTCGCGCTACGTGGTCCAGATCGGGGCCACGGTGATGATCATCCTGGCCATCTTCGGCAAGTTCGGCGCCTTCTTCGCCACCATTCCCCAGCCAGTGGTCGGGGCCATGTACTGCGGCCTGTTCGGCATGATCGCCGCGGTGGGCATCTCCAACCTCCAGCTGGTCGACCTCAACTCCTCGCGCAACCTGTTCATCATCGGTTTCGCCTTCTTCATGGGCCTTTCGGTGCCCAGCTACTTCAACGAGGCGCCGCTGACTTTCACGATCGGCGCCTTCCCCCTGGGGGACATCATCACCACCATCGGCAAGACCGGCATGGCCGTGGCCGGAATCATCGCCGTGATCCTGGACAACACCATCCCGGGCACTGACGAGGAGCGAGGCCTGACCGCCTGGGCCCAAGCCGGCTGAGCTCCTGACCTGATATCCCAACCAAAGGGGGCCGCCATGGCCCCCTTTGCTCGCCCGGGCGTTCAAGTCTCAGCAACAGCCCTTCCAGACCAGAACGGCAGGAGAGGGCACCCAGAGCCGCCGAAGGCCACCATCGAGACCAGCCTGCCGCTGTAAAAGGTTCAGAAAGACGTGGCTAACTGGGCCACCAGCATAGTCTTGTCCAGGGTAAAACCTTTAGCAGCCTGGAAGGGTGTTTCTCGGGAGTGTCTCTATGAATCAATCAGAAGGCATCCAGACCGGCTGGATGTTATGCGACTCGATCATGGGAACCGGAGAGGCAGTCGGTGTCGTAGCCCCTTACTCTTGCGAGTTGACAGAAGGGAGGTCGGCCTTAAAGCCTCTCCAAACCCGCCCGTAGTTGGATGTTATGTCGGCTCACTCATGTGAGTTGGCAGAAGGTGGTCGGCCTTAAAGCCTCTCCAAACCCGCCCGTGGTTGGATGTTATGTCGACTCACTCTTGTGAGTTGGCAGAAGGGCAGCAGTCGGTCTTAAGGCTTATAATCCGGCCTGTGGGTTGGATGTTATGTCGACTCACTCCTGTGAGTTGACATAATATATCTTATCGGAAGTTGAGCCAGCCGAGCATCTCCGCCCCGCAAATATAGGGACCGGAAGTCAACCAGCAGACTATGAATCTCTGGGACGACCCAGCCCCCTGGCCAAGGTTTTATTACTTGCCCGGTCTGGGGCGGCCTGATAGCATGTCCCGAAATCCCTGGGAGGCTCACCACCATGTACTCCAGACTGACCGCACTGCTTCTTGGCGCCGCGCTCATCTTTAGCTCGGCCTGGCCGGCCTCGGCTGAGGAGAAGTTCGTCATCAAGCCGATCAACGACGCGGCCGAGATCAAGACCTTCTCCTCCCAGGGCTGGTTGAGCATGGAGGGACTGCCCCCCAAGGACCATTACCTGCTCAAGATCTCCTACCTCCGCGGCTTCATGGACGCCATCCAGTTCGCCGAGATCGCTCCGGGCCAGACGACCCAGGTTCTGGAAGACCTGAACGGGCTGGATCTCAAGGAGCTGGCCGACCAGATCGACAAGTTCTACCAGGACAATCCCCAGTACCAGTCCTACTCGCCCGCGGTGGTCGTCCTGGTCATCCTGCCCCGGATCAAGGCCGGCAAGCCGCCCATTCCATCGCCCGACGAGAAGCCGGACTCGCCGGTCCTGGAGAACTCGAACCAGTCGTCCGAACAGCCCGCCGGATCGCCGGCCGGTCAGTCGTCGGAAACCAAGCCGTAAGAACGATGGCTGATCGGAACGTAATTAAGGGTTGTTAGTCTGGTTTATTGAGCTGATGCCCTAGATTCAGAAAGAATCCAGAAACTTCAGGCGCCCCTTGCTTCAGGGGCGCCTTTGATTTGCATTAAACTAATAATTATCTTGACTAAGATGCCATAAAACAGGTATTTATTATCACAGGGCCGCTCAACCGGCCGTGATCAGCTCGATCTCGACCCTCCGGTTGAGGGAGCGGCCGGCCTCATTGCGGTTGTCGGCCACGGGCCGGTACTGGGAATTACCAGTTATCTCGAGCAGATGAGGATCAAGACCCTCCTCGATCAACAGCCGGGCCACGCTGGACGCGCGGGCCCCTGAAAGCTCCCAGTTGGACGGAAAGATGGAGTTGCTGATCGGCTTGGTGTCGGTGTGGCCGCGGATACGGATGTAGCTGAGGTTGAAGCCGGCGTTGAGCTGCTCGGCCAGTTTGATGAGCATGTTCCGGAACTGGGGCAGTATTTCGGCCCGGCCTTCCTCGAAAGTGACCGCCTCGCCGATGCTGAGGATGACCGCCTTGTCCTCGGTGCGCAGTCCCATGCCCAGCTCCGGCAGCGAGGCCTGGAGGTTCCGCATCTGGGCCAGGAGGCGATCCTGATCGCTCGGCTCCTCCGGTTTTAGCGGCTTAGGCAGCAAGCCGGCCGGCAGCGAAGTCCCGCCCGAGGCCAGCTGATCCAGGGTCTTCCGGCGCGGTGAGGCCAGGAGGTTGGGGTCCAATCCGGCTTCGGCCTTGACCAGATCGAGGTTGAGCCGGTCCTTGGCCCTGTTCTCCTCAATGATCATGCCCTCGGCCCAGGCCGATGAGGCCCCGGAAAAACGGGCGACCAGGCTGGCTTTGGACTGCTGGTCGCGGGTCTCCTGATGGCTGGCCAGGTCAATGGTCTGGTTGAGGCGATTGGTGACGGGCTGAGTCTCCTGGGCGGTCGGTTCGGGCCGGGTCAGGGAGAAGAAGAGGACGAAGAAGACCAGCAAGAGAGCCATCAAATCGGTGAAGGAGAGGTGTATGCCCTCCCCTGTCTCGTCGTCCTCGCCAAGCCGGTTGACCCTCTGGTAGGGATCCAGACGCTGTCTGAGCACCCGCTCCTTCTCCAGCCTGACCTTGCGCGTCACCTCGGCACCCCTTGCTACTTCCCGGCCCAGCGCTCAGCCAGCCTCCAGGTGGGCTCCGCCTCTCTCAATCGCTCGGGGGCCCTGTCCCGGGCTAGGCCCAAGACGCTGTCTCGCCGGTTGATGAAGACCGAGCTCAGCCGGTGATCCACGGCACTGGGATGCTCGCCGTCCATGATGGCCAGGACGCCCTCCATGATCAGGGTCATGACCGCGGCCTCGTAGCGGGTAAATTCCTTGAGCTTGCGGGCCAGGGGCAGGAGAAGGAGGTTGGCCACCATGATGCCGTAGAAGGTGGTCAGCAGGGCCACGGACATGCCGATGCCCAGCTGGCTCGGGTCGTCCAGGCGTCCGAACATGTTGATCAGGCCGACCAGGGTGCCGGCCAGGCCAAAGGCCGGGGCCAGGCGGGCCATGGTCTGGAGGATGTTTATCTGGGACTCGCGGCGGGAGAAATGAAGGTCGTACTCCTTTTCCAGGGAGTCGCGGACCTCGAGGTGACCCTTGCCGTCGGCCACCAGCTCCAGGCCCAGGCGCAGGAAGCCGTTCTCGGCCTTGCGGGCCTGGACGTCCAGGCCCCTGGGGCCCTCCAGGCGGCTGACCCTGGCCAGGCGAACGATCTCGTCCAGGTAGCGCCGGCTGTGATCAACCGACTGGTGGAACGAAGCCCTCAGGGCCGCGGCCAGTTCCTTGAACCTGGACCAGGGATAGGCGATCAGGGTGGCCATGAAAGTGCCTCCCAGGACGATGCCCAGGGAGCGGAGGTTGGCCTGCCAGGACAGCTCGGTGCAGACAAAGGCCGAGAGAAAAACCGCAGCCGAGAGGACTAACAGGGCGATAACTCTTTGCCACATGGTGCCACTCCTTGAATGCCTGGATCTTCCGCCAGGAGTCTCAACCCCAAGTGCTGCACTTGCCGTGCCAGGGCTGAGGATCAGCTAAGACTTGAGGTTAACTTGAGAATCGAGCCGGATGGAAAAGGTGGGGCCGGACGGGCTGGCCGCTGCTGGGCAATTCTTGCCGCCCGGCAAGGGGCGTCCAGAAGAATCAGGGGCTGTCTGGCGGAAAAGGTGGTCTCGGGCGAGCTCCGGCGGCTCAGTCGGTCTTTCGGGTGTCAATGATGATCTGCTTGAGCATCTCCCAGCTCTGGCGCCGGTCCTCCTCGGCCTGGGCCCGGGCCCTTTCCCTGACCGGCGAAGGGCCGGTGGTATAGATGATGCTCTCCCGGCCCTGCTCGTCCTTGTGGCGATGAACGCCCATGGGCAGTTCCTGGGACTGCCCTGCCCCCTGGGATCCGGTCTGGTCCTCGGCCAGGGCCGGCGGCGGCGCGGCCAGGAGAAAGGCCAGTAACAGCGCGACCAGGGTTAGCCGCGGGCCGGACATCTCATTTCTCCTCGGCCTGGCTCTGCTGGATGAACTGGCGCTGGCAGCGGAAGGTGTAGCTGATGACGCGCTCCCGGTCGCCCTCGGCGATAACCTCGAAGCCGACGGCGGTCTTCCAGCCGTTCTTTTCCTTCTTGCTGGCAGGAGTCTCGATCCTGATCACCCGGCCCAGGCTGACCACGGGCTGGCCGGTCAGATCGGGCAGGTAGACTTTGATCTCCAGCCTGTCGCTGGGCTTCAGGCCCGGCTTTTCCGGACTGGCGAAGACCAGGCCGGCGCCGGACAGGTTAATCAGCCGGCCCTCCATGAAAGGGTTGGCCTCCCCGGGAGCCCCGCGTTCGGCCAGGAGGTCCAGGACCAGGTTCAGTTTGGCCTCGATCACCTCCAGGCGCCTGAGGAGCCCGGCTTCATAGTCGCTCATCCCGCCTTCGCGGCCGGCCGCCACTGCGGCGGCCAGTTCGCCCGGGCTTCGGGACAGAATCGAGGTGGCCAGATGGCCGGCCTCTTCCGGGAGCAGGCGCCGGTATTCAACCTTATCGTCGACCGCGATCCGGACGAATCTCCTCTTTTCCGAGGCCTTATCGATCACTGTCTGCCTCTCATCCCGCCTCCGCCGGTTGAATCACGGCCGCCGGTTAGCCCAGCGGGCGTCACGCGCTCTCTAAGAGGGCAACTCCCGTGGCCAGGCCCGGCTCGCGGGCCAGAAGCTGGAGAAAAACATCGACCACCTGGCCGTCAAACTGGACGGAGCGGAGTTTGACCAACTCCTGCAGGGCATCATCGGAACTCATTGCTTTGCGATAGGGCCGGTCCGAGGTCATGGCGTCAAAGGCATCGGCCACGGTGATGATCCTGGCCAGGTGCGGTATGTCCTTTCCCTTGAGCCCGTCCGGGTAGCCCCGGCCGTCCCAGCGCTCGTGGTGGTGCCTGACGATGGCCTTCTCCTGGGGCAGGAGGCCCAGATGGCCGACGATGCCTTCGCCGATGACCGGATGGGCCTTCATCAGCTCGAACTCCTCATCGGTCAGCCGGCCGGCTTTGGACAGGATGCGCTCGGGGACGCCGATCTTGCCGATGTCGTGCAAGTAACCCGAGAAGCGCAGTGAGGTGATCTCGTCCTGGCTCAGATTCATCTCCTCGGCGATCTTGACCGACAGCTCGGTCACCCGGGTGGAGTGCTGCTGGGTGTAACGGTCCTTGGCCTCGATGGCCGTGATCAGGGAGCGCAGGGTTGAGTGAAGGTTGTCCAGCACGGACTCATAGAGAGCGATGTTCTCCACGGACAGGGTGGCCCGGCTGACCAGGAACTGGAGCAGGAAGAGGTCGTCCTCGCCAAAGCCCGAACCGCCCTTGTCCGCGGCCAAAAGCAGGCCGAACATGGCCTCCCTGATCCGCATGGGCACGCACATGAGCGACGAAGCGGTCAGCCGGCCCCCGTTGGTCGAGGAGATGACCTCGACCGGTTCATCGGGCGAGTTGCAAATGATCGGCTGTCCGGCCTCGGCCGAGCGGCCGACCAGACCCTGGCCTAGGCTGACAACGAACTCCTGGACAGCCAAGTCCCCCAGACCGTGGTCGGCCAGGGAATACAGGACGTTGGTGTCCTGGTCAAAGAGCAGGAACATGGCCAGCTTCGAGGAGACCAGGGAGCAGGCCAGGGAGGCCATCTGGGAATAAAGGCTGGCCGCGCCCCGGACGTTATTGACCGTCTCGGCCACGCTGTACAGGAGCGTCTGCTCCCTGACCTTGCGCTGGAGCTCGGCGTTGAGCCGCTCGATGGCCTCCTTCTGCTTGAGCTGGTCCTTGAGACGAAGGTTTTCAACCAGGAGCCGGCGCTCCTTGAGCACCCTCTCCACGACCAGCTTGAGCTGGCTGAGGCGGACGGGCTTGGTCAGGAAGTCCGAGGCGCCGTGGCGCATGGTGTCTATGGCCGCGTCCAGGGAGGGGTAGCCGGTCATGATGATCACCGGCAGGGTGTTGTCGTAATCCTTGATGTAGTGGAGGAGCTCGATCCCGGTCATCCGGGGCATCTGCAGGTCCAGAAAGGCGCAGTCGAACCGGCTGTGCTTGATCTTCTCCAGAGCCTCCAGCCCGTCACTGGCGGTTTCTACTTCGAAGCCACCCAGTTCAAGGAAAAACTCACCCAGGATGGCCCTGATGGGCTCCTCGTCATCGACGACGATAATCCTGAGTCGAGGTTCGTCCAAGGACCGCAGCCTCACTGGTGAATCATGATCTGTCCCTGAGTTTAGGGCCGGCCCGGCCCGAGGTCAACAACAACCGGGAATTAATCAGCGGCTAGGCCTGACGGTTGAAGAGGACTCCGATCATACGATCGATGCTCTGACCCAGGCGGAGCATTTCCTCTGGCGGGATCTGGCGGACCGTCTGACCGGTGTCGCGGTCGATTATCTTGACCACCTGCCGGCCGGAATCAAGATCAACCTTGATCTCAAGCTTGACGTTCAGGGTGGCCAGCCGCATCTGGATCTCCTCGGCCTGCTGGCTGAGGGCTTCGGACTGGCCGTTTTGTTTGACAACACTTTTGTCGATTGATTCGTCAGCCACCGGAGCGCTTCGGGGCGTCGAGGTGACGGAGACTTTCCGCTGGAGGACACTGCTCTCAGTCACCACCAGTCCCGAGATCGGAATCGGATTTGATGCGTTAGTTGCCTTCATCCCGAAGCTCCCGAGGTTTCCCTCCTTGGAAACCCTTTCTTCTCGATTCACTTAACGGCAATCAAGTCACAGAACTTTAGTCCTCCCTGACGATTATTTTCAGGGCCGGATTTCCAAGGCCAGGGCTAAAGTTGAAGGCCAATGATTCCGAAAAGAAAGGAGCGGAATGAGTCCTCCGGGAGGCAGTAAATTCCCACCATGTGGAGAGGTACTGGAGTCAAGTTAGCCAAAAGATGTGTTAATTGGCCAAGGTACGCTTCTTGCTTTTCATTTCGATGACCTGATGCTCGGCCCAAACCAGGTGATCGAAGGAGAACGGAGTTGAGCACTAGTATCGGGACGACCTCTGGGGCCATTTACTTCAGCGGCCTCGGCTCGGGCACTGATCTTTCCTCGATCGTCGATCAGTTGGTCGAACTCGAGCGGGTCCAGATCGACCGGATGGAGCTCTGGAAGGAAGAGTGGAACGAAAAGATAACCTCCATCCAGGGCCTCAATACCCGTGTTTTTTCCCTCTATGACTTCGCCAAGACCTTCAACGAAGACTTCGAGTTCTACGCTCGTTCCTCCTCCTCCAGCGATACCTCGGTCGTCAGCGTGACCAACACCCCCCTGGCCCAGCCAGGGGCGCACACCATCACCGTGGCCAGTTCCACCCAGCACCGCGTCGGCTCGATCGGCTTCGCCAACAGCACCACGGTGGTCGGCGGTTCAGCCAGCGAGAGCTTGAGCATCCTGGTCGGCTCGACGACCATCACCCTCAACTATGGCAGCAACTACGCCGCCGGAGAATGGGACACCAGCGCCACCCTGGCCGATCTGGTCGACGCCATCAGCGCCGCCGACGCCACGGCCGGGGATTTACTCGAGGCCATCGAGATCATCAACGACGGCTCCGCCTCCAATGCCCAGCGCCTGGTCATGACCGCCAAGGCCGCCGGCAGGGACAACCAGATCAGCGTGGCCAGCGACCCGACCAATCTGGATCTGGACGGCGACAGCGCCGAGATGATGGATTCGGTGGTCGAGGCCGGGGTCGGCTGGACCGGGACGGCCTCCATCGACCCGACCGGCAACTATTACGGCCACACCAACAAGCGCTTCAACTTCACCGTGGCCAACACCGGCACGGTTTCCAGCGGCAACATAACCATCACCTGGAGCGACGCCGAGGGCAACTCCGGGCGGATTGTCGTCTCCGCCGCGGGCACCTACGATATCTATCAGGGAGTCCAACTGGCCATCAGCTCAGGCGATCTGACGGCCAACCAGACCTTTTCGCTGGACGTCTACAATCCGACTCTCCAGCAGGGCCAGGACACCGGCCTGGCCCAGGTGGACCAGGTCACCCACGGCGGTTTCATCGACGCCGATACCACGGCGATCACCTCGGCCAGCGGCACCTTCTCCTACTTCTACGGCGGAGTCGAGACCAGCATCACCGTCGCCGCCGGCTCGACCCTGACCGACCTGGTCAACGCCATCAACAACGACGAAAACAACCCGGGCGTCACGGCCTCCATTCTCAACGACGGCCAGGGACTGGCCACCTCCTACCACCTGGTCCTGACCGGTAAGGATACTGGCGCCGCCTACAGCATCACCAACATCAACGAAACCCTGGACAATTTCAGCAACGACTTCGACACGACCCAGACGGCCCAGAACTCCATGTTCAAGCTGGACGGCTACCCCAACACCGCTTCCGTCTACCTCCAGCGGGCGAGCAACCAGATTTCGGACGTTCTGGAAGGTGTCCAGCTCAAGCTTCGTTCGCCGGGCACGGCCAGCGTGACCGTGGAGAACGACGTCAGCCAGATTGCCGAGGGGATCGAACAGTTTGTCAACTCGGTCAATTTCGTCCTGGAATACATCCGCGAAGAGACGAAATACGACGCTGACACCGGTGAAGCCGGTGTCATGTTAGGCAACTATACCTTCAACATCGTCTATGACAGCATCCGCACCATGCTTTACACGGCCGTGCCCGGCCTGAGTCAGGACACCGATACCTACACCATGCTGGCCCAGATCGGGATTCACACCGATCCAGACAACCAGGGTCTGTTCACCATCGACTACACCGCTCTCGACGAAGCCCTGACCAACGACCTCGACTCCGTGGCCCGCCTCTTTATCAAGGACGAAGAGCGCGGTACTGAAGGCGTGGCCGAACTGATCCGCTCCCACACCTACGACCTGTCCGACTCCATTGACGGTCCCATGAACATTTTGATCAAGAACTATCAGGGAATAATTGATAGTATTGACAAAAAGATCGAGGATGAGGAGCGGCGGGTGGCCATGGTCAAGTCCCGCCTGACCGAGCAGTTCTCCCAGTTGGAGGCCACCTTGAGTGTTCTCAGTGAACAGCAGACCCAACTAGAGCAGCAGATCGAGCAGCTGCCGACCCTCGGCAGCAAGAAGTAGACAGTTCCAAGGGGAAACCTCTATGCCAGGTTACGGTCACGGCCAGTACAAGAAGACCCAGGTCGCCACGGTCGACAGCGGCAGGCTGATCATCCTTCTCTACGAGGGCGCGATCTCCTTCCTGCACAAGTGCAAGGGCTGCATGGCCGACCGGGATTACCCCGGTCTGGCTCTCAACTTCAACCGGGCCCTGGATATTATCGACGAGCTGGACGCCTCACTCAACCTGAGCGAGGGCGGCGAAATCGCCGGCAACCTGAGGCGGCTCTACCGCTTCATGAGTCACCATCTCCTCAAGGCCCGCTCGAGCGAGAATGTGGCCATGGTCGAGGAGGTCATCCGGTTGCTGGTCCAGCTCAACGAGTCCTGGAAAGAGGCCTTGGGAACCCAAGAGGCCCAGGAGGTTCTGGCCCGCAAGCAAACGCCGGCCAAAGCCACCACCAAGTCGCTGGTCGCCTGAGAACCGATCCTCCTTCAAGCCAAAGGCCGCTTCCCCGAGAGGGAAGCGGCCTTTTTTAGCATGTTGGACCGATTTATTAATGCTGTCTCAAGCCCGGCGGTCAAAACAGAGAGGCACCGGGCTGGCAAATCCCTTGTAGGCCCGCATCAATTTCTCGCCCTTGTCCAGATCAACCCTCTGGCGCAGGAGCTGATCCGTCTCCCGGCCCAGTAATCTGGCCAGCTCTTCCCCTGATTGTCGGGCCTGGACCGCCCTGTCTCTGGCCGAGTCCAAGAGGCTCTCGGCGTGCTTCCTCTCCTCAGGGTTCAGGGATTCGAGCCAGATCAGCGAGCCCCCTCCTGACTTGTTGAGCTGATCCAGTCCGGCCTGGGCTCTGAGCAGGGCCTGGCCCCTGGCCTCGACCAGGCGGTTCAGCTCGGCCGCCTGCTCGCCGACTTCCAGAGACTCGCTCAGTTTCAGCAGTCTGGAGGTCAAGCTGACCGCCTCGCCGTAGTCGCGATTCAACTTGCCCAGGAGGCGGATCAAGTCATTCATTGGGTCACCGTCTTCACCCGGCCGAGGATCGTCTTCCAGTCCTCCAGGATGGGCGCCAGTTCGTACTCCAGCAGATCGGCCAGGAGGATCCAGTCCTGATCTTCCTGGCGGGCGACCATGTCGGTCAGGACCGAGGTCAGGGACCTGAGCTTTTCCGAGGCCGAGAGGCCCTCGGCCTCGAGGTGGGCCAGCGAAGTGGCCAGAACGCCGGTGGCTTGTCCCAGGAAGTGGAAGAAATCCTGGAGGGCCTCGAGGAAGAGGAGATACCGTCCGTTGGCCTCGGCCTCATCGCCGATGCGCAGCTCGTCGGCCACCTCAAGAGCGCCGTCCTTGAGGGTCTCAAGATGAGCCGGGGCCACCTGAAGCAGAACCTCGGCCACCCGCTTGAGCGGGACGGTGAGCACATCCAGCCGCCCGATGCTCTCCCGGCTGACGCCGGCGGCGTCTCTGGGCGCGGTCTCGCTGTAGGTCTCGCCGTCGATCTTGACCTCGGTGATGGTCCGGTCAACGGGCAGGTGCGCGTTCATGATCTCCGAAAGGATCTCCTCCAGGTTCCCACCGCCGAGGGCTGCTTCCTCGAGCTGCTGCGTGTCAAGATAGACTTCCATGGGCCCTCCCCTCCTGCCCGGGAGGCTCTCCCGGACGACAGTGGTTCTCGTCTCTCGTCTCCCGGTCAGATTGCAAGTGACGTACCACATCAGCCTTCCGGCATCTGGACTGGGAGAGGCCTGGAAAGCCGCTCCCCGGAAGGGTCGGGGCCGGCCAGAGCCTTGGAAAATTGGGGAAATAATTGCCTAGGGCCGGCCGGACAGCTTCTGGAGCAGTTCCAGGCCGAAGCGGTCGTTTGGCCGGGCGGCCAGGAGGCGATCGAGAACGCCCCGGGCCGCCCGGGGCTGGCCCGAATCCAGGAGGAGCCCGGCCAGCTCCCGGTAGGGGCCGGGATTCCCCGGCTCGAGGCCGATGGCCAGCTCGTAGGACCTGACCGCCCGGTCCGACCAGCTCAGGGCCCGGCAGGCCCTGGCCCTGAGCAGGGCGGCCGTGAACCTGATCCGGCGGGCGTTCAGGTCCAGGGTCAGGAAATCCAGGCCCAGGCGGTCCAGGCGATCCAGGTGTCCCAGCGCCTCGGCCCAGGCCTGGCGGCGGGCGGCCAGGCGGGCCTGATGGAAGGCGACCAGGCCCTGACCCGCCTGGGGCAGAGCCCGGGCCAGGGAATTGGCCAGGCGCTCCCCGGCCGCCCCTTCCCGGCCTTGCCTCTCGGCGGTCAGGGCCCAGAGCACCCAGGCGTGGCTGAAGAGCTCCGGGTTCTGGGCCAGGCCCTCCGGCGAGGCGCTGGCCCGGCCCAGGTAGTCGTCGGCTTCTCTGAGGCGGTTAAGCTGGAAGAGGGTCTTGCCGGCCTGGTAGAGGAAGTAGAAATCCCGGGGCAGGCGGTCCAGTTCCTCCAGGAGAATCGCCAGGTTGCGCTGCCCTTTGCCCCTGGCCGAGCCCGGGTCGGCGTAGCCCCAGTGGCGGATCTCGAGCCCCAGGTAGACAAAGGGCCAGTCCGGCGGGTGGACGAGCTGCTCGTGGACCCGGCCCTGGAACCTGACCTCTTCGTGCCTGGGGAAGAGGCGCTTCTGGAGCAGGCGCTCGCCCCGGGGCTCCAGAACCTCGGTCCCCCAGCCGATGAAGGGGCCTTGATTCCGCTCCAGGGCCTGGCGGAGGGCCGCCACTGCCTCCGGCAGGATGGCGTTGTCAGCGTCCAGCCAGAAGAGGTAGTCGCTCCGGGCCTCCTCCAGGGAGCGGTTGCGGGCCGCGGCGAAGTCGCTCCGCCAGGCGAACTCGACCACCCGGGCCCCCATCCCGCGGGCCAGAGAAACCGTCCGGTCAGTGGAGCCGGTGTCCACCACCACGGCCTCGTCAAAGAGGCCGGCCAGCGGCGCCAGGCTGCGGGCCAGATTGGCCGCCTCGTTGCGGGCGATCATGACCAGGCCGAGGCTTCTAGGGCTCATCGGGCCCCTACTCCTCTCCGGCCATCGCGTCTATGGCCTCGATAAACAATTCGAAGTCATTGAAGTACCGGTGTTCCCCTCTCGGCCCGTTCCTGGGCCAGGGGCCGAAGCAGAGACCCGGATTATCCCCCGGTCCGGCGTAAAAGGCCAGGGTCGGGCAGCCGCAGGCGGCGGCGAAGTGGACCAGCCCGCCGTCCAGGCCGATGTGGCACCGGGCCTGGTTGAAAACCTCGACCTTCCCTTCCAGGCTCAGGGCCCGCAAGTCCCTGACCCCCGGCGGAGGCGGGGCCCAGTCCTGAAGGTCCACGGCTACGGCCGGGCGGCCGGTTCCGAGGACCGCCCGCCAGACCTGCTCGCGCCGCCGGGGCGGCAGCTGCTTGGGATCGGCCGGATCGGGCCGGGCCAGGCCCACGGTGACGTAGCTGCCCTCCCCGGCCGAATGACCGAAGAGTGGCAGGGCCCGGCTGACCTGCTGGGGAGTCAGGTCCAGGAGCTGGGCCAGCACCTCGCCCTGGTTGACCTCCTCGGGATCGTCCAGGTCCAGGCCGGACCAGAGCTTGGCCGAGAGCCAGACCTCGCCGCTGGGGATGACCCGGCTGAAGCTCTGGCCGTCCGGCCCCTGGCCCGGCGGGCAGGCGGCCCAGTGCCAGGGAAGCCCCCTGGCCAGGAGATGCTTGATGATACGGTGGTTGAGGGCGTAGGTCTGGCGAGGGGTCCTGGGCGCGACGATGAAGCGGGCCACCGCCCCGCTCCGGCGCAGCAGGCCGCCTAAGAGGCGTTCTATCTCCGGGGTCAGCCAGCAGACCGTCTCAAGTTCATGATGAGCTTGAGAAAATGCCTTTAACAAACTAAAAACCCGGCAGTTATCGCCCAGGTTGCGGCCGGCGTCAAAGAGCAGGACCGGCTGGCCGGGCACGTCTAGCCCTCCTGGTAGCTCAGCCGACGGGCCGTCTCGAGCAGCCGAGCCAGGCCGGGGTCCTGGGGCGCCAGGCCGGCCGCTCTTTGCCAGAGAGGCAGGGAAAAGGCTTGCTGGTTGTGACTGTCCAGGAGGTCGGCCAGGGCGCTCAGGGCGGTCAGGTTGTCCGGCTCCAGGTCCAGGGCTCGGGAGAGGTGCTCCAGGCCGCCCCAGAAGACCGGGGCCAAGCGGGAGCGGTTGAAGCCGGGCCAGAGCCCCTCCCCGGCCCGGGTCAGGATCAGGCCCCAGGCCAGATGAAAACCGGCCTGGCCCGGCCGGAGGCGTTCCTGAAGCAGAGCCGCCGCCTCGGCCGGCGGCCCGGCCAGCATAGCCGCCTGAACCAGGACCTGGTCGGCCTTCTCGGCCGGCCCGATCTCGGCCAGGACCAGACCCCGGGCCAGTGCCGGCCGCCAGTCGGTTCGGTCCAGGCCGGCCGCCCGGGCCAGGGTCTCGGCCGCCTCCTCCAGACGTCCCTGGGCGGCCAGACAGAGGCCCAGGCCGAACAGGTCCGAGGCCTGCGGCCCCTTGACCAGGGCCTCCTTGAACATCAGGCGGGCCTTCATGATCCGGCGGGAGCCGTTGTTATCGGGCCAGCGCAGTCCGGCCCAGAGAAAAGCCCAGCCCAGGGACCCGGCCCCGGCCTCGCCCCGGCGTCCTCCCCGGTCTAGCCCGGTCAGGGCGGCCAGGAGCGTCTGGGTCCGGTGGGCGATGGAATGCCGGGCCAGAACCTCGGCCTGCCCGGCCCGGGCCACGGCCCGCCTGAGCTCCTCCTGGCCGAGGTAGCGCTCGGCCTGGGCCAGGACGTCCTCAGGGCCGAAGACCACCAGGTGCTCGCCCGGCCGGAAGAGGTCCCCCAGCCCGCCGCCCGTGTCCTCGCTGAAGAGACAGGCCCCCGAGGCCATGACCTCCAGCATCCGGGTGGTCACGCCGGGAAAGAGGTTCTCGTTGAGGGCCAGCCTGGCCCGGCGGTAGAGCCGGGCCGCCTCCTCGGGGCCGACCCAGCCCTGGCCCCGCTGTCCGGCCACCTTGACCCGGTAGCGGCTCTTGAGGAGCTCGATGAGGGCCGAGCGCTTGGGCCGGACCTTGGGGGCCAGAGTGCCCACGAAGACGAAATCGTGCTCCTCCCCCTCGGCCGGACCCTGGTAGAGGTCCGGATCCACCGCCACCGGCAGCCAGAGGACCTCCCGCCCCAACTCAGCCGACAGGTCGACGGCCGAGTCCTTCTGGTCCACGGCCACCAGGTCGAAGAGCCTGGCCAGGTGGCGCTGCCAGTAGAAATTGATCGGCCCGTCCACGGCGTAGTAGACCTTGGGCAGATCCAGGCGCTCCAGGCCCCAGGGCAGAACCCGGCGGCCCAGGTCGTCGGTCAGGAGCAGGCAGTCCGGCCGCGGCTCCAGCCCGGCCGCCAGAGCGGCCAGGTCCACCCGGTCCGGGTCAACGACCAGGTCGGCCTGGCCGTCCTGGGCCGCCCAGACGACCTCAGCCCCGGCCCGCCTGAGCCAGGGCCTGAAGTAGTCACTGCCCAGAAGCAGGATCCTCAAGCCGGCCTCTGCTCGGCCTGCCGGGCCAGCCAGGCCCTGGCCCGGACCTGCAGGTCGGCGGCCAGTCCTCCCAGAGAGGCCAGGCCCCGGCCGAGCTCGCTCCGGATTTTAGCCCGAAGGTCCGGATTCTCGGGCGGGCGGCCGACCAGATGGCCCAGGGCCTGGGCGGCCAGCGGGCTTTGGGCCAGGTCGTCCATGAGCCGCTCCAAGGGAACTTGTTCGTCTTCGACTAGGATCGCCAGGCGGGCCGCCTCCCGCCTCAGGCCGGCCAGCCTGGAGCGGACCAGGTCCGGGTCGCGCCTGAAGCCGGCCAGGGCCGCGGCCAGTCTCTCCCGGCCGGCCGGATTCGGGCCCGGCAGTCCGGCCGCGGCCTCGGCCAGGGTCCGGTGCTCGAAACCCTCGATCCTGGCCCCGCCCTCGGTGGCGTTGATCAGGCGCAGGTCCGGCCGGACCCGGGCCAGGTAGGCGGCCGCCTCCTGGTACCAGGACAGATAGCTGACCAGTTCGCTGGAAGCCCAGACCTCGGGCTCGATTGCCCCGGGCAGGCTGATCAGTTTGTCCGGGTCAAAGGCGCGCCCCGGGCTCTTGGCCCCGGCGACGTAGAACTGGCCCTGGCTGTAGGCCAGGTCCTGGCCGACCAGGATGATCGGGTTCAGGCCCCAGAGCAGGGCCAGGGTGAAGGCGGCCGAGGCCACGTTGCCGCCGTCGGGCGCGGCCGGCCAGTCCCCGACCAGGCCGGCCAACCAGGGCTGGGGGTGAAAGACCAGGGTCTGGCCGGCCGGCTGGCCCAGGTGGGCCGGGTGCCCGGTCGAGGCCGCGGCCAACAGAATCTTGGACAGGACCGGCTCGGCCGCGACCTGGGCCGAGACGTCCTTGGACTCGATCATCACCACCGCGTCCGGGAGAATGTCCTGGCTTACCAGGCGCTTGAAGACCGTGCCCACGGCCAGGACGACCAGGCGTTCCCGGGACCCGGCCAGAACATCAATATTCTTGGCCAGGGAGGGCCCGGCCGCGACGATCACCCCGGCCGCGCCCCGGAGTGATTCCGTTGCGGCCGTGGCTTCGGCCAGGTCGAGCAGGACCGGGAAATTGGCCCTCAAGTTGTTAAGGCTTTCGCTCTGCCGCTCGACAATGGTCTTCAGGTTGGTCTCCCGGCGGACGACGGCCCGCCGGACGGCTTCCCTGAGCCGCCGGGCCAGCTCGGGCGCCGCCTCGGCGTAGGCCGGTGGCGCCAGGACGGCCGCCTCCAGCCAGGCCGGGCCGTAGGCCAGGCTCTGGGCCAGGGCCGTCTCGAGTTGCGTCAGGGACTCGACCCGGGTCAGCTTCTGGTCGTCCTTGAGCTCGGGAGGCGCCAGAGTCTCAAAGGCCTGGGCCGCCTCCGGCCAGGGCTCGAAGACGATCAGCCTGGCCTGGGGCCTCAGGCGCCTCAAGGCCTGGAGATGGTGGCCCAGCCCCAGGCCGAGCACGGCCACGATCCCGGCCGAGGCGGCCACCTGCTGGGCGACCCAATTGTCAGCCTGCTCGATGGGGCGGGACTGATCGTGAACCGGGCGCCCGTCCAGGCGCAAGAGAGGCCCATCTGGGGATAACGGCTGGAAATCAATCGGCATCGGCTTGAGACGCCTCCCGAGGTCCCGGACCTCGATCAGGTTAGCATCGCCCTCTCGGCAGGGTCAAGCCGGCGGGTTGGGGAGATTTTTCGGTCAAGTCAACCCCCGGGCCGTCCGATAAGGAAAGTGACGTTGGAGATTAACCAGCGAGTCAAGAGGATCAAGCCGGGTTGGAAAGGAGGTGAGGCAAGGCAGGCAAGGGTTTGGCCCGGCGAAACTTTCTCTTCAAGGATGAAGAGGGACTAGATTCAAGGAGGAAGAGGCAAATGGCACTCATTGTTAACCACAACTTGATGGCCCTCAACGCGGCCAACAACCTGAGCATCAGCTACAACCGGCTGTCCAGGTCAGTTTCCCGGTTGTCGTCCGGCCTGAGGATCACCTCCTCCCGCGATGACGCCGCCGGTCTGGCCATTCGTGAGCTGATGCGCTCAGACATCCGGGTGATCCAGCAGGGCATCCGCAACGCCAACGACGCCATCAACATGCTGATGACGGCTGACGGCGCCATGTCGGTCATCGACGAGAAGCTCATCCGTATGAAGGAGTTGGCCGAGCAGGCGGCCACGGGCACTTACACCACGGCCCAGCGCCAGATCATGAACGACGAATTTTCGCTCATGGCCGAGGAAATCACCCGTATCGCCAACGCGACCAACTTCAACCAGACCAAGCTGCTGGACGGCTCCCTGTCGGTCTTCCACAACGGCTCCGGTCTGAAGATCCATTTCGGCACCGGCAACAACTCGGCCGAGGACTACTACTACATCACCCTGGACGACGTCACGGCCGAGGGCCTTGGCGTGGGCACGGGCACCACCGGAGTCTACGGCAAGGTGACCACTCACGGCTTCACCGCCGCGGGCGCCTCCTATGTCGGGACGACCACGGCCCTGGACGAAGCCGGTTACTTCGCCTTCTACTACAACAACGACAACGACTCCACCGGCGCCGGCGTGGCCAATGGCAACGAGGCCGAAGACGTCTTCGCCATGTTCCACGTCACCTCCAGCATGACCCTGACCGACATCCAGAATCAGATCAACCAGGGCACGGCGGCCAGGGCCACTTTGACTTTAGCCGGAAGCCAACTAGTCACTGGCGCTCGTCTTCAGATCGGTGGCGTCAAGTACGCCTGGGTAAGCGCGGCCGGCGACGCCGGCGGCTCGGCCATCGAGGTCGCGGCCCTGGGCACAACCAGCGCCACGCATAGCGCGACGGCTTTGGCCCTGCGCAACGCCATCAATGACAACGGCGGCGACGTCTACGCCGTGATCAGCGGCGCCGGCGATTCCTGGGTCATCAATCTGTTCGCCCGGGAGAACGGCGCCGTCGGCAACAACAAGTTCCACGTCAGCGGGACCAACGTCACCGCCACCCTGAGCACCGCGGCGGGCACCATGACCGACGTGTCCAACTCGGTCGGCTTCCTGGACGGCGGCGGCTCGGCCTGGATCACGGCCAGCCTGGTCACCTACGTGGCGCCCAACGGCTCGACCGTCTACAACCTCAAGCTCGCCGGGGCCGACGCCAACGGCAGCGGAGATTTCTACACGGTCTCTATTGGCAACCCGGGCAGCGCCGGGCTGTTCTCCACCTTTGACCAGACCACCTACTTCGACCAGAGCGGAACCAGCTGGGACACCCTGAGCACCACCTCCACCGGCATCGACATCCTGACCCAGTCCAGTGCTCAGGCCGCCCTGGCCTACATCGACTCGGCCATCGTCACCAAGGACTCGGCCCGAGCCAGGGCCGGCTCGGTGGCCAACCGGATCCAGAACACGGTCACCAACTTGACCATCCAGGCCGAGAACCTCCAGGCCTCCGAGGCGGCCATCTCCGACGTGGACGTGGCCTCGGAGATGACCGAGTTCACCCGGAACCTGATCCTGGCCCAGTCTGGCGTGGCCATGCTGGCCCAGGCCAACTCCATCGCCAACCTGGCCCTCCAGTTGCTGGGCGGCTAGGTCCTTACGGCTCAACTCTAGACCAGGGGCGGGGGCAACCCCGCCCCTTGGTTTTTGGAATTTCTCTCCCTCGGTCAAGGCCAGCGGACGGAGAAAGAAGAGCATTTGCCGCCCACCCTGGCGCCATGCTGTTGACGGCTTTCCGACGCGACATCCTGGAATATAGCGCTTTTTTCCGGCCGGCCCTTGGCCCAGGGGAAAGAAGTGCCCTTTCCTGGGCAGGTATGCATCTTAATCGACTGAAATAAAGTGGTTTTTCTGTGGCATGGCCCTTGCGAGGGAAATCTGCGACGAGTTGTCTTGTCTTCTGTACTGAAAGGAGCCTGCCATGGCCAGGCCGCGTCAGCTCAAGCCTCTGAACTGGTCCGAGTCGACCGTTCTCATCACCGGCGGGACCGGCTCTCTGGGCAAAACCCTGTCCAAGCTTCTGCTCAGGGAGTACAAGCCCAAGGGCCTGCGCCTCTACTCCCGCGACGAGTGGAAGCACTGGCAGATGGGCCAGGAGATCGAGTCCCTGGGCGGCAACGTCTCCCACCTCATCGGGGACGTGCGCGACGCCGGCCGCCTGGAGCGGGCCATGGAGGGCGTGGACGTGGTCTTTCACACCGCGGCCATGAAGCAGGTTCCGGCCTGCGAGTATAACCCCCTGGAGGCGATCAAGACCAACGTCCTGGGGGCCGAAAACGTGCTCAACGCCGCCCTCAACTGCAACGTGCCCCGGGTGATGAACGTGACCACCGACAAGGCGGTCAACCCGGTCAATCTCTACGGCGCGACCAAGCTCTGCGCCGAGAAGGTCTTTGTCTACGGCAACTCCTACTCCGGCCCCCGCCAGGTGGCCTTTTCCAACTGCCGCTACGGCAACGTCATGGGCTCCAGGGGCTCGGTGGTGCCCTTGTTCCGGGAGCAGGCCAAGACCGGCCGGCTGACCATAACCGACGCCCGGATGACCCGCTTCTGGATCACCCTGGACCAGGTGGCCAGGTTCATCGTTCGCTGCGTGGAGATCATGCGCGGCGGCGAGATATTCGTGCCCAGGATGCCCAGCATGGCCATCGTGGACCTGGCCAAGGTCATCGCCCCTCAGGCCAGTCTGGACGTGATCGGCGTCCGGCCCGGGGAGAAGATCCACGAGTGCCTCATCACCGTCGAGGAGAGCCGGAACCTGATCGAGTGCGAGGAGATGTTCATCATCCTGCCCTCGACCACCTGGGCCGACCCCGGGCTCTATCCCCTGCCCGACTGCCTGGCCGCCTCCACTCGGGATGGCGGGTTCAGTTACACCAGTGACACCAACGAGCGCTGGCTGAGCGTCGAGGATCTCAAGATGATGCTGGCCGAGCTGGAGGCCCCGGACAAGGTCCAGTACCTCAGGCCCGTCCGCCGCCAGAGTCCGCCCCAGATAGACAGTGCCAGTCTGCGGAGGTCGAAGCATGGACCTGTTCCAGAGGAACCTGGCCGCGTTGCGGGAGGTCGATCCCAAGCTGACCGCGTGGTTGGAGAGTGAGCCCCGGGACGACCAGCTCCAGCTGATCCAGAGCCGCGACGGCTCGCCCAACCTGCTGATCAATTTCGCCGGCAAGAGGCAGCCCCTCTACGACCTGGCCGACCCCTGGGCCCAGGCCCGCCGGAAGGCCGCGGAGAGGGACCGCTTCAAGGAGCACGTCACCATCGTGGGCGGCCTGGGTCTGGGCTATCTGGTCCGGGCCATCATCGAGATCATGGAGAAAGGCCACCACATCATCGCCATCGAGCCCAACGCCCACCTGATCCGCCTGGCCTTCGAACTCTTCGACTACTCGGAGCTGCTCAAGTCCAAGCACCTGATCATAGCCGCGCCGGGCCAGCTGGAAGTGGCCAGGGCCATCGCCTCCCTGGAAGAGATCCTGCTGCGGGGGGAAACCTACCTGGTCCTGGAGGAGCACGCCGAGCTGTGGAAGCATCTCTTCGTGCCCCTGGTCGAGCACGCCAACCGGGTGACCAACACGGTTCGGGCCACCCGGGGGACGGCCCTGAGCCAGGGCACCCAGATAATCGGCAACGAGCTGACCGCCCTGCCCTACCTGATCCGCCAGCGGGGGGTGGGCGAACTCATCGGCGCCTTCGAGGGCAAGCCGGCCATCCTGGTGGCCACCGGACCGTCCCTGGGCAAGAACATCCACCTGCTAAAAAAGGCCCAGGGCAAGGCGGTCATCATCGCCGTGGGCCAGGCCCTCAGGGCCCTGCTGGCCTACGACATCAAACCCGACCTGATCTGCGCCATCGACTACGGCGAGATCAACATGGAGCATTACACCGGCCTGCTGGCCACCCGGGACGTGCCCCTGGTGGCCCTCTGCCGGACCTACGCCCCGCTGCTCAGGGATTACCAGGGGCCCTTGCTGGTCGTCGGAGCGGGCAAGCCCAAGCAAGATTACTACCTCTCCAAGCTCTGGCTCCTCAAGGGCACCCTCTTCGTCGGCGGCACGGTGGCCCATCTCTGTTTCAGCCTGGCCCGCCTGCTCAAGGCCGATCCCATCATCTTCGTCGGACAGGATCTGGCTCTCAACGACAAGTCCCACTTCGACCAGGCCGACGTGGGCGGCAAGATTCGGATCAACCAGAAGGGCGAGGTCATCTGGGAGGTCGACGACCCGGCCAGTCAGTATCACGGCGTCACCAAGAATTACGGCCGGGCTCATCTGGTGGACGGCTACTACGGCGGCAAGGTCATCAGCCGGGGCTCCCTGGTCTCCCACCTGACCCTGTTCGAGAGGCTGCTGGAGAACCAGGAAGGCCGCTTCATCAACGCCACCCAAGGCGGGGCCAAGATCAAGGGCGCCGAGCCGATGAGCCTCAGGGAGGCCATCGAGACCTTCTGCCGCGAGCCTCTGGACAAAACCCCTCTCCAGAGCCTCTCCGGCCCGGCGGCCCAGGGCGACCTGCTGATCGAGCAGGTCCTGCCCCTCCTCAAAAATGAAAACGAGGGCCTGGAAGAGTTGATCCGGCTGGCCAGACGGGGTCTGGCCACCAACCGGGGGCTGGACCGGCTCCTGGGTCGGCCCGACATCATCTGGCAGGACATTCTGGGACCCTACAACGCCCTCCTCGAGCTCAACACCAAGTGGTCCCGCCTGGCCTGGAGTGCGGCCCAGAGCATCCCGACCGTGAAGATGTGCCTGGCCGGCGCCGAGAACGAAATCAACCGGCGTGAGCTGAACGTCGAGTTCCAGGGAGATGAGGATTCGCTCAGGACCAGGATCGAGCGCAACCGCTACATCCTGGCCGCGGCCCTGGAAAAGGCCGATCTGCTCCACCAAACCTACGATCAGAGCGTCGACCTCCTGGAGAGATACCAGGCCTGCCGGCGGGCGGCCGAGGAGTCGCCCCTGGACGCGGCGACCCGGCTGGCCCTGGGCTCTGTTCTGGAGGAAATGGGCCACTTCCAGGAGGCGGCCGAGTCATGCCAGCGGGCGGTCGAACTGGCCCCGGAGAGCCTGGCGGCCTGGCTGGCCAGGGCCAGGCTGGCCCTCAGGATGGAATGCCACGACCTCTTCAGCCAGGCCCTGGAGCAGGTGGACCGGCTCCAGGGGGACGGCCAGGACGGCCAGTCCTTGAGAGAGAAGCAAACCGCCGCCGTGGCCGGTTATTGGGATCAGGTGGGCGAAGACCTTGTCCAGGGCCGCTTCGCCCGGCCCCTGCTCAACGCCCGCCGGGTCCTCAAAGCCAGGCCGGCTGATCCCCAGGCCCTGGAGGCCGAGGTCCAGGCCCTGGCCATCCGCGACCGGCTCATCAGCCGGGCGGATGAGGAACTGGCCAAGTTGGACGAGGCCATGACCGGCCGGCAGGGCAAGCTCCTGCGCTATCAGGAGCTGATCAAGCTCAGCCGGGAGGCGGGCCGGGACAACAAGAACCTGGAGCTGGCCCTGACCCATCTCAAGGAAGCGGCCGAGCTGCTGCCCGAGGAGCCTCAGGCCCGCTGGGGCCTGGCCACCACCCTCAACCTGATGGAACAGCCCCGGGAGGCCCTGGCCGCCTATAACAAGCTGGTCGAGGACTTCCCGGACAAGCCTCGCTTCCGTTACGAGATGGGCCTGGTTCTGCTCAAGCTGGGAGAAATCCATCGCGGCCTGGCCGAGATCAGCCAGGTCATGAGCCAGAGCGACAACTTCAACTCCTTCCTGAGCAAGATGGGCAACCTCTACCGGCTGATCCACCGGCCCCACAAGGCCCTGGACGCCTACGACCGCTATCTCAAGGACTACGAGGCCGACTTCGAGACCTGGTCACGGCGGGGAGACTGCCTCTTCGAGATGGGCCGCTTCGACGAGGCGGCCGCCTCCTACGACAGGGCCCTGGCCCTCAGGCCCGACTACGGCGAGGCCCTGGCCCGCCGGACCAGGCTGGGCCCCAGGCAGGCCGAGCAGCCTGGGGGCAACGGCCGGGCCGCGGCCTCCTGAAGCCCGGGCTCAGTCCCCGGCCGAGGCCTTCTCGGCCAGGAGGGCCCGGACCAGGCGGAGCTGAAACTCGGTGTCCACGTCAATGGCCCGCTCCGGCGGGATCAGATAGCCCACGGTGCTGCGGCCGTAAAAAGTGGTCGGGTCGCGCCGGAAGGCCTCGACCCGGCAGAAATAGACCGCGCCGCTGTCCACCAGCAGCTCCGGCACCTCCTGGCTCTTCTTGTTGACCATCTCCTCCCCCCAGAAGGCCTCCAGCCGGCCGTCCCGCTCGACCAGGGCCTGCCAGGGCGGATAGAGATAGGTGGTCACGGCCAGGGCGTAGTCGGCCCCTGACTCGATCAGGCGCTGGTAGGTCCCCCTGATGTCCTGGGCCGTCCGCAGGGGCGAGGTGGGCAGGAGGACGCAGAGAATTTCGAAGGACAGCCCCTGCCCCTCAAAGGAGTCCAGGACGTGCTGGCAGACCTCGACCACCCGGGCCCGGTCCGTGGCCAGATGGGCCGGCCGCTTGAAGGGCACGGCCGCGCCGTGGCGCCGGGCCGCGGCGGCGACCTCCTCGTCCTCGGTGGAGACGACGACCTGCTCGAACAGGCCCGAGGCCAGGGCCGCCTCGATGGTGTAGGCCAGAACCGGCTTGCCGGCCAGGTCGAGGATGTTCTTGCGGGGCAGGCGCTTGGAGCCGCCCCGGGCCGGAATGAGGCACAGCCGCCGTTCGGACATGGGCCCTCCCCCGCCCCTCAGACGTCGTCCCAGGCCAGGGCCTGGTTGTACTTCAGGTCCCGCTTGAGCTGGCGGCCGACAAAGAAGTCCAGGTGCTCGGGCGAGATCCCCTGGGCCGGGCGCTTGCCCTCGAGCATCTCCGCTCCCAGGACCGTGCCGGCCTTGAGGTCCCGGTTGGCCACCAGCTGGCGGAAGTACTGCTGCCTGGCCTTGAGCCCGGCCCGGGTCGGCCGGAGGTCGCACTCGCCCAGGGCGGCCTGGACGTTGCGCATCAGCTCGACGTAGGCCTTGAACTCGCCGGGCTCCTTGGCCAGGACGTGGTGGTGTCCGGGCAGCTTGCGGCTCAAGGTGACCCGCTTCTCCAGGATCACGGCCCCCAGGCTGACGGCCATGATGTCGGTCTCGTCCTTGAGGTTGGGCGAGGAGTAGCCGACCAGGGTCCCGAAGGCGGCCCGGAGAAAGGGGATGGCCCGCATGTTCATCTCCGGGTGGTTGTAGCCCTGGAAATTGTGCAGAAAGACGATCTGATCGTTGCCCGCCTCCCTTACCACGGCCACCACCTTGGCCACGTCCAGGGTCCCAACCGGCCCCATGTCGATGATCATCGGCTTGCCCAGGGCGGCGATCCGCCGCCAGAGGGGCAGGTAGTTGTAGTCCCAGGAGCTGAGCTTGTAGGCCTCCAGCCCCAGGGCCTCGGCGTAGTCGATGCCCCCGGGCGAGTTGACCGTGGAGAACATGACCAGGCCCCGGGCCCGGCAGTGGTCCTTGACCTGGCGCCACTCGTCCAGGCTGAACTTGAGCTGGTCGAGCATCTGGAACATGTTCTCGGTCTTTGGTCCTTCGGCCGTCTCGTAGGTGTAGCTGACGGTCTTGTCGCTCATGATCTCTTCCGGGAACCAGAAGATGAACTTGACCGCGTCGGCCCCGGCCTCCTGGCAGGCGTCGATCAGGTCCCTGGTCAGAGCCAGGTCGTAGTTGCAGGTGACCCCGACCTCGGCGATGATGAAGAGGGGCTCGCCCTCGCCGATGACTCGCTCTCCGATCCGAATGGTCTTGTTCATTGACTCCGTCCTTGCTCCGGGCCTTCCGGCCCTTGTTTCCCGGGCGGCCAGCCGCCCGGCCAATCCCTAGTCAGGCCGCCTCAAAACAGCTCAGACCTGCCTCCCGGACCAGGTCTCGGCCCGGTAGATCCGGCGCATGGTCTCGATCAAGGTGGTCAGGCGGCGGCCGTAGGTGTGCTCGGCCCTGACCCGCTCGTTGGCCGCGGCGGCCACCCGGGCCCGCTCGTCCGGGTGGGCCAGGAAGTAGGCCGCCAGATCCCCGGCCTCCTCGGGCGATCTGTAAGCCGCGCTCTCCCGGCCCGGCCGGAAGAGCTCCTCCATCTGGGCCCGGTAGTCGGTCAGCAGGAAGCGGCCGCAGGCCGGCACGTCAAAGACGCGCTGGTTGAGGCCGGTCTTCATCTGGAGGCTGGTGGCGTTGAAATTTATCTCGGTCAGGTTGTACAGGGCCGGCAGGTCCTCGTAGTAGTTGACCGGCGGCCGGAGGTCGAAGTCCCGCCCGTCCAGGAGCTCGCTCCAGCCCTCGTCGCCGACCACGGTCGGCCCCAGGCCGGCCAGGGCCTGGACGCAGCCCAGCCGGTAGAGCTGGGTGGCCCGCCAGACGACCAGGGCCTCCAGGTCGATGAGCCTGGCCTGGTCGAACCCGTCCAGGGCCGGATGGTCCCTGAGCCCGGCCTGGGCCAGGAACGGACCTGGGGAGCGCTCCGGGCTGGCGGTGAATAACCGGGCCGCCTCGTCCACCAGGGGGCCGACCTCCTGGGGCAGGTTCAGCTCGCGCCATTTCCGGGCGATGGCCTGGCGCATGGAGTTGCCCACAAAGGCCAGGTCCAGCCGCTCCCGGCCGTTAAGCTCCCCGGCCGCGTAGGGCCGGAAGGTCCGCTCGTCGGCGGCCAGGGGCAGATAGAAGACGTTCTCGTAGCCCAGGGCCTTCATCTCGGGGAGGTAGTCGCCGTCCCAGAGGAAGATCGTCCCCCAGGGGGAGCGGTTCTCCTGGTAGTGGCGGATGATGAGCAGGGGCGAATCCACGTACCAGGAGGCGAAGGGCAGCCTGATCTGGCCCAGGAAGCGGGTCAGGACCCCGTCGCGGTCGAAACCCAGGTGGTTGATGGTCAGGAGGAAGTCTGGCCTGAACTCGACGATGTTCTGGACCAGGTTGCGGATGACCTCCTGGGCGGCCAGTTCGCGATCGCGGATGAGGATCAGGCGCATCTGGTGGCCCAGGTCCTCAAAGCCGTGGCTCAGCTCGCCCATGAGGAAGTACTTGGCGTGGAGAACCAGGACCCTGACCCGGTCCGAGGTGAACTTGGGGTAGGTGAGCTTGTCCTCCAGGCGAACCTTCTCCACCCGGCCGAGGCCCTCGGCCAGGAGGCCGTAGGATCGGGGCATGGCCCTCAGCGAGGGCTGGTGGACCAGGCTCTTGATCCGGGGCAGCCCGGCGGCCAGCTGGAGGCGGGCCAGCTCGCCCAGGGCCAGGTCCGGGTCAGGCTCGACGATGAGCTTGAGCCCTGGCCTGGACAGCAGGGCGCTCAGGTCGCGGGCCCGGGCCGCGGCCTCGATGACCCGGCCGACCGGCTCGATGACCACCAGGCCGACCCCAGCCGGCAGGTGGCGGGCGATGGCCTCCAGGTGCAGGCCCAGGCCGAAGCCCAGGACGACCACCAGGCCGGCTTGACTCAGGTCCAGCGATTCGGCCAGCCTCTCGGCCTCGGCCCGGGGATCGACCGCGCCGTGCAGGGCCCGCCAGGCCCCGACCCCCTCCCGGGCCTTGATCAGGGCCCGGCCCTTGGGCCCCTCGACCAGGGCCGCCTCGGCCGGTCCGCCGGTCCGGTCCAGGGCCTCGGCGGCCCGAGGATGTCTCTGGGCCAGGGCCCGGCGGCTGACCTCCTCGAAGCTGGCGCCCGTCCAGGCCGGCCCGGCCTCGGTCCGGTCGGCCTTCTCCGCCAGGGCCGGCCCTGCCCTGAGCCGCTCCCTGAAGAGCTCGGTCCACTCCCGGGCGACCAGGTCCCAGTCGTGTCTTGATCTGACTGCCTGGCCGGCCCGCCGGGCCAGGTCCAGGGTGGCCGGACCCTCCCCGGCCAGATCCAGGAACCGGGCCAGAAAGCCCTCGAAGTACTCGGCCGAGCCCGGCCGCCCGGCCACCTTGAAGGCCGGCTCGACCACGCTCTCTTGGAGGGCGAAGCGGTCGCTGGTCAGGACCGGCAGGTCCAGGGCCTGGGCCTCCAGAGCGGCCAGGCAGGAGATCTCGGCAAAAGTGCAGGGATAGAGCAGGAACCCGGACGAGGCCAGGAGGCGATAGAACTCCGGCTTGGCCAGTCCGCCGGCCAGGCTGACCCCCGGAGAGGCCAGGGCCGCTTCCCTCAAGCGGGCGTAGTCCTCGGCCAGGTCCTCGGGCCAGCCGGACTGGTCCACGGGATAGCCGCAGATGACCAGCTCCATGCCGGGCAGGGCTCTCCGGACGGCCGGCCAGATCCGGCTCAGGAGCCCCTCCAGGCCCCTCTCGGGCCGGGAGGCGTAGACGGCCCGGTTCAGGCGCCTGCTCAGCCCTTCGGCCCGGACGGCCTCGATGAGGTCCAGATCCAGGCCGTTGCGGGTCAGGACCAGCCTGCCTCCGGCCGCCGGCAGCCGCCGGGCCGTGTCCTCGAGGTGGAAGCGGGACAGGCAGAAGATCAGATCAATGGCTTCCAGGCGGGGGGCCAGGCCCTGGGGCCGGTCCAGAACGTCATGCAGCCAGAGGACCCTGAGCCGCCCGGGCTGGATCCGGTCAAAAAGCTCGTAGAAGCGCGAGACCAGGACCACGTCCAAGTCCTGCTCCCGGCTGAAGGCCGGCCACTGGCTCAGATCCTGGTAGACGACGCCCCCGTACGGCCCGGGCCAGGGACAGTTGGCGAAGACCCGGACCTCGTGCCCCAGGCGGGCCAGGGCCGCGGCCATCTGAACCAGGGCCGTCTCGCTGCCGCCCAGGGCGGCCTGATCGAGGAGGTCGCCGCGGACGGGCATCCCGTGGCTCAGCAGGGCCAGCTTCAAGCCAACCTCCCGCCGTAAGCGGTTGATACACTAAGAATAGTATTGACCAGCCGCCTGGGGGCTGATAAGCTTTTTAAAAATAGGAACCTCAAGTTGATTGTGAAGTCAAACTTCATTTTCTTCTAAAGCTTTCTCTGGAGCGGGCCGATAAGTTGGATGATGAAGTGAACAAGGTATCGGCATGAGCATCACGACCTACCAAGTTCAAAACATTCTCCGTACTTACGGCAAGCAGCTCGGACGAACACGCAAACAGTCCGAACAGGCCGCCTCGAGCGAAGCCAGCGCCGAAGCGGACAAGGTCAACATCTCCTCCGAGGCCAAGCGGCAGCAGGTCATCGCCAAGATAGCCCAGGAAATCATCGGCCAGATCACCTCCCAGCCCAAGGCCAAGAGCCAGCTGGAGGGTCAGGCCCTCAAGCAGCTCTCCCAAGAGTACGGCCAGTCCCTGGAGGCCTTCCGGGCCAAGGAGGGGACTCTCAGATTCTCGATCGTCGATCCAGAGACCGGGACCCTGGTCCGGGACGTCCCCGCCGACGAGGGAGAGCAACTGGCCAGACGCTTCGAGGAGATAACCCGGCAGATCATCAACGGCAACATGATCGTCTGAGGGGGGCCTCGGAGAGGATGAAATGAAGGTCGTCGACCCCTACACCAAGAGCATCGGGCAGCTCAAGGACACCGAAGCCGCTTCCAGGACCGGTTCGTCCAAGTCCAAGGCCAAGAAGGCCGCGTCGACCGAGGCCGGGGACCGGGTCAATCTGTCCGACGGGGCCAAAATCGCCGCCAAGTCCAGGGCCCTGGTCGAGGAGGCACCCGAGGTCCGGGTCGAGCGGATCGAGTCCATCAAGGCCCAGGTCGAGGCCGGCGAGTACAAGGTTGACCCCGAGGAAGTCGCCCGGAAAATGGTCGACGAACACCTGTCCGAGCTGCTCTGAAATACTCTGTCCAGCCAAGCGCTTCCCTGCGGGGCGGGCTGTTGATCGGCTCGCCCCGTTTACTTGCCGTCTCGCTTCAGGAGCGGATGCTTGTGTGAGTAACGGGCATCCTCGATGATCAGCTGCTCGGCCAGGTGGGCCTTCTGGTTGATCACCAGGGGACCCATCAGATTGGCCGTCATGTCCTCGGGCCGCCCCTTGGGGATGGTCACCAGAACGTAGACGTCCAGATCGCCCGGACCCTCGGCCTTCAGGGCCGACAGGACGCTCTCGGTGAAGGTGAGCCGGTAGTCGGCCACGAAGAGCTGGGGAATGGTGATGACAAAGGCCAGGTCGGCCCGATCCACGGATTGATACCAGTACAGGGCCGAACTCGGCCGCGGCTGGAGGATGACGTAGCGCCTCTGGTCGGCGAAGCCGATCAGGCCCCGGTCCATGTGGAGGACGCGCTCCTCTTCCACGGGGACGACTCCGAAGCGGGTGGTGGCCAGGTCCATCACTCGCTCTCCCTGTCCCGGGGGCCGCTGAACAGGTCCAAGGCCCGGTCGAGGTCGTCGGTCCTGGCCGCCGCGGCCTCTATGTTCTGCTCCTGGATCCTCAAGTAGACCTCCTCCCGGTGGATGGGCATATCATCGGGGGCCTCGACCCCCAGTCTGACCTGGCGGCCCCGGATGTCGATGACCGAGATCCGAACGGCGTCGCCGACGGTGATGTTCTGGCCCACCTTGCGGGTAAGGACTAGCACGCTTCCCCTTCCTAGAGATAGTCAACCAGGCTCAAGGAGGTGATCCGGGTGATGGAGGTCAGAGAAGCCTGATAGGCCACCTGTCTCATGTTCAGCTCGGTGATCAGATCAGTGATGTCCGCGTCTTCGATTTTGGACAGATGGTCCTGCAGGGTCAAGGAAAAATCATCGTTTATCCGGGTCCTGATCTCCAGGCGGTTGAGCCTGGCCCCCACCGAGGCCGAGGTGTCGGTGATGCTGCTCCTGGACTCGTCGAGCCTGACGATCATGCGCTGGATGCCCTCGGTGTCGTTCTCCAGCAGGTAGGACTTGAACAGGCGCAGGGTGTCCAGGATGTTGTCCGCGTCGCCCGCTCCACCCATCATCTCCGTGCCGGTGATGTTTTCCTGGATCCTGTCGGTGCCGCCGACGTTGGTCTCCAGCTCGGCCTCGTTGCCCCGGTAGTAGCCGGCGTCGATGTAAAACTTGTCTCCGGTCTGGAGGGTGCCGTTGTCGGTGAAGCTGACCTTGACCCCCAGGTAGACGCTGTTGAGCTCGTCGAAGATGCCTATGGCGCTGGTGGTGGCGGCGTAGGTGTCGTCCCGGCCGCCGGTGAGCACGCCGCTGACGTACTCGTAGACCTTGAAGCGAGCCAGTTCGGCCCCACCCTCCAGAGTGGCCCAGGACATCTCGGTGACCACGCCCAGGCCGGTGGCCGTGCCCGGGGCCAGGGAGGCCGAGACCAGGGTGGCCGCGCTGAGGTTCAGGGCGGTTAAGACCTGGGCCGCGGTGGCGGTGATGACCCCGTCGGCGTCGGTGGCCAGGCTGACTGTGATCTGGCTCCCTCCGACCAGGGTGATCGTGGTCGAGCCGGTTCCGGAAGCCCCGGCCACGAACCTGACCTGGAGGTCGTTGCCGGCCGTGCCCGTCTCCAGAGCCTGGATCAGGAGGTCGTTGTTGGCTCCGGAAAGAATGGTCGCCAGATCGGCCGCCCTGGGCCCGCCCACGGATCCGGCCGTGGTGATCTCGATGACGTAGCGTCTCGATGTGGCCGTGCTCCCGTTGCTCAGGTGGGTCGGAGACATGGTCTGGACCACCTGGGTGCCGCTGACCCCTTCGGGGATCTCGACATGGATCAGGCCACTGGCCTGGGAGTTGGCTTCTATGGCCGCGACCAGCTCGTCCAGGGTCGTGGTCACGTTGCCGGCCCCGTCCGTGGCCAGACTGACCGTGATCTCGTCGTCGCTGACCGAAATGCTCAATGACTGATTCGCGGCGCCAGGGTCGACGAAGGCGACCGAGATGTCGTCACCGTCCGCACCGTCATCGGCCGCGAAGATCAGGATCTGGTCGTTGAAGAAACGGCCGATGGCCCATTCCCCGGGCTGGTCGTAGTCATCGGAGAAGAAGCCGATCGTCGCCCCGGAGAGCTTGGCCAGGGGACCGCTGGTCCCGCCCAGGTAGATGGCGTGGTAGGTCGAGGTGGTCGTGCTGTTGAAATCCTCGGCGGTCAGGCGGAGCTGATAGGCCCCGGAGAGGCTGACGATCTCGGCCGTGACCCAGGCGCTGCCGCCCCCGGAAAGATAGGCTCCCGAACCCAGGCCGTGGCTGGTGTCGGCGATGGTGACCACGCCGCTGATGTCCGCGGTGGAGACCCAGACCGCGTTGTTTCCGGAAACGCCCACCGAGCGGGTGAACAGATGGGCCTGGCCCAATCCGTCGTCCACGGCCCAGACCAGGGCGTCGCTGGCCGCGTTGAGGCCGTTGACCAGGTCGTTCATGGCCGAGGTGGCCGTGACCGAGTTGCTGCCGATGACGATGGTCGTCGAACCGGCCGCGGCGGTGGAGAAGACGTAGGACACGCCGCCGATGAAGATGACGTCGCCGGCCAGAACGTTGCCGCTGAAGGCCACCTCGGCCCGGGCCGCGGTGCCGCTGTTGATCAGATCGCGGATGTCGTTGAGGCTCATGGCCGAGGTGATGCGGTAGTACCCGGCGATGTCCTCGTTTCTGGACGTGCCGGTGTAATCGCCGTCATCGTCGTAATAGAAGCTGAAATAGCCGTCGTAGTTGAGCGCGGCCGTTGCCGAGGCCTCGGCCTGCTCGGCCGTCAGCTGCCAGTAGCCGGCGCCCAGATCGGCGTTGGTCAGCCGGGCGTGCCCGTAGTAGTAGCTGCCCGAGGAGGTGACCACGCCGCAGTAGTTGGTGGAGTTGTTCTCGTCCTTCTGGACCAGGTTGACGTACCTGGACTCGGCGAAGGGGGCGGTGTGAACCCTGTCGCCGGCGAAGATGTAGGAGTCGCCGATCCGGGTGTTGGCGATGCCCAGCAGGTTCTTGATCAGGCTGTCCACCTCTTCGGCGGCGGCGGCGCGGTTGGCGGCGCTGTAGGTGTCCGTGGCCATCTCTTCGGCCAGGGTCCTGGCCCGGGCGATGATGTCCTCGGCGTTGGTCAGGGATCCGTTGGCGTTCTCGAGCCAGGACTCGGCCAGAACCAGGTTGCTCTCGTACTGCTCCAAGGCCCTGAGGCTGTGGTGGCGGCCCAGGATGGCGCCCAGGGCGACCGGGTCGTCCGAGGCGTACTGGACCCTCTTGCCGCTGGCTATCTGGGTGTTGATGCGGGCCAGGTCCACGCTGAAATCCATCAGCGACTGGCGCACCGCATTATAAAAGCTTTGAAAAGTAACCCGATAGGACACGGCCAGCCCCCTACATCTGGATCAGGGTCTGCAAGAGTTCGTCGGCCGCGGTGACCACTCGGGCCGCGGCCTGATAGGCCCGCTGGTACCTGAGCATGTCCAGGAGTTCCTCGTCCAGGTTGACGCCGCTGGCGCTCTGGATCAGGTCCTGGTACTGGTTGACCAGCATGGTGTTGAAGTCCTGGTTGGCCTGGCTCTCTGTGGCCAGGACGCCTATCCGGCTAATCAGAGCGGCCGTGAAATCGTTGAAGCTGCCGGTCATGGTCTGGGAGGTCGGGCTCTGGCCCGAGGTGTAGACCCACCAGGTGTGATCGACCTGGGCGTCCCTCAGGTCGGCCAGGGCCAGGGCGTTGCTGTTGTCGCCGAGGCTGATCTCGCCGGTCTTGCTGTCCACCAGGGCCGCGGCGATGAGATCGTGATCCTGGTTGATGGCGTCGGTCACGGCGATGTTGGCCGCGTTGAAGCCGTCGAAAAAGGTGTTTATCCCCAAGGCCATGAGCACGTCGGAGTTGACGTCGGCAAAGGCGAAGGACTGGCCGCTGGCCGCGGTCAGCTGGAGCTGGCCGCTGTCGTTCAGCTCGGCGGTCAGGCCGCTGATCTCGTTCAGGGAGCCCAGCAGGTCGGTCATGGTCGTCTCGGCCCCCAGATCGATCCGGTAGCTGGTGGCCTGGCCGGAGGAGTCGTACATCATTATCTTGAAGTAGACATCATCTCCAGAGGTGAAGTCGTCGGCCACGTCGGCGTAGAAGGTCAGCCCGCTGGCCTGGCTGGCCAGGGCCGCGTCGACGTCGGTGACGCTGTAGGTGCCGGTGGTCAGGCTCAAGGCCTCCAGGCCGACACCCTGGCTGTGGATCTTGTTGACCTGGCGGACCAGGCTTTTGGTCAGCTCGTTGAGATTGGCCTGCATCTCGGGCAGGACAGTGTCCCTGACCTCCAGCCAGCCGCCTATCTTGCCCCGGGTGAGCCCGCTGGTGATGACGCTGTCGTCGCCCGACCAGCTTATGTCGGCGCCGTCGAAACTCAGGGAAAAGGCCGTCTCCCCCTGAACCATGACCCGGCCCGAATCGAGCATTATCGTTACCGTGCCGTCGGTGTCCTCGAAGTAGTTAATCCCGGCGTAGCTGGCCAGATCCTCGATCAGGGCATCGCGCTGATCGCGCTCGCTGTTGGCGATGGAGTCACTGCTGGCCTCTATCCGCCTCACCCTTACGTTCAGATCGGCTATGTCTGAAGCCAGCTGGTTGACCTCGGTGATTCCGGCGTCTATCTGGCCGTTGATGTAGCGGTCCATGTTCTGGAGGTCGACGTCGAGGTCGTGGAAGTAGCTGCAGAGCGTGGTCGCCGTGGCCACCAGGGTGGAACGCTCGGCCGAGCCCTGGGGCGTGACCGCCAGGTCTTCGAAGCCATCCCAGAGCTTGTCCACCATGGCCGCCAGCCCGTAGTCCTCGTCCGGATTGAGCAGGCGCTCCAACTGTCCGATCAGCTCGGTCCGGGCCTCGTAATCGGACAGGTCGCTGACCTTGTAGTGCAGGTTTCGATTGAGGTTCTTGTCCCTGAGGCTGATGATGTTGCCCACGTCCACGCCCCGGCCCAGGTAGAGATTCCCGTACTTCTGGGGCGGGATCCGCTCCTGGAAGACGACCTGGCGCCGGGTGTAGCCCGGAGTGTCGACGTTGGCGATGTTGTTGGAGACAACCTGGACGCCGATGCGAAAGGCATTCAGGGCGCTGGCGCCAATGTCCAGGATCGAACAGGTGCTCACCTCAGACCTCCCGCTGAATCCGCCTGGCCGGGTAGTCCCTGGGCGGCGGGACCTGTCCGGGCCGGGCGTAGGTCGGTCTCTCCTCTCCACCCAGGCTCAGAAAGCTGTTGATGGTCTCCTCCATGGCCACCAGCCCCTCCTGGGCCAGGGTCTTGTTGATGGCGTTGGCCATCTCGACCTGCTGCGCCTTGGTGTGAAAGCGAAGATAGCACTGGCCCAGCTCCTCGCGTTCAGCGGTCTGGAGCAGGGGTATCAACTGGGTGATTCGCTCGACCCGCTCCCCGCTCCGGCGAGCCCCCAGTTCCTGGATCATTGACTTGACCTGGTCCCTTTTTAAGCCGAGTTGCTCGGTCAGCAGGTTCTTCTCAGAGGCCATGGCCTGGACCAGGCCGAAGTTGAGATCCACCAGGGCCTGGCGCTCGGCGGCGATGAGGGGCAGCAGCGAGGAGCAGGTCTGCTCCATGTCGTTGAGCAAATTCAGCAAGCCGCTGACTTGATGGGACATCTCGGCCTCCTATCCCTGATCAGACCCTGACCGGTCCAGCCTGGCCTGGCGCGCCTCGGCCGAACTGACCAGGGCCAAGGGGTCAATAGCCTGGCCCTGGCGCCGGGTTTCGAAGTGGACGTGGGGACCGGTGGCCAGCCCGGTCTCGCCGACCAGGGCGATGACCTGGCCCTGCCGGACGAGCTGACCCTCCTGAACCAGGTTCTCCTGGTTGTGGCCGTAGAGAGTGGTCAGGCCCTGGCCGTGGTCGATCTCGACCACCTGGCCGTAGCCGTCCCGGGAGCCGGAGAAGACGACTATCCCGGACTGGGCCGCCCGGACCGGGCTGCCTTCGGGCGCGGCGATGTCCAGACCCGAGTGCATCCGCAGGCCGCCCAGGATGGGGTGATCGCGCAGGCCGAAGAAGCTGCTCAGCCGGCCCTCGACCGGCAGGAGCAGATCCGAGCTCTCCGAATCCTGGGCCGGCGCTGAGATTTCTGGCGCGGCCTGGAGGGCCGGGCGCGGCCTGATGGAGCCGGGCAGGGTCTGGATCTGCTTGGGGCTGGGCTTGAGCCCCTTGAGTTCGCGGTAAAGCATCTCGGCCAGCCCCAGGTTCCCGGTCTTGCTCCCCTCCTCGGCCAGGGCCTGGTCATAGAGATCCCGCCAGATGTTCTCGCCGGCGCCGCCGTGGAACAGCCCGGCCTCGGCCACGGTCCGCCTCATGCCCCTGAGGAGCTGATGGAGCATCAGGCTCTCGAACTGGCCGCAGGCCTCCCGCAGGACCTTGTCCTCGTCGCGCTTCCGCCGGAAGCGGGCCGCTTCCGTGGGGGCTGAGCTGACGGCCTGCTCGATCAAGCCGGATCTCCTCTAAATGATCTCCAGTTGAGCCTGGAGCGCCCCGGCCGCCTTGAGCGACTGGAGGATGGCGATCAGGTCCCTGGGCGTGGCCCCGATGGCGTTGAGGGCCTGGACCAGGCTGCCGATGCTCACCCCGGGCTCCAGGAGCATCAGCTTCCTGTCTTCCTCGGTCACCTGGACCCGGCTCTCGGGCGTGACCGTGGTTTCGCCCTCGGTGAAGGGCAGCGGCTGGGAGACCTCCAGGCTCTCCTGAACCTGGATGGACAGGCCGCCGTGGGCCACGGCCACGGTGGAGACTCTCACCTGGGAGCCCATGACCACGGTCCCGGTCCGTTCGTCCACGACCACTTTGGCCAGGGCGTCGGGCTCGACCTGCAGCTCCTCCAGCCGGGCCATCAGGCCGACCAGGCTGCCCAGGTACTCCTGGGGCACGCTGACCTGGACCGTGCTGGCGTCCAGGGCCACGGCCTGGTTGGCCCCCAACTCCTTGTTGATGGCCTGGGCCATCCGGTTGGTCGTGGTGAAATCGGATCGATCCAGGGTGATCATGATCTCGCTGCGATCGTTGATCGTGTACTCGACCTCCCGCTCCACCGTGGCCCCGTTGGGGATGCGGCCGACCGTGGGGTGGTTCTTGGAGGCGGTCGTGCCCGAGGCCCCGGAGACCTGAAAGCCGCCCACCAGCAGGGGCCCCTGGGACAGGGCGTAGACCTGGCCGTCAATGCCGTTCAGGGGAGTCAGGAGCAGGGTGCCGCCGCTGAGCGACGAGGCGTCGCCCAGGGAGGAGACCAGCACGTCCAGCCGGCTGCCCACCCGGGCAAAGGGGGGCAGTTCGGCCGTGACCACCACCGCGGCCACGTTCTTGACCTGGATGTTGGTCTGGTCGATGTGGACGCCCAGGCGCTCGAGCATGTTCAGGATCGAACGGACCGTGAACCTGGTCGAAGCCTTGTCGCCGGTGCCGTTGAGGCCGACCACCAGGCCGTAGCCGATGAGCTGGTTGCCCCTGACCCCCTCGATCACGGCCAGGTCCTTGATCCGGGCCGCCTGGGCGGCCGGCGCGGCCAGGAGAATCACCAGGCCGGCCGCACCGAGAATCAGCTTTAATTTATTTATCAGATCATTCATCAATCAGCCCTCTTGGTCCTAGAACGGCCAGAGGATGTCCAGGAGCCGGCTCAGCCAGCCAGGCCGCTGCTTGTCCGAGACCGGCCCGGTGCCGGTGTAACTGATCTTGGCCTCGGCCACCCGGGTCGACAGAACCACGTTGTCCGGCGAGATGTCGTTGGGCCTGATGACCCCTTCCAGGGACATGGTCTGATGCTCGAAGTTGACCTGAACCAGGCGGGTGCCCTTGATGTAGAGGTTGCCCTCGGGCAGGACCTGGATGACCCGGCAGGCCATGTAGGCGCTCATGGTGTCCTGCCGGTCGGTCTGGCCGGTGCCCTGGTAGGTGTTGTTGAACTGGGTCTTGATCACGCTGCCCGCCCCGAAGCGTCCGCCGGCCTGGTCCGTGGCCGGATGCTTCCAGTAGTGGCCCAGGAAGGTGTCCAGGCTGGCGTCCAGCTCCTGCTCCCGGTCGGACTGGGTGTTGGCCGTCTTGCTGGCCTGGGCGTTCTCGACGATCTGGACCGTGACCACGTCGCCGACCTGGCGGGCCCTCAAGTCGTCGTAAAGCCTCATGTGCCGCTCGGCCGACCAGAGCGAGCCAGCGTGGCGCGGCTGGACCGGGGGGAGATAGGAGACCGGCGAGGCCGAGCTGGGGGCGATTTCGCTCTTCTGGGGCTGGCTGGTGGTGGTGCAGCCGGCGGCCAGGACCAGGACGGCCAGCAGGCAGAAAATGAGCCGAATAAGCCTCATTGAAGACCCCCTAGAAATGCACCCTGACGGTCCGGCCGTCGACCACTTGGCCGATGACCTCGCGCCGGGTGGCCAGGTTAGTCACCCGGACCTGGTCGCCCCTGGCCGCGTGCTGATCGAGGACCATCCCGGCCGCCTTGATGGTCAGAGCCCCGCTGCGGGCGATCAGGGTCACCCGGTCGCCGCGCCTGACCAGGGGCGGGCTGTCCACCAGGCTTTCCCGGATGGGCTGTCCGGCCCTGAGGGGCCGGATCAGGCGCAGGCCGACGAGGCTTCCCGGGTCGTTGACCAGCCTGTCCGGGTCCCGTCCCAGGCAGAAGCGGACCAGCTTGAGGTCGCCTTCCTTGAGAATGCTCTGGCGCGGCAGGGGCCTGGCCGCCACGACCACCCGCTCGTAGAACTTGACCAGGCCGCTGACCTTGCAACTGGAGACCTCGACCCCGTCCACCCGGAACCTGAAATCGGCCACGGCCCGGCCGGGCAGGTCCTCGGGTCTGAGGCCGGTGACGGACACGTCCAGCTTGCCCTTGGGCAGAACGATCTTGCCCGGGCCATCGATCTCCTCGACCACGACCTCTTCCGGGGCCCAGGGCAGGTTGGCCTCGACCGCCTGGCGGAACAGGGCGGCCAGGCGGCCGCTGTCGATCACCTGGGAGGGCCGGCTGACCGTGATCCGCCTGGGGATCTGGGCCTGGACCCGGTCGAGGCGGAGGCTGTTGTGGGCCAGGAGGCCGTTGACCAGGGTCGGGGAAAGGACCTTGATCTGGCCCGGGGCCGGCGCCTCGTCCAGGACCAGCTCGCCGATCTGGGTCTTGAGGGTCGGGGCCGCCCCGGATATGGAGGCCAGGACGTGCTTGAGCCTGATCTTGGGCCCGGTCACCACGGCCTCGTCCTTGAAGACCAGCCGGACGTAGTTCGCCCGGGCCGCGGCCGGGATCAGGAGCAGGCAGGCGCCCAGAATCAGGGCGGCAGCTATCTGCTTGCTCGAGCGGAACATCCGCACCCCCTGCCCTCCTCACTCAAGCCTAGCGCTTGACGTTGTTGGCCATCTGGAGCATCTGGTCCGAGGTCTGGATGGCCTTGGAGTTGGTCTCGTAGGCCCGCTGGGCCACGATCATGTTGACCATCTCCTCGACCACGCTGACGTTGGACATCTCCAGAAATCCCTGGGCCAGGGTGCCCAGGCCGTTGGAGCCCGGCGAGCCGCTGACCGCGTCGCCCGAGGAGGGGGTCGGCCGGAAGAGGTTGCGGCCGATGGCCTGCAGGCCGGCCGGGTTGACGAAGTCGTGAATCTCGAGCTGGACCGAGCCCAGTTCGGTGCCGCCGGCCCCGAAGGCGGTCAGGGTGCCGGTCTGGTCGATTGAGATGGAGACCGTGTTGGCCGGGACGGTGAACTCCGGCTGGAGCTTGTTACCCAGGGCGTCGACAATGACGCCGTCGCTGTCCAGCTTGAAGGAGCCGGAGCGGGTGTAGACTTCCTCGTTGTTGAACAGGACCTTGAAGAAGCCCCGGCCCTCGATGGCTATATCGAGCTGGTTGCCCGTCTCGGTGAAGGCGCCCTGGCTGAAGATCTTCTCCACGTCCACCGCCCTGGCGCCCAGGCCGACCTGGACCGAGGTCGGGATCTCTGTCCCGGCCACGGTCTGAGCTCCCGGAGGCCTCAAGGTCTGGTACATCAGATCCTGGAAGTCGAGGCGGCTCTTTTTGAAGCCGTTGGTGTTGACGTTGGCCAGGTTGTTGGCGATGACGTCCAGATTGAGCTGCTGGGCGCCCATCCCGGTGGCCGCGGTCCAGAGGCTGCGCATCATGGCGGCTGTCCTCCCTGCCTACTTCAGGCGGCCGACCTGGTTGGCCGCCTTGGTGTCCACGTCGTGAAAAGCCTGGATTGCCTTGATGAAGGCCTCGTAGGCCCGGTTGATTTCCACCATGCCGGCCATGCCCTCGACCACGCTCAGGTTGGGCATCTCCAGGGAGCCCTGGACGACCTCGGTGTCGTAGGTCGGGATCTCCTGGGGATTGCCCGGACCCTTCCACTTGATGACGTTGCCGCCGTCGGCGTGACAGTGGGTCATGTCCGCGAGCTCCACCAGGGCCAGGCGGTCGATGTCGACCTGTCCCCGCCTGATGTTGCCGGTGCTGTCGATATTTATTGCGCCGGGGTCGGTCCCCAGGCTGATCGGGCCGCCCTGGCCCAGGACCCGGTAGCCCTCGCCGGTGATGAGATTGCCGTCCTGGTCGATATGGAAGCTGCCGTCCCGGGTGTAGGCCTGGCCTTCCGGAGTCAGGACCTTGAGAAAGCCGGGGCCCCGCAGGGCCACGTCCAGGTCCCGCTCGGTGCGGTGGAGGGGGCCCTGGGAGTAGTCGGTCTCGACCTTGGGGATCAGATAGTCCTCGAAGCTGGCTCGATCGATCTTGAAGCCGGGGGAGGAGGCGTTGGCCAGGTTGTGGGACAGGATGTCCATGGACAGCTGCTGTCCGATGGCTCCCCTGACCGCGTAGAAGTAACCGACGTACACGCTCCACCTCCCTGCATCGGGTTGGTTCACCCGGAACTAAAGCAACCGCTGTGCCAGGCTTGAGGTTTGAGTGAAGTGACGACTCAAGGAATCGTCAAGGAGAGGCGGCGATTAGCACCGTCATTTCAGGCTGTTGGCAATAGGCCTAAAGTCATCTTCCGGGCGGGTCGATAAGAGGAGTTGGCCGGGTCTCCCGGCCCGGCCTTAACTGCCGCCTGGCGGAAAAAACTGCCGCCGGCCGGTCAGATATCGGGCCAGTCGTTGTTGAGGTTGTAGACAAAGGACAGGACCTCGGCCACCAGGACGTAGATCTCCTCCGGGATCTCCTGGCCGACCTCGAGCTGGGCCAGGATGGTGATCAGGTCGGGGTCCTCGCGGATGGGGATGTCGTGGCTCCTGGCCAGGGCGATGATCCGTTCGGCCAGGCTCCCCTCGCCCTTGGCCGTCAGGCGCGGCGCCCCCTCGTCGGGGCGGTACTCCAGGGTGGCGGCGACGAGGTGTTTTTTCCTGGTCTCGCGGTCCCTGGGGCTCATCGGTTGACCCGCCCGGTCAGAAAGCCCCGCGCCCGGCCTGGTGCATGCTCAGGATGAGCTCCACCTCGGCCTTGGGTATTCTGAGCCGGCCGGCGATTTCGGAGATGGGCAGCCCCTCCCGGAAGAGAAGCAGGACCCGCTCCTCCTTCTGGGTCATCGAGGCCTGGTCCGGACCTTGAGCCATCCTTTCAAGGCCTCCCCGGCCGCCGGAAGCCGGATCCAGGGGCCGGGCCGCCTGCCTGGCCTGGGCGATCAGGTCGCGCAGCTCCTCGCCCTTCTCGTCGAGCCGGGCCATGAGCTCATTGATGATGGCCCGCTTCTCCTTGAGGTTGTCCTCCAGGCGCTGGACCAATTCCTCGGAGGCGGCCAGAAGCTCGTCCACCTGGCTGAGTTCCACGGGAGCGCCCGCCTTCGAGCCTGACCGGGGGCGCCTGATCCAGAAAATCATGAGGAGAAGGCAGATCAGGAGGACGGCGTCAAAGGCGAGCTGGATCAGGGTCAGGCTGCTGGGGCTGAGGGCTTCCATGGGGACCTAAACCACCACGTCGATGACCCGGCCCTGGGGCTCTGAGCCGGTTTCATCGGCCTCTTCAGGTTCTTCCCGCCGCCGCCGGCCGGAGGACTCCCGCTCCGAAGACCCTTTCCCCTCCTCCACCCGGCCTTGCTCCGTGGCCTCGGAGTGACGAACCTTGCGCCGGTCCTCCTCGATGTCCTTGGCCGCGGCCAGGGCGGCCTGCTGGGCGGCCACCTCTGGGTTTTGCTCGGCCGGCTGGATCAGCTTCTCGGCCGTGGACGAGTGCATGATCTGGCCCGGCAGGGTAATCAGCTCGGTCATGGCGCCTCAGAGGATCATGAAGTCAAGGAAATAGACCTGCCTGACCGGTTCGCCCTCCAGCTTCTGGTTCAGGGCGGCCAGGATGGCCCGGCGGAGGGCCTGGGGCGATTCCTCCTTGTTGAGGATGTCCTGCCCTTTCTCCAGGAGGACCTGGTAGACCACGTCGCGCACCCGGGTCTTCTGCCTGTTCAGCAGGCTCAGGCCGCCCTGGGAGTTCATGGCCAGGTTGACCCGGACGACCAGCATGGTCTTGCCCGGATCGGCCAGGGGCACCATGAAGGGCTCCAGGTCGGCCGACAGGGGGTCGCCCGGCTTGAACTCCTCGGCGGAGACCGCCGCGGCCGTCTCCTGGGTCTGGGGCGGTTTTTCCGCGGTCCACCAGCCCAGGAAGCTGGTCAGGACCAGGAGCAGCCCAACCAGAAGGCCGCCCCCTCCGCCCAGGACCACCGGCCAGAACCACCTGGGCCGCCCCGGCTCCGGCTCTGGCTCGGGCTCGGCCAGCGGCGCCTCCTCTTCCGGGGCGCTGACGACCGCCTCCACGGCCGGCTTGGGCTGCGTCGGCGCCTCAGGAGCCGGCTCCTCGCCGAAGTCCAGATCCAGGCCGGCCGTGTCCAGATCGACCTTGCTGGCCGCGCCGGCCGGAATCTCGCCGCCCAGAGGACCGCCCTCCAGCTCGGCCAGGAGGCTGTCGCCCCACTCCTGATCGGGCTGGCCCTGGGTCGACCCGCCGTTCGGCGGTTTGCGTCCCTCGGCCATGCTCAGGCCAGCTCCTGGAAGTAGCGCCTCAACCGGGACCTGAGCTTCATCATCGTCTTGGAATGGATCTGGCAGATCCGGGACTCGGTGTAATCCAGAACCCGGCCGATCTCCTTCATGGTCAGCTCATCGTAGTAGTAGAGCGAGACTACCATCTGCTCCTTCTCGTTGAGCTTCTCGATGGCCTCGGCGATGACCCGCTTGATCTCGTTCTTGTCCAGCCACTCGGCCGGCCCCTGACCCGTGTCCTTGAGGGCGTTTTCGACCAGGGTCCCCGGCATGAACTGGGCCAGGCCCTCCTCGGTGTCGATGATGGCCAGCAGGCCCACCCCGGCCGTCTCCTCGATGATGCGGTAGTAGTCCTCCAGATCCATCCCCAGGCGCTGGGCCATCTCCTCGTCGTCCGGCTCCCGGCCCAGCTCGTTGGACAGGGCCTGGAAAACCTCCTCGAGGCGCTGGGACTTGCGCCTGACCGAGCGCGGCACCCAGTCCATGGCCCTCAGCTCGTCGAGGATGGCGCCCCGGATGCGGTATTCGGCGTAGGTCTTGAACTGGGCGTTGCGGCTGGGGTCGTACTTGTCCACGGCGTCGATCAGGCCGAGCACCCCGGCGCTGATGAGGTCGTCCAGGGACAGATGGGGGGGCAGCCGGACGGCGATCCGGCCGGCCACGTAGCGGATGAGGCTGCTGTGCTCCAGGATCAGAGCCTCCCGCTCGGCCGGAGAGAGGTGGCCGCCGGGATGACCCGTCCGGGCGTAAGCGCCCAGGGCCTGTGTCTGCCCCTTGGTCACTCCCCGCCCTGTTCCGCCTCGAAGGGTTGATAGTCGAAAAGCCTCTTCCAGAAGAAGCGGATGTTGCCCTCCAGGCCCCCCCTGGATTCATCTTCGAGAAGCGCCTTGGCCAGCCTGACGAAGTTGCGGCTGGCCGGAGAGTTGGGATAGGCCTCGACCACGGCCTCCTGGCGCCTGACCGCGCTGGGCACCGAGGTGTCGTAGGGGATCAGGCCCAGGTAGTCCAGGGAGACCCCGCCCAGGAAGCGGTCGGCCACGGTGACCAGCTTGCGAAAGACCTCCCGGGCCTCCTTATCGCTGCGGGCCTCGTTGATGAGGACGCGAAAGTTCTTCTCCTGATGCTGGGTGAAGAGGACCTTGATCAGGGCGTAGGCGTCGGTGATCGAGGTCGGCTCCGGGGTAACGATAACTATCCGCTCCTGAGCGGCCAGATTGAAGTAGAGGACGTTGTCGCCGATGCCGGCCGAGGTGTCGATCAGGAGAACGTCCAACTGGTCCTCCAGGGAGTCCACCTCCTCCAGGAGGGCCAGCTTCTGTTCCGAGTCCAGGATGGTCAGATCCTGGAAGCCGGAGGAGGCCGGCAGGATCTTGATCCCGGCCGGACCCTCGATGATGATCTCGTCCAGGTGCCTTTCGCCGTGGAAGACGTGGCCGAGGTGGTATTTGGGGTTCAGGCCCAGGAGGATATCCAGGTTGGCCAGGGACAGGTCGGCGTCCATGACCAGGACCCGCCGGCCCAGCCGGGACATGGAGATGGCCAGGTTGGCCACGATGTTGGTCTTGCCCACTCCGCCCTTGCCGCTGGTCACCGAGATGACCTTGATCTGGCCCCTGGAGGCACCTGCTCCGGTCTTCATGCTTCTCAACCCGGCGGCCTGATCAGCCCTCGGTCTTGTCATCAGCCCTCTCCTTCGGCGGCGCTTGTCCGTCCAGAACCAGTCTCAAGAGTCTCTCCCGGGTGGCCGGCACGAGGTCTTCGGGCACCCGCTGCCCGGAACTGAGGTAGGCCACCGGCAACCTGAACCTGAGCACCTGGTTGATCAGATCGCCGTAACGGTCGGTCTCGTCGAGTTTGGTGAAGATGAGCCCGGAGAGACCGACCTCCATGAACCGGCGCGTCGCCGCGGCCAGGTCGCGGTCCTTGCTGGTGGCCGGCAGAACCAGCCATTTTTCCAGCCCTGCCGCGTCTCCAAGAAGCATCTTCAGCTCGTTCATGTTCAGCAGATGGTTAGGGCTCCTCCCGGCCGTGTCCACGAGGACGACCTCACGCTCCCTCAGGGCCTGGAGCGCCTGCCGGACCTCATCTCTATTATACGCTACTTTCACTTCCAGGCCCATCAGCCGGCCGTAGGCGGACAGCTGCTCGGTGGCGGCCAGGCGGTAGTTGTCCACGCTGATCAAGCCCACCGAACGGCCCTGGCTCAGGGCGAAACGGGCGGCCAGCTTGGCCAGGGTGGTCGTCTTGCCGGTGCCGGTGGGGCCGACCAGGGCCCAGCGGATGGGCTTGCCGGCCTCCGGGGCGGCCACCACCAGGGCCTGGCTGAGCACCCGGGAGAGCTCCTGATGGACCAGCTCGACTCCGGGCCGGGCCGGCAGCCGGGGCATCAGGCTCTCGATCAGCTCCAGGGCCAGTCTGGCCTCCACCCCGGCGGCCAGGAGGCGCTCGAAGAAGAGGCGGAGGCTGGAGTTGGAGCGGACCAGCTGGGGAATGAACTCCTTGGCCGCGGTGGCGGCCAGGAGGCCCCTGATGTGGCTCAGGTCCTCCCGGATCTGGTTCAGGCAGAGCTTCTCCTCCAGGCTCCCCCCGCCCGGGCCGTCCGGGAACTTTTCGTCCAGGGCCACGGTCAGCTCGACCTTCTGGCCCGGCTTGGCCTCCTTGGGCGAGAGGGTCCGCGAGGAGAGCAGGACCGCCTCGGGCCCCAGCTCGGCCTTGACCCTGGCCAGGGCCTCCTTGAGGCTGGCCCCTCGATAGCGACTAATCCGCATCCCTCAAACTCACCGTTCCCAATGATCTGATCTCTATTTCGAGCAGGAGCTCGTTGTGGGAAATGACCACCAGCGCCGGGGTGAAACGCTCCATGATCCGCTTGAGGTGCCGCCTGACCAGGGGCGAGGTGAGCAGGATGGGCTGGTAGCTCTGCTCGCCGAAGGCGGTGACCTTCTTCCTGACCGCCTTGATGATCCGCTGGACCAGGTTCGGCTCCAGGTTGAGGAAGGAGCCGTGGTCGGTCTGCTGGATCCCCTCGGAGAAGCGGTCCTCGAGCTGGGGATCCAGGGTCATGACCGGCAGGACTCCCTCCGGGGTCAGGTAGGGCCGGATGATCGACCGGGCCAGGCTCTGGCGGACGTACTCGGTCAGGATCTCGGGGTCCTTGGACACGCTGGCGTAGTCGGCCAGGGTTTCGACCACGGTCAGGAGGTCGCGAATGGAGACTCGCTCCCGGAGCAGGTTCTGGAGGACCTTCTGGACCTGACCCAGGGAGAGCAGGTGAGGCATCAGCTCCTCGACCACCTTGGGATTGCTCTTGGCCAGGTTGTCCAGGAGTCGCTGGACCTCCTGGCGGCCCAGAAGCTCGTGGGCGTGGGTCCGGATGACCTCGGAGAGGTGGGTGGCCACCACCGTGGACAGGTCGACCACCGAGTAGCCGGCGAACTGGGCCTCCTCGCGCCTGGACTCGGGGATCCAGAAGGCCGGCAGGTCAAAGGCCGGCTCCCGGGTGGGGATGCCCTCCTCGATGGTCCGCTTGGCGTCGCCGGGATCCATGGCCAGGTAGTAGCCGACCATCAGCTCGGCCCGGGCGACCTCGTTGCCCTTGATCAGGATGGTGTACTCGCCCGGCTTGAGCTGGAGGTTGTCGCGGACGTGCACCGGCGGCACGATGATGCCCAGCTCCAGGGCGAACTGCTGGCGGATGGACTTGATCCGCTCCAGGAGGTCGCCCTGCTGCTCCTCGTCCACCAGGGGGATCAGCCCGTAGCCGACCTCGAGCTCCAGCAGATCCAGGCTAAGGAGCGACTCGGCCTGCTCTGGGGTGAAGCTGGGCGGCGGCGCGGCCGCCTTGGCGGCGATGGCCTTCTCCTCGCTCCGGCGCTTCTCCCTGATGATAAGCCAGCCCACCCCGGCCATGCCGCTGCCCAGGATGACGAAGGGCAGAGTCGGCAGGCCCGGCACCAGGCCCATGAAGAAGATGATCCCCCCGGCCAGGAGCAAGGCCTTGGGCTGGAGGCTGAACTGCCGGGTGAACTCCTGGCCCATGGACATGTCCGAGGCGGCCCGGGAGACGATTATACCCGCCGAGGTGGAGATGATCAGGGCCGGAATCTGGGTCACCAGGCCGTCGCCGATGGTCAGGACCGTGTAGTTGGTCAGGGCCGTGCTCAGGGTCATGCCCTGCTGGCCCAGGCCCACGGCCAACCCGCCCAGGATGTTGACCAGGGTGATGATTATTCCGGCGATGGCGTCGCCCCGGACGAACTTGGCCGCGCCGTCCATGGCCCCGTAGAAGTCGGCCTCCCGGGCGATCAGCTCCCGGCGCTTGCGGGCCTCGCCCTCGCCGATCAGGCCGGCGTTGAGGTCGGCGTCGATGGCCATCTGCTTGCCGGGCATGGCGTCCAGGGTGAAGCGGGCGGCCACCTCGGCGATGCGCTCGGCGCCCTTGGTGATGACCACGAAGTTGACGATGACCAGGATCAGGAAGACGACCAGGCCGACGAAGTAGTTGCCCCCGACCACGAACTGGCCGAAGGACTTGATCACCCGGCCGGCGGCCAGGGTGCCCTCGTGCCCGTGGAGCAGGATCAGCCGGGTCGAGGCCACGTTGAGGGCCAGACGGTAGAGGGTGGTCAGGAGCAGCAGTCCGGGGAAAATTGACAGGTCCAGGGGCTTGAGGGTGTAGATCGAGGTCAGGAGCACGACCACGGCGAAGGTGATGTTGAAGGCCAGGAGCACGTCCAGCAGGCTGGTCGGCAGGGGGATGACCATGATCAGCAGAATGCCGACCACGCCCACGGCCAGGGTGACTTCGCTGCCGCCGCTCAGGCGGACGCTGAACCGACGGGCCGGGCGCTTGGTTGTCGCGGGCTGAGCCACGCTCCTCCTCTCCCCGGCCTAGGCGGCCGCCCCCCGGGCCGCCTTCCCGCCCTTGAGCGAGTAGACGTAAGCCAGCAGCTGGGCCACGGCCTGATAGAGCTCCACCGGGATGATCCGCCCCACCTCCAGCTTGAACAGGGACTGGGCCAGGGGCTTGTTCTCCACTATGGGCACGCCGTAGGCCTCGGCCAATTGCTTGATCCTCTCGGCCACCAGGCCGGCCCCCTTGGCCACCACCTGGGGCGCCTCCATCTCGCCGCTTATGTACTTGAGGGCCACGGCCAGGTGGGTCGGGTTGGTCACGACCACGTCGGCCTCGGGCACGGCCTCCATCATCCGCTGGCTGGCCAGCTTGCGCTGGATGGCGCGGATGCGCGACTTGACCAGGGGGTCGCCCTCGCGCTGCTTGAACTCGTCCTTGACGTCCTGCTTGGACATCCTCAGGTTCTTCTCGTACTGCCACTTCTGGTAGGCGTAATCCAGGACGGCCAGGATCAGGATGGCCAGGCAGCAGCGCAGAAAGACCTTGAAGGCCACCTGGAGAATGAAGATGAGGATCTGGATCGTGTCCAGGTTGACCAGGGCCGGCAGGTTGTCCCACTCGCCCTTGAGGGTCAGGTAGGCGATGTAGCCGATGATGATCAGCTTCATCAAGTTCTTGGCCGCCTCGAAGAGGGTCCGGATCGAGAAGAGGTTCTTGAGCCCCTTCATCGGGTTGATCTTGTCGAACTTGGGCTTGAGCGGTTCGACGGTGAACAGGGCCCCGATCTGGACGTAGTTGGTCAGCACGGCCACGAAGGTGACCACCAGCATGACCGGCAGGACCACGCTGGCCAGGGTCATGGCCGCCCGGTGGAACAGGAGGGTGCCGTCGCCGCTGCCCAGTTTGAGCAGGCCGACCTGGCTGAGGGTCTGGCTCATCAGGCCGGTCATGTGGGTGTAGATGCTCGATGCGGTCAGGGAGAGCGTGCCCAGGCCGGCCAGGAGCACGGCCACCGAGGGGATCTCCCTGGACTTGGCCACGTTGCCCTTCTTGCGGGCGTCGCGCCGCCGCTTGGGGGTTGCCTTTTCGCTCTTATCCTGGGAACCGTTCTCGGGCACTCTCTAACCGCCTCCCAAATGGCGGACCGTCCGGTTGAGCATGATCCCCAGGTCCCGGCCCACGAAACCGCTCATGTACCCGCCCAGGAGGGTCAGGCAGAAGCCGAAGAAGAAGAGGCCGACGCTGATGGTCAGGGGGAAGCTCATCAGCAGGACGTTGATCTGGGGCACGGCCTTGGCCACGATGCCCATGGCCGTGTGGGTCAGGAGCAGGGCGGCCACGGCCGGGGCCACCAGCTTGATCCCCAGAGCGAAGAGCTGGAGGACCAGGCCGATAATCTGCTTCAATAAATCAGTGGATAGATTGATTACTCCGGGCTTGATTGTTCCCACGCTCCAGCTCAGGGCCATGATGAGGAGGTGGTGCCCGTCCAGGGCCAGGAAGAGGAGCACGGCGATGAGGTAGGCCAGCTGGGCCACGATGGAGACCTGGGCCCCGGACTGGGGGTCCAGGACGTTGACGATGCCGAAGCCCAGCTGGAATCCGACCAGCTGACCGCCTAGCTGGATCCCGGCCAGGATGATGTGGATGGTCAGGCCCAGGCAGAGGGCCAGGAGCATCTCGGCCAGGACGACCAGGCCGAAGTCCAGGATGTCTTGCGGCAGGGGCCAGTTCTGGGCCCGGGCCGCGGGGTAGAGCAGGAAGGCCATGAGCATGGTCAGGCCGGCCTTGGCCAGGAGGGGCCAGTTGCGCGAACCGAAGAAGGGGATGATGAACAGGACCGCCGAGCAGCGCACCACCAGGAGGAGGAAGACGCGGATCGAATCCGGATTGAAGCTCAGGAAGTCCATGGCCGCCTAACGGATGTACATGGGGATGTTGTTGATCAGGTTGGTGGTGTAGTTGACGATCTTGGTCAGAATCCAGGGCGCGAAAATGACCAGGGCCGCGAAGACGGCCAGAATCTTGGGGACAAAGGTCAAGGTCATCTCCTGGATCTGGGTGACGGCCTGGAAGAGGCCGATCACCAGGCCGACCACTAGGCCGATGCCCAGCATGGGCAGGGCCAGGAGCAGGGTCATCTCCACCGCTCCCCTGGCGAAACCGACCACGAAATCAGGCGTCACGATCCCTCCTCAGGCAAAGCTCTTGATCAGCGAGCCCACCACCAGGTGCCAGCCGTCCACCAGGACGAAGAGCATCAGCTTGAACGGCAGGGAGACCATCACCGGCGGCAGCATCATCATGCCCATGGACAGCAGGACGCTGGCCACGACCATGTCGATGATCAGGAAGGGGACGTAAAGGAGGAAGCCGATCTCAAAGGCCGTCTTGAGCTCGGAGATGACAAAGGCCGGGATGAGGGTCAGGGTCGGCACGTCCTCCGGGTTCCTGGGCCTCTGTCCGCCGCTGACCTTGACCAGGAGGGCCAGGTCCTTCTCCCTGGTCTGCTTGAACATGAAGGCCCGAACTGGCTTCTGGGCCCGGTTCAAGGCCTCGCTCCGGGATATCTCCTCGTCCAGATAGGGCCGCAGGGCCGTGGAATGGACCTCGGAGAAGACCGGAGCCATGATGTAAAAGGTCAGGAAGAGAGCCAGGGAGATGATGATCTGGTTGGGCGGCATCTGCTGGGTGCCAACGGCTTGACGCAGAAAGCCAAAGACGACCACCAGCCTGGTGAAGGAGGTCATCATCACCAGGATGGCCGGGGCCAGGGACAGGACGGTCAGGAGGATGACCACCTGGAGCAGGATCGAAATCTGGTCGGGCTGGGTGTAGCGGCCCAGGTCCAGGTTGAGGCCCGGCAGCGCGGCCGGTCCCTCCTGGGCCAGGGCGGCTCCGGCGGAGAGGCTCAGGAGCAGCCCGGCCAGGAAAACCGGGCCCAGCCAGCCGAAGGGAAACCGCCGCCGCGACCTCATGTCCCCGACTCCTGGCCCGACCGTCCGGTCAGGCGCTTGAGCAGGCTCCGGAAATCGTTCGGCCGGCCCGGGTTCGGTCTCTTGAGCCTGGCCAGAAAAGCCTCGTCCTCGATGCGGCTCAGGAGATTGATGTTCGCCTCGGTCACGCCCAGGAGGAGCACCTGATCGGCCACCCGGACCAGGGCCAGGACCTTCTTGGGGCCCAGGGGGTACTGGGCCAGGACGGCCAGCTCGCCGCCGGCCAGGGGCAGCGACCCGGTCCGGGACATGAAGCGCCTCAGCAGCCAGACCGCCCCGACGAGCAGGCCCAGGATGAGGCCCAGCACGCCGAACATCTTCAGGGTGGCCGCGGTCAGGTCGTAGTCCACCGGCTTCAGCCCAGGCTCTTGACCCGCTCGATGGGGCTGATGATGTCGGTCAGGCGGACGCCGAACTTCTCGTTGACCACCACCACCTCGCCCCTGGCGATCAGCTTGCCGTTGACCAGTATCTCCATGGGCTCTCCGGCCAGCTTGGTCAGTTCGATGACCGAGCCCTGGCCCAGCTGGAGGAGGTCGTTGACCAGCATGTTGGTCCGACCCAGCTCCACCGAAACCTCGAGGGGAATGTCGAGGATGAACTCCAGGTCGGGCGACTTCTTCTTTGCCGGGGCCTCCTTGACCGCACCGGGATCGGGCACGCTCAGATCGCCCAAATCATCGGCGTTGTCCTGCCACTCTTCGGCCATGATCTCCTACCTCGCTGTCTCGTAAGTGATCCGCTTCATCACCTTGAAGGCCTGATTGCCCTCGATGGTCCCGGGCACGCCCCTGAACTTGGGCACGCCTTCGACAAAGGCGACGATCGGATCGGCCACGCTCTGGTTGAGTTGAATGACGTCGCCCTCCTTGAGCTGGAGGAGGTCCCGCCCGGTGATGGTCGTGCGGCCCAGCTGGACGCTGATCCGGACTTCCGCCTCTCGGAGCTGAGACTTGAAGCGGCGCATCCATTCGTAGTCCACCTCGAGCTGATCGGACTGGAAGCCGGCGTAGAGCTTGTCGCGGATCGGCTCGATGGTCGAATAAGGAACGCAGGCAATGATCGTCCCCGAGCCCTGCTCCATCTCCAGATCGAACTTGATGACCAGGACCACGTCAGTGGGCGGCACGATGCCGGCGAACTGGGGATTGATCTCGGAACGGACGTAGATGAGGCTGATGTCGTGGACGGGCCGCCAGGCCTTCTCCAGGTCGGACAGGGCCATCTCCACGACCCGCTTGGTCACCCGCTGCTCGATGGGGGTGAAGTCGCGGCCCTCGATCTTGATGTCGCTCTTGCCGGCGCCGCCGAAGAAGGAGTCCACCAGGTTGAAGACCAGCCTGGTTTCGATGACCATGATGGCGTGGCCCCGCAGGGGCTCCATCCTGAAGATGTGCAGGGAGGTCGGCACCGGCAGGGAGCGCATGAACTCGCCGAACTTGATCATGTCCACCGAGGTCGTCGAGACGTCGACCACCTTGCGCAGGGCCCCGGAGATGGAGGTCCTGAACAGCCGGGCGAAGCGGTCGTTGATGATCTCCAGGGTGGGCATCCGGCCCCGGATGATCCGATCCTGGTTGGTCAGGTCATAGGGGATGACCCCATCCTGGTCGGCGATGTGGTCGGCCTCGACCTCGATCTCCCCGCCGGACATCCCTCTCAAGAGGGCATCGACCTCGTCCTGGGAGAGAATCTTGCTCATGGAATCCCCCTTCTACTGAATCACGAACTCGGTGAAGTAGACCGTCGTCACCCGGCCCCTGGTCAGAAGCTGGTTGACCCGGTACAGGAGCTCGCTCCTGAGCTTGAGCTTGCCTTCCATGGTGTTAACCTCGGCCAGGAGCTTGGAGGAGAGGAGAAGCAGGATCGTGTCCCTGAGCTGGGGGATCTTCTTCTCCACCTCGGCCTGGACCTCGGCCGAGCCCAGATCAAGGACCAGTTTGACCTTGAGATAGCGGTTGCCCAGCGGGTCGGCCAGGTTGACGATGAACGGATCCAGCGGATAGACCACCTCCGCCTCGCCCGGTTTCTTGCCGTCTTTGGCCTGTTCCTGGCCCTGCTCGGTCACGGCCGGCTTCGGCTTGGCCAGGAAGAACTTGTAGCCGAAAAACCCGCCGCCGCCCAGGACGATCAGCCCCGCGCCCAGGATGATGATCAGCTTCAGGCGCGACTTCTTGGGGGGCGCTTCCTCCTCGCCCGTGATTTCGGCAAGTTCTTCGTCCTTGGCCATCTGCCTCTCCTTTCACTCCGGCCGGCCGGAGACTAGCTTGATCCTGTTATCGCCGAGGTCGCCGTCTCCGCTCATCCGCCCGTTCTTTCAGTCCAGCCAGTCGAAGACGACTTCGATCCGGCGGTTGCGGGCTTGTCCCTCGGGGGTCGAGTTGTCCCCGACGGGCTTGGTGTCCCCCAGGGCGGCCACGCGGATCCGTCGCGGGTCAACGCCCTGGCTCTCGACCAGAAAGTCCCTCACGGCCAGGGCCCGGGCCAGGGAAAGATCCCAGTTGGTGGCGAAGCGGCCTCCGGGCCTCAGGGGTATGTTATCGGTGTGCCCCTCCACCGAAATGGGTCGATCCATCTGCTTGATCACCTTGGCCAACCGCTCCAGGAGCAGGCGCGCCTCCGGCTTGAGCACGGCCTGGCCGAGGTCGAAAAGGGCTCTGGCCCCGAAGACCATTATTATGCCCCTCTCCGAGCGCTTGACCTCGATCTCCTTGGCCAGGTCTCTCAGGACGGCCGTATTGAGGGCGTCTGGGGGCTCGAGGAGCATCTGCCGGAGGGTCTCTTCGTTGGGCAGCCGATCCAGGGTCAGGCGGCCCAACTGCTGGAGCTGGTCCTCGACGGACTCGACCTTGGCCCGGTCAGTCATCTCCAGGGCGCCGCTGCCGGCGGTGAAGATCGAAAAGATCTTCTGGAGCCTGTCCATGTCCATGCTGGACATGGACAGGAGCATGACGAAGAAGGTGAGCAGCAGAGTGACCAGATCGGAAAAGGTGAGCATCCAGCCGTTGGGGTCCACGCCCACGACTTCGGCCTTTTGCCGTTTGGCCATGCCTCAGCGCCCTCTCCGATCGATGATGTCAAAGGTGAAGCCCTTGTAACGCGTCTGGCCCGGGCTCTCCAGGAGCTTGAGCTCCTCCACCCGGCCGGCCGCCCTCTCGTCCAGCCTGATCTCGACCCGGTGATTCAGGGCCCGGTTGGCGGCGCTGGTGTTGGGCCTGAGCGGACGGTTGGGCCCGTAACCGCGAGCGGACAGCCGTTTGCCGTCCACCCCGCTGGCTTCCAGAAACTTGAGCACGGACAGGGCCCGCAAGCCGGACAGGGCCCAGTTGTTGTCCGCCGGCGCGCCGGGCGGCGGCGGAATGTCGTCGGTGTGGCCTTCCACGGACACGGCGTAGGGACTCGACTGGATTATCGCGGCCAGGCCGGACAGAAAGTGGATCGCCTCGGGCTTGAGCTCAAGGCCCTCGGGCTCGAAGAGCAGTTCGCGATTGATGATCACGGTCCTGACACCGGGTTCCGAGAGAAGATCTATCTTGTCGCTGCCCGGGGTGTTGAAGGCCAGCCGCTTTATCTCCTGGAAGTCGGTGGCCAGGGGCGTCAGCGGCGGCGTCTTCTCGGGCGTGGCCCCCAGGGAGCCGAACATGGGGCTCCTGCCGCCGGGCAGGAAGCCGAAGGTGGAGTAAATCGACTCCAGGACCGCCTCCTTCTTCTTCTCCTGGATCTTGGACATGGAGACCATCATGATGAAGAAGGCCAGCATCAGGATCATCAGCGACAGAAACAAGACGACGGTCTTGTCGCTCTCTGGGGCTTCAGCTAGGGCTTTCTTCCTGGCCAAACCAGAGCCCCCCTAACTGAAGGACGAGTGCCGCTGGTCCGGCGGGATGAAGGAGTGGAGCCGCTGCTCCAGGATGCGGGGGTTGTCGCCCCGGGCGATGGACAGGATGCCGTTCAGGATCATCTCCTTGACCATCACCTCTTCCTGGGAGCGCTTCCTTAGCTTGCCGGCCATGGGCAGGAAAAGGATGTTGGCCGCCATGGCCCCGTAGAAGGTGGTTATCAGAGCCACGGCCATGGCCGGACCGATGGCCGAGGGATCCTCCATGGACTGGAGCATCTGGACCAGGCCGATGAGGGTTCCGATCATGCCCAGGGCCGGGGCAAAGGTGCCCATGGTCTGGAAGATGTCGGCCCCCAGCTTGTGCCGGGTCTCGACGTAGTCGATCTCTGTCTGGAGGATCTCCTCGATGGCCTGGGGCTCCAGTCCGTCCACGGTGAGCTGCAGGCCCTTGCGCAGAAAATCGTCTCCGGCCGCCTCGACCGAGCTCTCCAGGGCCAGAATGCCCTCCCGGCGGGCCCGGGTGGCGTACTCGACGAAGTTGGCCACCAGCTCGGGCGCCGAGGTGGCCTTGCTGAAGAGAACTTTCATCCCGACCTTGATGACCCCGATCACGTCGCCGAGGGGATAGTTGACCATGGTCGCGCCCAGGGTGCCGCCGCCCACGATCATGAGCGAGGGCAGGTTGATGAAGGCGCCCAGGCCGCCGCCGGTCATGATCGAGAGGAGCACCAGGGAGAAGGCGGAGACGACTCCCAAGACAGTGGCTAGATCCATTGAACCCCCGCGTAACTGTCACCGGCCTCTGGGCCGGTTATGAAGCAAGGCCCATGCCAGCCGGTCATAGACATGTTTGGCAATTTTATCAACATCATAGCTGGAAAGACTTATTCTGATCCGGGCGGCCTTCCGGCGCAGCTCTAGATTGACCTAACAGCCCGCTTTAACTCTAACTCTTGCCTTCAAACGCGTCAAAGCAAAACCTTGGCCGTCATAAAAGTGGCGCCCGGCCCCTTGAAGGGGCCGGGCGAGGCAGGGGAGAGACGAGGCGGGCCTAGCGTCTGATGTTCATCAACTCGGCCAGGAGCTGGTCCGAGGTGGAGATGACCTTGGAGTTGGCCTGGAAGCTTCTCTGGGCAACGATCATCTGGACGAACTCCTCGGCCAGGTCGACGTTGGATTCCTCGATGGCGTTGCCCAGGACCGAGCCGTTGCCGCCCTCCTCGGCGATGTTGAGGACCGGTTCGCCCGAGTCCCGGGTCTCGGTCAGGAGGGTGCCGCCCTCGCGCTGGAGACCCTGCTCGCTCTGGAAGCGGGCCAGGGCCACCTGGGCCAGGGCTACCTTTTCGCCGTTGGAGTATATGCCGGCAATGACGCCCTGCTGGTTGACCTCGAGGGACTCCAGAGAGCCGGGGGCGTAGCCGTCCTGCCCGATGTAGTAGGTGACGTAAGTGTTGCCGTTCTGGCTGGTGGCGCCGTAGGAGCCAGTCGGGCTGAAATCGATGGACACCGTCTGGGTGACGCCGGTGATGAAGCTGAAGTCGGCCGAGCCGGGGTCGCCGGTGGTCAGAACGCCGGTCGAACTGAAGGTCAGGGTGCCCATCTGCGTGCCCGCGGTGGAGTCGCTGGACACGGTGTACCACTGCCACTCGTTCTCGGACGTCTTGCGGAAGTAATAGTTGACCGAGTGGGGGTTGCCCTGATCATCGTAGATGTTGATCGAGGTGGTGTAGTCGTAGGTCGAGCTGTCGGAGCTGCTGAAGGCGCTGCCGCTGACGGCCCCGGTCCGGTCGAAGTTGAGGCCGTCGGTCACGGTCGGGTCGGTGGTGTTGTCGGTGGTGACGTGGATGGACCAGTCGTCGCGGGCCGGCTCGATCCTGATGGCCACTCCAGTGGTGGTGCTGACGATGCTGACCGTTCCGGAGTGGGCCGCCGCGCCCAGAGCCGTGGAGATGAGGCTGGCCGCGCCGGAGACGTCGGTCGGATTGGCGATGGTCACGTTGATCATTTCGTCGGCCACGCTGAAGGTGAACGAGGCCGCGGCGCCGCTGTTGATGACCACGTCCCGGTCGGTGAAGGAGTCGCTCTGGAGGTAGTAGTCGTTGGCTGTTTCGTTGGGGTCCAGGTTGAGGGAGAAATAAACGTTGGAGGTGGCCTCACCCTCGAGGCGGGTGTTGGCCACCTGGATGTTGCCGTAGGCCCCCCTGGCCCCGGTGGTCTGGTCAATGGTCCAGCCCTGGAGGATGTAGCCGGCCGGATTGGTGACGTAGCCGTTGCGGTCCAGGTCGAAGTTGCCGGCCCGGGTGTAATAGGCCCCGGTGGCGCTGGTCGAGCCGGTGCCCGAGCTGCGGTTCTGGAGGACGAAGAAGCCCTGGCCGTTGATGGCCATGTCCAGGTTCCGGCTCGAGTTCTCGATGGCGCCCTGGGAGAAGTCGCGCCAGACGGCCGACGTGGTCGCCCCCAGACCGACCTGGTTGCCCGCGGTCCGGCTGGCGATGTTCTGAGCGATCAGATCCTCGAAGACCGCCCTGGACCTCTTGAACCCGGCCGTCTGGGAGTTGGCCAGGTTGTCGCCGATGACCGACATGGCCATGCCCGAGACGTTGATGCCGGTAATGCCCGAGTACAGGGATCTGAGCATCTTCCGTTCCCTCCTCTACCCTCTCTACCTAAAGGCTCGACCGCCTGAGCCAGGTCGAGGCCTGGCGAACCTTGGCCGGCGTGATTTTGTAGCCGCTCATGAGCCCGAGCGGGGTGTTCTGGGACTGAGTGGTGATATCCGACGAGGAGTCCTGGTCCGTGGTCGTGGTCGATGGCGTCAGGATCTCCAGAATGTCGCCCATCTCGACCTCGATGCGGTTGTCGATGGGCTGGCCGTCGTCGTCGGTCTGACTGGGGTCGTAAGGCCCGACCAGGAGCAGGGGGACGCCGTTCTCGTCGAACCTGATACCGGTCACCTCGCCCTGGCAGGCGACGGACACGTCGGTGATGAGCCGATCGCTGGTGTCTCGGACCTCCAGCCGGAAAGTGTAGGCCCCGTCGGACACGTCGTCGCCATCGTCGTCCTTGCCGTCCCAGGTGTAGTCGTGAATGCCTCGGATCTGCTGGCCCAGGCTGATCGTCCTGACCTGCTCCCCCTCGCTGTCGTAGATCCTCATGGTCACCGTGGCCGTCTCGGTCAGGGCGTAGCTGATCGGAGTGGCCTGGCCGTCGTCCACGGTGATCAGGTTGCCCACCGTCTGGATCTGGCGGCCGAGCAGGCTCATGGACTGAGCCGAGTTGATGGAAGACTGATAGGCGGCGATGGTGGTCAGCAGCTCGTTGGTGTTGTACTGCTGCTCCAGCTGGCTGAAGGTGGCCAACTGGGCCACGAACTGGTCGGCCTCCATGGGGTTGAGCGGGTCCTGGTTCTGGAGCTGCTCGACGAAGAGCATCAGGAAGTCGTCCTTGTCCAGGGTGTTGTCGGGCAGGCCCTCATTGAGCGCGTCCACGTCCCAGGGCGGGCCGCTCTGCTCGCTGGCGTCGCTGGCCGTCAGAAGGTTGGTGGTGGAAGAGGAGCCGGCGGTGGCGGCCGTCTTGAGGCCCGCGCTGGGCAGGGAGGCGGAGGCGGCCGCGGCCAGGGAAGGCAGATAGGTGCTCCATTGGGGGGCCGCCTTGACCGCCCGGGTGGCCGTGACGGGCTGGCCCAGACCTTTGCTGCCCATAAGCGATTGGATCATCTCCCTCTCCTAAGCAACCACGTAGAGCCGGCTGCGCATGATCAGCCGGCTGAGATCAGAACGGATTTCGGCTTCGAGGCCCTCGATCTCTTCGCCGCTCCCGGAGCGGCCCTGACCGCCGCCCTGGTCCGACTCGGAGTCGCCGGAGGAGGCCTGGCGCTCGTCGTCGCGAACCAGGACCTCGAACTGATCCAGGTTGAAGCCCTGGTCGGCCAGGGACTGCCTCAGATCAGAGCTGTGCGAGCCCAGGATCTGCTGCACCTGATGGCTGTCGGCCACCACCGTGGCCTTGACGTTCTGGCCTTCGACCTGAAGATCAACCCGAATGTTTCCCAGATCGGGCGGCGAGAGCTGGAGCCGGACCGAGGACTGGCCGGTCCGGGCCATGACCACCAGGCGCTCGCTCAGTTGGGTCAGCAGGACCGAAGGTCGCATCCGGGCCGCCGAAGTGTTGCTGGCGGCCAGCCTGGCCGAGGATTCCAGGCCGCTTTTGATCGAGCCGAGACTGACCTGCACGGCCGGTTTGGCCGTGACCTGGGCCTTGGTCTCGACGGTTTCGGCCGAGGTGGTGGTCCTGATCTGACGGAGCGCCTGGGCCAACTCGGCCCCCAGACGGCTCGACCAGTCCAGCCCCGCGTCCGCCTGGGCGTTGGACTGGCTTGAGGAGAAACTGTTCTGGGTCAGGGTGAGCATTACCCGGGCTTTGGTCTGGCCGGTCTCGGCCTCGGTGTTGAGGCCCAGCCTGGCCGCCAGCTTGGGGTCCAGCACCGGACGCTCGCTCTCGGTCGAGGTGTTCGTGGAGCTGAAATCCAGTGACTGCTTGGCCTGGAGCTTGGCCTGCCTGAGGCGCTGGATCAGCTCTTCGCTGGTCAGGGTGGCCAGGGCCTGACCCTGGCCATCGACCACCTGAGCGCCCTCCAGCATCTGGGCCACCAGATTGGCCAGGCGACCCGACCTGGCCGTGCGGATGCCCTGGTCGCCCTCGGCGGCCGCTTCCCGCAACAGATTGACCAGCCCGCCGCCGGTCAGCGCGCCGGCCTCGTTGAGATGGCGCTGGAGGAGCTGGTCGACCTGGGACTGACTCAGGCCGGTCGCCAGCAGAAGGCTGCGGACGAGCTGCGTGTCCTCCTGGGTGAGGCTGCTGTTCGAATTGACCAATCCGGCCAGGATCCTGGCCAGGGACCTCAGTGAAACGCTGCCGTCGCCCAACTCGCTGGAAATCCGATCCAGGTCGGTCTGATCGAGCCCCAGCCTGCCCAGAAGGCCCAGTACCTGGGGCGTCAGGCCGGCCGGCAGCTGGCTGCCCAGATTATCGGCCTCGCTCTGTCTCAGGCGGGCCACGGACTCCAGGATGGATCTCAGGCTGATTGAGCCGTCGTCCCGGGTGGCCGCCTGAAGGGTGTCCTGAATCTGCTGATCGTTGAGACCCAGCTCGTCGAGCACCTCCCTGACATGTTCCGCCTGCTCTGGGGCCAGAATGACATCCTCGGCCGACTGGCCGTAGCGCTCCACCTCCCGGCGGAAAGCCCCCACCGGAGGCTCCCAGGCGCCATCGGTCAGGCGGGCCACTTCGGGCGCAAACGAGTAGGCAAATCTTGCCTGGTTCTTCATGGTCTCGGCCCGGGCGGCGAATATCTGACTGAACAGGCTGGCCGAGTTCAGGCGATCCTTGACCGGGCTGGATTGGGCCAGGCCGGCGGTTATCTGTCCGACTTGGGGAACTTGAATTGAGGAATTCAAGACCGCCTCCAGTTCAAGTCTTGCCCAGACTTTCGGCAAGGGGCGTGCCAGGGCGGCCCTGGTCGGATAAACAGAAATTATATTAGTAAGTTATAAGGACTCAAACCGGCCAGGGGCTCCCGGCCGGCTGGGCAAGACTTACCGGCTCGTCGACTATTATCGGCCGTTGGGCCGCTTGACTTTAACTTTTCCGGTGCGGCGAAAAGTTCATTCCTCCTTGGGCGCCTCCGAGAGCATCTCGCTCAGGCGAGAGGCCCGGGCCGGATTGATGTTGGCCAGGATCTTGCCGGCGTCCCGGCCACGCATCTGGCGAAAGATCTGGACCGCGATCTCGTCGTCCAGCTTCTCCATAACCGCGGCCGCGGCCTGGGGCTTCATGTTGCTGTAGACCCCGACCAGGTGCTTGAGCCTCTCGTTCTGGCGCTTCTCCTCGGCGGCCATCTGGATTTCGAACTCGGCCTTGAGCTTCGTGAGAGTCTCGATCTTCTGGTCGACCTCGGCCTGGAGGGTCTCCAGTTCGGCTCGGCGTCGCTCCAGGGCGACCTCCTGGGCGGCCAGGCTGCGCCTCTGCTCCTCGATGCCTCTGAGCAGCTCCAACTGGGCCGGGGTGAGCTTCTCGGCCTCGGCCTGGGCCGGCTCCGCCGCTCCGGCCTTGGATCCTGGGGCGGCCTGGGCCGGCTGGTCCGGGCCGGGTTTGGCCGCCGGGGCCGGCTGGGCCGGACCGGATTTTTCCGCCTGGGCCGGCTGGCCGGGCTGGGCGGCCTGGGGCTTGGACTTTTCCTCGGCCGGCTGGGCCTGAGCCGCTTCGGGCAGGAAGGCCCGGCCCAGCCAATCGCGGCTGAAGCTGAATCCGGCCACGGCCAGCTTGGCCGCGAGCAGGCCGATGACGGCGATCCTAAGCCAGAAGAGCCAGCCCGTTCCGGAGCGTTTAGCTTGAGCCACGCCTCGCCCCCTGTCGGCGGGTGAATCCCAGGATGGCGAACTCGTCCAGGAGTTTGGCCTGACGCTGGTTCTCCTCGACCTCATAGCGCCGGCAGGCTTTCTCCTTGAGGCGTTCGACCATCTTCTTGTTCTGGCTGGCCTCGACCACGGCCCGGCGCTGGCGGGCCACGTCCTGCTGGCAGCGGGCCATGTCCCGCTGGGTCCGCTCGATCTGGCGGCTGAGCCCGTCGAGGTACCAGCGTCTGATGAGGTAATCGCCCGCGGCCATCCCCTCCTGGCCCAGCCGGGCCAGCTCCTCGAGCCCCTCCTGGCGCCTGCTTCTGAGATGCCGGATGACTCCCCTGAGGCTGATCTCCCGCCTCATCTCCCGGGCCAGGGCCATTTGGGCCAGCTCGAGCAGGCGCCTTCTCTGCCTCAGGAGGGCCTCCAGGGGAAAGCGAAAAGCCATGGCCTCAGGCCGCCTTGGCCAGCAGCGCGCCCAGTTCGGCCCGGGATTGCTCCAGGTTGACCCGCTCGAAGATGGGCTGGCGCAGATAGGCGTTGAGGCCCTGGATCATCTTGAGGGCCTGGTCGATCTGGGGATTGGAGCCCTTGACGTAGGCCCCGATGTTGATCAGGTCTTCGTTGCGGCGGTAGGTGGCCATGATCTGAAGGAACTGCCTGGCCAGGGCCAGTTGGCTCTCGGGGGCGACGTCAATCATCAACCTTGAGACCGACTTGAGGACGTCAATGGCCGGGTAGTGGTTCTGCTCGGCCAGTTCCCGGGTCAGGACCACGTGTCCGTCCAGAATCGAGCGCATGGCGTCGGCCACCGGGTCGTTGAGGTCGTCGCCCTCGACCAGGACGGTGTAGATGCCGGTGATGGACCCGCCGCTCTTGGACGTGCCGGCCCGCTCCAGGATCTTGGGCATCTGGGCGAAGACCGAAGGGGTGTAGCCCTTGCTCGTGGGCGGCTCGCCCACGGCCAGTCCGACCTCGCGGCCGGCCATGGCCAGGCGGGTGATGGAGTCGATCATCAGGACCACGTCCAGGCCCTGATCCCGGAAAAACTCGGCCACGGCCGTGGCCAGGTGGGCGCCGCGCATGCGCACCAGGGGCGGCTGGTCCGAGGTGGCGGCCACGACCACGGCCCGGGCCAGGCCCTCGGGCCCCAGGCTGATCTCGATGAACTCCTTGACCTCGCGGCCGCGCTCGCCGATGAGTCCGACCACGGCCACGTCGGCCGCGGTGTTGCGGGCGATCATGCCCAGCATGGTCGACTTGCCCACCCCGGAGCCGGAGAAAATGCCGATTCGCTGCCCCTTGCCCAGGGTCAGGAGCCCGTTGATGGCCCTGACCCCCACGTCCACCGGCTGGGTGATGCGGGGCCTGTCCAGGGGGTTCATCGGCCGGCCGTAGAGGGGGTAGAGCCGCGAGTACTCCAGGGGTCCCTGGCCGTCTATGGGCTGGCCCAGGCCGTCCACGACCCGGCCCAGAACGCCCTGACCGACCTGGGCCACGGCCTGGCCGCCCAGGGGCGTGATCCTGGCCCCGGGCCTGATGCCCCGGGCGTCGCCGTGGGCCATGAGCAGGCTGTTGTCGTCCCTGAAGCCGACCACCTCGGCCCTGAGGCTGCCCGACTGATCCATGGTCTCGACCAGGCACATGGCCCCGGTGGGCAGCTCCAGGCCCTGGGCCTCGATGACCAGGCCGACCACCTCGACCACCCGGCCGTGGCGCCGGACCAGGCTGGCCTGTTCCAGGGCCTCGCGGTAGGCGGACAGGTCAAGCCGCATTGGGCCCGCCCTTGAGAGCCTGCTCCATGATCTGGCTCAGCGAGGCCAACCTGGACTCGAGAGTCGACTCGATGGTCTCCCTCTCGCTCTCCACCAGGCAGCCGCCGGAGGGCACCTCCGGGTCGGCCGCCAGCTCGATCCGCTGCAGCTCGGGCCGCTCGTCCTTGACCCGGGCCTTGTAGTCCTCGACCAGCTCCAGGTCCTGGGGATTGACCCTGATCTTCAGCCTGACCGGCCGGCTGAGGCGCTCGACCGCCTCCTTTATCAGATTGACCACCAGCCGGGGATCGGTCCGGATCTCCCGGGCCGCGATCTTGGAGGCGGCCAGGACCACCAGGCCGATAATCTCCTCCTCCGCCTCGGCCAGGGTCTCGGCCCGGAGGCGATCCAGATCCTGGACCAGAGCCAGGAGCCGCTCGGCCGCCTGGCCGATCTCTTCCCGGCCGGCCAGCCGGCCTTCCTCCAGGCCGGCCTGGCGGCCTTCCTCCCGGGCCCGGTCCCGAATCTCCCCGGCCTCCTCCTCGGCCCGGGCCAGAATCTCCTCGGGCTTGGGGGGCGCCGGCTCCGCGGCCCCGCCTCCCTTGGGGGCCCCTTCCCGGCCCGCGTCCGGGCCTTCGTAGCGCGGCGAAAAGACCCGCTCCGGCCGGGCGGTCACGGAGACAAAGTCGGCTGGCTTGAAGCGGCGGGGCTTCCGGGTAGGGGCGGTCTGATCGGCGGCCAGGTCGCTGAAGACCATGTCCTGGGCCAGCCCTTTGGCCGGAGAATCGGACTTGATGATCCTAGACAAAGACGTCTTCCCCGCCCTTGCCGCCGATGATTATCTTGCCTTCCTGCTCCAGGCGGCGGGCCACCCTGGTGATGTTCTGCTGGGCCCGCTCCACGTCGGAGAGCCTGACCGGGCCCATGACTTCCAGGTCCTCCTGGATCATGGCCGCGGCTCGCTCGGAGACGTTGGACAGTATCTTGCCCTTGAGATCCTCTGAGGCGGTCTTGAGGGCCATGGTCAGGTCCTCGTTGGAAACCTCCTTGAGGATGGTCCGGATGCCCCGGTCGTCTATCTTGGTCAGGTCCTCGAAGACGAACATGAGCTGCCGGATCTCGTCGGCCAGCTCGCTGCGGTACTCCTCCAGGCGCTCCAGGATCATCTCCTCGGTGGATTTGTCCACGTGGTTGAGCAGCTCGGCCACGGCCTGAATCCCGCCGATGGCCCCGCCCTCGGCGATGTCCTCGGAGGCGACCTCCTCCTGGAGGACCTTGTCGATCTCCTCGACCACGCCGGGCGGGACCGACTCCAGGGTGGCCAGTCTGAGAACGACCTCCTGCTGGAGGTTCTCCGGGAAGAAACGGAGCATTTCCGCCGACTTGTTCGCTTCCAGGTGGGCCAGGATCACGGCGATGGTCTGGGGGTGCTCGTTCTTGATGAAGTTGGCCAGGACCCGCGGGTCAGTGTCCTTGATCTTCCGGAAGGGCTCGGGCCGCCGGTCGGATTCCAGTTCCTCCAGGAGAAGGTAGGCCTTGTCGCCCATGGCCGAGGTCAGGGCCCGCCGAACGAAGTCGTCGCCCTTGACCACCAGGTCCACGTCCGAACCGACCCGCTGGTTGAACTCGTTGAAGGTGGCTTCGACCATATTGGAGGGGACGTTGCGGATGAGGGACATCTGCCGCCCCAGTTCCTTGATCTCGTCCTCGTCCAGCCGCTTGAAGACCTGGGCGGCGAACTCCTCTCCCAGGGAGAGGAGGACTATGGCGGCCTTTTGCGGTCCGGTGAGATCCTTCACTTGGCCCCTCCTGACACCGACACGGTTCTACTTGGACGGCGCGCTCTCGTGAAGCCAGGATCTGACCACTTCCACGGCCAGGTCCGGCTCCCGCTGGGCCAGCCAGGCGGCCTTATCCTTGGGTCCCATCTTGCGCCTCAGATCCTCGAGTTCGCCGATCGCCTCCTCACCGCCGGGCGCGGGCAGCTTCTTGGCCTCGACCAGAGCCTCCTTGAGCTCGCGGCCGCTCCAGCGGACCATCGGCCGGACGATCATGAGGAAGAAGAGAAAGGCCAGGATAACGACCACGGCCGTCCGGGCGTAGCGGGAGGCGTAGTCCAGGAGGATTTCGACGATGCCCCGCTTCTCCGGCCCGACCAGCGGGGCCGCCTCAAAGGCCATGGACGAGACCTGGACCACGTCGCCCCGCTTCTCGTCGAAACCCACGGCCGAGCGGATCAGGGCGGCGAACTGGGCCAGCTCCTCGGGGCTGCGGGCCTGGTAGGTCCTGGCCGGCTTGCCGTCCGGGCCGGTCTTCTCCTCGTAGCGGCCGTCGATCAGGACGGCCACGGAAAGCCTCTTCAGGTCGCCCGGCTGCTTGACCACCTGGCGGTTGATCTTGTTGATCTCGTAGTTGATGGTCTCGCTGGTCCGGGTGTACTGGTTCCGCTCGCCCCCGCCGCCGGCCCCGGTCTGGCCGGTCACCTTGAACTGCTCGTCGGGCGAGCCCTGGGCCTTTGTGCCCTGGCCGACCTGGTTCTCCTCGGTGGCCTGGGAGGAGCGGATGACCGCGCTGTCCGGGTCGTAGCTCTCCTGGACTTCCTTGTGCTGGGAGAAGTCGATCACGGCCGAAACCTTGGCGATGGACCGGCCCGCTCCGACCACCCGGTCCAGGAGCGACTGGACCTTCTCGGCCAGGGTGGTTTCGACCTGGCGCTGGTGGTCCGACTGGGCCTCGGTAAGGCCGGCCACCCGGCTCTCGTCCTTTTTATCATACAGCACCCGGCCGGCCGTATCCACCACTGTGACGTTGCCGGCCTCGAGGCCCTCCACCGCGCCGGCCACCAGGTTGACCACGGCCTGGACCTTGGCCGGGTTCAGGCGGGCCGAGCCCTTGAGCTGCAGGACCACCGCCGCGCTGGGCTGCTTGGCCTGCTCGATGAAAAGGCTGTCCTGGGGCACGACGATGTGGACCCGGGAGGAGACCACCTCGTCGAACTGGTTGATCGTCCGGGCCAGTTCGCCCTGGAGAGCCCGCTGGTAGTTGATCCGCTGCATGAACTCGGTGGCGCCGATCTTGGTCTCGTCGAAGATCTCGAAGCCCACGCCGCCGCCCTTGGGCAGCCCCTCCCCGGCCAGGGCCAGCCGCGTGTCGTAGAGCTTGTCGGCCGGCACTGTCACGGCCGTGCCGTTGGCGGCCAGCTGGTAGGGCACCCGCAGCTCCTTGAGCTTCTCGACCACCTCGGCGGCGTCCTGCTGGCTCAGGTTGGAGAAGAGGACCTTGAACTCCGGCCGGCCGGCCAGGATCATGAGGGCCACGAAGCCGCCGATGACGACAAGGAGAGCCGCGGCCACGCCAACCTGCTTGGCCGGGGAGAGCCGTTTGAACACGGCGGCGAATTGACCCAGGGCGGTGCTGATCGACTGCAACATGGCCCTCTCCTAAGATCTAGATCTGCATCCTCATGATCTCGCGGTAGGCTTCCAGGGCCTTGTTGCGTACCTGCAGAAGCATCTTCAGGGACAGTTCGGCCTCCTCCACGGCCATCATGGTCTCGTGGAGGCGGCTGGTCCGGCCCACGGCCAGATCCTGAATGGCCCCGTCGGCGGCCTTCTGGGACTGGTCAACGGCCTGGACCGCCCGGTCCAGGGCCCGGCCAAAATCCTCGGCCAGCTCCTGGCTCTGGCCGGCGGCCTGGCCGGGCAGTCGCTCGACCTGCTTGGCGCCGGGGTAGTCGTCCACGCGCATGCCTCACTCCTCCCTGACTAAGCTATCGTCCGATCTCGAGGGCCTTGAGGGCCATGTCCTTGGCCGCGTTGATGGCGGTCACGTTGGCCTCGTAAGCCCTGACCGCGGTCATCATGTTGACCATCTCCTCGACCACGTTGACGTTGGGGTAGTTCACGTAGCCGGTCTGGTCGGCGTCGGGATGGCCGGGGTCGTAGACCCGGCGGACCGGGTCGTCGGTCTCGACGATCTGGGTGACCTTGACGCCGCGCTCGGCCCGCGTGACCTCGCTGGACCGGGCCCGGATGAGTTCCTCCCGGAAGGGCGCGGCCTCGTGGATGGTCACCTTGCGGCGGTAGGGCCCGCCGGCCGCGGTGCGGGTGGTGTGGACGTTGGCCATGTTCATGGCGATGATGTTCATCCGGACCCGGTGGGCCGAAAGCCCGGACGCGGAGATGTGCATGGAGCTGACCAGATCCATCAGCGACCTCCTTCGGTGACGGCCTCACGGATGGCCCGGTACTTGCGCCCCAGGAGCTGGATCAGGGCGTTGTACATCAGGTTGTTCTCGGCCAGCTTGGCCATCTGCCGGTCGATGTCGACCTCGCCGCCGCTGACCACCTCCGGTCTGACCCGGCCGGTGGCGTCGTAGACCGGCATGTGACGGGCGTTGGTCCTGACCACCGGGAGCTGGTTCTTCTCGGGCAGGGCCGCCCTCAGGCGCGTCTCGAAGTCGATGTCCTTGGTTTGGTAGCCGGGGGTCTCGATGTTGGCCAGGTTGCTGGTCAAGAGGCTGTGCCGGTCGATCCGCAGGTTGGCCACGTTGTCCAGCAGGCGGATGTTGTCGTCAAAGAGCTTGCCGCCCATCCGTCAACCTCCCAGGGCGGTCCGCCGCTCGGCCTCGACCGCGTCCTGCTTGTACTCGTTGAGCTTGTTTCGCAAAGTTCTGACGCTGATGCCCAAAAGTTTGGCGGCGTGGGTCCGGTTGCCGCCGGTCCGGCTCAGGGCCGATTCGATCAGGTCCCGCTCCATCTCCCTGATGGTCTGTCCGGCGTAGGAGGAGCCGCTCGGCCGGGCCGGACCCGGCCCGGCCTTGGGCTCCAGGAGGAGATCGCGTGCTTTGATCTCTTCACTTTGGCTGAGCAACACGGCCCTTTCAATGATGTTCTCCAGTTCCCTGACGTTGCCCGGCCAGGAATGGGCCTTGAGCCGGTCAAGGGTTTCCGGAGCAAAGGTGATGCCAGACCGGTTGTTCTTGGTCGAATACTTGGCCAGGAAGTGCTCGGCCAGGGGTTCGATGTCCTCGGGCCGCTCCCTGAGCGAGGGCAGGCGCAGGGGGATGACGTTGAGCCGGTAATAGAGGTCCTCCCTGAAGCGGCCCTTTTCCACCTCCTCCTCCAGCCGCCGGTTGGTGGTGGCCACGACCCGGACGTCCACCGCCACCGGCCTCTGGCCGCCGAGGCGGTCGATCTCGCCCTCCTGGAGAACCCGGAGCAGCTTGGCCTGGAGGGCCAGGTCCATCTCGCTGACCTCGTCCAGGAGCAGGGTGCCGCCGTCGGCCAGCTCGAACTTGCCCGGCTTGCGGGCTATGGCCCCGGTGAAGGCCCCTTTTTCGTGGCCGAAGAGCTCGCTCTCCAGCAGGTTCTCGGGCAGGGCGGCGCAGTTGACGGCCACAAAGGCGCCCTCGGCCCGGTCGGAGTGGGCGTGGATGTGGCGGGCCAGCAGTTCCTTGCCCGTTCCGGACTCGCCGCTGATGAGGACCGTGGCCTGGGATGGGGCCACCGAGCGAGCCATCTGGAGGAGGTTCTTCATCTCGGCCGAGACGGTGACGATCTGGCGCGACTTGCCCCCCCGGACCGGAAACTGGTTCTGGGCCACGGCCCGATTGATCTCGGCCAGCTGGGCCAGGATCTCCTGGATGATCTCGTTGGTCAGGGGCTTGATGCGGTAGTCCAGGGCGCCCTGGTGGATGGCCTCCACGGCCTCGCGCAGGTCCCCCTCCTGGGCCAGGAGGACCACCGGGGTCTGGGCGGCCCGGCGCTGGACCTCGCTGAGCAGGGACTTTCCGTCGCCGGCGGCCAGGGCCGACTCGGCCAGGATGAGCTTGTAGACCTTACGCTCCAGCAGCTCCCTGGCCGAGGCCGAATCAGGAGCGGTGTCGACGCTCTGGCCGTGGCGGCTGAGCAGATCGGAGAGGGCCATCCGCTGGCCGGGCTCAGGATCGACCACCAGAATGGGCAGGTTGTAGCCGGCGCTGCTCACGGCTTGGACACCTCCTGACGGTCGGCCAGCCGGGCCGAGACCTCGGCGACCATGAGCCGGTCGCCGGCCAGCTTCTTCCAGAAGGGATCGGCGCTCTCGGCGACCTGACCCAGGACCTGACGGGCCTTGCGTCTCTCCCCGGCGCCGAAATAGGCCTGGCCTAGACGGTAGTAGAGACCCAGGGCCTCGCCCTCGACCGGAACATCGGCCAGCCCCCTGGCCAGGGACTCGGCCGCCTCCTTGAACTTCCCCAGGCCCAGGTAAGCCTCGCCCAGGATGGTCGAGAGGTGGCCCTGGCCCTTGAGCGCGGCCGGGGCGCCGCTCAGGAGATCGGCCGCTTCCCGGAAGCGCCGGTCCTTGACCAGACCCTCGGCGGCGAAGATGGCCGCCGACCAGTAGGCCTCGGCGTCGACCCCCTTGGCCTCGGCATCCTTGAGGGCCTTGACCGCTTCGGTGTAGCGGCCCAGGCGAGCCAGGCTGCGGCCCAGGAGGAGGCGCATCTGGTTGGCCCTGCCGTGGGCCGGATAGAGACCCAGGAAGCGGTTGATCGTCTCGGCGGCCGGCTCGAAGCTCCCCTCCTGGAAATAGGCCTCGGCCAGCCCCAAGAGCACTTGCTGGTCGTTGGGGTCGTGGGGCAGGGCCTTTTCATAGTACTGGACCGCCTTGGCGTAGAGCTTGAGCTGGCCGTAGGCCTGGCCCAGCAGCTTGTAGTACCGCTCCCTCAGCTCCCGGGGCAGGTCCGGCTCGAAGGAGCTGTACAGGGCCACGCACTCGATGGGCTTCCCCTTGGCGGCGAGCAGATGGATCTGCTTGTCAAAAGCCTGGCGCAGGGCGTAGGTCGCGTCCCTGAGGAACTCGGTCTCGGGGTAGCGCTGGAGAAGCTGCTGCAGCGTTGTCAGGGCCTGAGCGTAATCCTCCTGGGAGTAGTACCAGGCGCCCAGCTTGAGGAGGGCCAATTGGGCCACGGCCTTGTCCGGGTACTTCTTGGCGATCTCCTTGTAGGTCTCCACCGCCTGGCCGCTGGCTTCTATGTCCAGCACCCGAGCCAGCTTCTCTTGCTGGCCGGAGGTTACATCGCCGATCTCGGCCAGCCTTATCCGGGCGATGAGGGCGCCCTCTGACTCAGGGTAGTGCTTGGCCACCTCGGCGTAAGCGGCGGCCGCCTTGGCGAACTGACGCTCCAGCTTGTAGGTGTCGCCGATCCTGGCCAGGAGGAGATCGGGATTGGGCACCTGGGGATAGATGTTTAAAACCTGGTAGAGGTGCCGCCTGGCTTCGGCCGGCTGGTTGAGCCTGAATTCGGTCTCGCCCTGGTAGTAGAGGACCATGGGCTCTTCCAGGTAGAAGTCCGGCCAGCGCCTGGCGACCTGGTCCAGGAGTTCGCGGGCCTCCAGATAGCGGCCGACCTCGAAGAGGATCCGGGCCAGGTACCAGGAGGCCTCCTTGACCCGATGGTGGAGGGGGTGATCGTAGGCCACGCTTCTGAGCAGCCGGATGGCCGGTTCGACCTTGCCCTGATCCAGGTAGACCCGGCCCAGGTAGTAGCGGGCGTCTACGGCTTCGGGGCTCAGGGCATGTTCCTTGAGCACCAGGCCGAAGTAGCCGCTCGACTTGTCCTGGTTGCCGGCCAGGTAGTTGACAATGCCCATCCTGAGCAGGGCCCGGGCCGCCTCGGCCGCCTCGGGCTGGGCGCCGATGGCCTTCTGGTAGGCCCGCTCGACCTCGTCGTAGCCGGGCTGACCGGTCTCCTGAAGCTGTTTGAACAGGGCGTCGCCCAGGGCGTAAAGGGCCTGATTGACCAGGTCGCCCTGACCCAGGAGGGTCTCGACCTCGGCCAGGCGAGCGGCCGCCTCCCGGTAGAGGCCGCGCCTGAGCAGCTCCCGGCCCTCCTCGAGGGCCTGCTCTGCCCGCAGCCTTTTCCGGCCGGCTTCATCCATGGCCGCGCCGGCCAGGGCCTTGGCCTCGGCCGCCACTTCGCCCGGCCCGGCTGGCGGGGTAGGCTTGGGCACGGCCTGCCTGAAAACCGGTTCGGCCGCCGGCGGCGGGATCGCCCCGCCCTCCCCGGCCGCGGCCTTGGGCGGGGCCGGCTCCACCCGGGGCTCCGGCCGCCTGGGCAGGGGCTGGGGCAGGTCGGATTTCCGGCCGGACAGAAGATGGCCCAGGGTCTCGGACGAGCCAGAGCCGGGCTCGGCTGCCGCGGCCTCGTCCTGGGGCCGGCTCTGGACCGGGACCTTTTCCGCGACCGGTCGGGGTTGAACCTCGACCACGAGACGGTTGGCTTCGCGCCAGGCAAAGGGGTTGATCCGGCTCGGCCCGGTCAGGAACACCTCCAGGGCCAGTCCCTGGCCCTTCTGGCCGGCCTTGACGCGGCTGACCCGGCCCAGGCCGGGCCGATCCAGACCTCTGGTCCTGGCCAGCCTGGTCTGGTTGAACAGGATGACCAGCCGTTCCTCGTCGGGCCGCTCCAGCCGGTAGGAGAAGGGTCCGTCAAGGTCGACCACCAGCCTGGTGTGGTCGGGGTGAAGGCCCAGGCGGACGGCCGTGACCGTCCGCGGCCAGGCCCAGGCCGGCGCCAGGATGAGGGCCAGGGCCACGGTCCAGACCAGTTTTAATCTCAGGGGGAACATCAGCTCGCCTCGAATCGCCACCCCACGACTTGACGGCAAAAAGTATGCCAGTGAACCGGGCCGGCCCTGATCCCATCTGGATCGTTGTGGTGGTATGTTGGGCCGGCAAACCGTCCGGATCCGAATTGGCGGCGGGCTAGGCGTCAAGTGATTGGCGCCCAGGCGGACAGGTCAGACCATCTTCTTCTTCTTGAGCTTCTCGACCAGGGTGGTCCGGTTCAGACCCAGTAGTTTGGCCGCCCGGCTTTTGATCCCGCCGGACTTGGCCAGGGCCTGGCGGATGAGCTGATCCTCCACCGCGGCCAGGGTCTCGTTGAGCTGGAGCCCCTCTTCGGGCAGGACCAGAACCGAGCTCGATTCTCTGCCCTCGGCATGGTGGAAGCGTTCCGGCAGGTCCGCCGGGGCGATCCTGGGGTTGTCGGAGAGAATGACCAGGCGTTCGATCAGGTTCTCCAGTTCCCTGATGTTGCCCGGCCAGGCGTATCTCTTGAGCAGTTCCAGGGCCTCGGGGCTGACGCCCTTGACCCTGGTCTTGCGGGACCGGCGGAATCTCTCCAGGAAGTGATCGACCAGGAGGGGGATGTCCTCGGCCCGCTCCCGGAGGGAGGGCGCCGGGATGGGAATGACGCTCAGGCGGTAGTAGAGGTCTTCCCTGAACCGGCCCTGGGCCACGGCCCGGCGCAGGTCCTGATTGGTCGCGGCGATGACGCGGATGTCCGACCTGATGGTCTTGGTCCCGCCGACCCTCTCGAACTGCCGCTCCTGGAGCACCCGGAGCAGCTTGACCTGGAGCTTGGGGCTCATCTCCCCGATCTCGTCCAGGAAAATGGTCCCGCCGTCGGCCAGCTCGAAGCGGCCGATCCGCGTCCGGATGGCGCTGGTGAAGGCCCCCTTCTCGTGCCCGAAGAGCTCGGACTCCAGGAGTTCCTCGGGGATGGCCCCGCAGTTGACCGGAACCAGGGGCTTGTCCCGCCTGGGCGAGGAGAAGTGGATCGCCCGGGCCATGAGCTCCTTGCCCGTGCCCGACTCCCCGGCGATGAGCACGGTCGAGTCGCTGTCAGCCACCCGGGCGATGAGGTCGAAGACCCTCTGGATCCCGGCCGACCGGCCGATGATGGGGCCGAAGGGATAAACGCGGCCCGGCCGGGCCACGGTCCTGAGGGCCTGTTCGAGAAGCTCGAAGGCGGCCTCGGCCCGGAAGGGCGGCGTCCAGCAGTCGGCCGCGCCGGCCTTGACCGCGGCCACGGCCTGGCCCAGATGATCCTCCCGGCCCAGCGCGGTCACGGTCGCCCTGGGACAGAGCCGGATCAGCTCCCGGATCAGCTCCGGGCCGTCCCCGGGACCGGCCAGGTCCACCAGGATCAGGTCGTAGTCCTGACCCTCCTCCAGGGCCGGGGCCTGGGGGGCGCCGTTGAGCCGCTCGACGACGTGGCCGGCTTGGATGAGAGGCTCGCCCAGGCCGAGCCAAGCCTCGCTGGAATCTCCGATGAAGAGCACTCGGCCTTGACTTGACAATCAAAAAACCTCAGTCGCCGGACAGCCTGACCACCGCCCTGGCCGCCTCGCCGCGCAGGCCCTCGTCGCCGTCGCCCAGGAAAACGGCCACCGGATCGAGGGCCTCCCTGACGCCCAGCGCGGCCAGGGAGGAGATGACCGCCTTCCTGACCGCCGGGGGCTGGTCATCCTCCAGCAAAGGGGTCAGTTTCTCCGCCGCCTCGGGGCGCCGGGTGTTGCCCACGGCCAGGACGGCCACCCGCCTCACCTCGGGGCGAGGATCGTTCAGGTGGGACGCCAAAGCTTCGAAGGCGGCCTCGGCCTTGATGTGATTGAGGGCGATGAGCGCTTCCCGGCGGACCATCCAGTTTTCGTCACCGGCCAGTCTGATCAGTTCGGCCACGGCCGATTCGGCCTTGATCTTGCCCAGGGCCGCGGCCGCGGCGCCGCGAATCTTGGCGTCCTCGTCGGAGAGGGCCTTGATCAGCGCTTCCACGGCCGTCTGGGCCCTGATGTTGCCCAGGCCGGCCAGGGCGGCCAGTCTGATGTTCTGGTTGGCCGAAGCCAGGGCCGAGAGCAGCGGTTTGACCACGACCTCCTCGTCCAGGAGGGTGATGGCCAGAGCGGCCGCCTTGAGGACCGGGGGCGGCTCGGCCGAGGTCTTGTCCAGCTCGGGGGCGTTCTCGTCCTTGACCTCGCCCAGGACGTCCAGGATCCTCTTGCGGACCGTGACCTCGGTGGCCCCCAGAAGGCGCATCAACAGGGGCAGGCTTTCCTTGACCCCCAGCCGGCCCAGGGCCTGGATCGCCCGGACCTTGACCTGCCAGAACTTGTCGCCCAGGAGTTGGACCAGCGGCTTGACCCAGGACTTGTCGCCGCTCAGACCGGCCATGATCGCCGCGGCCTGTCGGACGTTGGGGTCCGCGTCCGATAGTCCAGCCTTGATTGCCTGGCCGAGATCAGCCATAGGGTTCCGCCCTGTCAGGCGAAGATCTTGTTGATCTTCTCAGCCAGGGTCTCGGCCGTGAAGGGCTTGATGATGTAATTGCTCACCTTGGCCTTGACGGCCTCGATGACGTTTTCCTTCTGGGCCTCGGCCGTGACCATCAGAAAGGGCATGTCCTTGAGCTGATCGTCGCTCCGGACCGCCTTGAGCAGCTCCAGACCGCTCATCTCAGGCATGTTCCAGTCTGAAATGATCAGGTCAAAATGCTGGTTCTTGAGCACGGGCAGGGCCGTGGCCCCGTCATCCGCCTCTTCGATGTTCTTGTAACCCAACTGCCGCAGGATGTTCTTGATGATCCGGCGCATGGTCGCGAAGTCGTCAACTATCAGGATTTTCATGTCCAAATCCGGCATGGGATCATCCTCCTTGGCCTGCTGTCCGGATCATATCATCCGCAGAGCAGTTTCGGCAACACTCCCCAGCGGCGTGACTTTGTCCACTCCGCCCAGCTTGATGGCCTCCTTGGGCATGCCGAAGACGACGCAGCTGGCCTCGTCCTGGGCCACTGTCCTGGCCCCGGCCTCCTTCATGGCGGCCATGCCCTTGGCCCCGTCGGCGCCCATGCCGGTCAGGATGACCCCGACCGCGTTGGCCCCGGCCACCTGGGCGACCGAGTGAAAGAGGACGTCGACCGAGGGCCGCTGGTGGCAGACCATGGGGCCGGTGATGACGTTGACGTAGTAGCGGGCGCCCGAGCGTCTCAAAACCATGTGGTAGTTGCCCGGCGCGACCAGGCAGGTGCCAGAAACTACCGAATCGCCGTCCGCGGCCTCTTTGACTTTGATCTGGCAGAGTTCGTTGAGGCGGTTGGCAAAGGCGGTGGTGAAATTGGCCGGCATGTGCTGAACCACCAGCGTGCCGGGGCAGTTGGGCGGGAAGCGGCGGAGGACCTCCTTGAGGGCCTCGGTCCCGCCGGTGGAGGCGCCGATGGCCATTATCTTGTTGGTCGTCTCGGTTATGGACAGGGTCGTGGAGTGGATGCGGTCCGGGACGGCCTGGCGCCGCCCGGTCAGGGCGTCGAGGCGGACTTTGGTCGCGGCTCTGACCTTGTCGGCCAGTTGGATGCTCATCTCTCCCAGGGAGTAGGCCGAGCCGGGCTTGGAAAGAACCTCCACCGCGCCGGCTTCCATGGCCTCCAGGGCCAGGGAGGATCCCTTGGGGGTCAGGGAGGAGACGATGATCACCGGCATGGGGTGGTGCTGCATCAGCTTGCGCAGGAAGGTCAGGCCGTCCATGCGCGGCATCTCGATGTCCAGGGTGATGACGTCGGGATTGAGCCGAACGATCTTGTCCCGGGCCACGAACGGATCCGGGGCCGCGCCCACGACCTCTATGTCCGGCTCCTTGGCCAGAGCCTCGGCCAGGGTGCGTCGGACCACGGCCGAGTCGTCAACCACGAGCACCTTGATCACTTGGCGTCCTCCAAGCTGAGCCTGATCATGATCTGCCCCTCCTCGCTCTCGAATTGGCTAGAGCCTCGGCCAGGGTGCGTCGGACCACGGCCGAGTCGTCAACCAC